>RCMY010004516.1_pt1 | contig 12045 bp, 10 predicted proteins | sample 2041341 | NCBI WGS metagenome assembly RCMY01 (sample SAMN09708234, study PRJNA481090) | Marine sediment metagenome, whole genome shotgun sequencing project.
CGAGCCCGAACCGTTATCTTCGTTCAGCTTGGCCGACCGCTCCAGCAAACGAGAGTGAAGGTAGAACACGTCGCCGGGGTAGGCTTCGCGCCCGGGCGGGCGACGCAGAAGCAGGGACATTTGGCGGTAGGCCACGGCCTGCTTGGAAAGGTCGTCATAAACGATCAGCGCATGCCGGCCATTGTCGCGGAAATGCTCGGCCATGGCTGTCGCCGAATAAGGCGCGAGGAACTGCATCGGCGCGGGGTCCGACGCAGTCGCCGCTACGACGATGGAGTATTCCATCGCGCCGGTCTCTTCGAGCTTTTTCACCAGCTGAGCGACAGTCGAACGCTTTTGGCCGATGGCGACATAGACGCAATACAGCTTCTTGCCCTCATCATCGCCAGCGGCGATGTTGATCGACTTTTGGTTCAGGATCGTGTCCAGCGCGATTGCAGTCTTGCCAGTCTGACGGTCACCAATGATCAGCTCGCGCTGGCCACGGCCAACGGGAATCATGCTGTCGATGGCCTTCATACCAGTCGCCATCGGCTCGTGAACCGATTTACGCGGGATGATGCCCGGCGCCTTGACGTCCGCAATGCCGCGCTTGGTCGTGTTCAGCGGGCCTTTGCCGTCCAGCGGGTTGCCGAGACCGTCAACGACGCGGCCCAGCAGTTCGTCACCGATTGGCACGTCCACGATGGACTTGGTGCGCTTGACGGTGTCGCCTTCTTTGATGTCGCGGTCAGAGCCGAAGATCACGATACCGACGTTGTCGGCCTCGAGGTTCAGAGCCATTCCCATAATGCCGCCGGGGAATTCGACCAGCTCGCCGGCCTGCACATTATCCAGACCGTGGACGCGCGCAATACCGTCACCGACGGACAGAACACGGCCAACCTCGGCCACTTCGGCCTCTTGGCCGAAATTCTTGATCTGATCCTTCAGGATTGCAGAAATTTCTGCAGCTTGGATACCCATTTATCCGACCTCTTTCATTGAATTCTGGAGGGAGGCAAGCTTGGAGCGGATCGACGTGTCGATCATCTTCGAGCCCACTTTGACGATAAGACCGCCGATGAGGCTTTCATCAACGGTCGCATTGATCTTGACGTCCTTGCCGATATTGGCCTTGAGCGTCTTGATGATTTTGTCCGACTGCGTCTTGGTCAACGCCTTGGCGCTGGTGACGTCGGCCCGAACCTCGCCCTTGTTGTCGGCGATCAGCGCGCGCAGCTGCGCGATCAACTGAGGCACGGCAAAGAGGCGGCGTTTCTGCGCCATCAGGCCAAGGCCCCGCGACAGCGCCGGAGTCAGCTTGAGATGATCCGAGATGGCCGACATGGCGCTGGCCTGTTCGGCGCGGCTGATGATGGGGCTGGCGATCATGGCGCGCAGGTCGTCGCTGACGTCCAACGCCTCGGCCAGTAAATCTACGCCAGCCTCCAGCTTGGGCAGGCGTTTGCTTTCTTGGGCAATCTCAAAGATCGCGGTCGCATAGCGTTCGGCGATACCCGAGGAGATCGAAGCTGGTTCGGTCACGTCCACCCTTTCGACAATTAGGCCCCTGCGACAGACGCGGCTGCATCTGCGGGGCGTTGGCGAGCATTCATTTACTCTTATCACTGTAATCCGGCGTGGGTCTAGCAGAGCAATCGGTATCCGGCAAGTTGCTATGCGCCGCACGAATGGCAGGGAAAGATGTTTGTTTTCAAACCCGTAATCCGGGTGCGGCGCATTGTGCGGCATTTTGGAACGAAAAAATATGCGCGTCTTGGGGCCGTTGGCGATTCTGGCGCCGGGGCGCTCTGGCGATGTTTGCGCTAAACCTATGCCTCGCACGTCCTGCCCTACACTTGGACTATGCTATGCCTGCCCCACCACAGGTTTGGGCGTGGGGCTGAGCGCCTCCAGCGGCTTGCGCACCGCGCTGCGCAAGCCCGGTCCACGCGGGGCCGGGGTGCGCTTGGTCGCCTCGACAATCAGCACGCCGCCCGATGCGATCATCGACAGATTGCCTCCCAGACGCTCCCACATGCCAGCGGTCTGGCGCCAGAAACGCCGTGTGCTGGGCGGCTGGTAGAGCGTGGTCATATGCCGCTCGGGCAGGAAGCTGTGCGATTTAAGCAGCGTCTCGAGCTGGGTATGCGAATAGGGCCGCCCCGACCCGAAAGGCGTGCGATCGCTGCGCGACCACAGCCCCGCGCGGTTCGGCACGACGAACAGCGCCGATCCCCCCGGCCCCAGCACGCGCCAGCATTCATTCAGCAGCGCGGCGGGCCGTTCGCTGGCCTCCAGACCGTGCATGACCAGCAGTTTGTCGACATAGCCGGTTTCCAGCGGCCATCTGGTTTCCTCGCATAGAACCGAGATGTTCGGCATTTTCTGGGGCCACGCGATTACCCCCTGAGGCCCCGGCATCAAGGCGACGACGCGCCGGGCATCCGTCAGATAAGGGCGCAGGAACGGCACGGCAAAGCCGAAGCCGACCACCGTCTGCCCCTTGGCCTCAGGCCAGGCAAGGGCGATCTCGGTGCGCACGGTTTTTTGCACAGCCCGGCCCAGCGTGCTGCGATAGTAGAAATTCCGTAACTCCTGCACGTCGAGATGCATTGCAGTGGCGCCCTTGATCCGTCAGGCTGAACTCTAGCTTATGAGGCGGGCTGGGAAAATACCCAAGCGCCCGACCCGGCACAATAGGAGGCCCGCAAATGTCGTTCGAGATCGTGACCATACCCTGCCTGACCGACAATTACGCGTTTCTCGCCCACGACGCGGCCAGTGGCGCGACCCTTTGCGTCGATGTGCCCGAGGCCGCACCGATCCTCGGCGTGCTGGCGCAAAAGGGCTGGACGCTCAGCCATGTGTTGCTGACGCATCACCATGCAGACCACGCGCAAGGGCTGGCCGAACTCCTGGCCCATCACCCCGCAAAGGTCATCGGCGCACAAGCTGACGCACACCGCCTGCCACCTCTGGATACTACTGTAGAGGAGGGCGACAGCATCATCATCGGCGACCAGACCGGTGAGGTGATTGACGTCAGCGGGCATACAATTGGCCATATCGCCGTGCATTTTCCGGCCAGTCACGCAGTCTTTACCGCAGACAGCCTGATGGCGCTCGGCTGTGGGCGCCTGTTCGAGGGCACGCCAGCGCAGATGTGGACATCACTCAGCAAACTCATGGCCTTGCCGCCCGAAACGATCGTTTATTCCGGCCACGAATACTCCAGCGCCAACGCGAAATTCGCGCTAACCGTTGACCCGGGCAATTCCGCGCTTATATCCCGTTCAGACACAATCAATGCGGCCCGCGATCAGGGCCGCGCCACCGTTCCCTCAACGCTGGCCGAGGAATTGGCCACCAACCCGTTCCTGCGCGTCGCAGATCCCGCCATAAGGGCGCATCTGGGCAAGCAGGACGCATCCGACGCCGCAGTCTTTGCCGAAATCCGTGCGCGCAAGGACCGCTTTTGAGGCGTCAATTTCCAGCGACTGCCGGTCTCGCACAAAATAAAGTGTAGGGCTGGCACGAAAAAAACCTTGAAGCCGCGCCGTTATCGACCAAACTTTAATGTTATCAGGCCAAGGTAATCGGCATACCGCCGCACCAGACAAGAAGGAGCACCAGCCGTGCCTTCATTCTCGACCACACTGGAACAGGCAATTCACGCCGCTTTGGCGCTGGCAAACGCACGCCAGCATGAATTTGCCACACTCGAACATCTGCTCCTCGCCCTCGTGGACGAGCCTGACGCGAACCGCGTACTGAACGCGTGCAACGTCGAAACCGAGGAGTTGCGCACAACCCTCGTCGAGTTCATCGACGATGAACTCTCGAACCTCGTCACCGACATCGAAGGCTCCGAGGCGGTCCCGACCGCCGCGTTCCAGCGCGTAATCCAGCGCGCCGCGATCCATGTGCAATCGTCGGGACGCACCGAAGTGACCGGCGCGAACGTGCTGGTCGCCATCTTTGCCGAGCGCGAGAGTAACGCCGCCTATTTCCTGCAAGAGCAGGACATGACGCGCTACGACGCGGTCAATTACATCGCCCATGGTGTTGCCAAGGATCCCGCCTTTGGCGAGGCGCGCCCCGTTCAGGGTGCCGAGGATGACGTCCAAAACGTCGGTCAGGAACCGGGCGCGGTCGAACCGGGTGAATCGGCGCTGGCCAAGTATTGCGTCGATCTGAACGAGAAATCGCGCACCGGCGATGTCGATCCGCTGATCGGCCGCGCCGATGAGGTCGAGCGTTGCATCCAGGTGTTGTGCCGCCGTCGCAAGAACAACCCGCTTCTCGTGGGCGATCCCGGCGTCGGCAAGACCGCCATCGCCGAGGGGCTGGCGTTCAAGATTGTGCAGGGTCAAACCCCCGAGATCCTGTCGAAAACGACGATCTTCTCGCTCGACATGGGCGCGCTGCTGGCGGGAACCCGCTATCGTGGCGATTTTGAAGAGCGGCTGAAGGCCGTCGTGACCGAGCTGGAAAACCATCCCGACGCGGTTCTCTTTATCGACGAAATTCATACTGTGATCGGCGCCGGGGCCACTTCGGGCGGCGCGATGGATGCGTCGAACCTGCTGAAGCCCGCACTTCAGGGCGGCAAACTGCGCTGCATGGGGAGCACCACTTACAAAGAGTTCCGCCAGCATTTCGAAAAGGATCGCGCGCTGGCCCGCCGGTTCCAGAAAATCGACGTGGCCGAGCCCTCGGTCGAGGATACGGTCAAGATCCTCAAGGGCCTCAAGCCCTACTTTGAAGAGCATCACAGCGTCAAATACACGAATGATGCGATCAAGACCGCCGTCGATCTGGCCGCGCGCTATATCAACGACCGCAAGCTGCCGGACAAGGCCATCGACGTCATCGACGAGGCGGGCGCGGCCCAGCATCTGGTCATCGCCTCCAAGCGCCGCAAGAGCATCGGCGTCAAAGAAATCGAGGCCGTCGTGGCCAAGATCGCTCGCATCCCACCCAAGAGCGTATCCAAGGATGACGCGGCGGTGCTGCGCGATCTGGAAAAATCGCTCAAGCGGGTGGTGTTCGGTCAGGATGCCGCCATCGACGCCCTGAGCTCCGCCATCAAGTTGGCCCGCGCGGGTCTGCGCGAGCCTGAAAAGCCGATCGGCAACTACCTCTTCGCCGGTCCTACTGGCGTGGGCAAAACCGAGGTGGCGAAACAGCTGGCCGACACATTGGGTGTCGAGTTGATCCGCTTTGACATGTCCGAATACATGGAGAAACATGCGATCTCCCGCCTCATCGGCGCACCTCCGGGCTATGTCGGCTTTGATCAGGGTGGGCTGCTCACGGACGGCGTCGATCAGCATCCCCATTGCGTGTTGCTGCTGGATGAAATCGAAAAGGCGCACCCCGATGTGTTCAACATCCTGCTTCAGGTGATGGACCACGGCACGCTGACCGATCACAATGGCCGCGCGGTCGATTTCCGCAACGTGGTGCTGATCATGACCTCGAACGCGGGTGCATCCGAGCTGGCGAAATCGGCCATCGGCTTTGGCCGCGACCGCCGCGATGGAGAGGATATCGCAGCCATCGAGCGGGCCTTCACGCCCGAATTTCGCAACCGCCTCGATGCCGTCATTTCCTTTGGCGCGCTGCCCAAGGAGGTGATCATGCAGGTGGTCGAGAAGTTCGTGCTGCAATTGGAAGCGCAGCTGATGGATCGTAACGTCACCATCGAACTGACCCCGCCCGCCGCCGAATGGCTGGCCAACAAGGGCTATGACGACAAGATGGGCGCGCGCCCCCTCGCCCGCGTCATTCAAGAGTATATCAAGAAGCCGCTGGCCGAAGAGCTTCTCTTTGGCAAGCTAACCAAGGGCGGCGTCGTCAAGGTGGGCGTCAAGGACGGCAAGATCGACTTGAAGATATCGGGCCCCGATGCACCCCGTCTGAGTGGCGGCAAACCACCGCTACTGACAGCAGGCTGACGCGCATCTTACCCCTAGCGGCGCTGGCCATGTTGGCCGGCGCCGCATCGTCAGACGATGCCCCGCGCCTCGGCCTGTCCGCCGATTGCACTCTGGGCGAGACGTGTTTCATCCAGCAATACCCCGACGCCGATCCCGGCCCCGCCGTATAGGATTGCACGTGCATGGCACTCAGCTATGTCGGGCGCAAAGGCACCGGCTTTGCCCTGCCCTCTCGCGCGGCGATGGCGGCGGACGGGCCGGTGATCGTCGCCGCCCCCGGTACAGTGCGCGGCGTGCGGGACGGGATGCCGGATCGCATCTGCACTGATGATATGAAGGATGCCAAGGAGGGTCGCGATTGCGACAACGGCGTGGTCACCGACCACGGCGACGGATGGGAAACGTAATACTGTCACATGGCCCAAGGCTCGCTGAGCGTGCGCACGGTGGACGCAGATCCCCGGCTATGACGCGATCAAGTCCTGCATGGCTGACCTGAGCGTGCTGGAGCAGGACGCGCGCAAGGGCGATGTGGTGCGGCTGAGCATCAACGGGCCTGAGGGCAAGGCGATCTTTACCCACGATGCGCTGATGGAGAAGGCACTGGGCGGATTTTCCGCACAGCAGGCAAGCGGCCCGATGGTATGAAGATGCATGGCGGCCAGGTGATCGACAGCGCCGTACACCGGATGATTGCAAACTGATCGCGCAACAGGACGCTACGAAAATTCGCAGAATTTTCTTATCCCGCTACTTTTCGGTAAACTTCAACTCGATCCGGCGATTTTGCGCCCGCGCCTCGGCGCTGCTACCGGGGGCGATGGGCTGATACTGGCCAAACCCGTTTGCCGCCAGCCTATCCGGCGGCAGGCCCAGAAAGTCGATCATGTAGCGCACAACCGACAGCGCACGCGCCTGACTGAGCTCCCAATTGTCGGCAAAATCGGCCCCGCCCCTGATCGGTACGTTATCGGTATGCCCGTCGACGCGGATGATCCACTCGATCCCCTCGGGGATGTCGCTTGCTACATTTCGCAGAATTTCGGCCACCTTGGCAATTTCGTTCTTGCCCGAACTCGACAGCGTTGCCTGCCCCACCGCGAACAGCACCTCGGAGGAGAATACAAAACGGTCGCCCTCGATCCGAATCCCTTCCTGATTGCCAAGCACGTCGCGCAGACGGCCAAAGAACTCCGAGCGGTATTTCTCCAGATCCTGCTTTTCCGCCTCCAACAGCTTGCGCTTTTCCTCTTCGGCCTCGCGGCGGCGCTTTTCCTCCGAGGCGACGCGGGCGAGCGCCGCGTTCAGGTCCTGGCCCAGTGACTGGACTTGCACATCGCTCGCCGCGTCGCGCACCTTCGAATCGTCCAAAAGCGCCTGCAACTGCCCCAGTTGATCACGCAGCGCCGCGACCTGCTGATTCAGCAATTCCTGTTCGCGCTCGGCCTCTTCGGTCTTGGCCTTTTGCGTGGTCAGCGTTTTGCGCGCCTCGCTCAGAAGGGCCGCGCGCTCTTCGGCAGCGCTCAGCTGGGTACTGGCCTCGTCTTCGGCGGCCAGCTTGGCGGCGAGGGCGGCGGCGAGTTTCGCACGCACCTCCTCTTGGGAAAGCTGCTGATCGGCCTTGAGCGCGGCCAACTCGGCCTCTAACGCCGCCGCGCGCGCGCTGGCCGCTTGCGCAGCATCGGCGCGCTCTGCCACCTCCGCGCGCAGGGCGTCCAACCGCGCATCGCCTGCCAGTTCGTCTGCTGCCAGCTGCGCCTCCAGCTCGGCTGTGCGGGTGCGCGCGGCATCCAGATCAGCGGACAGCGAGGCGACCTCGGCCCCCTCGTCGCGGCGCGCGGCGAGGGCGGCGGCCAGCTCGGCTTCCAGATCTGTGCTACCCTTGCGGGCGGCAGCCAGCAGGGTCAGCGTCTCTTCGGCGCGGCGGCGCTGTTCTTCCAGCGCGAGGGTCATGGCGGTCAGTTCGGTCTGCGAATTCTTCAGCTTGTCACGCAGCGCTTCGGCGGCAGCAGCCTGAGCGAGGCGCGCGGCCTCGGCGTCACTCAGCTGCGTTTCGGTGTCACCCGCCTCGGCGCGTAGATCAGCGGCCAGCGCCTCCAGCGCGTCGCGCTGCGCGGCGGCGAGGCGGGCCGCCTCCGCCTCGGCGTCGACCTCATCGCGCAGACTGGCGATGGCCAACTGCAACGCCTCCTTGTCGGATACCAGCGTATCGCGGGCGGCCTCCAATTCGTCGACCTGCCCCAGCGCAGTATCACGTTGCGCCAGAAGGCCTGCGACCTGCTGCTCAAAACTGGCGATGCTCTTATCTGCCGCCTCGTTGCGTGCGGTCAGCGACGCGATCAGGGCTGTCTGCTCTTCTTGCCGCTGGCGGGCGTCCCCCAAAGTGGTGGTCAGCGCACCGACCCGTTCCCCCAATGTGGCGCTGCGATCCTGCTCAAGGCCCAGCGCACGCGACAGCGCGGCCACCTCAGCGGATAGGGTATCCAGCTCGGTTGCCTGACCGGTGATCGTCTCGCGCAGGGCGAATTGCACAACCATGAATATCGTCAGCACGAACATCAGCACCAGCAAAAGGCCGGTCATCGCGTCCACGAAACCCGGCCAGATCGAGGCCTGAAATCGTTGCCCGGTGCGGCGCGACAGGGCCATGATCTAGCCCTCCTGCTCCGGCGGCTCGCCAGAACCCGAACTGATGCCGGGCGCCGCGCGATAGCTGCGCCGGGCCGTGCTAGTGCCTTGCAACGCCGAGCGCAGCCCGGCCAGATCGGTGCGCAACTCGCTCATGCTCTCTTGTCGGCCGGCGCTGATTTCCTCGAGGATGCGCAGCATCTGAACGTCGATCGAGCGCAGGCGCATGCGGCTTTCGGCGTCAAGGACCGTCTCTTGCGATGGTGTCTCGCGCGCGCTCAGCGCCTCGACCAAACGCTCTTGTCCGTCGGCGACCCGGCCTAGCGCGGCGTGAGTACCGGCGTCATCCGTGCCATCTGCAAGGCGACCGACAGCAGCGGCCAGCCCTGCCACCTGCTCATCCGATGCGGCGCGGCTGATGTCCGATCGCGTCAGCATCAACTGCAGCGATTCCATCTGCTCGCTCATTTGGTCAATGACGCCAGTCAGCAGCGCCTGCTCGGCGCTACCCTCGCTATCCGTTCCGGCGAACCCGACGCGCGTGATGGTCGACATCCATTCCTCAAGCTCGCGGTAGAATCGGTTCTGCCCATGCCCCGCGAACAGCTCTAGCAGGCCGACGATCAGCGATCCGGCAAGGCCCAGCAGCGACGAGGCAAAGGCGACACCCATCCCGCCCAACTGCGATTGCAGGCCCGTCATCAGGCGGGTGAACACCTCGACGCCAGCTTCGCCCTCTTGCGGGGCGAGGCCGCGAATGGTCTCGACCAGTGCGGGGACGGTCGTCGCAAGGCCATAGAAAGTGCCGAGAAGGCCGAGAAAAATCAATACGTTGACGATATAGCGCGTAATCTCGCGCGCCTCGTCGATACGCTGCGCGACCATGTCCTGCATCGAGCGGGCCGAGGATTGCGAGATTTGCATCCGCTTGCCCCGCTGGCGCAGCAGCGTCGCCAGAGGTGCCAACAGCAGCGGCGGCTTGGTCATCTCGTGGCCCGGCACGTCGCCTGCAAAACTCTCGAGCCAGCGGATCGACCCGATTAGCTGGAACACCTGCCAAAAGCAGGCGACGACGCCAATCAGGAAAACAAAGGCGATAAATCCGTTCAGATAGGGATTGGCCTCGAACACCGGCAGCACGCGCGGCAGCGCCATGAACGCGCCAAACGCCGCCAGACCCAGCACCAGAAGCATGATGACGATCTGGCGCCAAGGCTCAGAAAAATTCGGCTCGACCTCGCGGTCCGGCTGGTCCATGCGGACGCTCCCGACACTGGTTTTACTTGGGCGCACCCTACGCGGATCGCGCCCGCAAGCCAAGCCGTTAAGCGCACAACCCCCGCACACGCGCTGCCAGCCATTCAAGGTCGGAATCTGCGATGCCAAGTTCGGTGAGGTGCGACGCGGTGTTGTAGAGATATTCGGTATTGGCCCCCCGGTCGCCGACGGCGCGGGCAATAATGCGCGCCTGTTCCTCCAGCGGCAGGGCGCCGCAATACTGCACATGATAGGGGTCGATCACATAGGTCACGGCGCGCACAACGCGGCCATCCGCAAGACGCAGATCCAGATCGCGTTCAAGGTAAGCCGCCGAAATCAGCTCGCGTTCGCGCAGATACTCCAGCGTCTCGGTCTCCTGCCCCTCGCCGACGGCCAACGCGACGCCTTGGCACTGCGCGCCATGCGCCTCGTCGAGGGCCAGCACCAGCCCCGGCTCTTCTTCGGTGCCGCGGTGGTGGATCGAGCGCATGCAAAAGCTGCGCGCATAGTCCGGCAGCGTTGCGATCACCTGATCCGCCACGTCAAAGCCGGGGTTCCACACCAGCGATCCATAGCCGAACACCCACATCGTCATTTCGCTGTTCCCCTCCCGATTTCGCCCAAAGCGTTTCTGAATATCCCTACCACCGAGATATTCAGAAACGCTGCGTTATATATGCCCGTTGCGCTGCATTTCGAGAAGAAGCCATCATGGGCTTCTTCTCGAAACGCTCTATAAACACGATTGTAGGGACGCGCGAAAGGGGGCCAATCATGCGGATATTGCTGGCAATCGTCATCACGGCGGCGGCGGCTTGGGCAGGATACTGGTTCATCGGGTCCAGCGCGCTGCACTCTGGCATCACCGCGTGGTTCGACGCACGCCGCGCCGAGGGGTGGGTGGCCGCCTATTCGGAGCTGTCAGTGCAGGGCTTTCCCAATCGGTTCGACACCACGCTCAGCGATCTGCAACTGGCCGATCCAGCGTCAGGGATGGGCTGGCAGGCGCCGTTCTTTCAGCTGATGACGCTCAGCTATACGCCGAACCACGTGATCGCGGTTTGGCCACATGAGCAGCGCATCGTGACCCCCACCGGCGCCTATGCGCTAAGCAGCACCGACATGCGCGCGTCACTTGTGGTCGAGGCCAGCACCGCACTGGCCCCCAAGCGATCGACACTGACCGCCGAGGGGCTGACGCTGACACCCGAGGCTGGCACGGGCGCGTTCTCCGCCACGTCGCTCAGGCTGGCAGGAGAGCGGGGCGAGGATGCCCCCGACACCGACGATCCACGCTATCATCTGGGCCTCGCCGCCGCGGGGGTGGCCCCGCCCGCCCCGCTGCTGGCGCAGTTCGACGTCGCGGGCACTCTGCCGCGCGTGATCGACACACTCAGCGCTGATGTCACTGTTGATTTCACCGCGCCGTGGGATCGCTACGCCATCGAAGAGGCCCGCCCGCAGCCGACGCGCGTGGACGTCACACGCATAGCTGCGAATTGGGGCGCCATGACGCTGGAGGCGTCAGGCATTCTGGACGTGGACGCATTCGGCACTCCCGACGGGACCATCACGATCAAGGCGCGAAACTGGCGCGACATGCTGAAACTGGCTGAGGGCGCAGGCGCGCTGACGCCGGACGCGGCCGTAGCCACCGAGAGCGCGCTGTCGCTGCTGGCAAATGCCTCAGGCAGCGACAAGACGCTGGAGATACCGCTGAAATTCGAGGGTGGGCGCGTCTGGCTGGGCCCTTTGCCCATCGCCGCCGCGCCGGTCATGCGTCTGCGCTGAGCCTCACCTGCAATAGCTGCCGCTGCGATGGCGCGCGGTATCAAAGTGGAAATGATCGCGGTGAAACCTGTCCGAATTCGGCCCCAGAACCGTGCCGAACGGCCCACAGGCCGAGCGGTGCATCTGGCTAAGGATGCGACCCTTTGGCCCCCCGCCCCAATCCGACAGAACCGTGATCGTGCGCCCATCGCGCAGCTGGAATCCGGCAATGTCGATGGCGTGGCCCTTGCCATGCTCGGAAATCTTGGCGCCCTTCTGGTTGTTGCGGGTGCGGCATGAGTAATGCGCGACCACCCGTAGCTGCGCAACCCCGCCGCCATAGCCGCCGACAGCGGGCTTCATGCCCCTGGCGATCCATGACTTGATTGCGCCAGCAGTGCGGCAATCCATGACCGCGTGCTGGCTCAGCGACACGCCGTTGATGCTGCGCACCTTGACC
>RCMY010004518.1_pt1 | contig 12042 bp, 13 predicted proteins | sample 2041341 | NCBI WGS metagenome assembly RCMY01 (sample SAMN09708234, study PRJNA481090) | Marine sediment metagenome, whole genome shotgun sequencing project.
CACGAACATGGAATGGATGCTTATCCTGACTTTAGAATGAACAATTCATAAAATTAAAAGAACGGAGCGTTTTGCAGAACGCTCCGTTTTATAACCTTTTTCAAATTAATTCTCAAATCATTAATAATCAAACATCTCTTAAAAGAGATATCTAAATCATTGAAATATGAAAACGATTACAATAACAAATTACGTAAAAAATCTAGTTCTTCTGGCAATTATTTTACTGGCAACCGTAGCTTTTGCACAAGAAGAGGAAGAAGAAGAAAAATCAAAATTCGAAATTAGCGGTAGTGTTGATGCTTATTTTAGAACTAATTTTAGAGAAGCAGGTGTAGCTACTCCAGGAACACCTACATCATTTGCAAATCAAACTGGTTTTGCATTAGGTATGGCAAACTTAGTTGGTACTTATGAAACTGGTTCAACTGGTGTAGTAGTTGACTTAGTTTATGGACCAAGAGGTACTGAAGCAACTTTTAATAATGACGTCTTAAATGGCATTATCAATCAGGCATATGTTTACTGGAATGTTTCTGATAAAACTACCTTAACTATTGGTCGTTTCAATACCTTTTTAGGATATGAAGTTATAGCTCCACAAGCGAACTTTAATTACAGTGTTTCTTACTTATTCTCAAATGGGCCTTTCTCTCATATGGGACTTAAAGCTGATTTTGCTTTATCCGATGATGTAAGCTTAATGCTTGGAGTAATGAATCCTTGGGATACAAACGACATAACTGGTACCGGAGAATACTCTTTTGGAGCTCAATTAGGAGTACATGGGCAGTATTTAAACCTTTATTATGACAGCGGCGAAAACGATGGTTTAGGTTTTGAAATTGATTATACAGGTGGATTTGATCTTTCTGACAACTTTTTCCTTGGAATTAATGCGGCATACAATAATAACGGCGAAACAGATAGCGGATTCTACGGAGCAGCAATTTATCCTCAATTAGCTGCATCAGATGCTTTTTCTATCGGATTAAGAGGTGAATATTTCGCCTATACTCAAGATGGTGCTGATGACATTCCAGTTACAGCTCTAACATTAACAGGAAGCTTTACTAAAGATAATTTAATTATCAAACCAGAATTTCGTTTAGATAGCTTTGGTAATGATATTGAACCGTTTTTAGATAGTGATGCAGCGGCGACGAATGGTATGTCAGCGTTTTCACTTGCAGCAATATATTCTTTCTAAAATATAGTTGGTTGATTTATTATAGTTCGAGTTGATTGAAAACCCTGGTATAAAAGCCAGGGTTTTTACTTTTTATCCTTTTTAAAATCCTTAACGCCGGCCAAAACCCTAATGTCCAATGTATTTACACTGGGCACAATAGGACACGAATATTTTTTATTGTAAGCACAATAAGGATTATAAGCTTTATTAAAATCAAGTAAAATCGAATCTGTCTTGGGTATTGAAAGATCAATATATCTTCCACCAGCATAGCTTTCTTCAGCATTGGTTTGGTCAGAAAAAGGTAAAAAGAGATAGTCCTTAAATTCTTCTTCAAGCATCAATTTCTTGTTCTGATAAATCTCTAATCGATGTTCTTTTCCGTTAAGTTGAAAATGGGCAATACCATAAACTACTTCTTCAGATTTACGATCCGTAGTTGTAGGCATCAAAAAAGGCAATGCTTCAGGTGTCAAAACAAATTTAGCCTTGACCACATAGCTTGTGTCTGGTTGAAAAAAGTCAAGACTTTCAAATACTTTACGATATCTATCCGGCAAAGGTGAGGTTTCTGGATTTTTGAATTCTTCGTTCAATTTAGATTGAAAATCCAAGATATCTTTCAAAGTATTATGAGAAACATATGCAGTTTCAATTTTCTTTTCATCATGGTACTTCTTACCCTGATTACAGGATAGAACAACCAATAAAAAGAGTGAGATAAAAAGGACTTTTTTCATTATAATTGAATTTGAGACCAAAAATACAACTTATGATAATTTTAGCTAGATTTGTTTTAAATCAGAATCCACATTGAATCAAAAGTCGATTTATAAGAGCTTAACAAGGTATCTACTAAAATGGATCCAGTGCTGTTATGTTTAAATTCGATTTAAATTTTAAAATATAATAAAGCCCTGATGGAACCATCAGGGCTTTATTTTTGTTGTCAATTAAAATGAAGCAACTATACTTAAATTATATAAATTCTTTCAAAGGGCTTTCGAGAGAAGTCTGGTGGCTTGCGTTGATTACTTTAGTGAACAGAGCTGGCACAATGGTTATCCCTTTTCTTTCATTGTACCTTACCCAAAGTCTGGGATTTACCTTGGAAAATGTAGGTAGTATAATGACTAGTTTCGGTCTCGGATCCTTAGTGGGCGCATGGACTGGAGGTAAATTAACCGATAGTTTGGGTTATTACAAAGTAATGCTCATTAGTCTGATTACAACGGGAATCTTATTTATTGGGATTCAATTCCTTACCGGTTTTTGGGCAATTTGCATAGGCATATTTATTCTTATGGCTTTTGCCGATGCCTTTAGACCTGCCGTTTATGTGGCTCTTAATGCCTATAGTAAAACTGAAAATAAAACACGGTCCGTTTCTTTGATTCGCTTGGCAATAAATCTGGGATTCTCTGCCGGTCCTGCTCTTGGTGGAATTATCATAAGTTCGATAGGTTATAGTGCATTGTTTTGGGTCGATGGTTTAACATGTATTCTTGCCGGAGCCTTATTATTAATCGTACTCAACCCCAGAAAAGCTGTCGTTCTTGACAATGTTCATCATAAATCACCCAAATCGGCATATAGAGATTCGCATTACTTATTATTTATTGCGGCAATGATATTGTTTGGCTTTGCCTTTGTACAATACTTTTCTACAGTCCCTGTATATTACAGTGAATTTCATTCATTAAGTGAATTTCAAATAGGCCTCCTTTTGGCATTAAACGGCTTGTTCATTTTTGTTTTTGAAATGCCATTGATCAAGTATTTGGAAAGCAGATCCTGGTCAAAAATATCGGGTATTATCATTGGACTCGCATTGACCGCCATTAGCTTTTTGATATTGAATTTAATTTCATGGATTGGTGTTTTGACAATTGGCATGTTGCTAATGACCATTGGAGAAATGATTGCATTTCCATTTTCAAATGCCTTTGCCATGGATCGTGCAAAACGTGGTAATCAAGGTGAATATATGGCACTATATAGTATTTCTTTTTCATTAGCACATGTATTTGGCCATAATTCTGGAATGCGCTCAGTTGCCTATTTTGGATACGAAATCACTTGGTATAGCCTAACCGTAATATGCTTTATGGGTATATTGCTACTTTTACTTTTAAAGAACATTATAAAAAGACATGAATAGTAACCGAATGAAATATACTTATCTAATATTTTTGATCTTCATTTTTTCATTGGGATGTAATTCCAAAAAAGAGGATTTACAAACAATTGTAGAAAAAGAGAGGCATTTGCCTGAAATAAAAGAAGGGCGTTATAATGTGGCTTTTCTTATTATGGATGGCACTTATAATACGGAATTTACAGCCCCTTTTGATATATTTCAGCATACACAATTCAGGAAGGGTATAAAGGCAATGAATACATTTACAGTTGCGAACACCTTAGATCCGGTTACCACTTTTGAAGGGGTACGTATATTACCTGATTTTGATTATACCAAAGATGCGCTACCCCGAATAGATATTCTTGTGGTCCCAAGTGCCGAACACCATCTAGATAGTGACTTAAAAGACACCTTAATGTTGAATTTCGTTAGAAAGGTCGATAAAAATGCACTATATATGACTTCACATTGCGATGGTGCTTTTGTATTGGCAAAGGCTGGCGTATTAGATAGTGTTACTTCCACAACATTTCCTAGTGATATTGAACTTTATCGGAAAAGATTCCCTCACTTACAGGTAGTTGATAACATACTTTTTGTTCATGACGATAAATATATTACGTCTGCTGGGGGTGCTAAAAGTTTTGAAGCTGCACTTTATTTATGCGAAGTTTTATATGGTAAGGAAATTGCGGAGTCAATTGCCAAAGGACTTGTCATTGATTGGGATGTTTCCAAAGTCCCCAACCTTATTCTTCAATGATTTCGTACCTCGCTTTTTTCAGATACTTTGCAACCAATGTATTAAACGCTGGTGTAATTCGGAATAGTGCAGTACTTTCCAAGGTATAGAGTTCATCAGTATTAGTATATCCCTTTTTTAGAAGTTCCTCCAGGTAATACAAGGCAGTACCATAATCCTCGACCTTGGCATTCCAGGAAATAACTCTGAGATAATTCGAAAAATCGTCTGGGGATGTTATGGTTTTCAACATCCAAAGAAAATTCAAGGCTTCCTCATCAATCGGGGTATCCAAAGCAATTATATCTATATTATCGGCAATCAGGGCATTCAAATAACCTTCAAGCCGGAGCCCTATTTGACGTTGAAAATTATTCTTGCTATTCTTATACTTTTTCAATTCACCCATTTGATAATTCCACCAGCCTAAATTGTTATAGTTGTAAGTAAGAATATCCTCTTCTAAATAATAATCGTAATCATCCTTTATTAACGACTCTTTAAATAACCAGGTATTTAGACTTCTTTTTTGTGTTTTATATGCAGTACCCCGTTTTAGAACTTTTCTACTTGCTTTGAGTGAATCCACATTCTTAAAGTGTCTGTAAACTTCCATAACCTCACCAAGCTCATTATATGCCTGTACCGTCTTATTGTTGGAAATAAGTTCATTTAATTCCAAAAGTCTCCTATTATAGCTTTTTTTAACAAAAAGCGTATCTACTGGAATTACTTTTTTAGCCATGGCACTAAGATCAAAAAGTTCAATTGCACGTGAAAGTAATTTCTGTGATGGCCATTTATGGCCTCCATCAAAAAGCAATGTTTGATTGGGGAATTTCATTAAATCGAAAAGCTTTTCCATCTTTACCATCTCAGGATAATTAAAATCCTCATTACCAACAATTCCTACAAAATGAAATGGATTTTTATTTGACAATATTTCTTTATTGCCTACAGTAGAACCGCATGAAATAACCCCAGCAATCTGGTTCATGAAAATCGGCATTACCGAAGCAATCCGAGCACCACCATCAAAGCCCGCGGTATAAACCCTATCTTTTTGAATTTTAAATAACTCAAAAACCGTATTGAACATTCTTTTGGAAATCAAGACATTCTGGGTCAATGATAGACTATCATTCACATTATTCGATGCCGCCAGTATGTAGTTGTTTTTTTCTGCAGCACCTAAAAGCATACGCAATACCGTTTCCCCTCGGCCTTGCATATCGTAGACAAAGATAACTGGCCACCTTTTTGACGCATCAAACTTTGTTGGTAAAAACAAGGCGAAATCCTCAGGGACCGTATCATTTACTGCAATACTTTGCATTATTGCCCCTTTTCTAAGTGTCAGTTGTTGGGCGGTTGATAAAAAGGAAATACTTAAGGTAAGTACAAGTAATAATTTCTTCATGCCAATTAATACATCAAAAATCTAGCCAAAATATACATATCAAAGATACAACTAAGGTAATTGAAAATAATCCTATTCTCCGATATAACCTATTTCGAATCCTTCAAAATTAGCATCTTTATAATTATTCAACTCCTATCCTATACCTTCTTTGGTTTTAAAGGTAACCCCCAAGGATCATCAAACAAAAAATAAAGCCAGCAAGAAATATCTTAAATAAAAAAAAGGTCTTATAAAGAGTCAATTGCACGTCTTCGTTTATTTTATACATGTGCATAGGTTAAAATATAAAATTCATTCTCTTGGCAGCTAATCAATAGGATGAATAATATAGTGTTTTCAAATGATATTATTTGCTAATTGGAGCGCCAGAAATAATATCGGAAAGAATAATATGAGTCCGGGCCTCACCATATTGAATCAATTTATCGATGAATCGCTCCAAATGAAATTGATCTTTCAAGACCACTTCCATTACAATATTTTCATTGCCTGTAACGCGATAACAATTAATGACTTCATCAAAACCCTTTACCGTTTCTAGAAATGGTTTCAATTTACCCATAAACGCTCTTAATGTTATGATCGCTTTAAGCTGATGTCCTGTTAATGTATGTGAAACCATAGCCTTATATCCCTGAATAACACCCATGTCTTCAAGTTTTTTAACACGCTCTGCAACGGCCGGTGGTGTTAGCCCAACTTTTCGACCTATACTGGCAAATGATTCCCTTGCATTCTGCTGAAGACATTGGAGAATATGCCAACTTAATTCATCAATACCTATATTTAAAGTTTTCACTATAAATTTATTTACAATCAAAGGTATAAATTATATTTTACTTTTTATTCAAAAGGGATTTTTTAAATTTCTAGTGTAACTTTATGGTAATATAATTGCTATTTAATATCATGTCCCATAAAAATCTAAGAACAATCCCTGTCTACAGGAAAGCTCTTGACCTCTGCGCTATGAGCAGAGAGATTGCCTCGTATGTAACATTCAACAAAGATTTGTTGAAGCTATACAAATCTAATAGTCTTAGGGACATTATTGCAGATTCATTATTGACCGATGCCATTTTGATTCCCCAAAAAATTGCGCAAACGGAATTTTCATTATCCCAGGATGAAAAACTAAGAAATGTATCTTATATCAATATTATGATAAAGAACATTAATTCATATTGTACTGGTTTAGAGCGGGATGGAGTAAAGGAAAAGGAGTACTTAAATTTACTGCGTCAAGAAATAAAAAGCTTTAGAAAATCGTTCAAAAAATGGACAGGGACTTTGCCCAATAATGGGAATATACAATTGCCTTAGCTCAATCCATTGATCTCCATCAAATAAAAAACAACATTATTACAATAGTTTGATGTGTTTTATGTTTTAATTTTGACCATAAAACATTTAGATTGAAAACTACCATATTAATTCATTGCCCCGACCAATCAGGTATTATTAGTACTGTTACTGGTTTTATACATTCCAAAGGGGGAAATATCATCTATCTTGATCAGCATGTAGATAAAGAAGCTGACGTATTTTTTATGCGATTGGAAAGCGATTTCGAGAACAATGGGCTTGAAATAGAAATGTTCAAAAAAGAATTTGTTTCAAACTTGGCTGAGCCTTATCAAATGAAGTGGAGTTTGCACTTGGATGATGTCTTACCTAAAATGGCCATCTTTGTTTCTAAATATAACCATTGTCTGTATGATCTTTTAAGTAGATTTAATTCGGGTGAATTAAGAGCCGAAATTCCTTTCATAATTAGCAATCATAAGGAATTGGGTTATATCGCTAAACAATTCAATATACCTTTTTATCATATCCCGGTCACAAGAGATTCAAAAAAAGAAGCGGAAAAGAAACAATTGAAACTGTTGAAAGATCATCAAGTTGATTTCATTGTCCTAGCCAGATACATGCAAATTGTAAGTAGTACATTGATTAACAATTTCCCAAATAAAATCATCAACATACATCATTCATTTTTACCTGCTTTTGCAGGAGCCAAGCCCTATCATGCTGCATTTGAAAGAGGTGTAAAGATTATCGGGGCTACCAGTCATTATGTGACGGAAGAACTTGATGCTGGCCCAATCATTGAACAAGATGTGACCACCGTTTCGCACTCCCATACCATAAAGGACTTTATAGCCAAGGGTAGAGACTTGGAGAAAATAGTGCTTTCAAGAGCCGTGAACCTTCACGTACAACGAAAAACCATGGTCTATAATAATAAAACAGTAATTTTTTCGTAATCATAAGACAGGAAAGTTTTAAAAATAAAAAGATGAAAAAGATAGTTCTATTGTTCTTTATTGCTCTTCAATTAGTTGGTTGTAACGAACTACAACAAGTTGTAAACCAACTACCACAAGGGGGAACTGGTGTCAGCAATTTGGAAATTGCACAAGGTTTAAGGGAAGCTTTGGATATGGGTATTGATAAACAGGTAAGCAAATTAACGAAGACCGATGGATTTTATAAAAACGACTTGGTCAAGATATTGCTGCCCGAAGAACTACAAAAAGTTGATAAAACTTTGAGAGATATAGGTCTGGGTAATTTGGCCGATGAAGGCTTGAAAGTCTTGAACAGGGCAGCGGAAGATGCAGTGAGTGAGGCAACACCTATTTTCATTGATGCCGTAAAAGGAATCACATTCAATGACGCCAAAAACATCCTTCTAGGAAGCGATGATTCGGCAACCCAATATCTTACAAATGCAACACAAACAGTGCTATATGCTAAATTCAATCCTGTTATAAAAAATTCGTTTGAGAAAGTAGGCGCTGATCAAATTTGGAACAATCTAATAACGAGATACAACAATATTCCACTTACCAATAAGGTAAATCCGGACCTTACCGATTATGTAACCACAGAAGCACTTAATGGGGTTTACGCTATGATAGCTATTGAAGAAAAGGAAATAAGAACTAAAGTTTCATCGCGCACTACGGATCTTTTAAAAAAGGTATTTACGCTACAAGATTAAATTTCAAATTTTTATTTCATTTAAACAATAAAACCATTTATGATTCGTTTAAAAAACAAAGGGCAATTTTAACAAATTGCTAATCTTTAAAGAGCCTATGATAAATAGTAATTAAGGATTTTTGTACCGAATTATTTGAGTTAGTAATTTTTTGAGTTAGTTAGTTAATAAAACCGGTGGGAGCACCGGTTTTTTTTATTCCACTTTTGTATATAAGCCGTCAAACGTAGATATAGCAACAAAAAAACGATTAGGTATTTTTCAGGGTTTTCAAACTAATTGAAAAAGGATAAGATTAACTATTTTAAGAACTAAAGTCGGTTACATAACCTATCACTACATGATTGAACAACTGAGGTTGTTCCACATTCACTACATGCCCGCAATACTCAATAGTCAAGAGACTGCAAGAAGCATGTTTTTCTACCATTTTTTTAACCGCTGGAAGAAAAAGGTAGTCTTCTCCACCCATTACATAAAGCGTAGGTATTTTAATATCGGCTGTTCTGAATAATCGCAACAATGGATTAATTTCTGAGGTCAATCTAAACCATCTTGTAAATTCTGTTTGATAGAGTTTTTTAGCTTCCCTAACAAATAACAACCTAGACTCTTTATGGTTTCTATTAGGCATTATGATAAATGCGAAAAATTTATATAACCATAAATATGGAATTATGGACTTAAATATTACTCCCAAGCGCATTAATATCTGAGATCTAATATCAAGTTTCATTATGGCACCACCCATAATCATGCTCTCCACTCTATGGGGATATTTCTCCGCAAGATTACGAATCAAAATAGTTCCCAATGAAATTCCAATAAAATGGGATTTTTCAATCTTTAAATGGTCTACTACCTCAACAATATCAGCTGTTATTGAATCAAAAGTATATTTATCATTAAACGCATCCTTAAGGCTTGGTTTTGAATCACCATGACCTCTTAAATCCAACAATAAAACATTAAAGTGTTTTCTGAATTCCCTGACTTGTTTGTACCAAATAGAAGAGCTACCTCCTGCACCATGCACAAAGGTTACCCAAGTATTAGACTCCTGGTGTGTATATGTATTGAAATTTAACAAAAATGTTCTCTTAAAGCATCCTAAATTTAGGAATCTTGCAATGTATTAAATCTTTTGTTAGTCCGTTAGCCTTAGGGATTTATTTAACAGCATTTCTTTCACTTTTTTGTCAACATAACTAAGGAATTGTTAATAAATAGACAAATAACCTGAAAATTAGGTGTACATCATCACAACAAACGTCTAAAATGGTAATTAGCCCGTATATTTGTTAGAACAATTAATTATTATGGAAAAGCAATATTGCAGAGTAGGTTCAGTTACTCCGATGTCAACAGGGAGGCAAGCCATAACGCTTATGGAATACCAGTATCAAAGCTTTATGGAGAAAGCTTCCAACATTAAATATAGAAATACCAATTTGGGTGAATATTTTGAGCAAAAAGCACAAAAAATCCAAAAAATGCTTGAAGATCTGGTTGAGTAGTGATTAGCTTAAAGATTTAAGCTCCTCTTTCATTTGTTGTTGTAATTCTTCTGCTTTTTTGGCAGCATCATTTGCGAAATTTTTACTTTTTGAAGCATATATAATCCCTCTTGACGAATTCACTAACAAGCCAACCTGCTTGTTCATCCCATAATGGCATACTTCTTTTAAACTACCACCCTGGGCACCAATTCCTGGAACCAATAAAAAACTATCAGGTATTATCGCACGAATATCTTTAAGGAAACTTGCTTTGGTTGCACCAACCACATACATTAGGTTTTGGGCATTTTTATAGGTAAGTGATGTCTTTAAAACCTTCTTGTATAACTCAATGCCATCTATTTTTTTGGTCTGAAAATCATAGGCTCCTTCATTTGATGTCAAAGCCAATAATATAGTATGTTTATTGTCAAAATCTAAAAATGGTTCAACTGAATCCCTTCCCATATAAGGAGCAATCGTCACAGAATCAAATCCCAATTCCTCAAAAAATGCTTTCGCGTATCTCGTAGAAGTATTCCCGATATCGCCCCGCTTAGCATCTGCAATAGTGAAAATCTCCGGATAATTTTCGTTTAGGTATTTGATTGTTTTCTCTAAGGCTTGCCAACCTTTGATTCCATAAGCCTCATAAAACGCTGTATTTGGTTTATAAGCCACACATAGGTGGTGGGTTGCATCTATAATGGCTTTGTTAAAAGCAAATAAAGGGTCTTCCCCGGATAACAAATGAGGCGGTATTTTCTCTAAGTCGGTATCCAATCCTATACAGAGAAAGGATTTTTTTTTACGGATTTGTTCAATGAGTTGTTGGGTAGTCATATCAAAACTTAGTTTTGGGTATTAGGTATTGAATTTCCGGGTTTTGTACTTCGACCCTGCCTGCCGGCAGGCAGGTGCGCTCGAACGGACCTAAAAAGTAAATTCTTCTAAAAAATCTCTGAGGCTTCTTTTAACTTTTCTGTGTTTTCAACCAAGCTTAATTCATCTATTATTTTCTGGATATCGCCATTAATAATATTCTGTAAATCATAAAGTGTCAACCCAATTCGGTGATCTGTTACTCGGCCTTGAGCGTAGTTATAGGTTCTGATTTTTGCCGATCGGTCACCACTACTCACTTGTGAATTTCTTTTTGCGGCATCTTCTTCCTGTTTCTTGGCCAACTCCATATCATACAAGCGTGAACGTAATACTTTAAAGGCCTTTTCCTTGTTCTTATGTTGAGATTTTTGATCTTGACATTGCGCCACCAAACCTGTCGGAATATGGGTAAGACGTACTGCTGAATAGGTTGTGTTTACAGATTGCCCTCCTGGACCAGAAGAACAGAAAAAATCTATTCGCACATCTTTTGGTTCTATCTGGACATCAAAATCCTCTGCTTCAGGCAATACCATAACCGTTGCGGCACTGGTATGAACCCGACCTTGTGTTTCAGTTTGTGGAACGCGTTGAACACGGTGAACACCAGCTTCAAACTTAAGTGTACCATATACATCTGTCCCATTAACTTCGAACTGTATCTCTTTATAACCACCACTGGTACCTTCACTTAAATCTATGACATTTGTTTTCCAGCCTTTATTTTCGCAATATTTAGTGTACATTCTAAAAAGATCACCTGCAAAAATACTGGCCTCATCCCCGCCTGTTCCAGCCCTAATCTCAACAACAACATCTTTTGCATCTTCAAGGTCTTTGGGAATGAGCATAACCTTAATATCCTCTTCCAACTGTGGTATAGCCCCTTTTGCTTCCTCTAATTGCATTTTGGCCATTTCCAACATTTCGGCGTCACTTCCATCTGAGATAATCTCTTCAGCTTCTTGGATGTTGTTGGTAAGTTCAACATATTCAGCACGTTTGGCCATAAGGTCTTTAAGCTCCTTATATTCCTTCGTCAGCTGTACATACCTTTTTTGGTCAGTAATCACATCAGGTTGAATAATCAGGTCAGAAACCTCATCAAAACGCTGTTTTACAATGTTCAATTTATCAATCATGATCTTTCA
>RCMY010004519.1_pt1 | contig 12040 bp, 10 predicted proteins | sample 2041341 | NCBI WGS metagenome assembly RCMY01 (sample SAMN09708234, study PRJNA481090) | Marine sediment metagenome, whole genome shotgun sequencing project.
CGAGGGCGACGTCGACGATCATGTCTTCTTGACCGCCGACCATTCGTCGGGCACCCAATTCCATCAAGATGTCGCGCGTGTCGAGGTCGTACAGCTCTGCGGCCTTCTCTGCATGTCGCAGGAAGCTCGAATACACACCCGCGTAACCGAGGCTGAGCGTCTCCTTGTCGACGCGCACCGGTCGGTCCTGCAACGGACGAACGAGGTCTTCTGCGGCATCCATCAACATGTTGACATCGCAGTCGTGTTTCCAACCGAGCAAGTTCGCGCACGCAATGAACGGTTCGATCGGCGCATTTCCAGCTCCTGCACCCATCCCGGCCAACGATGCGTCGACTCGATAACAGCCTTGTTCGACCGCAGCGATGGAGTTCGCCACGCCGAGTGTGAGGTTGTGGTGAGCGTGAATGCCGATCTGGGTTTCGGGCTGGAGCACCTCGCGGTACGCCCGGATGCGATTGCTCACATCGTTCATGAGAAGGCGGCCACCAGAGTCGGTGACGTACACGCAGTGAGCGCCAGCCTTCTCCATGATCAGGGCTTGTTGCGCGAGAGCCTCGGGCTCGTTCATGTGGCTCATCATCAGGAAGCCCGACACGTCCATGTCGAGATCTCGTGCTTTGGCGATGTGCTGAAGCGAGATGTCGGCCTCGGTGCAATGTGTTGCCACACGGACCGACCTCACGCCAATGCTGTGCGCTCGTTCGAGGTCTTCGATCGTGCCGATTCCGGGAATGAGCAGGGTGGTGAGAATGCAGGTGTCGAGCACCTCAGCAACCTCTTCGAGCCATTCCCAATCTGTGTGCGCGCCGAAGCCATAGTTAAAGCTCGACCCGGCGAGGCCATCGCCGTGCGCGACCTCGATGGCGTCACAACCAGCTGCATCGATCGCCTTGGCGATCTCGCGCACGTGGTCCAAACCATATTGATGGCGGATGGCGTGCATGCCATCGCGCAATGTCACATCTTGGACGTAGATCTTGGTCTCGTCGCTCATGCGGTCACCCGCAATTCCGCTAGTCGTTCAGCGGTCTTGATCGCCGCACTGGTCATGATGTCGAGGTTGCCCGCATATTCGGGCAGATAGTGGGCCGCACCGGCGACCTCGAGAAACACGGAGATCTTCCATCCGCTGAACTTGCGATCGAGGTCGGGGATTCGAACCTCGGCGCCGTCATCGAGGCGCTCGAATTGCACCTTCTGTTTCAGACGGTAGCCGGGGACGTAGCTGTGGACGGCTTCGACCATGTCCTGGATCGACTGCTCGATCTCCTCGGGATTGCCGCTCTCGACGAGCGCGAACACCGTGTTTCGCATGATCATCGGTGGTTCTGCTGGGTTGAGCACGATGATCGCCTTGCCCATCTGCGCACCACCGACCTCTTCGATTGCCTTGGATGTGGTTTCCGTGAACTCATCGATATTCGCTCGAGTTCCGGGCCCAGCTGACTTGGAGGAGATAGACGACACGATCTCGCCGTAGACGACGGGTGCGACCTTGTTGATCGCTGCCACGATCGGCACGGTGGCTTGGCCGCCGCACGTGACCATGTTCAGGTTTGGTGCACCGAGGTGCTCTTCGAGATTGACCGGCGGCACGACGTAGGGGCCGATCGCTGCGGGCGTGAGATCGAGGATCTGTTTCCCATGTTCACGAAGAATCTTGTCGTGGTGTGCGTGCGCTCCCGCTGACGTTGCATCGAAAACCAAATCGATCTCGGCGAATTCGTCCATCGCGACGAGGCCGTCGATGCCGTCGGATGTCGTGGCGACGCCCATTCGTTTGGCCCGTGCGAGTCCATCGGACTCGGGGTCGATGCCGACCATTGCGATCACCTCGACGATCTCAGAGGTTCGCATCGACTTGATCATGAGATCGGTGCCGATGTTTCCGGAACCGATCACTGCGCACTTCAATTTTGGAACGCTCATAGCGGCCTTTCGGGATCCCTTGGGAGAATGGCGACGCGACCCGCATCGCCGTCGAGCATGCCGAGTACAGGACCTTCTTTGACGATCTCGGCGATCGGACAATTGATGACCGCAGGAACGGTCAGAGACCGCGCCACCTCGAAGAGATGTGCGGTTGGGGCTCCACCGATCGTGATGACGCCAGCGGCGTCCCAGAGAAGGGGAGAGTAGTTCTGCAACGGGTACTGGGTGACGATGATGTCGCGCGGTCGAACGTGCGACGTTTCCTTCGAATTGGCGATCCACACGAGCCGCCCGGCGCCGACACCGCCGACGCTGGGATCGCCCTCGTGAACCTCGCCCTGCAAGGCGACGACACCAGCGAGAACAGGCTCCCAACGATCGAGCCCTCGTCGACCTTGTCGGACTTCGGTTGCGATGAGGTGGTCGGCAATGCCAAGAAGTTTGGACGCCAACTCTTCGTTGATGCTGTTGAGGTCTTTGAGTACTTCGATCGACTCGTTCGGACGGTCGCTTCGCATACGCCGAAGCACGAGGTCTGCATGTGCGACCGCGTCTTCTTCTGATTCGCCCCATGCTTGGGCCAGGAGCGTCGCAGCCATCGATGTAGCTTGGGCAATGACGTCCTCTCGAGGGGCATCCGACGTGAACGGCGTGGCGGTGATGTGTGGTGCAGCGGTCCGCCATCCGAGAACGAGTTGGTCGCCGAGAGCGCCTGGGTACTGTCGGGCGTGTTTGACGAAGTCGAGGGCGAATGGGTGACTGAGTGCGGCAGGAATAACCATTGCTTCCTCGACCTCGTGCACGGCAGAGTCCTGCACCTGGAGGAGGATCACCTGGTCGTCGACGACCGCCCACTCGATGAGGTTGTGTCCGAGTTCGGCCTTCACTCGCAACGCGAGGTCGGCGATCGCCTGGACGGTATCCTCGCCTATGAGCTCGAGGGCATCGGCCCCGCGTAGTTCGCCGTCTTCGAGCACCGCTCGGGTGCCAGCAACCCAGCCCGCCATGAGGTCTGCCGGTGATCCTTTCACCGCATCGATCTTGACGGTGCCCGCCGCATCGACGATTGCAGCGCCGCCGAAGTCGGGTTTGATCTCGGACTGGACGAGAACGCCCATCGGAGCGCTACCCGGCTCGAGGCCAGCCTCTTCGAATCGTTCGAGCACCTCGATCGAGAACGCGGTTGCCCACACACTCTTGGTGGCCTGTCCGATTTCGTCGCGAAGAATTTCCGGGATCGAGGTGAACGCTCCGGACCATTCACCCGAACCCTCGAGCACGCTCGATGATCGAACGATCAGCGGGGGTTCGAGTTGCGCGGCATGACCGCTGATCTCGGTGAGGAGTTCTTCGTCGAGCTGATGGCCGATGATCGCCATGCGCGCACCTCCCGTGCCGCGAGGTTCGAGAACCTCGACGGCACGGGCGAATGCTTGCTCTGAGCAGAGCGGCGCAATGACGAATCCGTCCAGCACAGGAAATCCGGCAGCTTTCGCTCGGGCTATCCCTGCACCTTTTGCACCGCTTGCGTCAATTGAGGACGCCGCTGGGTCGTCCAGCGTGCGGACTCGCTTCGTTGTGTTGCTCATCAGTCGGTAACGATGATTTCGTGGCTCTTGAACGTCGAGAGCATTTCGTAGCCGGTCTCGGTGACGAGGAGCATCTCTTCGAGGCGAACGCCAAAGTCATGCATCTTGCCGTGCTGAGTTTCGAGAGCGAACACCATGCCCTTTTCGATTACCTGAGGATGATCGAGGGACCAGATACGAGAGATTACCGGCATGTCGTACTGTGCGAGGCCGAGACCATGGCCCCAGAGGTTCGCGGCAGCCTCGTCCTCTTCTTCGTACCCCCAGATGTCCTTCGCGGAAGGCCAGACGCTAGCAATGTCGGCCGTGGTGACGCCGGGCTTGACCAGTTCGATCGAGTCCCACAACCACTTCGACGCAAGGTCGTAGTACTTCTGATGCTCGGCTGTTGGTTTTCCACCGACACAGTAGGTTCGATACACGCACGACTTGAAGCCGTTCCAGGTGAGCGCAGCGAGGTCGATGATGACGATGTCACCCGGCCGGATTATCCGATCGCCGTGGTTGCGCCAGTTCGGCCACGCGTTGGGACCCGATGACACGATGACGTCCTCGACATTCTCCATGCCAGCGAAGTTGTAGAGGTACTCCATCGTGAAGGCGGTGACCTCATTTTCGGTCACACCAGGCTTGATCCACTGGGAGATGTTGTAGTGCGTCACGTCGCAGATAGCTCCGACCATGCGTGAGGCCTTCTGCTCGTTCTCGCTCTTGATGGCGCGGGCTTCCATCATCGGAGTCATTCCGTCGACCCAGTTGATGCCTCGTTCTTCGAAGGCGCGAATCATGTTGAGATCCATGAAGTCCACGCCAACGGGCATATCCTTGACCCCAGCGTCTTCGAGGTCGCCCACTAGAGCGTCGGCGAATTTCGCAACCTGCGAGGTCGATGCCGGTCCGGCCGCACCCTTGATCCACGCATAGGAGTAACGGACGTTCTCCTTTGGAATCCAGGGGGAGTGTTCGCGGATGTGGTAGCCAATGTCGCCCTGTTCGTAGAGGATGGGCTCCTTGCCCTTTGTCAGAACCGCGTAACGAAGGCCTGGCTTCAGCTGGTTCCAGCCGGGGGTCATCGTCGAGGTGACGTAGCGAATGTTCTCGTCGTACATGAGGAGCATCGCGCCCAAGCCATGTCGATCCATCGCTTCGCGTGCTCGTTTCAGGCGCCACTCTCGGACCTCAACCCAGTTGATGCCCTCCCGCCAGTCGGTTGACAATACGCCGAATGCTTCCTTCACTGCTGCTCCCTTGAATTCTTCATACGGCCGGTTGACCGTCTGTGGAATGGGTGTTTTTGGTTGTGGTTTTGTGGGTAGAAATTGCGCGAATGGCTACTTCGCTGCGAGTCACTGGTACGATTCGGGACCCATGAACGACCCGAAGCCGTCCGACGACCCTTTCAGAGGTCTTCGACCCACGGCTGGAGGCCGTGGACAAACCGCGCATGTGTACGTTCGCGAGACGATACGACTCGCCATACTCAACGGACAACTTGCGGGCGGAACTCGCCTGGTGCAGTCGGACTTGGCTGCCCAGCTCGAGGTCAGCACGACACCGGTGCGGGAGGCGCTTCGTGACCTTGCTTCCGAAGGGCTCATTCGGATCGACCCGCATCACGGCGGTGTCGTTGCCGAACTCGACGAGGACGACCTGCGTGAGGTTTACCAGATCCGCCAGCGTCTCGAACCCTTCGCGCTCGAAGCTGCGATGCCCAACATCACCGACGAAATTCTCGACCGTTGTGCCGAGTTGCACGCCGCCATGAGCGCTGCTCCGAACTCTGCGACATGGGTGCAGCTGAACCGCGAATTTCACATGACCATGTACGAGGCGGCGAACCAACCCCGCCTGGTCGGATTGGTGCGATCGCTCCAAGACGCGTCGGTGATGGCGGTGAGCGCAAGAATTCAGCGTCTGCCCGGATTTCGTGATGTCGCGAACCAGGAGCACGGTGAGTTGATCGACGCCATCCGCGATGGAGACGTCGAGCGGGCGAAGGTGGTCATCATGAGTCACGTGACGCTCTCGATCCGCGACGACCCAGAGACGTCTCCTCGACCCTGAGCGCCTGATCGGCGCATGTTTGGGGCGGAGGATCGGAAGGACACGGCAACATCCTATATCATGCACAATCCGTCCGTGCTCGGAAAGCAACGGAATCCTTGATACGGGAGATTTCGTCATCTTGCGCTTGAAGGCACATCATATAAAATGTATGATCAGATTGCTTTGGTACACGTTCCAAGCCCTGGAACAGCCTCCAGGTCCGTCCATGAGGAGCAGATTTGGTGGAATATTCTGAGATCGTTTTCGAGCGACGTCTCGACGCTGCGTGGATTGGCCTCAATCGGCCTGAAGTGAGAAATGCGTTTCGTGAACAGACGCTCGACGAGATCGCCCACGCGCTCAACTCGACCCGAGAGGACCCGACGATCGTCGCTGTCGTGATCTACGGTGTCGGCGGACACTTCTCGGCCGGCGGTGACTTCCACGCAATGATGAAGCTCAACAAGGCCAACTCGTACATGTGGAACGACCGCATGCAGATGGTTGCGATGACTTGTCGCAATCTCCCGATTCCGGTCATAGCGATGGTCGAAGGAGCCTGTGTCGGTGGCGGGCACGAACTGATGCTCTGGACCGATCTCGTGATTGCATCGGACGATTCGATCTTTGGCCAGACGGGCGCGCGGGTCGGGGCATGTCCCACCGTCGGAGCCACGCAGTACATCGGAAAGCTGATCGGTGAACGTCGTGCCAAGGAGATGATCTTCCTCTGCAAACGGTACTCCGGCAAAGAAGCCGCGGAGATCGGCCTCGCGAACGAGTCGGTTCCCGCAAGTGAACTGCTCGCACGGGTCGAAGAGATCGTCGGAGAAATCAAGGGATACAGCTCTCAGACGATTCGAGCGACCAAGGTGAGCCTCAACTACGACTCTGATTCGTTGTATCCGTCCTGGCAGCACGGCATGGAACTGCTCGCGAACATTTGGGGCACCGAAGAAGCGATGGAAGGAATGAACGCGTTTCTCGAACGACGACCCGCAGACTTCCATCAGTTCCGCGAGCGCAACGCCGAAGCGCTCGGTACGTACATGGGCGACTACAACGAGGGTCGCAATCAAAGCGAGTCATCCCGCGGAGCCCGAGGCGAGTGACCGTTCCGGGGGCCTTGTCGGGGCTTCGAGTTGTCGATCTGACCAGGATTCTCGCCGGGCCTCTGTGCACGATGTGGCTCGGTGACATGGGCGCTGATGTGATCAAGATCGAACGGCCGGGCCGCGGTGACGACACGCGGAGCTGGGGCCCCCCGTACGCGGGGACCGAATCGGCGTACTTCTTGGGTGTCAACCGCAACAAACGGAGCATCACACTCGACCTGATGGCCGAGACGGGACGTGACATCCTGGCAAAACTCATTCGAGACGCAGACATCGTTGTCGACAACTTCAAGATCGGAACACTCGATCGATGGGGTTTCACCGACGAGTGGTACGAGGCGAACGCGCCCACCGCTATTCGTTGCACGATCTCGGGGTATGGCAGCACCGGACCCAAGGAGGGTCTGCCCGGCTACGACTTCATCTTGCAGGGTGAGACGGGGCTGATGTCGATCACCGGAGTCGTCGACGGGGAGAGCATGAAAGTCGGCGTCGCAATGGTCGACATTTGCACCGGAATGTTCGCAACGATGAGTGTCCTGGGCGCGCTCGAGGCCCGACGACGCACCGGCAAGGGTCAACGAACCGAGGCCTCACTCCATGACACCGGGATACAGATGCTCGCCAATGTGGCTTCGAACCATCTGATTTCGGGAGACGACGCCGAGCGGTTCGGCAACGGACACCCGAACATCGTCCCGTACCGGACCTTCGCGACGTCTGACGGCGAGCTGGCCGTCTCGGTGGGCAACGACGATCAGTTCGCCCGGTTCGCCGACATTCTCGGACACCCCGAGTGGGTGGCCGACGAACGATTTGCGCGCAACCAAGATCGAGTAAGAAATCGTGACGCCATGGATTCGGCCGTCGCGCACTGCATGGCAACCCGGACCCGTGCCGAATGGATCGACGCACTCGCGCCGGCGGGGATACCTGCAGGCCCGATCAACTCGGTGGCCGAAGCCTTGCGCAGTGAACAAACACACGCTCGTGGAATGGTCAGTGAAGTCGCGCACCCGACGTCGGGCGACATCTCGCTCGTGGGTATCCCGTTCAAGATGTTCGGGACACCTCCGTCGATTCGTCTGCCGCCGCCGACCCTGGGTCAGCACAGCCATGACGTCCTGATGAGCGAACTAGGCATGAGCCAGGAAAAGTTCGACGAGCTTGTCGCAACAGGAATTACAACAACGGAGATGACATGACAGACGAGTGGTGGCCCAAACTCGGCCCGAAGTGGGAACCGACAACGGCGTCGAAGCCCGCGTGCAAATGCATCGATGTGCACACCCACCTGTCGGTTCGCGAATCGAACGAGCTGGCCATGCCGCACTTCAAACCCGAGATGGATCCGCGCACGTTCTTCTCGCCCGAAGAGAGCACTCGATACAACGCCGAGCTTCGCAAACAACCAGAACAGGTCGCGAAGTTCAACGAACCCGAAGCCCGCATCGAGGACATGGACAAGCAGGGCATCGACATGCAGCTGTTGTCGATCGTGCCGCCGCAATACTTCTATTGGCTCGAGCAAGATCTCGCTATTCGGGCGTGCCGTATTCAGCACGAACGTTTCGCCGAGGTCGTCGAGCAGTTCCCGGATCGTTTCGCGGCCGTGGCGAACATCCCCATGGCGTATCCCGACATCGCGGTCGAGGTGATGGAGGAGGCCAAGCGAGACTTCGGGTTCAACGGCTTCGAGATGAACGCCGATGTCCTCGGTGCTGATCTCGACGATCGCAAATACGACAAGATCTGGGAGAAAGCCGTCGAACTCGACATGACGGCGATCATGCATCCGCAGGGTTTCACCCACGGCCAGCGCATGGACGATTACTACCTGGTCAACGTGGTGTGCATGCCTCTCGCGTCCACCGTTGCGGTTTCTCGCATGATCTTGGGAGGCGTGTGGGAGCGGGTTCCCGACTTCAAGATGGTCGTCGTTCACGGCGGCGGATACCTGCCCTACTACTTTGCTCGCACCGATCACGCCTTCAACGTGCGTCCAGAACTTCGCCATCACATCACCCGCAAACCCAGCGAGTATCTGCACAAACTGCATTTCGACACCACGGTATTCGAACCAGGAATGGTCGAATACCTCATCGAGGAATTCGGCGACGAACACGTGCTCTTGGGCACCGACTACCCGTTCGACATGGGCCCAACCGACCCGCTCGCATTCCTCGCCCAGGTGAAGATGAACGAACAGTCTCGCGAACGAATATTGGGCGGAAATGCCGCTCGTCTCTTCAAGATCGGAGCCTGAACATGGGCCGTATCGAACTTTTGACCTCGAAGGACGGACTCTCCGAGAAACAGTGCGAGGTCTTCGACTGGGTTGTCGAGAGCCGCGGAAAAATGTTGCGGCCCTACGAGGTCTTGCTCCATGCGCCGGGTCTCGCACAACCAGCCGCCGAGCTCGGACACCAGATCAGATACGAGGGTCAGCTCTCGGGTCATGATCGTGAGCTGGCGATCATCACGGCTGCGAAAGCACATGGCTGTGCCTTCGAGTGGGACAGCCACGTTGGCCTCGCGAGAGAGGCCGGGGTGTCCGAAGCCTCGATTGCTCACCTCGAAACCGGCGAAGGCGACATCGCTGCACGCGACGAGGTGATCATCGGGTTCGTCCGCGAGCTCTGCTCGACGAGCGACGTGAGTGACAGCCGATTTGCAGCGATCTCGGAGGCATTGGGAGGACACGGTCCCATCGTCGAGCTCTCCGCACTCGTCGGGTACTACACGTTCCTCGGCTTCGTGATGAAGGTTGCAGGAGCGTGCTAGGGGTGTGGTGGGGGCAATAGACGTTCACGCGCACTTCGCTCCAGTTGCGCGTTTCCAGGAGATGCGAGCGATCGCGCCCGACCACGTACCCGTGCTGGAGTACCGAGGCGATCAGGTCTACTTTCGGTACCCGAATGGCGTGGAGAACGGCCCCGTTCCGCGCTCGATCGTCGACATCGAGCAGAGGCTCGCTGACATGGACGCCACGCAGGTCACTCATCATGTGCTCAGCGCACGTCCGCAAATGTTCAGCTACGACCTACCAGGTGCGATCGCCAGCAAACTCGCCTTTTGGTCGAATGACGCCCTGGTCGATGTCGCAACCACGTATCCAGAGCGGTTCAGCGTGCTCATCGCCTTGCCGTTACAGGACGCCGATGCTTCGATTGCGGCGATCGAACGGTGGGCCCCCAATCCAATCGTGCGCGGCGTGATGATCGACTCGAACATCGCCGGACGCGATCTCGCGGAACCGTCATTTTCGCCAATTTGGGCGGCGCTCGAAGCTGCTGATCTACCCATTCTGGTACATCCCTATCAAGGAGATGTTGTCGGCAAGGAGCGTTTGTCGAAACACTATTTGTTCAACTTGATCGGTAACCCGGTCGACACCACAATCGCCATTGCGAACGTGGTTTTCGGCGGCCTGGTCGACCTGTATCCAAAGCTCCGGTGGGGGTTCGTGCACGGGGGCGGTGTGGCGCCGTATCTGGCGGGGCGGTGGGATCATGGCTGGAAACAGCGGGCGGTCACGCGAGAGCTGATCCCGGACTCCTTGCCGTCGCACATTTTGGCGCAGTTCTGGTATGACTGCATCGTGCATGACAAGCGAACGCTGGTTTATCTCGCGGAAAGTGTCGGTTGGGACCGAATAATGATCGGCAGCGACTGCCCCTTCGACATGGGGATCGTCGACCCGGTGAGTTTTCTCGACGAGATTCCCGAGGCCCAGCCACATCGTGAGTCGTTGCTGAGAACGAACGCGACCCAGTTTCTGAGATCTCGGTGACACGTTCGGGCTTCCTGTCGATCCTCGTGTTGATCGGTCTTGTCGTTGGCGGGTGTGGTGACACTGCTAGCTCGAACATCGTCGATGGCGTGGAGATCACCGCAGACGATTTCGCAGGCCTTCACGTCGATTCATCCGAACTCGACGAAGACGAGCGCGCCGGCTCGCTTTTGTTGTTGATTCTGCGAGAAGCGTTTGGCACGCGTGCCACTTCAGATCTGGACGTGGTTGTCGACGAAGCCGATGTCAACGCCGCGTACGAGGAGTATGTCGAGCGGTTCGCCACTCGCGGAGGCATCGACTCGGTCCTCGACTCCCTGAACCAGACTCCCGATCGCGTGCGGATAGAGGCTGAACTCGATGTGATCCGAAACGGGGTGGCCGACGCACTCGTCCGAACCGAATCGCCTGGCTTCGATCTCGAGGCTGCGTACGAGGCGTATCTGCTCGCCGAGGCCGAGGTTTGTCTGCAATTGATCCAGGTGGCCGAGGGTCCCGATGTCGACGACGCGCTGCAACGACTTGACGCAGGCGAAGATTTCGCCACTGTGGCGCGCGAGTTGTCGATCGATCCATTCGTTGGACGCGACGAGGGCAGCGGCGCAGGAGGCGATTTGGGGTGCTCTGCGCCAAATGCACTTCCCGGAGGGCTCGACAGTGCGGCGTTGCAGGCTCCACTGGCCGAGCCGACTGGACCGGTCCTCGCTGACACCGGGTTGTACCTGATCGAGGTGTATGAGCGAACCGCTCCTGACCTTGCCGACGTGCGGAGCGAGGTGATCGACTTCGCCGTCGACCACCAGGGACCGGAGCTGTTCCGGCAATGGGCGGTCGAGGTTTTGCAGACAATCGACGTCGACGTCGCCGAGGACTTCGGAGCATGGGGCATGCTCCCTGAAACGGACCCCGTTCCAACCGTGGTCCCTCCCTATCGAACGAGTGAGATCATCGACCCGAGCTGAAGCGCGTGAGGTGTCCTTTGCTCCTCGAGATCGACAGCGCGATGATCATCGTCACCTGTCGATGCGGTATTGCGACAACTTGTCCTCATCGATCGTGACGCCGACACCCGGTGTTTCAGCCGGATGCAGGTGACCATCGATCGGCAGAAATCGCTCGGTGCAGACATCGTCGGCGAGGTAGTGCGGGGATATTCCAGAACCGAACCGAAGCTTCGGCACTGCGAGGGCGAGGTGAGCACCGTGTGCTGCGCTAATGCTCGTTTGTCCGGGCATCCCGGCGAAGTGCACGCCGATGCCGGCGGCATCGGCGACCGCAAACAGGTCTCGAACGCCGATGGGGCCAGCGGACTTCATCAGCTTTGCGACCACGGCTCCAGTGGCGTTCATCGCGAGGTGTGTGCGAAGTTCTCGGGCGTCGAAAATGCCCTCGTCGCCAGCGATCGTGACCGGGCTCTGCGAGACCAAGGTTGCCATGCCGACGATGTCGTCACGGTCGACTGGCTGCTCGACGAATCCTGGACGCGCATCGACAACTCCGCGGAGATATCGAAGTGCGTCGCCGACGTCCCAGCCTTGGTTGGCGTCTGGAAGAAGGAGTAC
>RCMY010004520.1_pt1 | contig 12034 bp, 9 predicted proteins | sample 2041341 | NCBI WGS metagenome assembly RCMY01 (sample SAMN09708234, study PRJNA481090) | Marine sediment metagenome, whole genome shotgun sequencing project.
AATTTCAAGAGCTTACCTATTCTTTACCAATTGTTGATCATAAAATAGCACGAGAAAGATGCTTAAAAACCTATAAAGAAGGATTAAGCGCTTGACATTTTTACGATGCGATAGACGTAAAATAGCATTTTGTTAACCCTTATCATTTACTTAACAAGCAATAATACATTAAAACTAAAAAAATAGTACATTCGTTTAACTCAAACCATGCCTTTAGTGAACAATATTAAGACAACATTCAGCATCAAGGATTTAGAAAATTTATCTGGTATAAAAGCCCATACTATTCGTATTTGGGAAAAAAGATACAATCTTTTAGAACCGGACAGATCCGATACAAATATTCGAAATTATTCTTTAGAGAGTTTTAAAAAGCTTTTGAACGTCACTTTTTTATACAATAATGGCTTCAAAATTTCAAAAATTGCCTCGTTAACGCCGAATGAAATTATTGAAGAGGCGAGCAAATTAGTTTCTGAAAAAGCTTTGAAGAACCAGTTCATTAATGAAATGAAATTGGCTATGTTAAATTTTGATCAGTACCTTTTTGAAGAGCGCTATCAAAAAATGAAACGTGTATTGCCATTTAATGAAATTTTCTTTCATTACTTCATTCCATTTTTAGAAGAATTAGGTTTACTGTGGCAAACGAACTCCATAAGTCCGGCACATGAACATTTTATAACGAATTTGATAAAACAAAAAGTTTTAATAAATACAGAAGAACTCATTGCCAAGACCCCTGAAAAAAAGAAGATCAGTTTTGTTTTGTTTTTGCCAGATAACGAAATACATGATTTAGGTCTCGCTTTTTTAAATTATGAAATTTTATCGCACGGATATCATACGGTGTATTTAGGCGAATCTGTGCCGTTAGATTCTTTGGAATCTTTTACTTCAAATAGTGAAAAAGTAATTTTTGTTTCGTACTTTACGGTGGCGCCGGCGTCTGAAAATGTGCTATCCTATTTACAGGAATTTAAAGATAAAATTTTGGATCGTTGTTCTTCAGAATTATGGATATTGGGTTGCATGACGAAAAATATAAAGCAGGATGATTGCCCTGAAAATATTAAAATTTTTGATGAAATAGGGCAAGTTTTAAAAATGTTAAGATAAAATTGGATTTTGTATTACTTTTTGTTTATATTTACGCCAAAATCATTAAACAAAAATGAAAAAGACTATTCAAATCATAGGATCTGGATTTTCGTCGTTAGCAGCTTCTTGCTACTTAGCGAAAGATGGTTATGATGTGACCATTTACGAAAAAAATGATCGTTTAGGCGGTCGAGCAAGTCAATTGAAAAAAGACGGATTTGTTTTCGATATGGGTCCAACTTGGTATTGGATGCCAGACGTTTTCGAACGTTTTTTCAATGATTTTGATAAAAGACCTTCTGATTTTTATGCTTTAGAAAAATTATCACCGGCTTATTCCATCTATTTTGACCAAGGAGACCAATTTACGGTTGAAGATTCCCTCGATAAAATTTATAAGGCTTTTGACGAAGTCGAAGCCGGAAGTTCTAAAAAATTGGAAAAGTTTATAACCACTGCTAAGAACAACTATGATATTGCCATAAAAGATTTGGTGTATCGCCCAGGAGAATCTCCACTCGAGTTGATAACTATGAAAACAATTGGCAAGCTGAATCAGTTTGTAAGTAACATTTCTTCTGATGTGCGTAAAGCATTTGACCATAAGAAATTGGTAAATGTCTTGGAGTTTCCGGTATTATTTTTAGGCGCAAAACCAAGTGATACCCCTTCGTTTTATAGTTTTATGAATTATGCTGATTTTGGTTTGGGAACTTGGCATCCAAAAGGAGGAATGTATGAGGTGATTCAGGCAATGGTTGATTTGGCGGAATCTTTAGGCGTTAAAATTCAAACCAATGCCGATGTTGAAGCCATTCTTGTAGAAGATGGAGAAGCAACCGGATTAAAAGTGAATGGGAAAAATATTCCTTCAGATATTATTTTATCGGGAGCAGATTACCATCACACCGAAACCTTATTACTGAAACCATACCGACAATATAGTGAAAACTATTGGCAGAAAAAGACATTCGCACCTTCTTCCTTATTATTTTATGTTGGTTTTGATAAAAAAATGGAGAATGTAAATCATCACACTTTATTTTTTGATGTAGATTTTGATGCACATGCCAATGCTATTTATGACCATCCGGCATGGCCCGAAAATCCCTTGTTTTATGCTAGTTTTCCGAGTAAAACAGATGCAATTGCTGCGCCTAAAGGGAAAGAAGCAGGTATTTTTTTAATTCCGATAGCACCCGGAATTAAAGATACACCAGAATTGAGAGAAACTTATTTTAATAAAATTATCGATCGATTTGAAATGCTCACGAATCAAAAAGTGCGAGAAAACATTCTTTTTAAAGAGAGTTTTTGCGTGAATGATTTTGTAGATAGATATAATTCCTATAAAGGAAACGCTTACGGATTGGCAAATACTTTATTCCAAACTGCTTTTTTACGTCCGAAAATAAAAAGTAAAAAAGTTAAGAATTTATATTTTACCGGTCAGTTGACTGTGCCTGGCCCGGGAGTTCCTCCGGCATTAATTTCAGGAAAACTTGCAGCAGAATTAATTAAAAAGTACGATTTGTAAAAAAAAATGGACAGAATATTATTTATAACCAGTGTATAATGAAAAACTTTTTTGACATCATATCTTATGAAACCAGCAAAATGGTTACCAAAAAATACAGCACCTCATTTTCTTTAGCAACAAGAATGTTAGGCAGTTCTATTCGGCAAGATGTTTATAATATTTATGGATTTGTTCGCTTTGCGGATGAAATAGTAGATAGTTTTCACGGATATGATCAAGATTATTTGTTCCATGATTTTGAACGTCAACTGTATGAAGCTCTCGATCATAAAATTAGTTTGAATCCGATTTTAAATTCCTTTCAAGAAACGGTTCATACATACAATATTGATCGCAAAAACATTGAAGCTTTTATGAAAAGTATGCGATTAGATCTTCAAAAAGTTGAATATACATCCGATAAAGAGTATCATGATTATATTTATGGTTCTGCTGATGTGGTTGGTTTGATGTGCTTGCAAATTTTTGTAAAAGGAGATAAACAACTATATGATGACTTGAAAGATTCTGCAATGCGTTTGGGTTCGGCGTTTCAGAAAGTTAATTTTTTACGCGATCTAAAGCAAGATTTTGAAGAGCTTGGAAGAACTTATTTTCCGAATGCGAATTTGAAATGTTTAGATAAAACCTCGAAAGATTGTATCATCAAAGAAATCGAAGACGATTTTAAGGCTGGGTATGAGGGGATTAAAAAATTACCGGTAGAAGCAAAATTTGGTGTTTTTACAGCCTATCGTTATTACAAACAGTTGCTTAAAAAACTGGATAAAATTCCGGCAAGCGAAATTAAAAATTCTAGAATTAGAATTTCAAATTATAAAAAAATAGAACTCCTCACAAGAAGTTATGCGAAATATCAATTGAAATTGATCAAATAAGCAATAGTGCTTATGAGTAATCGTAAGATATTTTGATACTTCTTTTCTACAATAACTAAATAAATTATAATGACTATAAGGAATTTTGTATTAGTATTTTTTCTTGCGATCTCAAGTTTAGGGTTTGCACAAGAAGAAAAATACCAATTGTCTAGCCATATTTTGGACGTTACGCAGGGAAAACCTGCCTCAAATGTAAAAATTAGTTTATCGAAACAAGACAAAAGTGGAAGTTGGGCTACTATTGATGAAAAACACACCGATGAAAATGGTCGAATTAAAGACTTTTTAAAAGAAAACAAAGCTGATAATCATCAGGGAGTTTATAAACTGACTTATTTTGTAGAGCCTTATTTTAAAAAATTAAACCAAAGCTCTTTTTATCCATTTATTGAAGTAGTATTTGAGATTAAAGATGATAAGCATTATCACGTTCCGATTACGCTTTCTCCTTTTGGGTATTCTACTTACAGAGGTAATTAAGAAAATGTAAATGCTACATTTATTTATACGTTAAGTTGCGTTTAAAGCTTATTTTAAAATTGTGGTCGATAACCTAAAAAACTGTATTCTTTTTATTTTCTTTGTAGTATGCTTTTTAAAGATATTATCGGACAAGAAAATATAAAGAATCACTTGGTTCAGACGGTTGCAAATGGTAGAATTCCGCATGCCCAACTTTTTGTTGCTCCAACAGGAAGTGGTGCTCTGCCAATGGCAATTGCCTACGCGCAATATATTTTATGCCATAATACAAACGGAGAAAACAATACAGGTAATACTTCTTGTAATTTGAAATTTGAAAAATTGGGGCATCCTGATTTGCATTTTGCGTTTCCGGTGGCAACCAATGATAAGGTAAAAAAACATCCGGTAAGTAATTTATTTTTAGAAGAATGGAGAAATTTTGTTGATAAAACACCTTATGGAAGCTTATTTAATTGGTATCAAAAATTAGGTATCGAGAATAAGCAAGGTCAGATTGGGGTAGATGAAGCCGAAGAAATTGTAAAAAAGTTAGTCTTAAAATCCTATGAAGGAGGTTATAAAGTGATGATTATTTGGATGGCGGAAAAGTTAAATGCTTCTGCTGCAAATAAATTATTAAAACTGATTGAAGAGCCTCCTAAAAACACCTTGTTTTTATTGATTGCAGAAAATGAAGAACAAATCATAAAAACCATTTTATCTCGTTGCCAGATATTGCATTTTAAAGCACTCAGCGAAAACCAAATACAAGAAGCTCTTGTTAAAAATAATGATTTGGACGAAAATTTTGCTTCCAATATTGCCCATCAAGCCAATGGAAATTGGAATAAAGCCTTGCATTTGTTACTCAATGATGATAACGAACAAATTTTTGAAAAATGGTTTATTACTTGGGTTCGATCTGCCTTTAAAGCAAAAGGAAATGCAACTGTAATTCAGGATTTAATTACTTGGAGTGAAGAAATTGCCAAAACCGGCAGGGAAACTCAAAAGCGCTTTCTCCATTATTGTTCTCAATTTTTTCGTCAAGCTCTTTTGTTAAATTATCAAGCAGGTTCTTTAGTTTTTTTTCAAGCAAAGACGGAGAATTTTGATATTAAAAAATTCGCTCCGTTTGTTCACGGAGGAAATATTGAAGATATCAATGCTGCTATCGAAGATGCGATTTATCATATTGAAAGAAATGGTAATGCAAAAATTATCTTGTTAGATCTTTCTATGCAACTAACCCGATATTTACATCAAAAAGAAGGGTAATTCTCAATTTTATTTACCAAATGCAGTTCTCGTTTATCGAAAAGTTTGTGTTTAGAATACTTAAATAAATGTACTTTTTACGTGTATTAATTTATGCAATATTTGTACCTTAGTTTTTGATACCAATAATTCTAAATATTCTTCGTCATGTATAAATTAGGTGCATTATTCTTGATTTTTTTTAGTAGTATTTCATTTGGTCAGATACTCGTTGATCGACCAACATATCAAACCCAAAAATGGGAAAATCCGGAATGGGAAAATCCTGAAATATTTCAGATCAATCGCGAAGAACCAACAGCATCTTTTTACCGATATAAAAGTGAAACCGACGCTTTACAAAACCAGAGTTGGGAGAATTCTTCTTTTTACAAATCGTTAAACGGACTTTGGAAATTTTATTATGCGGAGAATCCAACAAAAAGACCGACAGATTTTAAGAACCCTACTTTTGATTTTTTGGGATGGGACACCATAGAGGTACCTTCCAACTGGGAAATCGAGGGTTACGGAATTCCTATTTATACGAATATAGTTTATCCGTTTCCTGCAAATCCACCTTTTATTCCGCATGACGAAAATCCTGTTGGCAGTTATAAAAGAGATTTTGAAATTCCGGCAGATTGGAAAGATAAACGTGTTTTTTTACATTTTGAAGGGGTAAGTGGTGCGATGTATGTTTGGGTAAATGGCGAAAAAGTTGGCTATAATGAAGGTAGCAAAACTCCTGCGGAATTTGATATAACCAACTATTTAAAAAAAGGTAAAAATTCGCTTATTGTGCAGGTATTACGCTGGTCGGATGCAAGTTATATGGAAGATCAAGATTTTTGGCGCTTATCAGGTATAGATCGCGATGTGTATTTGTACGCCACCAATCCGGTAACGATAAAAGATTTTACAGCAATTGCCGATGTAGAGAACGATTATAAAGATGGAGTTTTACAAGTTTCCATTGCAATGGAAAACAAAAATGCTACTAATGAAAAATTTGTGGTAGAAACTAAACTCTTTGATGGTACCACCGAAATTTATGGGGTAAGTAAATCCGTTGCTGCTATAAAAGAAAAAAGTACGATTGATTTTGAACAACGATTTCCAAATGTAAAAACTTGGAATGCCGAAAAACCGAATTTGTACACGTTATTATTTACCGTAAAAAATGCAAAAGGAGAGACGACAGAGGCTGTAAGTTTTCGAATAGGCTTTCGAAAGATTGAAATAAAAAATAACCAGTTTTTGGTTAATGGAAAAGCGGTCTTGATAAAAGGAGCAAATTTACACGATCATGACCAAAGAAAAGGTCATGTGGTAACGGAAGATTTAACTTTTCAGGATTTGCAGGTCATGAAACAAAATAATCTCAATGCGATTCGGTGTAGTCATTATCCGAAGAACCCGCATTTTTACAGAATGTGTGATATGTATGGCTTTTACGTTGTTGATGAGGCAAATATTGAAACCCACGGAATGGGAGCCACAAATCAAGGTTTGGATAACGATTTGGAGCGACAAAAAAAGCATCCGGCCTATCTTCCGGAATGGGAAGCAATGCATATTGATCGAACCAAGCGTATGTTTGAGAGAGATAAGAATTTCACGAGTATTGTAATTTGGTCTTTGGGAAATGAAGCAGGTAACGGCAAGAATTTTTTTACCACTTACGATTGGTTAAAGAAACGAGATGCCACTAGACCTGTACAATACGAAGGTGCCAAAAATTATGAAAATACAGATATTTTTGCGCCGATGTATGATAATGTGGCGAAAATGGAAGAATATGCAAAAGGGACTCCGAAGCGACCATATATTCAATGTGAATATGCCCATGCCATGGGAAATAGTGTCGGAAATTTTCAAGAATATTGGGATATTTTTGAAAAATACGATGTATTACAAGGCGGTTTTATTTGGGATTGGGTAGATCAAGGTTTGGTTACCAAAACCGATGATGGAACAGAATATTGGGCTTATGGCGGAGATTTGGGAGGACAAGATTTGCAAAATGATGACAATTTTTGCTTGAACGGACTCGTTAATCCAGATCGGACTGCGCATCCGTCTTTGTTAGAGGTGAAAAAAGTGTATCAATATATAAAGTTTGAAGCGGAAGATTTAAAATCTGGTAAAATTTTGATTTCTAATAGATACGATTTTACCAACTTAAAAGAATATCAATTTTCTTGGAAATTAATTAAAAACGGATTAGAAGTTGCAAACGGAATTTTACCTGAGCTAGATATTGCTCCGTCAACTTCTGCAACGGTAAACATTGATTTACCTGAGTTAGAGGATGAAAATGCAGAATATTTTTTGAATTTGTATGCCACTACCAAAAGCGAAACAAAATTAGTACCTAAAGATTTTATGGTTGCTTATGAGCAAATTGCTTTAACGAAATATCAACCGATAACTTTTAAGGAGGAAAGAGTAAAAAAAGCACTTACAATTTCTTCATCGGAAAATAATTTGAGTATAAAAGGAGCAAATTTTGAAGTCCAATTTGATACTTCTACCGGCTTATTAACTTCTCTAGATTATGGCGAAGGTAATTTATTATTACAAGGAATCAGCTCCAACTTTTGGCGCGCACCAACCGATAATGATTTTGGATTTAACATGCCAATCAAACTTGGCAGTTGGAAAAATGCAACGGAAAATCAGAAATTAGTAAAACTTTCAGTGCAAACTTTAAAGAATAAGTCGATTCAGGTAAAAGAGAAATCAAAATCTGTTGAGAGTCCGTTACAAGTAGAAACAATTTTTGATTTGCCAAAAGAAATGGGTCAGGTTGTTCTTGTTTATACGATTAATTCGGAAGGGGAAATTTTGGTACAAAACCACTTAAAAATCACTAAAAAAGATGTACCAATTCTACCAAGATTCGGTACAAATTTTATCATTTCAAACGATTATCAAAACGTGAATTGGATTGGTCGTGGTCTGCATGAAAATTACCAAGACAGAAAGACTTCTGCAATAGTCGGAAGTTATAATGCGAAATTAGAAGATTTATACTTTGCATATATTCGTCCGCAAGAAAATGGAAATCGCAGTGATATTCGCTCGCTTACTTTTACAAACCCTTCCGGAAAAGGAATTGAAATAGTTAGCCGAAACAATCTTTTCGGTTTTAGTGCACATCATCAATATAATTCCGATTTCGATGCAGGTTTGCAAAAACAACAGCGACATACGATTGATATTCCAAAAAGAGATTTGGTAAATATTAACATTGATTACAAGCAAATGGGCGTTGCCGGAGATAATAGTTGGGGCGCCATGGCAATGGAAAAATACCAAATTAAACCAGAGAATTTGAGTTTTGAGTATGTGATAAAACCCGTTCGATAATTACGAATCATGCGGTAAAACATAAAAAAAGATTGCCATAAAATGGCTGAAACTACCCAATAATACAAAAACATGAAAAATGGCATGATTGTATTTCAGGTTTTTAAAGCTGTACAAAACCGCGCCAATAGTATAAAATATACCTCCTAAAAGTAACCAGATCAAGCCGTTTTGTGGTAAGTTTTCAACTAAGGGTTTTATGGCAAAAATGATAATCCATCCCATTAAAACATAGGCGATTGTAGATGCTCTTTCATATTTTCCGGTAAAGAAAAGTTTGAGTATAATACCGACTAAGGCAATTCCCCAAGAAATTCCGAAAATGACCCAACCGATAGTTCCGTTTAGTGTTACAAGACAAAAAGGAGTATAGGTTCCGGCAATAAGAACATAGATAGCAGAATGGTCGATTATATTTAATTTTTCTCTCCATTTCGGATTTTTCGAAGAATGATAAATGGTCGATGCAGAGTATAACAAAATCAAACTTGAACCAAAAATACTAAAGCTAACCACATGCCAAACCGTACCTGTTTTTGCAGCATAAACGACGAGTAAAACCAAAGCAACTATACTTAAAACTACACCAAGGGCGTGTGTGATTATATTGATTTTTTCCTCTTTTTGATCGTAAAATTTTACCGGTTTTTTAATTTTATTTTTCACAGCTTTTGAGATAACTTTTATCCGCAATTAGCGAATTATAAATCGTGTTGAATGCCTCATTTTTTATCGTTGCCCTATGTTTTGCATCCAAATTAGTTGTAGGTATAAATTTATGGATTTTAACTCGAAGTTTTCCGGGAGAACCGCTAAAAAAAGTATAAGAAAATCGTTTTTTGCTATCGAAAAATGAAATTGGAACTATCGGAATTTCATGCTCTACAGCCAAGCGAAAAGCACCGTTTTGAAAGGCATCTAAAATGATGCTTTCGTCATCCGGAACTTTTCCTTCCGGAAATATGCAAACACTCAAATTATTTTTAAGTCGGTTCTCAGCGGCCTCATATACAGCAATTTTACTTTTAGTATTATTTCGATCTACTAAAATACAAGTCCGTTTGTAAATATATCCGAAAATAGGAATAGCGCCAAGTTCTTTTTTACCTACAAAAACGAAGGGATTTTCTGTAATAGAAAGCATCAGCATGATATCGATAATCGAAGTATGATTCGGACAAAACAGATAACTCTTATTTTTTTCGGGTTGTTGTTCCGTAGTAACTTCGGTAGAAAAACCCATGACGAAAAGTAGTGTTTTTGCCCATATTCTAGCAATTTTAAAAAAAATAGGATACCACTTTTCTTTGGAAATAACAACCACCAAAACAGGAAGTAAAAAGAGAATCGTTCCCAACATCCAAGCGTAGAACCAAATTCTCCAAAGTAAAATCAGAAAAGACTTAAAAATCTGCATATGTCTCAAAATTACACATTTTGACCAAAGAAAAACAGTATTGTCAACAAAAAAGAAAGCATTTGAAAACAGGTATTTTTGTTGAAATGTAAGATGTAGAAGTCAAGAAATATGTATTTTTGCACTCGAATTTAATAATTTTAAAGAGGCTGAGGTTTTGATTTAGGATACGAAAACATCTTTAAAATACTATTTTTTATACGAGATTATGTCAAGAATTCTTACAGGAGTACAAAGCACCGGAACACCACATTTAGGCAATTTATTGGGAGCAATTATACCGGCAATCGCCATGTCAAAAAAATCGGCAGGGGAATCTTTTTTATTTATAGCAGATTTACATTCGCTTACCCAAATAAAAGATGCAAGTACTTTAAAAGCAAATACGTATAGTACGGCAGCAACTTGGTTAGCTTGCGGTTTAGATGTAGAGAAAACCGTTTTTTATCGTCAGAGTGATGTGCCCCAAGTAACGGAATTGTCTTGGTATTTGAGCTGTTTTTATCCGTTTCAACGTTTGACTTTAGCACATAGTTTTAAAGATAAAGCGGATCGATTGGAAGATGTAAATTCTGGTTTATTTTCATACCCGATGTTAATGGCAGCAGACATTTTATTGTACGATGCAGATATCGTTCCGGTAGGAAAAGATCAATTGCAGCATTTAGAAATGACAAGAGATGTAGCCAATCGATTTAACCATCAAATGGGAGATACTTTGATTCCACCTCAAGCGAAAATTCAAGAAGGCACGATGTATGTTCCGGGAACCGATGGCGAAAAAATGAGCAAATCGAAAGGAAATATTATTGATATTTTCTTAAATGATAAGCAATTACGTAAGCAAATCATGAAAATCCAAACGGATTCTACTCCTTTGGAAGATCCTAAAAATCCGGATACTTGTAATTTGTTCGCTTTGTATAAATTAGTTGCCTCTACCGAAGAAATCGAAGAAATGCGTTCGCAATATTTGGCTGGAAATTATGGTTATGGACACGCAAAACAAGCTTTTTATGAGCTGCTTTTGAAAAGATTTGAAAAAGAGCGTGAATTATACAATCATTATATGAATAATTTGCCAGAGATTGATAAAGCCTTAGAAATTGGGGCAAAAAAAGCACATGTTGTTGCCGATAAAGTTTTAAAAAGAGTGCGAGCAAAATTGGGCTATTAATTGGAAGTACGAGGTTTGAGGTACGAATTTAGAAGTGAAAAATTTTGAGGTTTGAATTTTGAGTGATGAATTTTTTGTCTGCGAAAATCAGCGAAATCTACGGGAAATAACAATTGAAAATGATGATTTTTGAATTTTAGCCAACAACCAACAACAATCAACCACCCCCTACTTCTTCAAATCAATTTCTTTTAAATTTTCGATTCGGTTTCTTTGTAGAAAATCATCAATGGTTTCAAAATGCTCAATGACACGTTGGTCTTTAAATTCAAAAACTTTTTGAGAAAGTCCTTGTAAGAAGTCTCGATCATGAGAAACTAAAATTAATGTCCCATCAAAATCACGTAAGGCTTCTTTTAAAACATCTTTAGATTTTAAGTCAAGGTGATTGGTTGGTTCATCAAGAATTAATAAATTCACCGGCTCCAATAATAATTTCACCATCGCCAATCTAGTTTTTTCACCACCGGAAAGCATTTTAACTTTTTTGTCAATATCTTCTCCACCAAACATGAAGCGGCCTAAAATATTTTTAATTTGGGTTCTTATTTCTCCTTCGGCAACTTCATCTACGGTTTGAAAAATCGTGAGTTCTGGATCTAATAAAGAAGCTTGATTTTGAGCAAAATAGCCCACTTTTACATTATGACCTAAATGACATTTTCCTTCAAATTCGATTTCGCCGAGAATAGATTTAAGCATGGTAGATTTTCCCTCACCATTTCGACCTACAAAAGAGACTTTTTCTCCTCTTGAAATAGACATATTAGCATCACGAAAAACCACGTTTTCATCATATTTTTTTGTTAAGTTTTCTACCG
>RCMY010004521.1_pt1 | contig 12033 bp, 9 predicted proteins | sample 2041341 | NCBI WGS metagenome assembly RCMY01 (sample SAMN09708234, study PRJNA481090) | Marine sediment metagenome, whole genome shotgun sequencing project.
AGAAGAACACGGTCTGGGTCACGGGGTACTCGAGCCCGTTGAAGGACTCGGGGTACTGATCGATCCAGTACGTCTGCACGTCCACCGTTGCACCGCACAGGATCTGTTCGGCCTCGCTACTGCACGTCTCGTCATCGCCGCCGGTGCTCTGCTCCGATGCCGCCGGGGATTCTCCACCCAACCCGAGCGTCGAGCCCGACCCGCCGCCGAGCAGCTTCGGCAGCAGCATTGTGGCGACCAGGATCAGGATGCCGACCATCCCACCCTTCAACAGCCCGCCGCCGCCACCGGATCGATCGCGCCCCCTGGACGCACCACCGAGTGCGCCACCGAGAATGTCGCCGAGACCACCGCCGCCGAGACCACCGCCACCGCCGCGACCACCGAGTGCGCCACCGAGGACGTCACCGAGGCCGCCGCCACCACCACCGCGTGAGCTTCCGCCGCCGCTACCGCGACGGTCCTGAATCATCGAGGAGTCGCGTGAGCGGATCTTCGTCATTCCACCATCATCGCAAATTCACCACGGTTCTGCCGCCCTCGCGCTCAACCCCGAGACCGGAGCGGTCAGAGCACGCCGCGACGAGATCGTCGCAATCCACGCCATCCGACCGCGCCGGCACCGATCAGTGGACCGGAGTCAGCCAATCGCGACGGGGTGATCCGAGCACCCCGGCTGTAAGGGAGCTTGGCGTACTCGTCGAGGGTGACCTGCGCCGAGTGGAAGAACGTCGCAGCGAAACCGAGCGCGACACTTCCACCCACCACGACGATCGACAGGTCGAGCGCGTTGCACACCGAGGCCGCTGCGAGTCCGACGAGCCGGCCAGTGCGCTGCATGATCTCGTAGGTCGGTTCCGTCGGCGGACGACCGGTAATCGCTTCGATCGCCAGCCCGGACGCCTCCGCTTCGAGGCATCCCTGAGCACCGCAGCCGCACCGTCGACCACCCGGCTCGACGATGATGTGGCCGATGTGGCCCGCATTGCCAGTGGCCCCGTCGAGCAATTCGCCGTCCAGCACTACACCGCCACCGACCCCCGTCGACACCGTGAGTGCACAGAAGTTCGGATGTCCCTGTGCCGCGCCCAACCATCCTTCGGCGAGCGCCAACGCCTTGGCGTCGAGGTCACCGAACACCGGCAGCTGGGTCGTGTCCTGCAGGCGCGCCCGCAGTGGGAAGTTCCTCCACGCCGGGATGTTCACCGGTGACACCGTTTCGAAGCCACGCGAGACAGGACCAGCGGCGCCGACACCGACGGCGCGCACTTTGGCGCCGTGCTGGTCGCGGGCGCGTTCGATGAGTCCCTCGACCATGTCGGCGAGCGATGTGTAGTGCGCTTCTGGAACGACATCTTGCTCGACTTCGACTCGTGCCCGGTCGATCAGTTCGCCCCGCGCCGTGACCAGACCGGCCGCGAACTTTGTTCCGCCGATGTCGATTGCGAGCACGACATCTGGAGAAGTTCGCTCGGTCGTTCCCAACGCCGGCCCCCCGGATGGCGCGACGTCCGGCTCGGGTTGGGCGCGGGACGAGTCGACGTCACCATCCGCTGGCACCACAGGTCGCTGCGTCGCCAGCGTCGGGTCGTCGCTGGTTGCTGTTCCGTCTCCATCCGGCGGCCGGGTATCGCTCATCGCCGCCGACGGTAGCGCTCGTGCAGCCGGGCCGGACCGATCGGGCCCATGCGTTCCAGGTCACGCGGGTGAAACCTTTTCAGGTTTCGTGCTCTACTTGTTGCCTTCGCGCGCCGATACATCACTGACCGCCATGACCACCATCCGCCCAGCCACGCCACGTCCCACGACGGACGCCCCACTTCTGGGCGCAAACGCGTCCGGTCGAGTGCGACCGGGTCGCCGGATCGGGCTCGCACTGCTCGGAGCCCTCGTCGCCGCCTCGATCCCCGCCGGAGTGGCAGCGCAAGTGCCTGACTCCGTTCCGTCCACGACGGTCGTGCCGGCGCCGACGACCACGTCGACGACCACCACGATCGTTCCGACCACGACCACGACCACGACGACGACCACTCCCGCGACGTCGACCACCGTGCCCGGGCCGCCACCGGCGGTGACCCCTCCTCCGACCACGACGCCCGCGCCTGCGACCACTGCCCCTCGTGGGCCGGTGGCACCTCCTGCTCGCAACATCAAAGTCTTCCCGGAGCAGATCGAGCACATCCTCGCCACGATCCGCTACCTCGAATCGCGTGGCGGATACACACTCCCTCCGAACAAGGGCAACGCCTCAGGCGCCTACCAGTTCATTGGATCGACGTGGAACAACTACGGCGGCTACCCGCATGCGTACCTTGCACCGCCGCACATCCAGGACGAACGCGCTGCAAGCGACGTCAACAAGTTCCTCGCTCAGTTCAACAACGACGTTTCGATGATCCCTGTGATGTGGTATCTGCCATCGGCCGCAAGCAACCCGGCGCTGATGGACATCGTTCCATTGCCGTCAGCGGGCAACGTGTTGACCATCCGCGAGTACCAGACCCGCTGGCTCGGCGTGTTCGCGACGATCTCCGGACAACCCATCGCACCGCGGCCACTGGGCCCGATCGACCTCTCAGCACTCGCCGGTTTTGCCCCCGAAGTCCCGCTCTCTTCGATCGAAACACCATCGATGTCATACCCAGTGCTCGGGCCGTCGCGCGTTGCGATCCCGGAGTGCGACGAAGCCGAACAGATCGAAGTCGCCGACAACGCCGACGGCACGGCGTCAGTGGACGGACCCAGCCTGGCAGACAACGAGTCCGCCGGGCTGTGCACGCCTCAGGCTCCCGGCATCGTGTTCGGCGTCAAGCTCCAGCCGGTGCTCGCGGTTGCCGACGGCGTCGTGACCGACGTTCGTGACGACGCCGGCCACGCCATCACCGTGACCGTGACCGACACCAACGGCACGAGTTTCGTCTACTCGGGCTTCAACGACGACAACCCGGGAACCGACGATGGCGAGGCCCCTTCCCATCTCCGTGTCTCCGCTCTCGCCGAGGTCGGCCGAGCAGTCCGAGCCGGCCAGGTCCTGGGGTTCATGGGCGACACCGACCCACTTCCACTCGGCATCCGTGCCGACGTCCCGACCGACGCAACGGTCGAGATCGACCCCGACGCGGTCGCACCGCACATCCGGATCACGATGGTCGCCATCGACGGACAGCCGGTGGATGCATTCGGCCCGATGATCGACGCTCTCTTCCGCCAGTCGTGTCGCGTGATGATCGGCCAGTGGACCGTCCCGGCCAACGGCACCGGACACGACCCCGTGACGATCGAGACGACCGACGACGACAACAAGATCGATTCCGAGTGGGTCATCACGTCCGACGGGCGAGTCCATGCAAGTGGATGGGCCGCCCTCGTCAACCCCTCCGAAAACTGCGGATACGCCCCCGACACCGCCTTCGGCCCAGGGGCGGGCGGCTCCGACCGAGGCCTCGTTCACTGGCTGACCCCGATCGATCTCCCCACCGACGTGTGGATCGCGCTCGCCCTCCAGGACGAAACCGGAGTCCCCGGCTTCGTCACCCGCTGATCAGGTGTGGATGGGGTCTGACCCACTCCACACCCCATCCGCACCTCGACGTGTCAGGTGATGCGGCGGGCGGTTTCGACGAGGTTGATCTCGTAGAGGACTTCGTCGAGCGCGTCGGCGGCGGAGATGGCACTGAACCGCTGCGGTGTCTCGGGCGTGCAGCAGGTCGGCACGGGGTTGAGGATCGTCCAAGGGCGCGGGTGGCAGAACTGCACGACGCTGTATCTCTCGCCCTCGTAGCCGGGGGCAGCGACGACGCGGTGCCAGCCGCTCGGGATCGTGCCGTTGGTGAGCCGCTCGAGCATGAGGCCGGTGTTGACGATCACGCCACCATCCGGCGGCACGGCGTCCTGCCATTCGCCGTTGACCTCGACCTGTAGGCCAGGAGCGGTCGAACGCGGCAACGCGGTGATCAGATTGATGTCCGCATGCGCCCCGGCCCACACGTGCCCAGGCTCGCCGTCGTCGCCGAGCGCCACGTCGAGTTCGTTCATCGCGGGGTAGCGGATCGCCCGTGTCAGCGTCGGGCCGTCCTTCACCATGTCGTCGAAGAACGTCTCGTGGCAACCGATTCCCTCCGCAATCACTCTCAGGAACCGCCGTTGGAGATCGGCGATGGTGTCGTGGAACGTGTAGAGCACCTCGGTGATGCCCGGCACGATCGACTCCGGCAACACCTGGTCGGGATACGAACCGGCGAACTTCCGTTTGAGTGGATGCCCTTCGACGATCGGAGTCGACCAGTTGAGCATCTCCTTCCAGTCCGGCTTATCGCTCGATGCTGCCGTTTCGACGAGCAACCCCGTGTAACCGGTCTGGCCACTCGCGCCGGCAGCGGTTGCGCTCTGCTTCTCCTCGGTCGACTTCTCGAAGAACTCGCGCAGCATGTCGTAGGCGGTGTCGAGAAGGTCGTCGGAGACGTCATGGCTCGTGTACACGAACCCCGTCGCCAGGCTGCGCGTCACTCCGTCGACCACGGCGCGGCGTTGTTCACCGGAGCCGTTCTCGAAGGCCAGGAGGTCGACGTCGAGGATCTCGTCAGTCATGCCCTCAGCCTACGCAAGTGGTTCGCACCCCGACGCGTCGACGTGAGCGACACCCCGCTCCAGCACGGGGCGAAACTCACGCCAAACCCGACCTCCAGATAGACGTGAGCGAGCCCCCGCTCTAGCACGGGGTGAAACTCACGCCAACGAGTGATCAGGCGAAGAGTGCGGGCCAGCCGCCGGTGTGGATGAAGACGATCTCGTCGTCGCTCCCCCACCGACCCGACTCGACCAGGCCGAGCAGGCCCGAGAGTCCCTTGCCCGAGTAGACGGCGTCCATCAACCAACCGCCTGTCCTCGCGGCCCAATCGATCGCAGCGGTCCCCGCCGCGGTCGGGAGCGCATAGTCCTCGCCGATCCAGTTCGGGTCGACTTCGACATCCGCAGGGTCGACGGCGGCGTCAACACCCATCATTTCGAGCGCCCCGTTCGCGAGTTCGGTGACGTCGGGAAATCCGAGGTTCACACCCTTCGCCACACCGATCGCGACGATGGCAGGCGCCGACTCCGATGTGAGTCTGCCCGATGCGATCAACGCGGCTCGGCCCGCGAGGAGGCCCGCATGTGTGCCTCCGCTCGAGGAGGTGAACACGATCGCCGACGGCATGGACCCCAACTCGTCGAATTGGTCGATCAACTCCACGAACGCATCGGCGTACCCGAGCGCGCCGACGGCCGTGCTCCCACCGATCGGGATGGAATACGGCGCCAGACCATCCTCGGCCAGCGCATCGGTCAACGTTTCGCGGGTGATCTCGAGCTCACCCCAGTGGCTCTCGGCAGCGCCGGTGTGGTGCATCTGAGCGCCGAACATCGACGACAACAGCTGATTCCCCCTCAGCGGGCGGCCGTGGGGTGGAGCCTCACCGGAGAGCACGAGGTGCACTTCGAGTCCGAGGCGCGCACCGGCCGCCGCGGTCATCCGGCAGTGGTTGGACTGCGAAGCGCCGACGGTCACGAGTGCTCGCGCACCGCCAGCGACAGCGTCACCACAGAGGAATTCCAGCTTGCGCGCCTTGTTGCCGCCACCGCCGAGACCGGTCAGATCATCCCGTTTGATCCACATCCTCGGGCCGTCGGCGAACGGATGGCCGACGTCCTCAATCGGGGTGGGCAGTGTGGCGAGCCGGGCTCGTTCGAGATGGTCGAACACGCCGTCATCGTAGGAGGACTCGTGCCACTCGCCCAGACGACGGTGTCGAACGACCGCTCATCAGGCGCGCCGCTCGCCGTCGTGGCAGGCTGTCAGGCGATGACGACGACCGATTGGAATCCGGTCCTGCGCGGCGAGTTCGACAAGCCGTACTGGCAGGAACTGCAAAAGTTCGTCACCGACGAACGCAGCCAGCACACCGTCTATCCGCCACATGACGAGGTCTTCGCATCCCTGCACCTCACGGCACTCACCGACGTGCGCGTCGTGATCCTCGGCCAGGACCCTTATCACGGTGCCCGCCAGGCGCACGGCCTCGCGTTCTCAGTGCGCGATGGCGTTCGGATCCCGCCGTCGTTGCGCAACATCCACCAGGAACTTCGCGACGACGTCGGTATCGAACCGCCAGGTCATGGCAACCTTGAATCGTGGGCCCGTCAGGGCGTGCTGTTACTCAATACGTCCCTCACAGTTCGCGCCGGGCAGGCCGCCTCCCACGCCGGCAAGGGGTGGGAAACCTTCACCGATCAGGTGATCGGGGCCGTCGCTCGACAGCCGCTGCCCGTGGTCTTCATCCTCTGGGGGAATCACGCTCGCAAGAAGCGGTCGCTGATCCTCGACGCAGCCGCAGCCGCGAACTCAGCCGGCGTCGAGCACACGATTCTCGAATCGCCGCACCCCTCCCCGTTCGCCGCGCGGAACGGATTCTTCGGGAGCCGTCCGTTCAGTCGGGCGAACGCCGCGCTGGTGGCGGCCGGCCGTGATCCGGTCGACTGGAGCCTGCCGTCAGCACCCGATTCAGCGTCCATTGGAGTGACTCCGCCCGCGTCGGGTACACACTGAGCCATGGCGTGGCAGACGAGTGACACCGTGATGAAGTTCCGAGTGAGGTATCGCGTCGTCGATGTCGTCGTCGAGACACTCGACGGTTGGCGCCGTCACCAGTCGAGCAAGGACGCCTGGCTGCTCGCCTTCTTCACGTTCCTCTCGATCTTCCCGCTCCTGCTGGCGGCCGTCACCATCCTCGGCATCGTGTTGCAGGACAACGACGACCTGCGTCAGCGCATTCTGAATGGAGCGATGGCCGAGATCCCTGTGCTCGGCGATGACCTGCAGAGTCCTGATGCGATCTCCGGTGGCCTCTGGAGCGTCGTGCTCGGCCTCGGCGGAGCGCTCTGGTCGTCGGGCAAGGCCTTCGTCGGCCTTCAGACGGCCCTCGACGACACGTGGGAACTCCCCTTGGACGGTCGGGCCAGTATGCCCGCCCAGCGAGGACGAGCACTGCTGGGCGTCGCCATCATCGGCGCATCTCAGGTCGGCAGCATCGTCATCGCCTCGATCATCAGCGAAGCGAACCTTCCGGTGGTGAGCAACATCGCCCTCGTCGGCGCAACGGTAGTGATCAACATCGCCGTGATCGCTGCCATGTACCGATTCCTCACCTCCTACGAGACGACGTGGAGCGACGTCTGGCCGGGCGCCATCGCCGCCGGGATCGTCTTCACGTTGCTCCAACACTTCGGTACACGCCTCGTCCAGCGGTTCGCCGGCGTCGAGGACCCGGCGGGTGGCGACCAGGCGCGTCAGACCATCGCTTTGATCATCGGATTGATCACCTGGTTGAGCTTCATCGGGATCGCGGTGATGATGTGCGCCGAACTGAACGCCGCCCTCAAGCGTCTCCGCACGACGACACAGGCCGCGCGCAGTCCTGACATGGCCATCGCCATTCGCAACTGACCGATCATCCCGGCCGCCAGCTTTCTCCCGCGTCGAGCCGTCCGAGCACGACGGATGTCACGCCCGGCGGTTTCGCTCTCGGGCGGCACTGTAGACATAGGTTCGGGTTCGTGACGGTCAGCGAACGCAGCGACAGCGGCCTGGGGCAGAGCGGTACCGAGACCGCCGCCGCGGACGACGGCTACGCACGACGCCTACTGATCACAGTGATCGGCGGGCTGATCGTGTTCTCGTCATCGATGACGATCGTGTCCGCTTCGCTGCCGACGATGGCCGACGATCTCGGCTCGACCGAGTCCTTCCTGTCCTGGGCGGTCACGGGATTGTTTCTCGTCATGGCGGTCGGCACACCTGTGCTCGGACGCTTGGGCGACGTGCACGGCCATCGCAAGGTCTTCCTGGCCGGTTCCCTCGTGCTCTGTCTGGGAACCGTGCTGTGTGGGCTGGCTCCGACCGCTCTGGCGTTCGTCGCCGCCCGCATGGTGGTGGGCCTGGGGATCGCGGCGACGATGCCGAACGCAATGGCGTTGATCATGGATGCCTACCCAGCGCATCGGCGGTCCGAGGCAATGGGTTGGTTCCAGATGGCGATGACGGGAGCACCGGTCATCGGACTGATCGTCGGTGGACCGCTGATCGACCTCTTCGGATGGCGAATCCTGTTCGCGATCCTCGCGCCGATCTCGTTCATCGGGTTCTCTGCCGCGGCGAAGGTGATCCGGCCCTCGACGCCAGGCACCGCGATGCCCGTCGACTGGTACGGGGCAGCGACGTTGGGTCTTTCCACCCTCGGGCTCCTGCTGTTCCTGCAGCGCGGGTCGTCGACATCGTTCTCTGACCCGCTGGCGCTCGGGCTCGCAGTCGGAGCGGTCGCGTCGCTCGGCGCGTTCGTCGTCGTGGAGCGAAACGTCACCGCTCCGATGTTGCGCCTCGACTACTTCCGGCGACGTAACTTCACCGGCCCGCTGATTGCCCAACCGTTGAGCCAATTCGCCTACATGGGCGCCTTTCTCATTGCGCCCCTGCTGCTCGACGAGCTGTTCGGCTACAGCGTCGCTGCGATCTCGCTGGTGCTGCTCGCACGACCCCTCGTGTACAGCGTCTTCTCCCCGGTCGGCGGGCGGCTCGCGAGCACGGTGGGTGAACGCCCGATGATCCTTGCCGGTTCCGTGCTGATGGTGCTGTCGATGGTGGCGTGGGTCTTCGCCGCCCACTGGGTCGATCTGCGGCTGATCATCGTCGGCCTCGTGCTCTCCGGGTTGGCAATGGGCCTGGCCTCGCCGTCCTACGCCACGACCATGGCTGCCGCCGTCGATGACGGCGACCTCGGAATTGCCAACGCGATGGGCACGACGATGATGAACATCGGGATGCTCACCGGCATTCAGACCATGTTCGTCGTGCTGGGTGACGGCCGCTCCCCCGACGACTTCGCCACCGTGTTCGCGGTCGGCGCTGTGGTGACTTCGCTCGGCCTGGTCGGCGGCGCCATGGTCACTTCATCACGCGCCTGACATCACCGGCTCAGCCGAGACGCGTTGTGATGGCGCTGGCGTTCTCCAACGTGCGATGCACGGGGCACTTGTCGGCGATGATCAGCAGCTTCGTGCGGTCCTCGTCGGTGAGATCGTCGCCTGCGATCGTGATGACGCGCTCGAATTGATCGATCATCCCGGTGCGACCTTCGAGCAACTCGTTCTCCGCACATGCTGTGCAGTCGTCCGCATGGACCTTGTCGTGGTGCACTTCGACAGTCACTCGATCGAGCGGCAGCTTCTTGCGGTCCGCGTACATCCGCAATGTCATCGACGTACAAGCGCCGAGCGCCGCGCCGAGGAAGTCGTACGGCGCGGGGCCCGCATCGAAGCCGCCGATCGATTCCGGCTCGTCGGCGAGGAAGCGGTGTCGACCGATGACGACGTGGTTGAGGAACGGCCCCTGCGACGTCTCGGCGACCACGACCGGAGCAGTTGCGGACGGCGCGTCGAGCGCGCCGCTCTCGTCCTCGACGTAGCGCGAAGCGAAGGCCGCGATCACCCCCGCCGCGAACTCGGAATCGGCCGGGTTGCTGAGCAGATGGTCGGCGCCGTCGAGCGACACGAAGCTCTTCGGATGCCGAGCGGCGGCGAAGATCTCGCTCGCATTGTCGATGCCGACGGTGTTGTCGATCGGCGAGTGCATGACGAGCAGCGGCCTCTTGAGCGCCGCGACGCGTTCGCTCACGGCGTGGGCTTCGAGATCTTCGAGGAATTGCTGCTTGATCGTGAACGGTCGCCCGGCAAGGGACACGCAGGCCTCACCTTCGGCGGCGATCTCGTCGACGGAGTCGGTGAACAATGCGGACAGGTGCTGAGTATTGGAGGGGGCGCCGATCGTGACGACGGCGCGCACCTCCTCGACATCCCCGGCCATCGCGAGGACTGCGGCACCGCCGAGCGAGTGACCCACGAGCAGTTGCGGCGCGGAGTGTTCCGAGCGCAGCCAGTCGACGGCTGCGAGCAGATCCTCGGTGTTCGACGAGAAGTTCGTGTTGGCGAACTCTCCTTCGCTCGAACCGAGGCCGGTGAAGTCGAATCGCAAGACACCAAAACCGGCGTCCGTGAGCGCCGAGGCGAGCCGCCCAGCGGAACGGAGGTCCTTCCCACACGTGAAGCAATGAGCGAACAGGGCGAATGCCTTCGGCGGGCCGGCGGGCAGATCCAACCGAGCCGCGAGTTGATCACCCTGGCTGCCGGGGAACGACACCTGTTCAGCTCGGGCCGGTTTCGTCGGTGTCATAGCGCGACAGTATCCAACCCTGCACTACCCTCTCCTCCGATGGCGGAGGCTTTCTCATGAGTTCAGTCATCGCTTCGAGCCTCTTGGCCGCGACCGAGTCCCCCGTTGGCCCGACCTTGGCGTTGATCGTTGGCGCCGGAATGTTCGCCCAATGGGTCGCATGGCGGACTCAGATCCCAGGGATCATCGCTCTCCTCGTCGCTGGATTGACGCTGGGACCGGTCACCGGGCTGATCAAGCCGGACGAACTCCTTGGGGACACACTGTTCCCCCTCGTTTCGCTGTCTGTCGCCCTCATCCTCTTCGAGGGCGGCCTCGATCTGCCGCCTCGCGAGTTGCGAAACACCGGCACCGCTGTGCGCCGCCTGATCACCATCGGTGCGCTGATCACCGGGGTCGTCGGCTGGTACAGCGCCCGCGAGATCTTCGGTCTGTCGGATTCCGTCGCCGTCGTGCTCGCCGCTGTGCTCGTGGTGACCGGCCCGACTGTCGTCGGCCCCCTGCTCCGGTTCGTCCGACCCGCCGGCACCGTCGGCCCGGTCCTGCGCGCCGAAGGCGTGCTGATCGACCCCATCGGTGCGACGGCCGCGCTCGTTTGCTTCGAGGTCGTCCTGACGACGGAGACCAACGAGGCCGTGCTGACGCTCGTCCTCATCGTCGGTAAGACCCTGCTCTCCGGCATCGGGTTCGGCCTCGCCACCGCGTTCCTCCTCGACAACGCACTGAAGCGCTTCCTCATCCCGGACCAACTGGCTGTGCCTGCCACGTTCGCGTTCGTCGTCGCGAGTTACGTGTCAGCGAACCAGATCCAGGACGAATCGGGTCTTCTTGCCGTCACCGTTGTCGGCATCTATCTCGCTCGCCGCGAGAGCTCGACGATCCGCTCCGTCGTCGAGTTCAACGAGAGCCTGCGCACCCTGCTGATCTCGGTGCTGTTCATCCTGCTCGCGGCTCGAATCGAAGCCGACGCGCTCCGGGATGTGGCGCTCCCCTCCCTCGCGTTCATCGCCGTGCTCGTGTTGATCGCGCGTCCCCTCTCCGTGCTCGTGTCGACGATCCGCACACCGCTCTCGTGGCGCGAGCGCGCGTTCCTCACCACGATGGCGCCCCGGGGTATCGTCGCGGCGGCGGTGTCGGCGATCTTCGCGATCCGCCTGGAGGAGGAGGGCGTCGAGGGTGCCGAGAAGATCGTCCCGATCGTCTTCCTGGTGATCATCGGCACGATCGTCATCTACGGCTTCCTGGCCGGCCCGGCGGCGCGCATCCTCGGCTTGGCCGAGGCCCGCGCCAACGGTGTGTTGATCGTCGGTTCGCATGCGACGGCTCGCGAAATCGCATCCGAGCTGAAGTCACGAGAGATCAAGACGCTGTTGATCGACACCGACCCGTACAACGTCACTCGCGCCATCTCGAAGGGGCTCACCGCGCGGCGAATGAGCGCGCTTGCGGAGGACGCGACGGAGAGCCTGGACCTTCGCGGGATCGGGCGGCTGCTGGCGATCACATCGAACGACGAGGTCAACGCACTGTCCACCGGGCGCTTTGCGCGCACGTTCGGCCGACGCGAGGTCTTCCAGCTCGCCCCGGGCAAGCGGCGCACAGGGCACAGTGCCGTTCCCGACGAGTACCTCGGCCGGATCATCGGCATCGAAGGGCTGACCTACACAACACTGGACGAACGGTCACGTCAAGGGTGGAAGGTCGTCGGTACCGCCACCGGCGCCCGAATGCAGCACGCAGCGGAAGAGGGCGACTTCATGCCGCTGATTCGAATC
>RCMY010004522.1_pt1 | contig 12031 bp, 7 predicted proteins | sample 2041341 | NCBI WGS metagenome assembly RCMY01 (sample SAMN09708234, study PRJNA481090) | Marine sediment metagenome, whole genome shotgun sequencing project.
ACACGATGGTCGAGCTTTTCTCTGCCAACGCTGCCAGCCTTGGCAGAAGCATGCTGCGAGGAAGCGACCTGGCGCCGGGAGCATCCGGCTCGACCGACATGGGAAATGTAAGCCATGTGGTGCCGACCATCCATCCATTCCTGTCCATCAACTGCGCCCCGGCCGTTAACCACCAACCCGAATTCGCGGCCCACACCATATCGGCAGACGGCCATCGGGCGATCCGGGATGGGGCGCTGGCGATGGCTTACACGATCATTGATATGGCCGAGCAAGGACGCTGGCCCTCTCGCTAGCGCCACCTGATCACAGAGAGCACGTTCGAATAGTCATCAGTCCACAATGGGCCATCCGTCTCGATACCCGTCCACACGGCATCAGCGGTGGCCACGTCGATCACCGCGGCAGATCGGCCCATCACTACCCACACCGACGGAGACGCGAATGTATCGTCCGGTCCAGGTTGAAAACGCGCCACCCTCGCAAAGAGATCGAGCTCCGATCCGATTCTTCCGACTACCGGAGCGAGGGTCAGATGTCGGTTTGAAATGTGGAACACGATCAAACCGTCCGGCTTTACCGATTCGAGATACACCTCGACCGCTTCGAGAGTCAGCAGATGAATGGGGATGGAGTCCGATGAGAATGCATCCACGACGAGAACATCATGATCAGGATCGAGCCGCTTTAGCTCGAGTCGCCCGTCACCGACAACCACATCGATGTCACCCAGCGAAGCGTTCAGATATGTAAACAGCTCGGGTGTCTGAGCAAAGTCCACCACCGCCTGATCAATCTCGTAGAACGTCATGGTGTCGGTCGGGCCGACGTACGCGGCGAGTGCCCCGGCCCCCAGGCCGATCACCCCTGCGTCGTAGGAGTCGGTGCGAGCGGCATACCCCTCAAGAATGTGACCGACCGGGCCCGCAGCGTGGTAATAGCCAATGGCATCCGGCTCAGGAGTGTCACCACTCCAGACTTGCGCACCATGGATAGTCGTCCCACTCAGGAGCACGTGCGTATCGGCGAGTGCTTGGACCTGATACGCCCCGTAGAAGGTCCTTTCGGATGCGAGTAGCTGTGACCCGCGCCCCGGCTGCCCGACGGTGATCACCAGAATGACCAGAGCTGCCATGAAGACTCCTGATCGCCACGAAAAGGCGAACGCGACAAGCCCGGCTCCCCCGAACAAGAGCAGGCGATTAACGTCTGTGACCGCCAAGGTGCCCAAGAGAAGAGCGCCGGCGAAGACAACCGTTCCTATTAGCCGACCAATTCTTCCGCGCTCAACAGGCCGCTGCACGAGCAGGGTGGCTGCCAGCACAAGTGCGATCGGATACTCGGCGATGCTATTGAAGATCACAGGTGCCAGCAACGCCCCACCGATCCCGCCGACTAGGCCACCAACCGACAGGAGAAGGTAGAAGCGGGTCAGCCCCTCGACGCCGGGGCGGCCGTCGTACAGTCGCCGATGGGCTACATAGGCGGCCAGGGCAAAAACCATGAGGGGGATTGAGATAGCAACGATCAGGACCCGCGAGGCGGCCCCCGACGCCACTATGACCGCCGGGATGAGCATGAGTCTGAGCAGCCGACTTGCCGGTGGAAGGGCCCGCCCTGACCCGCGGAAGGAAACGACGAAGCTGCCAAGGTAGATGACCAGCGGAACGATCCACAGCAGCGGAAAGGCCGCCACGTCGGTCGATACATGACGGGTTACGCCGAGGAGCATAAACGACGGAACAAAGGCCAAGTAGACGGTCCTGGCTGTTGAGATGGATCTGGTACCAGACGTCTCGGAAACGGTTCCGGAGACATCCGAAACAGACCCCCATCGAGCAAAGTACAACGCCGCGATCAGCGCCAACAAGACGAACAGCACTACATACCCGACCGTAAAGACCAACGACTGCCCGGGGAGGTCGAACAGTGGTTCGAAGAGCAACGGGTAGGCGAGCAGTCCGAGAATGCTGCCGGCATTCCCGGCTGCATACAACGGGTACGGATTGTGGGCGAGCGGATGAGTCGACTCGCCGAACCACCGCTGGATGGTCGGACTCATCGTTGTCAACGCGAAGTAAGGGGCGCCCACCATGACTGTCAGAGTCACAATGACGGATAGAGTTGGCCGGTTTTCCGTCAGGTTTAGCGGTACGACGAAGGGCAACGTGAGCAGGGGAACGCCGACCAGCACCACCTGAACAACCCGGCGGATACGCGGCGGAAACCGCACCATCGCATGTGCGAACAGGTAACCACCGAGGAGCAGCGTCTGAAATACGACCATGGCGGTGTTCCACACGGCTGCCGATCCACCAAACCTGGGCAACAGCAACCTGGTCGCCATCGGTTGAACCAAGAACACTAATCCGGCCCCAACGAAACTCACCAAGACATAGAGCCCTAGTAGCGCTCCACCGGCGCGGCGCGATTCAGATGTAGCGAGACGACTCATGCAGCGCGGACCCTATCGAACCCACGGATCAGAGAGTGGTATTACTGGCGTCAGCCGGTTCTCCGGTAGGGAGCGCCTACAGGATCTGGCTGAGGAAGAGCTTGGTGCGCTCGTGCTGTGGATTGGTGAAGAAGTGCTCGGGAGTGCCGGCCTCGACCAGTTGGCCGTAATCGAAGAACAGCACCCGATCCGCCACCTCACGGGCGAACCCCATCTCGTGGGTTACCACGATCATGGTCATACCTTCTTTGGCTAGCTCTTTCATGGCATCGAGCACTTCCTTGACCATCTCGGGGTCAAGGGCCGAAGTCGGCTCATCGAACAGCATGATTTGCGGCTGCATCGCCAGAGCCCGGGCAATGGCAACTCGCTGCTGCTGACCACCCGACAACTGGCCAGGGTACTTATCTGCCTGCTCAGGAATCCCGACTCGTTCAAGCAGTTCTCGGCCATAGGCTTCCGCCTCAGACTTTGACTGTTTCTTGACCCAAATCGGAGCGAGGGTGATGTTCTGCATAATCGTCAAATGCGGGAAGAGGTTGAAAGACTGGAACACCATGCCGACGTCCTTGCGGATCGCCTCGATGTTACGAACGTCATTCGTCAGTTCGATACCAGCGACGAAGATCTGCCCTTCCTGATGCACTTCAAGTCGGTTGATGCACCGGATGAACGTTGACTTTCCAGAGCCGGACGGCCCGATGATGACCACCACTTCGCCCTTGGTTACTTCCAGGTCAACGCCGCGCAAAGCTTGGAAATCTCCAAACCACTTCTTTACGCCGCGGCAGTCGATGATCGCTTGATCGCTCATGTCATTGGCTCCTTAACGTGTACCTAGGCCGAGGCGTTGCTCGAGACGCATCGACGAACGAGAGAATGTGAATGTGAAGACCCAGTAAATCACCGCTGCAACGACGGTCATCTCCAGGATGGACCCTATATTGGCAGATTGGCCAGGCACGACGTTGCGGGCAATGTAGAGAAGATCAAACAGACCGATAATCGACACCAGCGACGTGTCCTTGAATAGCGAAATGACCTGGCCGACCAGCGCTGGGATGACCGCTTTGAGTGCCTGAGGCAAGGTAATCAGAACCGTCTTCTGGACGACGCTCATGCCCACCGCGTCGGCAGCCTCGTACTGACCCTTGGGGATCGACTGGAGCCCACCACGCACATTTTCGGCGAGATAGGCCGCCGAGAACAAGGTTATGGCGATGATCGCCCTGAGCACGCTAAAGATGTCGATCACGCCCGCCAGGAACAGGTTGAGAAGGTTCGAGCCGATGTACAACCAGGTGATCAAAGGCACCGACCGCACCAGTTCGATATAGGTCGTTGACATCATCCGAATAATCGGCATCGTCGAAGCACGACCAAGCGCCAGGAGCACACCCAACGGAAACGACAACGCGATGCCCGCAATGGCGAGGGTAAAGGTCAGCGAAAGCCCCCCGACGAAGGCAGTACCGCTCAACTCCAACAGTGACGAAGCCGCCCCGAGTCGAAACGACATTATCAACAATGCCAGCGAGGCCAACCAAACACCGATGAACCGGAACCGGGCTTCGCGGGCGCCACCAAAAGACGGGGCGGCGAGGGCAAAGATTCCACCCAGAATGAGCGGGAACTTGAATTCGAGTCGCTGGAGAACGTCGACCGCCGAAGAGGTCAAGTGGAAAGGCGACGACGACGCCGGATCAAAAAGATACCAGGAGAAGAGCACCCATATCAGGGCAAGCACAAGCCAGATAGCCGAAACGATGAACTTCCACTCCCCAGCATCAGGGGCTCCGACGACGTAAAGAAAGAAGCTGACTGCCGCGCCTACCACCAAAAAGATCGGCAGATCGGCTGAAAGCACGGTGTCCCACTCGATATCCGGCGCCCGCATCACCACCATCAGGATGCCGGGAAATGACAGAACCCAAAGACCAATAAGAATGCGACGCAACGATGGGATCGCGTCTCGAATCGCCACGCCGACGAGATACGAGACTGCCAGAACACCCAGCAAAATCGTCCAAGGAACCTTGGTCGTGCTAGCGAGCGCCTGGTTCGTCACTTCCTTCGTTCCGTCGGCGAACACTTCCTGAACGGGAAGCTTGACCGTCCACAAGAAAACTGCGATCAGAACCAACCCGAATCCTGCCATCGCGACGGTTGAAATCACCGGGTCGTTGATAGTGGCCTTGTTGGCGCGCTTCCACAGATAGCCTGCAACCGCTATGACCAAACCGGCTACGGCCAGAATCCCTCGTCCACCAGTGAACTCACCGGGAGCCAACAAAGCGATTACGAGGGCGGCAGAACCAACCGACAGGAGACCCTTGGTCACCTGGCCGACTGAGACCTTGCCGGCCGCCCGCCAGGCTGCCGCCGAAAGGCCGGCCAGGACGACGACAATTCCGACGGATATCCACACCCGGGAAAACTGTTCGTCCGGATATGCCTGGACCATCAACAAGCGTGCATTGGCAGTGACCGACGACCACTTCCGGAACGGGTTGAGGAACCACGCGATCAGGGATCGCAGTCCGAAAAAGACGACGAGACCTATGACGATGGTCGTGATGGTGCTGCTCACCGAGTACGCCAGGTTCTCACGAATCCACTGAACTGGCCCCGAGGGAGGGGGTTCCGGAGCAAGTTCTTCCGTCTCGACGAACACGTCACCCTCAGCCATTAGCGCTCCACCAACTTCAGCTTCCTATTCCATCTGTTCACGATCGCCGACAAGGTCAGGCTGACGAATGAGTACCAGGCCATCCAGGAGATCACAATCGGAATCGTCTGGCCGGTCTGGTTGAAGATGGTCTGGCCAACCTGCACGATGTCCGGGTATGCCACTGCGATGCCGAGCGAGGTGTTCTTCGCAAGGTTCAGGTACTGGTTGCCAACCGGGGGAAGAATAATCCGGAAGGCCTGCGGGAGAACGATCATGCGGAGAAGTTGGCTCCGTCGCAGCCCAACGGCGAAACCCGCCTCGGTCTGACCCTTGGGTACAGCAAGCACACCGGCTCGAACCGCCTCACCGATGAATGCGGCTGTGTAGAGAACCACACCGATCCACAGTGCGAAGTACGCCCGGGTGATGACGTGCCCGACATCAGGCGAGTAGTTATTGAAACGTCCATCTATGGCCGGAAGGGAAAAATCGAATGGCACACCGCTCACGAAAGAAAAGCGGTTCTCAAGCCCGGTGAAGAATTGACTCAGGCCAATGTCCTGCCCAAAAATGGTGCCCTGCCCAACGATCGCCTCTACCGGGCCAGACTGAAGCATGAAAAACAGCGCCAGACCCAAGGCCACCACCGCTGCCATTGCCAATCGGAACCAGTCGTCGTCGGTCAGCTTTCCAAGTCCGGCCGGCGTACGCAGTTCGTCGAGCCGCTTCTTGATGATGTAATAGGCGCCACCGATCGCCAACCCGGCGAGGAAGAGCTGGAAAATGATGATCGGCGTGTTTTGAAAGAATGCCGCCACGAACCCGAACACCGGGCCGAGGACGCCCATCACCGGATGGGCGAAGGTTCCCACAATTGCGAATGCGAGCAGCACGCCTGCTGACCATATAAACGCCCGGGCTTCGGCGGTACCGGCTTCCTGGAGGCGAATCCGCCATCGGTAGACATATCGAGCCGCGACCGCCCCCAGAATCATGAACCCAACCCACTGCCACCGCCCGTCGGTTGGAAGGAACCAGGGCATGGCAAAACCCTTGGGCGATGCGAAAATCCATCCCTCCGGAAGAAGTCGGAGGCCAAAGAGAGATTTTAAGGAACCGTCGCTGGTTTCGTTTACCACGAGGTCGGGGATGATCGAAACGACGATGCCCCAGAACACGATCTGCACCAGGAGCGGAATGTTTCGAATCGTTTCAATGTAAACAGTCGCCAGCTTGCTCACGAGCCAGTTGTGAGAAAGCCGGCTTACCCCGATGATAATCCCGAGAATTGTGGCGGCCAGGATCCCGGATATGGTGACCCGGAGCATATTCGCGATGCCAACCAGCAGGGCCTGAAAGCCGCTCTCGGGGAACGTCGTGAACCCTTCGGCAACCTGGAATCCGACCGGGCGGGCCATGAAGTTCCACGACACCGCCAGGTTCTGTTTCGCCAGGTTCTCGATCGAAAAACGAGCCAGGATCCAGAATACAGTCACGATCCCGACGAGGAATACGATCTGAAAGACCCACTTGAGGACCGTAACATCGCGATAGAACGGAGGACGCGTCGGACGCTGAATAACTGTTGTCACCGGCTCTCCTTCCGTCGTAACTAGTTATAGCCAGGTCACCATAACAACGAGAGGGACGCCGATGGCGTCCCTCTCGGGTTTTTCTGTTCTGATTATGTGTGCTTAGCGGGCTGGCGGAGCATATAGCATGCCACCGTCGTACCACTGGGCGTTGTAAGAACCCTCTCGGAAGATTCCAACCGGGTTCAAGTTACTGTCGAAGATCTCACCGTAGTTACCTACCTGGCTGATGACGTTATAGAACGCGTCAGCTTCGAGACCCATCGTGGTCTGCAGCTGATCGTCGGTTACACCAAACAGACGTCCAAGCTCCGGATCGAGATCCGCAGCGCCGATCACAGAATCGACGTTGCCGGAGGTCACATCGAATTCGTCGGCGATGAACGTGGCGTACACCGTCCAGTTGACGATGTCAGCCCACTGACTGTCGTTCTGACGATACACCGGACCAAGCGGCTCCTTAGAGATCGGAGCCCGCGGGAAGACCACCCAATCGCCTTCTTGGATCTCGCCGTCCCGAATGGCCGTGACCATGTTGCCAACGAGACCGGAGGCATCGGTGGTCACAAGGTCACAAGACCCCTGTTTGAAGCCTTCCATCGCCTCAGGGAACTCCGCCACCGTGCTCAACACGATCGTGGCGCCAGCTTGAGCGGCACCTTCGGAGATGTTCTTTTCGGTGGTTGTACCGGCGTTCGTGCAGAGCACCGCACCATCTACATCGGCAAGGGTGGAGTCAGCAGTAAAGCCGTCTGAGGCCTTACCCATGACGCCCTGGCCGTCGTAGTACGTGGTCGGACCAAAGTCGAGTCCGAGGGTGGTGTCACGAGACTGGGTCCAGGTCGTGTTACGAATGAGAAGATCGATCTCACCGGCAGCCAATGCCGTGAAGCGCTCGGCAGCCGTAAGGGCTGCGAACTCGATTGCAGTTGAGTCACCGAGGACGGCGGCCGCAACGGCACGACACATGTCGGCATCGAAGCCAGTCATCGAACCATCGGACTGCGTTTCAGAGAACGCAACAGCACTACCACTCACTCCACACTTGAGGACACCGCGAGCGCGGACTTCGTCAAGAGTGGCACCGCCGGTTTGACCGGCGACGGGGGTTGATGAATCGGTGGAACCAGCCGTGGTATCGGTGGTCCCAGGATCGGTCTGGGTTGTGTCATCAGGTGTGGTTGGTGCCGTGTCGTCGGCGGTACAAGCCGCCGCAAATATCCCGAGCACTACCAACACAGCAAAAATACGCTGCATCTTTTTCATGTCTCTCCTTGTATACAGTTTCGCGTTCCCAACGGGCGGCCCAAACTGGGCGAGCGACCCGCAAAGCTTGCCTACGGTAGACGATATAGGCATAGAAGATCAACCAGAAGTTGTTGAGACCGATCTCTAGCGCCTTTGCAAGACGGCGCTAGACACCAACCAACTCGGCGAGTCCGAGAGCCAAGTCACGGTATGAGCGATGGTGGTCGGCGACGTCTGAGTCCCGACCATATAGCTGCAGGGTGGCCGCCGTCGACGGGCCGAGGCATGCCAACCGGACATCGTCAAAGCTCCGGGTCAAGGCCCAACCGTGAACTGCCGAGGACGACACGAACACCGCTCCCTCGACACGCTCACCCGATGGGCCAATCGGGGCAGTTGAGTACACGGGAACCGACACCAGCGAGCAGCACCGGTCGGCCAATTCTGCCAGCGCCCGCGGATCGGTGCTGGGGGCGTGGGGTATGGCCACCTTGGCGTTCTCCACATCGAGCGATCGGACCAGGGCGAGCAGGTCGCCATTGCCGATCGCTCGAACGGTGCCGCCCCGTTCAACGACCGACGTGGCTGTCGCCGGACCGATCACGGCCGCCTCAACATCAGGGAACGAGCCGTCCGGCCACAAGGTATCAAGCGATCGAGATGATGCGAGCACAATAAGGTCGGCCTCTTCACAGGCTGCCCGAGCCCTGGCCACGTCTTCGTCCCGCCCCCGGATTACTTCGATGCACGGAAGCGCGACCGGGGTCAGGCCGACCGCAACAAGCTCGGCAGACATGCCTGCCGTTCGGTCGAGCGTGGTGGTTACCGCAACTCGGAAAACCATGATCAAACCCTACGCCCCCGTTTCCCACAATGAGGCTCGGATCGGTACAGTTCTTCACATGGAGCGTTTCACCAACCGCGAATTGTCCTGGCTCGATTTTAATGAGCGCGTGCTCGCCATCGTGGAGGACCCGAGCACTCCTCTGCTTGAGCGCGCCAAGTTCTCCGCCATCTTCTCAACCAATCTGGACGAGTTTTTTCAAGTGCGCGTTGCCGGATTGATGGAACAGGTAGCGGCCGGAGTCACAAACCCGCCGCCAGATGGGATGTCTCCAACCGAACAGCTCGAAGCGGTACGCGCCCGAGCGGTGGAGTTGATGGGTCGGCTGACTTCGGTTGTTCACGACGAGCTACTCCCTGAACTCGCCGCGGAGGGGATAGACATCGTCGATGTCGAGTCGCTCGGCGCCGCTGATCGTGCCTGGTTGGACGAAGAATTCAGCGCCAAGGTCTATCCGGTCCTCACCCCACTGGCAGTTGACCCCGCCCACCCATTCCCGTATATCTCGAATCTTTCTCTGAGCCTCGCCGTAAACATTCGCGATCCCCAAGACGGCTCGATGCGATTCGCCCGGGTCAAGGTGCCACCCCGACTCGACCGCTTCATCGGACTCCCCGACGGACAACGCTTCGTTCGGCTGGGCCAGGTCATCGCGTCGCACCTTGGCGACCTCTTCAGCGGAATGGAGGTTGTCGACTACTACATGTTCCGGGTAACCCGCAATGCCGACCTCGTTCTCGAGGAGTCAGAAGCCGACGACTTGCTAGAAGCGATCTCGATCGAGCTGACCCGTCGACGGTTCGGCCGAGCCGTCCGGCTGGAGGTTGAGAAGGACATTTCTCCAAACAGCCTTGCGGTATTGACCCGACAATTGCAGATGGACCCGCGAGACATCTACGTGCTGCCAGGGCCACTCGATCTGACCGGATTGATGTCGCTCTATGCGCTGGACCGACCCAACTTGAAGTGGGAGTATTGGAAAGGCGTCACTCAGGCATCGCTGGCACAGGTAGACGGCTCGCCACCAAACCTTTTCAACATTTTGCGAGAGCGCGACATCCTCGTGCAACATCCGTACGACTCCTTCAGCAGCTCCGTCGAAGAGTTCCTCAATCAGGCTGCCCGAGACCCAGACGTACTAGCGATCAAACAGACCTTATATCGAACAGCTGATGATTCAGCGATAGCCCGGGATCTGATCCTGGCCGCCGAACGCGGCAAGCAGGTAGTCGCCCTCGTCGAGCTCAAAGCTCGTTTCGACGAAGAACGCAATATTGAATGGGCCCGCACGCTCGAAACAGCCGGGGTCCATGTCGTGTACGGACTGGTCGGACTGAAGACCCATGCCAAGGTATCGCTCGTGGTTCGCCAGGACCCCGACGGTATTCGTCGCTACGCCCACATCGGCACAGGCAACTACAACGGGTCGACGGCCCGCACTTACGAAGACGTCGGCTTGTTCACGTCCAACCCAGAGATCACAGCCGATCTCGGGGACCTGTTCAACTTCCTGACCGGGCACAGTCGCAAGGTGGCTTATCGCAAGCTGGCCGTCGCTCCCTACTCGGGGCGACAAACGGTGACAGACCTCATCAGGAAAGAGGCTGAAGCTTCTGATGGTCATGTCGTGATGAAGCTCAACAGTCTGGTCGACGCCGACATCATTGATGAGCTCTACGCCGCCTCACAGGCCGGAGCCACCGTCGATTTGCTTGTCCGGGGAATTTGCTGTCTCCGCCCTCAGATAGCAGGCCTTTCTGAAAACATCACGGTGCGTTCGATCGTCGGGCGCTACCTCGAACATTCACGCATCCTGCGATTTGGCAGTGCTGAGCGGGGATACCAATTCTGGATTGGCTCAGCGGACATGATGCCTCGCAACCTCGACCGGAGGGTCGAAGCCCTCACACCGGTCGAGGCTCCCGAACTTCAGGCGCGGTTGCAGCAGATTATTGAAGCCGTCCAGGCAGACAACACGCTCACCTGGGAGTTGGGGGCAGACGGAACGTACCGGAAGCTATCAGAGCACACCGTCGACGCTCACGTCCTGTTACACGAATTCGCCCTGGCCCGATCGATCGACGACCGGGCCTAGCCCGTCGGCTACTCGTCGAGGTCACCTATCAGCTGCGTGCCCGACTTCCAGACCGAGTCGATAGTCCACGAATCGAACTCGAACGGGTTGCCACCGATCACGGTGAGATCGGCTCGCTTGCCAGGGGTGATGGAACCCACCTCATCGCCGATCCCCAACAGGTCAGCCGCCGACTGCGTTGCCGCCACCAAAACATCCGGCGGTTTCATACCGCCGGCGGCCATCAAACTGAGTTCATCAAGATTGTCGCCGTGGGGAGTCACACCGGTATCGGTGCCCATCGCGATCTTGACTCCGGCCGCCACCGCTTTTGCAAAGGACTGACGATGGATCTCGGTGACCTCGGCCGCCTTACGAAGCGAGACTTCCGGTATCCGGGCACCGGCGGCAGCCGCCCGAGCTACCCCGGTTGGTGCAATCAGCGTGGGAACGAGATAGGTCCCGTTGGCAAGCATCAACTCAATCGCTTCGTCGTCGAGGTAGATCCCATGCTCGACCGAACGCACTCCCGCTCGCACCGCATTCTTGATGCCGTCGGTTGCCTGGGCGTGAGCCATGACGAACAGTCCGGCGGCGGAAGCTTCGGCCACGAGCGCCTGTAACTCGCCGAGATCAAAGTGGGCATGGCGCGGATTCGATCGTGGAGACATAACGCCACCTGACGTCGCCACTTTGATGACGTCGGCACCGGCCCGCACCAGCTCGCGGACCTTCTTACGCATCTCCTCAGGTCCATCAACCACGGTTGAAGGAGCCCCGGGATGAGCTCCTTCGAGAACCCGTAGGTGCATGCCCGAAGCCAACCAACCATCGCCGTGGCCGCCAGTCTGGGAAAGCATCCCGATGGCGATAAGCATGTGCGGACCAACGATCAGTCCCTGGTCCACGGCACGTTTGACCCCTAGATCGGCCCCACCGGCATCGCGGATGGTCGTGATACCCGCCGCCAGATTGGCTCGCAGATTGGCGATGGCCTGATAGAAGCGCAGCGAATACGGCTCTTGCATAGCCCCGAACAGGTCGAGGGAGGAGAGGATCACGTGCACGTGACTGTCGATGAGACCGGGCAGAATCGTGCGGCCGCCCATATCGACCGCTGTGTCCCCATCGAGGCCGGATCCTACCT
>RCMY010004523.1_pt1 | contig 12031 bp, 8 predicted proteins | sample 2041341 | NCBI WGS metagenome assembly RCMY01 (sample SAMN09708234, study PRJNA481090) | Marine sediment metagenome, whole genome shotgun sequencing project.
AGGAGTTGGCTTGGATGAAGCTGGTCGAGGTCCATTGGCGGGGGGGGGAGGTGCTGCAGCCGGCCTTCTTTCAAAAAAAAAGTCACTGCTAGAAATGGGTTTAGAAGAACTTACTGATTCAAAAAAACTAACAGAAAAAAAACGCGAAAGGCTGTTTCCAATTATTCAAGAGCAAGCGCTCGCATGGGCTATTGCTTGGTCAGATCCTGAAGAGATTGATGCGATAAACATATTACAAGCAAGCTTGTTGGCAATGACGCGCAGTTTGCAGGATTTGCCTATTATTGCTGAACAAATACTAGTCGATGGCAACAAGTTACCATCGATCCCAAAAGGGTGGGAAGACTCAGAGGCTTATGCAATTGTTAAAGGTGATTCACTCGTACCTGCAATCAGTGCTGCCTCAGTATTAGCCAAGGTAACTCGTGACCATCAGCTCCTAGACTTGCACGAAAAATATCCTAATTATGGATTTGCTCAACATAAAGGCTACCCAACAAAAGCTCATTTGGCTATGCTGGTAGAACATGGACCTTGCCCTCAACATAGACGAAGTTTTGCCCCAGTAAAAAAATATTTGCATGACTGAATTTAACAAAAAATTTGTACATTTGAATGTGCATACCGAACACTCACTAGTGGATAGCATAATTCGTGTTAAGCCATTAGTTCAGCGTGCAAAGGATATGAAAATTCCTGCTATTGCTATGACTGATGCAGTTAATTTGTTTGCTGCCGTTAAGTTTTATAATGCAATGACAGCTGGTGGCATAAAACCTTTAATAGGTGCAGATGTTGTCATTGAAGAAAACAATAAACACTATGTGCTCACATTGCTTTGTCAAAATGCTCTAGGTTACCAAAATCTTTGTAAGCTTATATCGCGTGCTTATATGGAAGGCCAATCGCAAGGTAAACCTTTATTGCAAAGCACTTGGGTATGGGAAAAATCTGACGGCCTAATAGCAATTAGTGGCGTAAATTATGGTCTCTATAGTCAAAGTCTTAAAAAAGGAAAAACGCAAATATCTGAATTAGATATTTGGCTTAAGGCTTTCGATGGCCGATTTTATTTTGGGTTGTCTCGCTTAGGAAAAAGAGGCGAGTCGCAAGCGAATTTCACGGCTTGTCAAATTGCAAACTCTCAGGGCATACCAGTAGTTGCATTAAATGATGTGCGCTTTCTTGATTCATCTGAATTTCAAGCACATGAAGTTCGAGTGTGCATTAACCAAGGCTTCACATTAGATGATAAGCGTAGGCCAAAAAATTATACAGATCAACAATATCTACGTTCAGCACAAGAGATGCATGAGCTCTTTTCAGATATTCCTTCGGCTTTAGAAAATACCTTAGAAATTGCAAAACGTTGTAATTTCGAAATTTCCCAAGGGAATACTGTACTACCAGCTTTCCCAGTACCTGCAGGACAAACAACCGACGAATTTTTAGTTTCTGATTCTAAACTACGCTTAGAGAAAAAACTTCAAGAGCTTTATAAGCCCGAAGAATTAGAAGGGGTTAGACAAAAATACGAAAATCGACTGCAAGTAGAGTTAGATGTAATTTTGAATATGGGCTTCCCTGGTTACTTCTTAATTGTTGCAGACTTTATTCAGTGGTCAAAAAATAATGATATTCCTGTTGGCCCAGGTCGCGGTTCTGGTGCAGGCTCTTTAGTTGCTTATGTATTAGGAATTACAGATTTAGATCCTTTGGATTACGATTTACTTTTCGAGCGATTCTTAAATCCAGAGCGTGTTTCTATGCCAGATTTCGATATCGATTTTTGCATTAAAGGCCGTGATCGCGTAATTGACTATGTGGCACAAAAATACGGAAGGGCTCATGTATCACAAATCATTACGTTTGGAACAATGGCTGCTAAAGCGGTTATTCGTGATGTAGCTAGGGTGCAGAGCCATAGTTATGGTTTTGCTGATCGAATTGCAAAACTAATTCCGTTTGCTGTTGATATGACTCTTGATAAGGCAATGAAAGAAGAGCCTGAATTAACTCGTTTGTTTGAAGAAGACGAAGAAGTTCGTGGTCTCCTTACTATGGCAAAAATTTTAGAGGGTGTAGCGCGCAATGCTGGCAAACATGCTGGTGGTATCGTTATTGGTCCTGAGCCGCTTACTCATTACATGCCACTTTATTGTGAAGATGGCGGACAAGACAATCCAGTTTGTCAATTTGATAAAGATGACGCTGAAAAAATTGGATTGGTCAAATTCGATTTCTTAGGCTTAAAAACCTTAACCATTATTGATAGAGCGGTTAAACGCATAACTGCTGATACAAAATTTGGTGATCCAAATTTTAATATTAAAACTATTCCTTTAGATGATGTAGGAACTTATCGCTTTCTTTCAAGTGGTAAAACTACGGCGATTTTTCAGCTTGAATCAGCTGGCATGCAAAAATTGATTAATGAGCTACAACCTTCAGTTTTTGATGAAATTATTGCACTACTAGCACTTTATAGACCAGGGCCACTTAATGCAGGCATGCATCATACTTTTGTAGCACGTAAACATAAACGTGAAGCTGTTGATTATCCTCATCCACTTCTGGAAGAAGTTCTTAAGCCTACTTATGGAGTAATTCTTTACCAAGAACAGGTAATGCAAATTGCTCAAATTTTAGGTGGTTATAGTTTAGGTGGTGCCGATATATTACGTCGTGCCATGGGTAAGAAGAAGAAAGAGGAAATGGTTAAACAAAGAAGCATTTTTCTCGAAGGAGCAAAAGCTCAAAATGTTGATGAACGCATTGCAAATAATGTTTTTGATTTAATGGAAAAATTTGCAGATTATGGTTTTAATAAATCACATTCAGCGGCCTACGCATTAATTTCCTATCAAACAGCGTGGTTAAAAAATTATTTCCCTGCACATTTCATGGCGTCAGTTATGAGTGCAGATATGGATCACACCGATAAAATAGTTAGTCTAAAAGACGACTGCATAAAACAATTAGAGTTAGAAATATTACCACCATCAGTTAATGATTCAGAATATGAATTTACCGTTGAGGATGCTGAAAAAATTCGTTATGGCCTTGGTGCGATTAAAGGTGTGGGTCATTCTGTTATTGACTCTGTGCTTGAAGAACGAGCCACCAATGGTCTATTTAAAGACTTAACGGATTTTTGTAAACGCTGTGCACACATTGGGCTCAGTCGCCGTGCTTATGATGCTTTAATTAATGCGGGTGCTTTCGATTGCTTAAATCTGAATCGTGCCAGTTGTATGCGAAATATTGAAGCGGTGATTAGGCTTGGGCGACAAGAGTTGGCTAATCAAAATTCTGGCATGAATGATCTTTTCGGTTTTTCTTCAAGTTCGGAAGCGGGCTCAGCCGTAAAGTTAGAAGTGGTTGATGAATGGAAAAAAGTAGAATTGCTCGCTGCTGAGAAAGCCAGTCTGGGTATCTATTTAAGTGGCCATCCAATTGATGTGGTGGCGCATGAATTAGCCAGTATGACAGGGAATACACTCAAATCAACCAAAGAGCATGCAGCAGAAAATCATGTACCACCAGATCCTGAAAAACGTTATATTCGAGGTGGCGGAAGTCCTTGTTTAGTAGCCGGGTTAGTTGTAGATATTCGAAAAAGAGGCAATCGTTTTAGCTTGGTTCTGGATGATAATACTGACCGAATTGAAATTGGATTATTTGATGATAAATATGAAAAATATCGTAATGTACTAACCAAGGATCGTGTGTTGGTCATTACTGGTAAAATTTCATATGATGATTATTTAGATGATTTTAAGGTAACGGCAGATAAAATTTACGATTTAGAAGAAGCTCGTGATCAGTTTGCGGGTCGCTTAGTGTTAAAATACAGAAGTGACGATGAGCAAGGTCAGGCGCAAAATACTCAAGAATTATTAAATGCTTTGCAACATTCGCTTGAGCCGCATGTTAATGGTAATTGCCGTGTAATTATGGCGTACAAAAATCAGCAATCAGGGGCGTATTTAGAGTTTGGCGATCAATGGCGTGTTACTCCAAATAAGCTAATGGTAGAGAATTTACAAAAATTATTAGGTAAAGAAAATGTCAGAATTCAGTATCAGCGTGATGTTTTCGGTAAACTAATGAATGAATTGTAGTTGAAATGAAATTATGAATTTAAATTTTTTAGATTTTGAACAACCAATTGCTGATCTTGAAGCCAAGATTGCAGAATTGCGTTATGTTGAAAACGATTCCGAGATTAATATTAGTGACGAAATTTCTCGTCTTAAAACTAAGAGTGATGGTTTAACTAAATCAATTTTCTCTAGTCTTGATGCATGGCAAGTTGCTCGTGTTGCTCGCCATCCACAGCGACCCTATACACTGGATTACGCTGAGCGCTTATTCACAGACTTTGAAGAAATTCACGGCGACAGGGCCTTTGCTGATGACGCGGCAATAATTACTGCGCTTGCAAGGTTTAACGGGCGACCAGTAGCAATTATAGGTCATCAAAAAGCACGTGATACCAAAGAAAAAATTCGTCGTAATTTTGGTATGCCTAGACCTGAAGGTTATCGTAAGGCATTGCGAGTTATGAAAATGGCTGAACGATTTAAAATGCCAATTTTCACATTTATTGACACGCCAGGCGCTTATCCTGGTGTAGGTGCTGAAGAACGTGGTCAAAGCGAAGCTATTGCACGTAATTTATTAGAAATGTCGCAGCTTAAAGTACCCATCATTTGCACAGTAGTAGGCGAGGGTGGCTCAGGTGGAGCTCTAGCTATTGGGGTTGGAGACAGAATCATAATGCTTGAGTACAGTATTTATTCAGTTATCTCACCAGAGGGTTGTGCCTCGATTTTATGGAAAAATCCAGAAAAAACTAAAGATGCGGCACAAGCAATGCAAATAACAGCCCCGCAACTTATTAAACATAAATTAGTTGATCATATGGTTAATGAGCCTTTGGGCGGTGCACACAGAGATTATGATCAGATTGCGGTTTCACTTGGTAATCAACTTGCCAGCTCATTGGCGGAGTTAGAGGCTTTGGATACTGAAACATTAGTTGAACAACGTTATAAAAAACTTCGTGCTTTTGGTGTGTATAAGTAAAATATCACGTGAAGTTGACGTAAAAATTTTAAAAATATGTCACAAGCAATTCAACATGCAATTCAGACTCTAATTGAGTCCAATCATAAAAACACCGAATATCTAGTTGCCTTTAGTGGTGGTTTGGATTCCAGTGTTTTGTTATATGGGCTATCTAAACTCCAATCAAAATACGATTACAAAATTAAAGTTGTGCATGTCAATCATCAACTACAAGACCTTGCCGATGAATGGGTTACGTTTTGTTATTCCCAATGTCGTGATTTAGGATTAACTTGTCAGATTGAAACCGTCTCTATAGATAGAAATTCTGGTGATAGTTTGGAAGCCATGGCGCGGCATGCTCGTTATACAGTTTTTGCAAAACTAATGCAGGAAAATTCATGCCTATTAACAGCGCACCATTCTGATGATCAGTTCGAGACATTTTTACTACAGTTATTTCGCGGAGCAGGTCCTAAAGGTTTAAGCGCTATGGCAAAGCAAAAGTCATTTGGACAAGGGCAACATGCTCGCCCCTTACTAACATTAAGTCGCGCCCAAATGAAGGACTACGCTGTAAAAAATAATATCCAATACATTCAAGATCCAAGTAATAAGGAATCTCAATTTGATAGAAACTTTCTACGTAATGAGATAATTCCAAAAATTAAAGGTCGCTACCAAAACGTGCAAAAGTCAGTTAGCCGTAGTGCAGAACACATCGCAACTGAGCATTTTGTTTTAGATACTTTGTTAAATGAGAAGTTACAAAAATTACTCGTCAGTAATACTTTGAATTTAGATAAATGGCATAAGCTAGAAAAAAACATCCAAATATTGCTTTTACGTAAGTGGATCTCAGATTCACAATTTCAACTTCCATCCACAAAAATTTTACAGGTTGCTTTGTTGCAATTAAAACAAGCACATGGTGAGTCACAAACTAAGGTTGCTTGGGCTGGAGTGGAAGTACGAGCCTATTCACAACGTGCTTTTTTATTAAATAAAGTTGATGAAGACATCTATAAAAGTACAGCAGGAAGTCTTATTAAAAATAGCCAAAAATTTGAACTACCTGAAAACTACGGTTCATTAACTTTCAATTTTGAAGGACAAGGCTCTTTGCAATTAAGGTTGGAATTTCGCTCAGGAGGCGAGAAACTACGTTTACCAAAACATAAACATCACATCAGCCTCAAGCAGCTCTACCAGAAGAATAGAGTTTTACCATGGATGCGTTCGCGCATACCATTACTTTTTGAGGGTGAAGAACTAGTCGCAATTGGAGATTTATGGCTAAATGCTGATTGGCTGGATAAGCGAAAACTCCCTAATTTCTCAGTAAATTGGAACAATAAGCCATTAATTTTTGTTCCTTAGGTAAATTCTCAAATTGAGGCAATAGCCCGCATAAGGTAAAATTTCATTCCGTCCTAACGCGCTAGTGAGTTTTCGACTAAGAATCCTGCTAAGCGCTTTTTTTATTGACGGAATTAATATATGACTCGTTTCATTTTTGTTACCGGCGGTGTTGTTTCTTCGCTTGGTAAAGGTATCTCTTCAGCTTCCCTAGGCGCTCTACTTGAAGCGCGCGGCATTACTGTCAGCATGATGAAGCTCGACCCTTACATTAACGTTGACCCTGGCACAATGAGCCCGTTTCAACATGGCGAAGTATTTGTAACTCATGATGGCGCTGAGACTGATCTTGATCTCGGCCATTATGAGAGATATGTAAATACAACAACTTCTCGTAACAGTAATTTTACTGCTGGTCGAGTTTACCAAGACGTACTCAAAAAAGAACGTAGCGGAGAATACTTAGGCGCAACGGTTCAAGTTATTCCTCACATCACAGATGAAATTAAACAAAAAATAAAAGCTGGTGCAAATGATGCTGATATTTGTTTGGTAGAAATTGGCGGTACCGTTGGAGATATTGAGTCATTACCTTTTGTTGAAGCTATTCGCCAATTAGGTTTAGAGCTCGGACGTAAAAATGCTCTTTATATGCATCTTACTTTAGTTCCTTATATTAAAACTTCGGGTGAAATTAAAACCAAACCAACCCAACATTCAGTAAAAGAGTTACGTTCAATTGGTATTCAGCCAGATATATTATTGTGTAGGTCAGAGCAGCCTTTACCGTCAAGTCATAGAACCAAAATTGCACTTTTTACCAACGTAACTGAAGACGCGGTTATCTCGGCACACGATGCTGACGATATTTATGCTATCCCAAGAATTTTACACGCCCAACATCTTGATCAAATTGTTTTGGATCATTTTGGTATACAAGCCCCTGAAGCTGATCTTACTGTTTGGGATAAAGTGGTTAATGCCAAAAACAATACCACGGCGACTGTAAATATTGCCATGGTGGGTAAGTATATGCATCTCAAAGATTCATATATGTCATTGAATGAAGCGTTAATGCATGCGGGTATACATACCGGCACTAAAGTAAATATCCATTATATTGAATCTGAATTAATAGAAGATGATGGAATTGAACAACTTGGTGCTATGGACGCAATATTAGTACCTGGCGGTTTTGGAGAGCGAGGTGTTGAAGGAAAAATTTTAGCCGTGCGTTTAGCCCGCGAAACTAACACGCCTTATTTGGGTATTTGTTTAGGTATGCAGGTTGCCGTGATTGAATACGCACGGAGCGTTATTGGTTGGAAAGAGGCTAATAGTACTGAGTTTAATAGAACCACGCCAAAGCCAGTCATAGGTTTAATTACTGAGTGGCAAGATATTACAGGGACAGCTGAAGCACGTGATGAGGATTCAGATCTCGGGGGCACAATGCGTTTGGGTGCTCAAGATGTAATGCTAAAGAATAAAACTAAAATTCGCGAAATTTACGGCAATGACACTATTCAAGAGCGCCATCGTCATCGTTATGAATTTAATAACAACTTCAAGTCAGAAATGGAATCGAAAGGTTTAGTATTTTCTGCCTTATCAAGTGATAACTTGGTTGAAGCAGTTGAGTTACCAACACACCCTTGGTTTGTGGCTACGCAGTTTCACCCGGAATTTACTTCGAATCCCCGCAATGGACACCCTTTATTTACCTCATTTGTTGAAGCAGCACGCAAGCACGCTTTAAGCAAATAGTATAAAACACATAAATTTAAAATTTATGTAAGGAGCAATAATGAAACTTTGTCATTTTGAAACAGATAATCGATCACCATTTTTTTTGATCGCAGGACCTTGTGCAATTGAAAGTGAACAGCTTGCTTTAGACACTGCTGGAATTTTAAAAGAAATAACAGACCGCTTAGGTATTCCGTTTATCTATAAATCGTCATTTGATAAAGCAAATCGCTCATCGAATTCTAGTTTCCGTGGGCCTGGTATTGATGAAGGTTTAAGAATTCTTTCTGAAGTTAAAAAACAAATTCAAGTTCCAGTCTTAACTGACGTACACGAAGATACGCCAATGCAAGAAGTGGCTGATGTTGTTGATGTTTTACAGACCCCAGCTTTTTTGTGTAGACAAACAAATTACATTTTAAAAGTAGCTGCGACTATGAAGCCGGTTAACATTAAAAAAGGCCAGTTTCTGTCACCTTGGGAAATGAAAAATGTAGTGGATAAAGCCCGCTCAACCGGCAATGAACAGATTATGGTCTGTGAGCGTGGTTATATGTTTGGCTATAACAACCTTGTTTCGGATATGCGTTCTTTAGCAATCATGCGTGATACAAATGCACCAGTGGTTTTTGATGCAACCCATTCTGTACAGTTACCTGGTGCAAAAGGTACAGCTTCCGGTGGTCAAAGAGAATTTATCCCAGTTTTAGCACGCGCTGCTATTGCTGTAGGCGTGGCTGGTGTGTTCATGGAGACACACCCTAATCCTGCCAAAGCGCTAAGTGATGGTCCTAATGCATGGCCATTGGATCGCATCGAAGAATTGTTAACGAATATGCAAGCCATCGATAAAGTAATTAAGTCACAAACCTATCTAGAAGAAACTGTGAAAAACACAGTACTGTAATTTGTAATTTGGAGTTTAGACAAATGAGTAAAATCGTAAATATTAAAGCACGTGAAATCATTGACTCAAGAGGTAACCCAACAGTAGAAGCCGACGTTATTTTAGAGGGTGGAATTATTGGTCGTGCTGGTGTTCCAAGTGGCGCCTCAACGGGTAGCCGTGAAGCTGTGGAATTACGCGATGGTGATAAGTCACGTTATCTAGGCAAAGGCGTACTTAAGGCTGTTGAATTTGTTAATACAGAAATTACTCAAGCCTTAATCGGTATGGATGCTAATGATCAAGCCGCTATCGATCAAATTATGTTGGATCTTGATGGCACTGAAAACAAATCACGTTTAGGTGCAAATGCAATTTTATCGGTTTCATTAGCAAATGCTAAAGCCGCGGCTCATGCGAATAATCTGCCTTTGTTTCAATACTTAGGCGGTACAGAGGCTGTCAACATGCCTGTGCCAATGATGAATATCATTAATGGCGGTGAGCATGCAGATAATAGCGTCGACATTCAGGAATTTATGATTTTACCAGTAGGCGCTCCAAGCTTTAGAGAAGCCTTGAGATATGGTGCTGAGATTTTTCATAGTCTAAAAAAAGTCTTAAGTGCTCGTGGCTTAAATACGGCAGTCGGGGATGAAGGTGGCTTTGCTCCTGATTTACCATCGAATGCTGCAGCGCTTGAAATTATTGCAGTAGCAGTGGAAAAGGCTGGGTATAACTTGGGTAAAGACATATTCTTAGGTTTAGACGTTGCAAGTTCAGAATTTTATGAAAATGGTATTTATCATCTGGCTTCAGAAGGCAAAAAATTTAATGCTGATGAATTTTCAGATTACTTAGTTGGCTTGGCTAAAGACTTCCCAATCATCTCTATTGAAGACGGTATGGATGAAAGTGATTGGGTTGGTTGGAAAACCTTAACCGAGAAAATTGGTGATAAAATTCAATTAGTAGGTGATGATTTATTTGTTACTAATACAAAAATTTTTCAACGCGGTATTGATGAAAATATTGCAAACTCTATTCTTATTAAACCAAACCAAATTGGAACATTAACTGAAACTTTAGCAGCAATAGCAATGGCTGACAAAGCTGGCTATTCAGCTGTGGTTTCGCATCGTTCAGGCGAAACAGCTGATGCAACTATTGCTGATATTGCTGTTGCTACTACTGCAGCACAAATTAAAACGGGCTCACTCTCTCGCTCTGATCGCTTAGCCAAATATAATCAATTATTGCGAATTGAAGAAATACTGGGTGATAAGGCTAATTATTTAGGCTCAGCGGCATTCCCAGTTAAATTACCAATCTAGATTTATCGCTTAAACCATCAATGAACTCAGAGCAACGCAAATTACGTAATCTTATTATTGCTTTATTTGTGTTGCTGTTGGGTTTGCAAATAGCTCTTTGGTTTTCAAGTACAGGTGTGGCACATTTGCGCGAGCTTAAACAAACCTTACATGAACAAGAACAAGAAAATCTTGAGCTCTTGCAGCGCAATCAAACTCTCGAAGCCGAAGTAAAAGATTTAAAAGAAGGACTTGCATCTGTTGAAGAACGAGCACGTTCAGAACTTGGCATGATTGCTGAGGACGAAACATTTTTTCAACTTATTAATGATGACAAGTCGGAACCTGATAAGGGAGAGGCTAGTAAAATTTTTGAACAAAAAATAAAAGACTAGATGAATAAAGCAGAAAATAAATCACAGAATTCAATTCACTACAGTGTGGTTATTCCAGCTGGAGGTACTGGTCAGCGGATGATGAAAAACGCTGGTCATAAAAGTTTACCTGCAGCCAAACAATTTTTGACCGTACATGGAAAAACAATCCTTGAGCATTCAATTAGTGGATTTTTAGCTGATTCTGATTGTCAGTATATTTATATTGCCGTTGCAGATTCAGAAATTGAGACGATTAGTGCTATGTTTTTTGATTCAAGGGTGAATATTATTCGCGGCGGAAAAACGCGAATGCAATCAGTTCTTGCTGGTCTTAATGCACTGCATAACCTTATCGATGACGAAGCGTGGGTAATGGTGCATGATGCTGCAAGGGCAAATTTATATGCTAGTGATATACTAAAACTAAAGCTAGCCATCCAGCATGAAGCCTATGGTGGGATACTGGCAACACCAGCTAAAGATACTTTAAAGCTGGTTACTGAAAATTCTGTGATTAGTACTTTACCGCGAGAAAAAATTTGGCATGCTCTTACTCCACAGATGTTTCGTCTTGGTAGGCTTTATTCGGCAATGAATCAAGCTGTTTTAGAGGGTTTTCAACTTAGTGATGAAGCTTCAGCACTTGAATTTATTGGGGCAAAAGTTGCACTTGTTGCTGGTCGTTCTGATAATATAAAGTTGACTTATGCAGAAGATTTACCAGTTATGCAAGAGTTAATAAATGCAAGATTGAATTCTACTTCTCAGGAGAGTAGTTAATGAAATTTAGAATTGGACACGGCTTCGATGTTCATAGCTTCAAAACAGGCGATTATGTGATGTTGGGTGGTGTAAAAGTCCCTCATACGCATGGTATTGAAGCGTATTCTGATGGCGATGTGATTCTGCATTCTATAACTGATGCTTTACTAGGAGCATTAGGCATGGGAGACTTAGGTAACTGGTTTCCTGACACTAATCCTGAGTTAAAAAATATAGCAAGCACTGATTTAATTAGGCCGGTAATTATCTCTATGCGTGATAAGGGCTTTGAGTTAAATAATCTTGATCTCACTGTAGTAGCACAAGCGCCTAAAGTTAGCGCTTATTCAGATGAAATTCGTGAAAATTTAGCCAATCTTTTTGTATCAAAAATCGATATTATCAATATCAAAGCAACAACAACAGAACATCTTGGCTTTATTGGTAGAAAAGAAGGTTTAGCTTGTCATGCAGTAATTTCATTAATTGATTCTGAGATTGCAAAAGCTAGT
>RCMY010004524.1_pt1 | contig 12031 bp, 10 predicted proteins | sample 2041341 | NCBI WGS metagenome assembly RCMY01 (sample SAMN09708234, study PRJNA481090) | Marine sediment metagenome, whole genome shotgun sequencing project.
GGGCCGAGATCGGCGCTGGCCGCTCCGAGGGTCTGACGCTCCACCGGTTCTGCTGCTCCGACCGACCCGGGGGCGACGCCCGACGCGAGCACGGTGGCTCCCCCTGCCACGGCCAGCACGACGCGACGCGCGACGCTCCGATGCGTCATCCCCTCGACCCCTCAGTCGTGACACCGACCGCAGCCGGCGTCGACGACAGGATGGCCGAGCAGCGGCCCGCGCGCTCGCCGTTGAGCAGACCGATCTCGGCCCGTCAGGAGCGTCGGCCGGCGATGACCGCGCGCACCTGGTCGATCGCGCGCTCGAGATCGTCGTTGACGACGACGGCGTCGAAGCGCGGCTGCTGCGTGAGCTCCCAGCGGGCGGTGTCGAGCCGAGCTGCGATCTTCGCCTCGTCCTCGGTGGCGCGGTCTCGCAGGCGGCGCTCGAGCTCGTCGAAGTCCGGCGGAGCGAGGAAGATCTGGAGGGCGTCCGGTGCCCGCTCGCGGATCTGGTCGGCGCCCTGCGCCTCGATCTCGAGCAGGACGACGCGCCCGGCCTCGACCGCGCGCGCCACCGCCGAGGCCGGCGTCCCGTACCGGTTGCCGGCGTACTCGGCCCACTCGAGGAGCGCCTCCTCGCTGACCATCTCCGAGAACTGCTCGTGGTCGACGAAGTGGTAGTGGACGCCGTCGACCTCGCCGTCACGCGGGCGGCGCGTCGTGGCCGAGACCGAGAGCACCACGTCGTCGGCCTCGAGAAGTCGTCGGACGATCGTGCCCTTGCCGACCCCGCTGGGGCCGCTCAGGACGACGAGGAGGCCGCTCATCGGCGCCGCTCCACGAGGCCGGCGCCGATCCGGCCGACCGTCTCGAGGAGCACCGCGCGCTGCTTCGGACCGACACCGCGCACCCGCCGGCTCTCCGCGATCCGGACCTGCTCCATGATGCGCCCGGTGCGCGTGGGGCCCAGCCGCGGCAGACATCCGAGGACGACCGAGATCCGTGTGGACGCCACGACCTCGTCGTGCTCGGCGCGTTCGAACACCTCGGCGAGGCTCAGCCGTTCGTCACGCAGCTCCTGCTTGAAGGCGGCCCGGGCACGCCGGACCTCGACCGCGCGCACAGCGGCAGCGCGACGTACGTCGTCGTTGATCTGCGGTGGCGGAGGTGTCGGCATACGCGGTCCTCGGGGAGCCCGAGAGGCTAGTCGCCGGCCTGCTGGTGAACCGCACCGTGACGGGTGACAGGGCTGCGACGAGCACCGACCTCGTGCAGGCGCGTGGGCAGGGTCATCCTGACGGCGGTGCCGCCGAGCTCCGAGCTGTCGACCCAGATCCGCCCACCGAGACGCAGCACGACCGCACGGCACGAGGCGAGCCCGAGCCCGTCGCCACCGACGCCGCCGTCCTCGTGGACACGCACTCCCCAGCGGAAGACGTCCTCGCGCTGCGTCGACGGGATGCCCGGACCGTTGTCCTCGATGGTGAGCACGACCTCGCCGTCCTCGTGGCTGCTCGAGATCCTCAGCCGCGGTGACGAGACCGCGGTCGCGTACTTCACCGCGTTCGAGACGAGGTTCTCGATCACGCGCCGGACCATCGGGCGCGACGTCCACACCCGCGGGAGCTGACCGAGCTCCACGCGCATCCCGTTGCGTCGCAGCTCGTCGTGGAAGTACTCCAGGGTCTCCGTCACGAGCTCGCGCAGATCGACGGGCTCCCGCACGATCTCGAACGCGGGGTCCGCAGCCGTGCCCATCATGCCGTTGACGATGCTCGAGACGCGCTGCACGGCCGCGTTGAGCCGGTCCATCAGCCGGGCGTCCTCGTCGTCGAGACGGTCGTCGAACTTCATCTCCAGGGCGGTCGCCATCCCCGTGATCGTGGTCAGCGGCTGCTTGAGGTCGTGGACGGTCTCGAACGTCGCCCGCTCGATGGCGTCGCGTTCTCGTTCCAGCCGTGAGACCTCGCCGGCGAGGTGCTCCGTCCGGCGGCTCCGCTCCGCGGCGTAGCGCACGGCCCGGGCCAGGGCATCGTCGTTGGCGCGGCGGAGGTCGATCACGTCGTCGGCTCCGGCGCGCAGCAGCGCCATCGCCTCGGTGTCGTCGGCGTCGCCCACGAGCGCGAGCACGGCCGGCGTCGGCCGCATGTTCGCGAACGCGGCGACCTGGTCGAGCGCGGTCGGGTCCGGCAGGTCGACCAGCACGACGTCGTGGTCACGCCAGGCGAAGGCGAGCTGGCCCTCCTCGACGGAGGTGACCGCCACGACCTCACACCAGCCGGCCGAGGAGCTGTTGAGCGCTCGACGGATGGACGCGGCGACGATCGGATCCTGGACCACGAGAAGCACCGTGGCTGACGCCAACTGGCCGCCCACCATGCCCCCGCGCCTCGTCATCGTCTACCGTCTGCGCCGCTGCGCGATCCCATGAAACCGACCACAGACCGTGACGTCACAACTTGATCGGACACCACGCGTGATGTGTCCAACAGAGTCACGTGCGCTGAGCGAGCGATCCGAGGGCCTCACGCACATGGGGCGCCCCGTGTCCACCCATACGGCCAGAGTTGGACGACCGAACGGCCGTCACGTCGTCGTGCGGCCGCGGAGCTCTCGCACGGTGGCGATCTCCCGTGCGTCCAGCCACGCCTGGAGACCGTCGACGAGATCGTTCGCCGCGAACGGATCGACGAAGTTCGACGTCCCCACCGCGACCATGGTCGCCCCGACGCGGATGAACTCGATCACGTCCTCGACGGTGCGGACCCCACCCATCGCGATGATCGGCAGGTCCGGCAGGGCCTTGTGCACCTGCCAGACGTTGCGCACCGCGACGGGTCGGACCGCGGGGCCCGACAGGCCGCCCATGACGTTGGCGATCTTCGGTCGGCCGGTCTCCGCATCCACGGCCATGCCCAGCAGGGTGTTGATGAGCGACACTCCGGTCGCCCCCGCGCCGTGGACCGCGCGAGCGATCTCGGTGACATCGGTCACGTCCGGCGTGAGCTTGGCGAACAACGGGAGATCCGTTTCCTCCCGTACGGCCGAGATCACCGCAGCCGACGGGTCCGGCTTGCAGGCGAAGACGATCCCACGGTCCTCGACGTTCGGGCACGAGATGTTCACCTCGAGCGCGATCAACCCGCCGCGGCCGGGGCCGCGGTAGCGCAGCTGTGACTGGAGGGCGCGGGCGACGTGCCGGTAGTCGTCGACCGTCTTCCCGGCGATCGAGGCGATCACGCGCACGCCCTTCCGGACGAGCCACGGAAGGTCGTTCGCGACCCAGCCGTCCACGCCGGGGTTCTGCAGACCGATGGCGTTGAGCATCCCGGACGGGGTCTCGGCCATGCGCGGGGTCGGAAGCCCGGCCCGCGGCTCTCTGGTGATGGACTTCACCACGACAGCGCCGAGCCGGTTGACGTCGTAGAAGCGATCGATCTCCTGCCCGCTGGCGAAGCAGCCGGAGGCCGTGGTGATCGGGTTCGGCAGCTCGAGGTCACCGAGATGGACGGTCAGGTCGGCGGTCATGAGGACTCCTCGCCGTCGTCGGAGCGATCGAAGACGCCACCGAAGGTCTCGTCAGCCACGCCGGCGGCGCCGAGCGCCGCGACGGCCGAACCGAACGTCGCTGCCGGGCTCGCCGCTGGCGCGACCTTCGGTCCATACCTGCTGGCGTCCCAGTCGATGCGGTCACCGTCGAAGATCGGGCCGTCCATGCAGACCCGTCGGTTCGCGACCTCGCCGCGGGCGTCGGCGACCGGCAGCACGCACGTCCAGCAGACGCCGACGCCACAGGCCATGTGCTCCTCGACCGCGAGCTCGTGACGGATGCCCAGATCGGCGGCGACTCGGCCGACCGCCTCGAGCATCGGCATCGGGCCGCAGGCGTAGAGCACGTCGGTCTCGGTCTTCGCGATCATCTCCGGGAGGATGTCGGTGATCCGGCCCTTCGTGCCGAACGAGCCGTCCTCCGTCGTGAACGCCACCGCAGCACTGGTGCGCTTGGCCTCCATCATCGCGTAGAGCCGGTCCTTCGAGCGCGCTCCGACCGCGAAGTCGACGCGGTGGCGGGCAGCCCGCAGCTGCTCCGCCAGCAGGAGGAGCGGCGCCACGCCGTAGCCGCCGCCGACGAGCAGGCAGTTGCTCTCCTCACGCGGCAGGCCGAAGGAGTTGCCGAGCGGACCGACGACGTCGATGTGGTCGTGGACCGAGACCTGAGCCAGCCACTCCGTGCCGGGCCCGTGGGCGTCGAACACGATCTGGATCGTGCCCGGCGCCGGGCGACGCTGGCTCGACCGGGCGAGCGAGAACGGCCGACGCAGCAGCGTGTGGGTACCGCGGACCCGGACGTTGACGAACTGCCCCGGCTTCGCGCGACGGGCGATGTCGGGCGCCGCCAGCGTGATCATCCAGTAGGCGCCCTCCCGCTCTCGTTCGAGGACCTCACAGACCTGGCGCACCGGGCCATCGCCCTCACGTCCGGCCGCGGTCGGGGTACGTCGCGGTGCGGTCACTTCGTCGCCTTGCGCAGCTCGTCCAGCTCGCGCTGGAACTCTTGGAGCGAGGTCACGGTGAGCGCGCTGGTCTGACGCGCCTCGACCCCCTGGATGGCCGCGAGGATCCCCGCGTAGGTCGTGATGCACGGGACACCGCTGGTGACCGCGGCCTCACGGATCTCATAGCCGTCGGAGCGGGTCCCGCCGCCGAACGGGGTGTTGAGGATCAGCGTGATCTCGCCGCCCTCGATCATCTCGATGATCGACCGGTCGCCGTGGCTGACCTTGCCGACCGGTGTGCACTCGATGCCGGCCCGCTCGAGCAGGTCGGCCGTGCCCTCGGTCGCCACGATCCCGAACCCGAGCTCCTGGAGCCGCTTCACGGGGAAGACGATCGATCGCTTGTCGCGGTTGGCCACGGACACGAACACCGAGCCCGTGCTGGGCAGCACCATCGAGCCGGTGCCGCCCTGCGCCTTCTCGAACGCCCGGCCGAAGTCGCGGTCGATGCCCATGACCTCGCCCGTCGAGCGCATCTCCGGTCCGAGCAGGCTGTCGACGCCCGGGAAGCGATCGAAGGGGAGAACGGCCTCCTTCACGGCGATGTGACCCGGGCGCGGCCCGTCGACGGCGTCACGCAGCGGGATCATCCCCTCGCTGCGCAGATCCGCCAGCTTGTCCCCCGCCATCACGCGCGCGGCCACCTTGGCCATCGCGACGCCGGTGGCCTTCGAGACGAACGGCACGGTCCGTGACGCACGCGGGTTGGCCTCGATGATGAAGATCCGGTCGTCCTTGACGGCGAACTGGATGTTCACCAGCCCGAGGACGCCGACACCCTTGGCGATCGCCTCGGCGTGGTCGCGGATCGTGCGGACCTGTCCGCGGCTCAGGGTCATCGGCGGCAGCACGCAGGCGGAGTCACCCGAGTGCACGCCCGCTTCCTCGATGTGCTCGAGGACGCCACCGACGAAGAGCTCCGTGCCGTCGTAGACCGCGTCGACGTCGACCTCGATCGCGCCTTCGAGGAACGAGTCGATCAGGATCGGCTGGTCGGGCGACGCGGCGACCGCGTGGGTCAGGTACTGCTCGAGGTTCGCCTCGTCGTAGACGATCTCCATGGCCCGACCGCCGAGCACGTAGCTCGGGCGCACGAGCACGGGGTAGCCGACGCGGTTCGCGACCTCCTTGGCCTGGTCGAACGAGCGGGCGATGCCGCCGGGCGGCTGGTCGATGCCGAGCTCGTCGAGCAGCGCCCCGAAGCGCTCCCGGTCCTCGGCCATGTCGATCGCCTCCGGGGAGGTCCCGAGGATCGTGACGCCGTTGGCCTCGAGCTCGCGCGCGAGCTTCAGCGGGGTCTGTCCACCGAGCTGGACCATGACCCCGACCGGCTGCTCACGGTCGTGGACCGCCAGGACGTCCTCGAGCGTCAGGGGCTCGAAGTACAGCCGGTCCGCGGTGTCGTAGTCCGTCGAGACGGTCTCCGGGTTGCAGTTGACCATGATCGTCTCGTAGCCGGCGTCGCGGAGCGCGAAGACGGCGTGGACGCAGCAGTAGTCGAACTCGACGCCCTGACCGATCCGGTTCGGGCCCGAGCCGAGGACCATGACCTTCGGACGGTCCGACGGCTGGACCTCGTCCTCCCCGAGCTCGTAGGTGGAGTAGTGGTACGGGGTGAAGGCCTCGAACTCCGCGGCGCAGGTGTCGACGGTCTTGAACACCGGCCGGACCCCGAGCTCGTGGCGATGAGCGCGGACGCGCGCCTCGGAGGTCTGGAGGATCTGGGCGATGTGCGTGTCGCTGAAGCCCTCGGACTTCGCGGTGCGGAGCAGGTCCACCCCGACGGTGGACAGGTGCTCGTGGCCGCGGAGCTGACGACGGCGCTCGACGAGCTGGAGGAACTGGTCGATGAACCACGGGTCGAAGCCGGAGAGCTCGGCGATCCGCTCGATCTCCCAGCCCCGGGTGAGCGCCTCGTCGAGCGCGCGCATCCGGCGTGGCGTGGGAACGACGAGCTCCTGCTCGAGCTCGGCGTCGGACATGTCCATCGGCGGCTGAGCGCCGAAGCCGACCAGGCCCTCCTCCATCGAGCGCAGGGCCTTGTTGACCGACTCCTTGAAGGTGCGACCGATCGCCATCACCTCGCCGACGGACTTCATCTTCGTCGTGAGGGTCGCGTCCGTTCCACGGAACTTCTCGAACGCGAACCGTGGGATCTTCGTGACCACGTAGTCGATGGTCGGCTCGAAGGCCGCCATCGTCTCGCGCGTGATGTCGTTGGGGATCTCGTCGAGGGTGTAGCCGATGGCGAGCTTGGCGGCGATCTTCGCGATCGGGAAGCCGGTGGCCTTCGACGCGAGCGCGGACGAGCGCGAGACGCGGGGGTTCATCTCGATGATGACCTGGCGGCCGGTCTTCGGGTCCAGGCCGAACTGGACGTTGGATCCGCCGGTCTCGACGCCGATGCGACGCAGGCACGCGAACGCCGCGTCGCGCATCGTCTGGTACTCGACGTCGGACAGCGTCATCGCGGGAGCGACCGTGATGGAGTCACCGGTGTGCACGCCCATCGCGTCCAGGTTCTCGATGCCACAGATGACCACGCAGTTGTCGTTGCGGTCACGCATGACCTCGAGCTCGAACTCCTTCCAGCCGAGCAGGGACTCCTCGACGAGGACCTCGTGGACCGGCGAGTCGGCGAGCCCCTGACGGATCATGCGCTTCAGCTGATCCTCGTCGTAGGCGATGCCTCCGCCCTTGCCGCCCAGGGTGAACGATGGACGCAGGATGACCGGGTAGCCGTACTCCTCGGCGGCGTCGAAGGCGTCCGACTCCTGCTTGGCGTAGCGCGACCGCGGCGACTCGATGCCGATCTCGGCCATGGCCTCCTTGAACTTCTGACGGTCCTCGGCGGTCTGGATCGCCAGCAGATCGGCACCGAGCACCTCGACGTCGTACTTCTCGAGCACACCTGCAGCGTGCAGGTCGACCGCGAGGTTCAGCGCGGTCTGCCCACCGAGCGTCGCGAGCAACGCGTCCGGGCGCTCCTTGACGATGACGGCGGTGACCGCCTCGACGGTGAGGGGCTCGATGTAGGTCGCGTCGGCGAACGACGGGTCCGTCATGATCGTGGCGGGGTTGGAGTTCACGAGGACGACCTCGATGCCCTCTGCGCGCAGGACCGCGCAGGCCTGGGTGCCGGAGTAGTCGAACTCGCAGGCCTGCCCGATGATGATCGGGCCGGATCCGAGGACGAGGATCTTCTTGAGTTCGGGGCGACGCGGCATGTGGTGCTCGTGGGGTCTCGTGTGACGTGGAAGCTGTTGGACGCGGTCAGGCGCGGACGCCGGTCGCCATCAGGTCGGTGAACCGCTCGAAGAGGTAGCGCGCGTCGTGCGGGCCCGGCGCTGCCTCCGGGTGGTACTGGACGCTGAAGGCCGCGAGGTCGCGGGCCACGAGGCCTTCACAGACGTCGTCGTTGAGGTTCACGTGGCTGACCTCGACCAGCCCGTGGTCGGCGGTCTGAAAGCCGTACTCGCCCACCTGCTCGCCGAGCGAGGACGCCTGGACGGCGAACCCGTGGTTGTGCGACGTGATCTCGACGAGCCCGTCCGAGCGCCGCAGCACCGGCTGGTTCGCGCCGCGGTGACCGAACACGAGCTTGTAGGTTTCGGCGCCGAGCGCATGGCCGAGGAGCTGCGAGCCCAGGCAGATCCCGAAGACCGGGAGCTTGCCGAGGACGCCCTGCATCGTGGCGATCCCCTGCGTCACCGCCGACGGGTCGCCGGGCCCGTTCGAGGCGAAGACCCCGTCGGGCTCGCGGGCGAGCACCTGGTCGGCCGTCCACGACGACGGAACGACCTCGACGGTGCACCCGTGCGCCACGAGCTGACGGACGATGTTGCGCTTGATCCCGTAGTCGAGCGCGAGCACGCGGTGGCGCTCCTCGCCCTGCGCCGTGACGGTGTAGGGCTCCGCGCACGACACCTCGTCGGCGAGGTTCGCGCCGACCATCGACGGGGACTCCAGCACCTGTGCGACGAGGGCGTCGACGTCGAGGATCTCGGTCGAGATCGCCGCCCGCATCGCTCCTCGGTCGCGGAGGTGTCGGGTCAGCGAGCGCGTGTCGATGCCCTCGATGCCGATGACGCCGGCCGCGTGGAGCGAGGACTGGAGGTCCGTCTCGGCCCGCCAGCTGGAGTGGCGACGGGCGGCTTCCTTGACCACGAAGCCTGCGACCTGGATGCGGTCGGACTCCTCGTCCTCGGCGCACATCCCGTAGTTGCCGATCTGCGGCGCCGTCATCGCGACGATCTGCCGCCGGTACGAGGGGTCCGTGAGGACCTCCTGGTAGCCGGACATGCCCGTGTTGAAGACCGCCTCACCGAAGGTCGTGCCGATGGCGCCGAACTGACGACCGCGGTACGCCGTCCCGTCCTCGAGGACGAGCAGCGCCGGGAGTGCCTCACGGCCGGGCGTGGTGGGGGTGTGCGACACGGGTGGTTCCTGTGCGTCGGGGGTGAACGTCGTGGTGGGAGGCCGCGGTCAGTGCTGGACCGCGCCGTCGGTGAACGTGAGGCGGCCGCGGAGCATCGTGTGCACGACGCGGCCGGTGAGCTTGCGCCCGGTGAAGGCGGAGTTGCGGGACCGCGACTGCATCGTGCGCGGCGCGACGACCCACGTGGCCGCGGGGTCGACGCAGGTCAGGTTCGCCGGGGCGCCGGTCATGATCGGGCCACCGTGGCCGCGGGTGTCGCGGACGAGCGACGGGCCGCGGGTGAGGCGGTCGACGAGCGTGGTCAACGACATCACGCCGGTCTCGACGAGCTCACCGAGCAGCAGCGCGAGCGTCGTCTCGAGGCCGATCGTGCCGGGTGGAGCATGCTCCCACTCCTGCTCCTTGAGCTCGACCGAGACGGGTGCGTGGTCGGTCGCGATCGCGTCGATCGTCCCGTCGGCGACGGCGGCGCGCAGCGCCGCGACGTCCTCGGGGGAACGCAGCGGCGGGACGACCTTGTGGACCGGGTCGTAGGCCGCCACGACCGAGTCGTCGAGGACGAGGTGATGGGGCGTGCAGTCGGCGGTGACGCGGACGCCCTGGGCCTTCGCGACACGGATCAGCTCCACCGCACCAGCGGTCGAGATCCGCTGCAGGTGGATGCGTGCGCCCGAGCCGCGCGCGAGGATCAGATCACGGGCGACCATGATGTCCTCGGCCTCGGCCGGCGCACCGGGGAGCCCGAGCCGCGAGGACTGGGCGCCCTCGTGCATCTGCGCACCCTCGGTCAACGGGCCGTCCTGCGGGTGGTTCGCGATCACCACGTCGAAGGCGAGCGCGTACTGCATCGCTCGGCGCATGAGCAGCGCGTCGCCGACCGTGCGGTCTCCGTCGGAGAAGAAGTCCACGGCGGCCGCGCAGCGACGCAGGCCGCCGAACTCCGTGAGGTCCTCGCCCTGACGGGCCTTGGTCAGCGTGGCGGTCGGGAGGACGTCGATGAGGCCGACCTCGATGCCGCGCCGCCAGATCTGCTCGGCGACCGCCGTCGAGTCACAGACCGGGTCGGTGTCCGGGGTCGCGCAGACCGCGGTGTAGCCCCCGGCTGCAGCTGCGGCGCTCGCCGAGGCGATGTCCTCGGCGTCCTCGTGGCCGGGCTCACCGAGGTGGGCGCGGAGATCGACGAGGCCGGGCATCACGAGCAGCCCGTCGCAGTCCATGCGTTCGGCACCGGTGGCGTCGAGGTCGTTCCCGACGGCGACGATCTGCTCGCCGTGGAGCAGGACGTCCGTGATCTCGTCGCGCCCGGTCGAGGGGTCGACGACGCGGCCGCCGGTGAGGATCCGCTTCATGCCGCCACCTCTTCGCGCATGCCGGACAGGAGGTAGAGGACCGCCATCCGGACCGCGACGCCGTTCGTCACCATCGAGGTGATCTGGGAGCGCTCGTGATCGGCCACATCGGCGGTGATCTCCACGCCCCGGTTCATGGGCCCCGGGTGCATGATGATCGCGTGGTCGGGCAGCTTGGCCATGCGCGCAGAGTCCATGCCCCATTCGCGCGCGTACTCGCGGATCGACGGGAAGAACGCCTTGTGCATCCGCTCGCGCTGGACGCGCAGGAGATAGACGACGTCGGCGCTCGGCAACACGTCGTCGAGGTGCGGGGCGACGGTGACCGGCCAGGTGTCGACGCGCGGCGGCAGCAGCGTCGGCGGGGCGACGACGGTGATGTTGGCGCCCATCGTGTGCAGCGCCTGCACCTCGGAGCGTGCGACGCGGCTGTGCAGCACGTCGCCGCAGAGCACGACGTTGAGCCCTTCGATCCGGCCGAGCGCTCGGCGCATCGTGAACAGGTCGAGCAGCGCCTGCGTGGGGTGCTGGTGCCACCCGTCACCGGCGTTCACGATCGAGGCGTCGATCATGCGCGACAGCTGGAGCGGCGCGCCGCTCGCCCGGCTCCGGACGATCACCACGTCGACGCCCATGGCCTTGAGCGTGAGCGCGGTGTCCTTGAACGACTCGCCCTTGCTGACGCTCGATCCCTTCGCGGAGAAGTTGATGACGTCGGCGGAAAGCCGCTTGGCCGCGACCTCGAAGCTGAGACGGGTGCGGGTGGAGTCCTCGAGGAAGAGGTTGCAGACGGTGCGGCCGCGCAGGGTCGCGACCTTCTTGATCGGACGTTCGGCGATGTCGCGCATCGACTCGGCGGTGTCGAGGATCTCGGTGATCTCCGCGGCGGAGACGTCCTCGATCGAGATCAGGTGCTGCATCCTCAGCCCTCCGCGTTCGTGTCGCTGGAGCCGGCGACCTGGGTGACGGCGTCGCGGCCGTCGATCTCCTCCAGCAGCACCTGGATCTCGACGTCGAGCGAGGTCGGCAGGTTCTTGCCGACATGGTCGGCACGGATCGGCAGCTCTCGGTGCCCACGGTCGACGAGCACCACGAGCCGGATCGCGCTCGGTCGTCCGAGCTCGAAGACCGCCTCCATCGCCGCCCGGATGGTTCGGCCGGTGAACAGGACGTCGTCGACGAGCACCACGACGCGGCCGTTGATGTCGGGCATCTCCGTGCGGCCGAGCGGCAGCGGGCCGCGGTGGTTGAGGTCGTCGCGGTACAGCGTGACGTCGAGCGACCCGACCGGTACCTCCACGCCTTCGATCTCACCGATGGCCGTGGCAAGTCGGGCAGCGAGCGGGACGCCGCGACGGCGGATCCCGACGAGGACGAGGTCCCCGGCTCCACCGTTGCGCTCGAGGATCTCGTGGGCGAGACGACGACACACGCGGGCGACGTCCTGGGGGCCGAGGATGTCCGTCACGGCCGCACATCCCGGTCGAACGGGGGCGATTTCTGCACACGAGGGCAGGACAGAACGGGCATCCAGAGCTCCTTACCGGCCTCACGGGACCAGTTTCAAGGGGCGCGCCCGAGCGGGCGCTGGCCGTCGGATCAACGGCTGCGAGGAACCTACCAACCGGCGACGGAGACGCCACAACCCTCGTCAGCCGCTCGTGACACGCCGCTCGGTCACGTGCGCTTGCGGACCGCCTCGAGCAG
>RCMY010006864.1_pt1 | contig 12031 bp, 7 predicted proteins | sample 2041341 | NCBI WGS metagenome assembly RCMY01 (sample SAMN09708234, study PRJNA481090) | Marine sediment metagenome, whole genome shotgun sequencing project.
AATACATCCAATGCCGTCTCGATATCCCTACCCATGAATCTCGCCTCTTCAGGGATCACGAAACCGCCGCGTTCGAATTCGAATCTTACAGCCAGGTCCGAAGGCTCCATTATTTCCAGCATCAGTATGCCTTCGCCTAACGCATGTGGACGACCTCCTGGAATCAGAAACACGTCCCCGGGCTTGACAGGAATGCGATCGAAACACTTTTCAATCGACTCGATATCCTGGTTTTCGATCCAACCCTTAAGCTCCTCGCGACTGGGCGATCTTTGAAACCCCGCGTAGATGTATGGCTCGCTCACTCCCTCACGGGTTTCAAGAATCACGTAGGCTTCAGTCTTTCCACGGGGCAGACCTAGCTTCTCCTGAGCAAATGCACGGGTAGGATGAGCCTGGAAGTGCAAACGCGTTGCGCTATCCAGGTATTTAACCAGGGGGATGTCGTCCATCGAGCGCACCGTGTCGCCGTGCTTACCTAAAAAACGCTGTTGGTCTTTCTTCAGTAAGTCGCGAAACGGAACCGTCTGACCCGAATTAAGCGTTACCATAGCCAAACCTTCGACTACATCTTCGCGACCGACATTGCGGGCTTCGACAGTTGAACCAATCCAGTCTTCGGGGAAACTCGAATCCTGTGGATTGTCTTTGCCTTCCATAGTATCGAGTTGCCTGCCGCCTCGATAGGTTCGCCATACGCGATTAGCAGAGAATTTAATAACCTGATTCATTGTTGTGACTCCACTTCATGCTGTAAAAGATGTGAATGGGTAGTTTATACCGGGTACTACACTTGCCCATTAAATAGCCCGTAACGTAGCCACAATGCCATGGTAGCTCATATAACTCATGATCAGTGCGAAGACGAATATCAGCATCAGGACAAGGTTGGTCGCATTAGAAAATTGATGCGCTCCCATCAGGGACTTTTTATTGCCTATATAGACAATGCACGCCACAGTAGCCGGCAAGACGAGGGCGCCAAAGGCCTGGGAGGTCACCATGACTGCAATCGGTTTGGCATTTAAAAGCGGTACAATCAAGCCTAATGAAGAAATAATCAAGGCTATTATTCGATAGCTGGGTCGCTTCAGATTGGGCGTGCGTTCGTAATAATCGTCCAGCAGCCAGGGCAGCAATGCCACATTTGGAAACTGCGAAGAAACGCCGGCGGCTATGAGACCGATAGTAAATATCGCTACGGCAAAGGACCCCGCCAAGGGTTCCAACAGGTAAATCATCTGGGTAACATTTACCAGGGTGATTTTCTGGACGTACAAAGAGCCGGCGGCGGCTGCCATTATCGAAGCACTGACGACAAGCATCAGAAACGCAGAAAACAACGCATCTCTATTTTGAGTTTTAAGATCGGCCATCGTCCAGCCCGCTTCCTTCACGAGGATGGTCCGCAATATGAACAGCCCGGAAAAAACCGTGGTGCCCACCATGGAAGCTATCACCAGAAATGAACTTTGTTCGGAACCGGTATCGGGTAAATTGGGGATCATTCCCCTTAATATTTCCATGGCCGGGGGCATTAGAATGATGAAATTGACCAAAAAACAGGCGGCCATAATCGCTACAAAAATGGCCAGCACCTTTTCAAACACTTCCGTTTTACCAATAAGAAAAATAGTATAGACAAAAGTGATAAAGAAGATGGCGAAATAGAGTGGTGAAATGCCGCCGTCTACATAATTTTTCGACCATTCATGACTGACATCGCCGATGATACCCATCACCCCAATAACACTGCCGCATACCTGTGCAGTCAGCGTTACTATAAAAAACATGCCCACTGCCGGATGAATATGCCTTCTGAAGGATTGCAGGGCAGTCAAGCCTGTCACCAGCGTATACTTTCCAAACAGATGAATTAAAAAGTAGGTGATCGAGCACGAAATAAAGAGGGCCCATAGCAGTGACATCCCGTAATCTGCCCCGGCTTTAGCCATAGCGGTAACGCTGCCAGTACCAACGGTAAAGCCGAATAAGAATATTCCCGGCAGCAGTGACCTCAATAGCGTCTTTATTTTTTCCATTTTAGTTATTACCAGAAGTGAGATTAGCTACTTGCTGGAAGTAGCAAAAATAGTACGCTAAAAAAAAGCCCCAGCAAAAAGCTGGGGCTTGTAAGTGAGGAGCGATGCTCTCGCTATCTACATGCGGTAGCTAAGCCCAAGGGTAATCCGACGATCTGTAAGGCCCTGGAAACACAGCAAACTGCCTTCATTAACACAACTCTGCGTAACTTCTTCCTCAGTGAGGTTTACGGCTTCGAGTCCAATGTTAAAATTATCAGTGATGTCATAAACTATGCTGCCATTGAGCTGTCCTCTATCCTCTTGTACCACCTGGAAACCCCAGGGAAAGCTTTGAGTGCTGCCGAAATCGGCTGAACGATATGCCTCACGCCATGTATAGCGCAACCTGGCTGAAATACCAAATTTTTCGTAATACACCGTTGCGTTGTAGGCATTCTCAGACAAATCCTCCAATGGCTGACGGTAATCAACGCTTGTGAGACCTGATGTTCTTTCAAAGATAGTAGCAGCACGACTTTGAGCTTCAAGGAATTCATCAGCACCCTCAAACTCCTGCCAGGTGTAGTTAAAGAGAAAGCCGAATCCAGACGCCCAGGCAAGCTGCTCTTCAAAATCTGCAAGATCATACTGAAAAACTCAATACCTTTTTGCTTGGTTTCTCCATTACCATTGATGGTCTGCGATGACGGCACACATACACCCGTACCAACATTAGGACCGAAGACGTTTATGTCCGCAATGGGGTTGAAAATACCGCCGCCTTCACAGGGGGGGGTAAGGTCACGAAATCCAGTGACCGGATCTGAAACCGGGTCTTCATCATTTCTAACATGAACGCCTTCGCGTGTCTTATGGAAAAAGCCGATACTCACCACGCTCGCCGGCGCAAAATACCATTCAGCAGAGATATCAAATGACTCAACCTCTTCTGGCTCCAATCCGGGATTACCCAGATCGACGGCAGGGTTCGGACTAGTTTCAAAAGTAAATGCAGATGACAGATCGTCAAAATCCGGGCGCCTGATATCCTTTCCCCAACCTGCCCGAACTGAGACACTTTCCATTACGTCTGCAACCAGGTTCAAGCGTGGCAACACGAAACTATAATCGCTTTTCTCCGAAGTCGGTGTCGACACGCCATTGAGATCCGCAATAGCGTCGGACGTAACCTTGGTGTCCACATAGCGTAGACCTACATTGCCGCGGACGATACCGTACTCAAAATTCACTTGTGCATAAAGTGAGTTGGTGTCTTCTGTAATATCATAGAATGCAGCGACACTGGACGTTGGTGAGCTGATTGGATCAGCGTTCGGATCGTTTGCAAGAATCGCAGCATTCAGCGCGGCTAGCGCGCTACCTGAGCTCAGCTCCGGGTCAATAAGCAGAAAATCACGAATAAACAGCGATCTGCCATCGGCGTCGTCAAAGTTATCAGGGCCTGGCGTGAGGATATTGGCGAACAGATTACCTCTTGGACTTTCGGCAAGGCTCCTTAAACCGACGTTTTCACCGATTTCATCTCTTTTACTCGTGGTCTGACTGTAGCGATAGCCAACATCAACAGACGTAACATACGGTACGATATCTTCCAAATCGTAAGAAAAATCAGCACGAAATGCGTCTTCAGTATTTTCGGTTTTGTCTTGTCCTATGTTTACATCACGCAGCACATAGTTCGCCGGGTCGAGCAATTGCGCCGTCGTTGGTCCGCCTGCTGCATCCTGTGCGATGCCAAATGTCAGCGAACCGCCGGTCAGATCGTATATAAAAGGTGTGCCATTCTCATTCGAATCGTTAGTTGCCACGTTCGGGTTAATAAAGTTGAGCGTGGTGTTAAAGCTGGGGGTTTCGGAATCAGAACCTGACGTTGACACCTCTACACGCCCTGACATTCTGTCGTAATTCAAGTCGGTACCCAACCTGAATATTTCGCTCGTTGTCTCGCGCGAGTTTGTATCGCTTGAAAAACGCAGGTTTGGATCACCACCGTCACCTGTAATGGGAACTATACCTCTGACGGCCGCCTGAATGGAGCCGAGTCTCTGATTACCATTTGAGCCCTCCAGCGATCCAAAATTGACGGTTTCAAATGCAGAGGGAACCGCGACATCCTTAAGGTCAGACAAGCCAGATGCCTGCACCCTTGAACTCTCCTGATTACGCTCTGCATCATTGATGACCGCATCAAAATACACCTTCACATAATCGTTCGGCGCCCACTCAAACGAACCCGCATAGTTCTTGGTTTCAGTTTCGTAGTTGTCGTAATCCTGAACAAAAAATTGGGGTGGCAGATAATCGAAAGATTGCGCACTGGCAACACCGCTATCACTCAACACAAAGTTATCGCGATCGGCACGAGGACGGAAGGCTGTAACATCCTGTTCGGCGTAACTAGCGCTGACGACGGCGCCGATTGTACCGAAGTCGGTATCCCAATTGTCGCCCCAGGTACCCGATAGCCTGGGTTTAATACCATCAGTTGAAAGACTGCTGTCTTCCCCCTGGATGCGAACAGACACTAACTGCTCATCCAGATCAAGCGGACGTATCGTTCTCAGGTTGATCGTGCCACCCACAGAGCCTTCAATCGTTTTCGCTTCAGGTGCTTTAGTCACTTCAACACCGGCGATAATGCCGGCAGACACATCTTCAAAATTGATACCGCTACGTCCGGCACCGGAACCCACGGTAGAAACGCCATTGATTTCGGTACGGTTTGCATTAGTACCACGGATTTGAACGCCGGTACCGACACCCGCCTCACGCGTAATCTGCACACCTGTAACGTTCTCGAGCACCTCTGCCAGGTTCTGATCGGGCAGCTTACCTATGTCTTCCGCCATAATGACTTCGACGAGGTTATCCGAATTTCGCTTTTGATTAATGGCGCTTGCAAGAGAACTGCGGATGCTGCCTGTAACAACAACTTCTTCTAGAACGGGTTCATCTGGTTGAGCTTGCACGCCAGTTGATAAAGCAGAAATTGTGAGTGATAAACTAACAACCAGCAGCCGTTTAGTCGACACGCGCGCTGGCGGCAAGGTGATTTCTCTCGTGAACGATTTCATCATATTTCTCTCGTTGTTTGATTTATAAGTAAAAATAATTTCTGTAGCTTTATTTAGTTATTAGATCAATCTAGCCAAACGTACATAGATCGAATTGGCAATTTCAAGTGTTATACCAAAGCTCGAATTCAATTATTACCAATTTCAACTTACAGTTTTGCATACCTTGGCATCCTGAGCTTAAGCTTGTAGAAATTTCGCTGTGATCTGACAGTGTTGACTAGCGACGCGCATGGTAGTACCTCAAGTGGGGCTCGGTCGTAGCAGGTAGAACTATGTCTGCACAGTAGTATAAAACCAATTTTACCAACCAATTGCAATACCCTAAGTAATATTTTGTTATTACATTTGGTAATATAAATTGCGAGTATTGGTATGACATCAAGTTCAGGCCGCGTTGGATTAATGTATCTGCGTTTGTTTTGATGACATTTTTATCGTTAACGACCGGGGCCTTGATCACGCCGCCGTGGAGCATATTGAGATCCTGGTCTTGCGCTACTTTGGCAGCCACGTTGGCAGCCATTATGGCTGCACAGACAGCGCCCGAATGACGCCGCGCACTTCAGCAAGGCCCTTCAGCCGCCCGATACCCGAGTAGCCCGGGTTTACGTTTTTATCCATGTCGTCCATCATCTGATGGCCGTGATCGGGGCGAATGAAGATATCCTGCCGCTCGGGTTCTTCATGTTTGCGTCGAGACTCTTCGTTCAATAATTCCCTGACCACCTGAATCATGTCGATATCGCTGTCCAGGTGGCTTGCCTCATAAAAAGAGCGCTGTTCATCGGCGTCTCGGCTGACACCGCGCAGATGAGAAAAATGGATACGTGGCCCGAACTGCCTGGCCATGGCCGGCAGATCATTGTCCGGGCGGCTACTGTAGGTACCCACGCACAGCGTAATGCCGTTAGACGTGCTGGGCAGGGCCGCAAACAAGAGCTCCAGGTCATCCGCAGTACATATGATTCGCGGTAGCCCCAGCATGTCGCGCGGGGGATCGTCGGGATGGATAGCCAGCTTGACGCCCAGCTTTTCGGCGTGGGGCAATACCTGCGACAGGAACGCAAACAGATTATTACGCAGGGTAGCCTTGCTCACGTCCTTGTAATTGGCGAGCATGGCGCGGAAGTCGTCCAGACCATAGGCTTCCGTCATCTTGCCCGGCAGGCCGGCGATAATGTTGTTAGTCAGTTGCGTGCGCTCAGCTGCAGACATAGCCTCGAAGACTTGCTTCGCTGCAGCGATTTCAGCCGCGCTGTACTCCGCCTCGGCATGCTCACGCTGCAGTAAAAAGAGGTCGAAGGCGGCAAATTTTTGCTGGTCAAAGCGCAGCGCATAGGCGCCGCTCGGCAGTTTGTACTTGAGATCGGTGCGGGTCCAGTCGATCACTGGCATAAAATTGTAGCAGATGGTTGTGATGCCGCACTGCGCCAGATTGGCCATTGACGTAATCCAGTTATCCACGTATTGCTGGTGGCCGGGGCGCGCCAACTTGACATCCTCATGCACGGGTATGCTTTCCACCACGGTCCACTTTAACGGCAAGAGGCCGGGTTCAGTGTCCTCAATCAGCGCTTTGTGCTGGCGTATTGCCGCCACCGACCAGGTTTCACCGACGGGTATGGCATGCAGCGCGCTGACCACATCGGTCGCGCCTGTTTGGCGTATGTCATCAATGGTCACGGGGTCGTTGGGTCCAAACCATCTCCAGGATTCACGCATAATCGTCTTTCTTCCGTATCAATAAAAGTAGTGACCGCCTTCTCGATGCCGAATTTATCGATGGCCCGGTGGTATAGCTCCACCGTCGCCATGAAGCGTTCGTTGTCGAAAAAGGCGAACTTGTCCGAACCCGCCAGGGCGAGGAAATTTTGCACATCTGCTGCAGTGTCTGCGGATTCGCAGCGCGCAAAGGCATCGCGCAGGGGGTCGTTGAGATCATCGTGCAGCAACGCTTTGCGAATAAAACTTACCCAGCCCGCCAGCGCAAACGCCAGGTAGCTTGCATCACTCCCCTGGGCGAGCGCATCGTCGATGGTCGGCAGCCAGCGTTGCTGAATTTTATGGGAACTGTCGGTACCGACCTGCAACACCGCATAAGGTAGATTTTCATTGCGGAAGCGCTCGAGCACCTGATCGATATAGGCCGCACCGCTGATGCCGTCGGGCACCGGCGTTACCGGCAGCACATGGCGCTTCAGCGCCTGTTCGGTAAAGCGGGCGAGCGCCGGACGTTGCAGCGCCTCATGGATAAAGCGGTCGCCGGCCAGGTAGCCCAGCGCCGCGAGCATGCAATGGCCGGCATTGAGAAAACGCAGTTTAATGCTTTCAAAGGGCGCAATATCATTGACGAACAGTGCGCCGACACGGTCGAAGGGCGGGCGCTCGCCAGCAAAACGGTCTTCGATGATCCACTGGGTGAATGGCTCTGCGGCCACCGGCGCCGCGTCGTACACCCCCAGTCGTTCAGCTACCGCTTGCTTCAGCCGCTCATCGGTCGCCGGCGTTACCCGGTCGACCATCGATGAGGAAAAGGCGACATTGTCCACAACCCAGCTTAGCGTTTCGGGACTGTGCCGTTGCAGCAACAGCTGCACACCGTCCCGCAAATGCTCGCCGCCAGCGTGCATATTGTCGCAGCAGAGGACGGTCAGGGGCGCGCCCCGGTCGGCACAGCGCTTGATCAATGCAGCCGCAAGATAACCATAAGTCGTTTGCGGTGTTGCTAGCGATTCAAGATCCTGAATAATACCGGGATGCTGGCGGTCGATTTCCCCGCTGGACAGGCAGTAACCCTTTTCCGTTATCGTGGTTGTGACCAGCCGTGTTTGGTTGCGGGCGACCGTCTCGATCACAGCCTGCGGATTTTCCGGCGCCACCAGCAGGTTTTGGATAGCGCCAATAATGCGGTAGGCGGTTGTCTCACCCAGGGTTGCTTGAGCGTATAAAAAATCCTGCGGGGAGAGGTTGTCTCGCATGCCAGACGAGCGCAACGAAATGCCGATGATGCCCCACTTCGTTTCACCCTGGTTCAGCAATGTATCGCAATACACCGCCTGGTGGGCGCGATGGAAATTGCCGGCACCAAAGTGAACAATGCCGGCAGTGACCGACATAGGCGCGTATCCCGGCGTCTTAACACCGGTCGGTAGTCTGGACAGGCTGGCTGTGCTAAGTCGTTCCATCATATCCCTTAGGCTCGGTGCTCACTATCCTGGATTAACGATCCGCCAAGCGCAATTTCGTCATCAATTAATCGGCGAGTGGATACTATGGGGTCAGACCAATTATTGCAATATCTGTCATGCCAAATTAAGCAAATTGGAACATACAATAGGTTGACATGTATGTAATACCTGTTTTACGCTTCTTCGGATACAAGGTTCGAGGCCGCACTATAAATTGAACCAGGGCCTAATCCGGAACACTACAAAATGAATATAGCAAACAGCGTTGTAGCATTTTTAATGATTGCCGGGCTAACAATACCGGCCATAGCGCAAGTTCAAGAACACCCTAATCTGATTTTGACTAAAGCGGGTGTTGAAAAGATCAGGGCAGAATTGGGCAAGGTTCCCTTGTTCGATGCCACTGTGAAGCAAGTCAAGGCGGAGGTGGATGCCGAAATCAAGTTGGGCATTGATACTCCCATCCCGAAAGATTTTTCAGGTGGTTATACGCATGAACGGCACAAGCGCAATTTCCTGATATTGCAAAAAGCGGGCGTGCTGTTCCAGATTTTAGAGGATGAAAAATATGCCGCTTACATCCGTGACATGTTGTTTCAATATGAAGCGATGTACAAGGATTTGCCGATTCATCCGCAGGAAAGATCCTATGCGCGCGGGAAATTGTTTTGGCAGTCCCTGAACGATAGCAATTGGCTGGTGTACGTGAGCCAGGCGTATGATGCTATTTACGATTGGCTATCAGCAGAGCAGCGCACGCAGCTGGAAGAAAATCTTTTTAAGCCGTTCGCTGACTATATCTCCATCGAAAGTCCGCAGTTCTTTAACAGAGTGCATAACCACAGTACCTGGGGCAATGCGGCTGTCGGTATGATCGGGCTGGTCATGGGAGACGATGAGCTTGTGCAGCGGGCGTTGTACGGTATAAAAGATGATGGTCTCGAAGCGGGGGCCAAAGACAACGATGGTGGTCTGATTAAGGTCAAGGGGCAAAAAGTCGGATTCCTGGCAAATATTGACGAGCCATTTTCTCCGGATGGCTACTACACCGAAGGCCCTTACTACCAACGCTATGCCATGTACCCTTTTCTGGTTTTTGCAGAAGCGTTGCATAATGTAAAGCCCGAACTGAAGATTTTTGAGCACAAAAATGGCGTGCTGCTGAAGTCGGTAGATGTACTATTAAGCTTATCGGATGCGGACGGTGAGTTTTTCCCGCTGAATGACGGTCAAAAAGGCATGTCTTACTATTCCAGGGAAGTGGTTACGGCGGTTGATATTGCCTACTATTTTGGCGGAAATAACCCGCAACTTTTGAGTATCGCCGAGAAGCAGGGCAGTGTGCTGTTAGACGATTCGGGTCTTGCCGTTGCAATGGGTATTCGCGATGGAAAAGCGCAACCTTTCGTTAAAAAATCGGTAAACCTGGCCGATGGAGCCGATGGCAAACAAGGCGGTGTCGGTATTTTGCGCTATGGTGGCGAAGAGTTGACCCTGGTATTTAAATATGCCGCCCAGGGGTTGAGCCACGGCCACTACGATAAACTCTCTTACTCCCTGTATGCGCAAGGTGACGAAGTTATTCAGGATTATGGGCTCGCACGTTATGTCAACATTGAGCAAAAAGGCGGCGGCAACTATTTGGAAGAAAACGCCACCTGGGCAAAGCAGACCATCGCCCACAACACCATGACTCAGGACGAGAAGTCGCATTTTAACGGCGAGTATGAAATTGCCAGCAAGCATCATTCGGATCTCTATCTGTTTGATGCATCCGACCCCAATTTACAGGTAGTAAGTGCTAAAGAAGCGAACGCCTATCCCGGCACGGTTATGCACCGCACCATGGCCATGATCAAGGATGACAATTTCGAACAACCTATGCTGCTGGATTTGCTAAAAGTGAAATCCGATGCAAAGCATCAATATGATTTGCCCGTTTATTTTATGGGGCAGGTTATGCAGACCAATTTTGACGTTGACGCACCTTCAACCTTAAGCGCATTAGGCAACAAGTACGGCTATGAACATTTGTTTGTGGAAGGCAAGGGCAAGCCCTCTACTGACAACACCAAATTAATGTGGTTAGGCAATGGCGATTTCTACACGTTGACCTCGGTAGCCGATACAGCGGATGAATTGCTATTTACCAGAATCGGTGCGAACGATTCCGAGTTCAATTTGCGTCGGGATGCGGCCTTGACGATACGCAGAAAAAATGCCGGCAATACAGTTTTTGCATCCGTCCTGGAGCCGCACGGTAGTTACAGCCCCGTATCGGAGTTTGCGGTCAATTCGAATAGTCAGATTTCGGAACTGACTGTCGTTTACGACGACGACAACTACACTGCAATTTCTATTGAAGACCAGCAGGGACATGCACGTATCTTTATCTTTTCCAGTATGGATGCCTCCGCTGCCAAAAAACATCAATTGCAAATAGACGATAAAACATATGAATGGACAGGGCCTTATCACTATACGAATAGATAGCCCGTTTGCACAGGCTGCTGATACAGCTCTTTGCTTAGATCAAAGAACTTTGAGTCTTTAGTGCCGGCTCGCCTCTACTGTTTGCAGCATAGGAATCTTATTCGCAGCGATAACCAGGGTAACAATATCGTCATGATTTCGAGCCAATACGCACTTATCACTGTCTGACCAATTGCGTATTGCAATGTTACAATAGTTGAACACCACTATTAACTTTGGCGACATGCAGTGCACTTTGGAGCGGCAATATGAGCAAAGAGAAACCAGTCAGCGGGCAGCGCCTGTACCGGCAGGTGTTGGAAAAAATGCTCGCGATATTGGCAACGGGCGAATATCCGCCAGGTTCTCGCTTGCCACCGGAGCGCGAACTGTCAGAACGTTTTGGCGTCAGCCGCCCGACAATCCGCGAGGCTATTATTGCTTTGGAAGTTAAAGGTGCTGTCACGGTGAAGACAGGTTCGGGCGTATATGTTGTTGAACACAGAAGTTTAAGCGGCGACCAACTGCATGCTATTAGTTCATTTGAACTGACAGAGTCGCGCGTTCTCATCGAAGGCGAAGCGGCCGCACTCGCCGCTTCCATGATTACAGAGGACCAACTTGTTGCGCTTGCGGCGGCTCTTGATGAAATGGCCACAGAAAATAACGAAGGCAATCCGGTGTCGGACGACGCGGACAGGAAATTCCATTCAATCATTGCACAAGCAACGCAAAACCGTGCCCTGACAGACGCGATAGTACGTCTATGGGATATACAGGAACAATCGGTAGAGATTCACAACGCACATATGGAAGTATGTGAGACCAACCCGCAGCGCCGCCTTGCCGAACACCAGGCCATCTACGACGCGCTCGCCGGGGGTGAGCCGCAAGCGGCACGGCTGGCGATGCGTAAGCATTTTTCACGTCTGCTTGACGTGCTGCACGATGCGACTGAAGCGCAGGCCGAGGAAGAGGTGCGTCGCAAAGACTCGGAGAGACGCAAACGATTCACATTAGATCGTCTTGACGACAATTTTCCGAGCATTGCTGGCGAATAGAACCACAGCGGTTTTACCTGTTGCGCTGGCTGTTCGTATTGACCCGCTGCAGCTGGGAATCAACTGGCAGCCCTCAGCATACCACGCGAATTAGCGTGTAAAACCTTATCGAAGCATATGGGTTCGCGTACAGATCAGCTTATACCGGACACTACACTAGTGCCGGCGCGGGCAGCGGGGCCGCGCGC
>RCMY010004525.1_pt1 | contig 12029 bp, 16 predicted proteins | sample 2041341 | NCBI WGS metagenome assembly RCMY01 (sample SAMN09708234, study PRJNA481090) | Marine sediment metagenome, whole genome shotgun sequencing project.
AGCCCTCGACACCGTCGTCGATGATCCAGTGGTCACACCCGTTGGGGTCAACCCAGATACCGGCCTGAAGCTGGCTCAGATGTTTTCTGTCGATACCGCGGTCAACTGTTTTATCCGACGGAAAGCCGCCGCCGATACCTTCGTAGTCCGCGCAAGCGGTCAGACCAAAGGCGCAGGCGGTAACCATGAGAATTTTAGTTTTAATCACTTTATGTCCCCTCAGCGAATGCAGATGATTTCGACGCGACGGTTTTGAGCCATCCCATGCGATGAATTATTGGCGGCTGCCGGCATACGCTCGCCGTAGCCACGCACGTCAGCGATGCGTGCACCGGTTGACGCCGCAACAGCGGCAACAGCATTGGCGCGGTTGTAGCTTAGCCGCATATTATACTCGTCTGAGGCGCGGCTGTCGGTATGTCCGGTGATAATATAGGACACAGCACCGGTTGTCTGGAAGAAGTTCTGCAAACGCGCTTTGCCTGCATTGTGAATGCGATGGCTGTCGGTTGCAAAGAACTGATCCGAGCTCATGACACCGCAGACATTACCCCGGCGGCAGACCGGAATACCCTGACGGCTGGTGTGCGGGGTCATGTACCCTTCGGCACCATCGTCCATCACCCAGTGCTCGCACCCATCCGGATCAACCCAGATCGTAGGTGTGTAAATACCACGGTCACGGCCGCCCTGAGATTTAGTTTGTGCATCTGAAGTTGTTGGCGCGAATGCCATTGGCAGCGCGATCACAGCTGCAAGCGACAGGCTCGCCACCGAACGGATCGCTTTGGAGATTGTGTTCACCACAGCATGTTTCCTTTTTTCATTCCCCCACGGAAGGTGCGTCCTATCCCAAGGCCGGACCGCCCCGCTTACCTGCCTACGTTAGGTAAAATAATCGGGACTGTGAAGCACTGATATCTACATTTGGTGTTAAATGTCGCTGTAAACATATGAAATTGCGGCAAAGACACCTCAGTTACCACATACCTCTCGAAGTTGAGCGGCGTTTTAAAGGTGTCTTGCTGTCAGGGAATTGGTTTTGGCCTCAACGATTCTCACCTGATGGATATCACCAATCTTCGCATCTGAGTTCTCGATATGGACTGAATGCAGATACTCGGACTTGCCCAACATCTGGCCCGCCTCGCGGCCCGCGCGTTCCACCAGAACGGAGACATCGCGCCCCACCATGGACTGCTGTATTTCGCGTTGGTGTCCGGTGATCAGGGCTTGCAGGCGTTGCAGGCGATCATCTGCTTCTGCCGGGTCCACCGACGGGCGCTCGGCTGCGGGTGTGCCGGGGCGCGTGGAATATTTGAAAGAATAGGCATATCCGTATTTCACTTCACGCACCAATTCCATCGTCGCCTCGAAATCAGCCTCGGTTTCTTCGGGGAAGCCCACAATGAAGTCACCCGACAGCACAATATCAGGGCGCACGGCACGGATGCGTTCGAGCAGTCGCAAATAGCTTTCGGCGGTATGGCTGCGGTTCATGCGTTTGAGAATGCGGTCTGAACCCGATTGCACCGGCAGATGCAGATACGGCATCAACTCGGGCACTTCGGCGTGCGCCGCAATCAGATCATCGCCCATGTCGTTGGGGTGGCTGGTGGTATATCGGATACGCTCCAACCCATCGACTTTTGCCAAGGAGCGGATCAGTTGCGCAAGGGTTGTGTCGCCCGTCGCCCCTGCCCCGTGATAGGCATTTACGTTCTGGCCCAGCAACGTGACCTCGCGCACGCCGCGTTCCACCAGATCGCGGGCCTCTTCCAGCACACGGGTTGCCGGGCGGCTGACCTCGGCACCGCGCGTATAGGGCACCACGCAGAAGGCGCAAAACTTGTCACAGCCCTCTTGCACCGTCAAAAACGCCGCCGGATTGCGTTTGGCTTTGGGACGCGATTTCAGGTGCTCGAACTTGTCCTCCTCGGGGAAATCCGTATCCAGCGCGGTCCCGCCAGCGCGCACCTTTGCTTCCATCGCTGGCAAGCGGTGATAGCTTTGCGGACCAACCACCAGATCAACCGCAGGCTGGCGGCGCATGATCTCGGCTCCTTCGGCCTGTGCCACACATCCTGCGACCCCGATCTTGAGGTTCGGGTTCAGCTCTTTCAGAGGCTTCAACCGCCCCAACTCGGAATAGACCTTTTCCGCCGCCTTCTCGCGAATGTGGCAGGTATTGAGCAGGATCATATCGGCGTCATCGGGCGTTTGCGTTTCCACATAGCCCTGCCCGCCCATGGCTTCGGCCATGCGTTCGCTGTCATAGACGTTCATCTGACAGCCATAGGTCTTGATATACAGCTTTTTAGGCGCGCTCATGACAACCATCCGAGTGTTAGGAATTGTTGCGCGGTCTAGCAGGGCCACCCATCGCTTGCAATGCACAGCAAATTAACCGATTCTATGGCAAAACCGACCTGACAAGAGGCCCTATGCAGTACGCAAACCTGAACGAGATGATCGCCGCACAAAGCGCGACCCTTGCCAAAGGGCCAATTGCAATTGTCATGGTCGAAGACGACGTCGAGGTGGCAACCACCCTGCGCCATCACCAGCAGATGGGCTTTACCGCAATTATTGCACTGATGCCCGCGATCTTTGAATTGCCGCGCGACCTGGACGAAACCATCATCCGTGTGGATTACAACATGTCCTCCGAAGACGCGATGGAACAGGCCATCAATACGCTGATCGACCCCATGGAAGGCCAATGGGTCTATTATTGCTACAACGCCGAGTATTTCTTTTTCCCGTTCTGCGAGACCCGCAATGTTGTCGAGATGCTGGCCTTTCACACCGAAGAACGGCGCGGCGCGATGCTGGCTTATGTGATTGATCTCTATGCCGACGATCTGCACAGCTTTCCCAATGCCGTCTCACTGGATCACGCGCATATGGATCGCTCTGGCTATTATGCGCTGGCGCGACCAGACGCGGAAAACCACGATCACCCTAAAGAGCGACAGTTGAGCTTTTATGGTGGGTTACGCTGGCGCTATGAAGAACACGTGCCGCCAATCCGTCGCAAGATCGACCGTATCCCACTGTTTCGCGCCAAAAAAGGGCTTCGCATTCGATGGGATCACACGTTTAGCGATGAAGAATACAACACTTATGCCTGTCCTTGGCACCACAACATCACATCCGCCATCTGTTCGTTCCGCACCGCCAAGGCGCTGAAAAGCAATCCGGGCAGCAAGTTCGAGATCGAAAGCTTCAAGTGGCACAACTCCGCGCCCTTTGAATGGCACTCGCGGCAACTGCTGGATTTGGGGCTGATGGAACCGGGGCAGTGGTTCTAGGCTGAAAGCCATAGCGCGCATTGTGATAAGACTGGCTCACATAAAACGGAAAGTGCCCTATTCCTGCTCCTGATCCTTCTTAGGGGCTGGCAATACTTTTACCACTTCAACGCCATCATGGGTGATACGGACAATGCGGCGCCGGCCACTGGGCGACGGACGCAGCATAAATGCCTCTTTTTCGTCCTTGAACAGGGTGCTCATCGTATCTTTGAATACCTGTTTGATCAGCCCGCCCTTGGCCACAACATTCAACAGCCAAAGCTGATCCCCGCTGCGCCACGCGTCAAAATCAGGCAGCATTCCGTATTTGAAGTATGACTCTACGGTTTCGTCATTCAAATAAGCCCACACCAGACCCGCTGTCGGCTTGCCCTCTGCGTCCAGATAAAGACAGTAGGATTTGTGCATCAGCGCCGCATGAACCAATGACAGGCCAATATCCATCTGCACTCTGGCGAATTGCGGCGTTGTCCCGATCAACAGGGCAAGTTTGCCGAATTGGTTGAAGTACGCTTCGGTGTCTTCGGTGACATCGACGGTTTGGTGTTCAAGCTTCATGGTTGGTTCTGGTCCTTTTGTGCCGTCGTTACAGGCCGCTCGGAAATCTCCGATATCCTGATATCAGGCGAAAGCAAAAGGACGCATCACTGCGTCCCTTAGTTTTTAAAATGTAAAGACCGGCGGCACCCGATGGGCACCAGCCAGATCAGTTTGCCGCAGTTCAGCTTGCAACCACACGGGATTTTAGCGCGGACTGGTTGCCCAGCATCTTGTCCAACCCAACGACAATCCCTTGGGTGTCCTCGACAATCACTGTTAAGTCTCCTTTGAAAAGCCCTTCAAGCTCGCCTTTGAGGCTATTTTTCCTGGGGTTTTTGACGTCTGCCATGTCTATCTACCTTTGTTAAATTACTTCACTCGAAAGTGTATCCAGTTCCCCAAAGGCAGGCAACAAACAATATTCCAAACGCGTTGGGAGCATGGAGGTGGCCGAAGACCCATCGGCGGGCCCGCTGGTTTCAAACGCAACCGGATGTGGAAAAGGGCACATCGCTGCGCCCTCTCGAAATTCATCTGTCAAGAATTGATCCGGTGCCAAAAAGCCGGCGCATCCGTTCGCTTCAGATATTAGGCAGCGACAACACGCGACGTGATGTCCGCGCGTTTGCCCAGCATGGCATCAAGGCCGGCAACGACGCGGGGCTCTGGCCTCCCGAAACCGTCGCCTTTAAGCGCCCCGAAAATGTCACCTTTAGGGTTGGTTTGCACTGAGACGATATTTGAAACCTGTGTCATTTAACTACCTCCATAAAAAATTAATGTCGCCACACTACTCGGTACGGCCCACTTCTCAATAAAAAATTGCTGCTGGCTTCAACTCTGTTGATGCCGTGCCTCAAGTCGCACAATGCATACGCCAAAGAAAAGGCCGCACAATTGCGGCCTCTCACGTCCTACATATCTATCTTTGAACAAAGCGACAGACTGCCGCCAGATCAGTTCACAACATTATTTAGCTCGCAACCACGCGGGATGTGATGTCCGCGCGCTTGCCCAGCATCGCGTCAAGACCAGCTATAATGCGTTCAGGGTCCGCCCTCTTCTTTAAAGGTCTGCCTTTGAGAAAGTCTTCAACTTCGCCTTTGATGTCGTGGTTCTCTACAATGTTTGGTGTATCAGTCATGTTACTTTCCTTGAAAAAACTCGGCTTATGCTGCGACAATACGATGTTAAGCGAATTTCGCAACCAAAATTGAGCGGGGTGATAAGCGCCAAGCATATCACGGGGTTCGCCCAAACCAGTCCCGGATCGCGCAAATCTTGGAAATACGTCCCGATAACATGGCCTTATCCTGCAACATTCTTACGGCGCAGGCGGATCACCACATCAACGCTGGCGATCTCTGCCCCTTCGGGCGCATCCGGCAAGCCGGTAATAACCAATTGATCGGACGGCGCATCGGTCAACACACCGTCGTCTTCCCAATAGAAATGCGGGTGGTCGTGCGTATTGGTGTCAAAATAGCTCTTGGAGCCATCAACCGTGACTTCCTGCAACAGCCCTGCCGCGCAAAACGCGCGCAACGTGTTATAGACCGTGGCCAGAGACACCGCATCGCCCTGCCCTTTGGCCGCGTCAAACAGGCTCTCGGCGGTGACATGACGGTCTTGTCCATCGCCCACCAGAAGGCTGGCCAGCGTTACCCGTTGACGGGTCGGACGCACGCCTGCCTGTTCCAGCCAGTTGTTGCCGATTTCCTGATGGGTCTGCGTCATGGACCGCTCCGTTGCATTGCTCGGGTCAATATAGGGGGTTTTGCGAGCGGTTTTCAATTCTAAATTGGAAATCTGGCACTTGAGTGCATCTTTGCCTCAAATCGCGCTGGCAGGGGATGCCAGAACCGAAGGCACCCTTGCGGCCCAAACCGCCTCAGTGATACACTGTGGGGCAATTGAAATAGCCCCACTGGAGTGCCACACAATGGCCGATTACCCCACCAGCTTTGACAAAGAAGGCCTGTTGAAATGCGCCGCCGGAGAGCTTTTTGGCCCCGGCAATGCGCAATTGCCCGCCCCACCAATGTTGATGATGGACCGGATCACGGATGTTTCGGGGGACGGCGGCGCGCATGGTAAAGGCCACATCACAGCGGAATTTGATATCACGCCGGACCTGTGGTTCTTTGAATGCCACTTTCCGGGCAACCCGATCATGCCCGGCTGCCTTGGCCTTGATGGCCTGTGGCAACTGACCGGTTTCAACCTTGGCTGGCGCGGCTGGCAGGGGCGCGGATATGCGCTGGGTGTGGGCGAAGTGAAGCTTAAGGGCATGGTACGTCCGGACCGCAAGTTGCTGACCTACAAGATTGATTTCACCAAAGCGATCCAGACACGGCGCCTGACCATGGGTGTGGCTGACGGGATTGTCGAAGCGGACGGCGACGTGATCTATGAGGTCAAGGACATGAAGGTCGCGCTGTCAGAAAGCTGAAATCACGATAAGCCAGCAAGCGGTCATCCGAAATCAGATTACGGTCGTAATCAACCGCACCGGTCTTGTCCGTCGTGGCCGATTCTTGTGCAGAACCCACAGCCATGATCTTGGCACAGATGACACATCATTTGGTACATGCCCGACCTCAACCAGCACCAACGGTTGCAAGTCAATGTTGCAACTCTGGCCCCGCCTGCCTAAGCTTGATGCATATTTGATCCCATTTAATAAGACCGAATTTCAGCGGAGCTTGCGAACATGGCAAAGGCGCATGTCCTGATTGCCGATATTACCGGCAGTACAAAACTTTATGACCAAATGTCCGATCACGATGCACTGGCGCAGATCAGCGACGTGCTTGGCCAAATGCGCACGATCATCGAGGAGAACCACGGCAATTGCGTGAAGTCACAGGGCGACGATACCCTTAGCTTTTTCAGCGAGGCCGATCAGGCCTTCAAGGCCGCCCGCACAATGATCGAGACCGACTGGAACTTCGGTTTGGCGATACATGCCGGGGCATTTTGCGGTGAGGTGTTAAATCATAATGCGGATATTTACGGTGATGCGGTCAACACCAGCGCGCGACTGGCTTCTTTGGCAAAACCGGGCGAGGTTCTCATCGGCGAGACCGTTTTTGCGCTACTCTCGGAGCGCAATCGCGCGCTGTTTGTCTCGATGGGCGGTCTCAAGCTAAAGGGCAAACAGGAAGCCACACGCGTGCATTCCTTTGCGGTGGGCGAATTGGACACGCAGACGGTGCTGTTTGGCGCAAAGCCATCCAACCTTGGGCGGCGCACGGAATCTGTGGCGCTGGTTTGTGGTGACGGGACTTGGTCCCTGACAGACGGGCAAAATGTCATGGTCGGCCGCTCCCCTGATTGCGACGCGGTGCTGGAACACCCTTGGATCTCCCGCAAACATGGCAGTTTTGAATTGCGTGCCGCACAGCTTGAATACACCGATCATAGCTCATCCGGCAGCACTGTGGTCACATCAGACGGGCGCGAGTTTGCCATGCAGCGCCGTTCGATGCCGCTCACGGGCGAAGGGATCGTCATGGTCGGCACCCGCGACAGGGGGATCGAAAGTTCGATCATCCAGTATTCAACCAACGATCTGGTGCCGGACGGCGAATAGGCAATCTCCATCCTATCGGCTTGCACCGTCCAAGGATGCCGTCCTAGATAGGGACAACACATCAAGGGAGTGCTGCACATGCGCCGCGTCGTCGTCACAGGATTGGGTATCATCTCGTCCATCGGGAACAACGCCGAAGAGGTCACCGCCTCGCTCAAGGCAGGCAAGTCCGGCATTGAGGCCAGCGCCGAGATGGCCGAGCACGGCTTTCGCAGTCGGGTTGCCGGCACTCTCAAGATTGACCCTTCCGAACATATCGACAAACGTACACTGCGCTTTATGGGCCAAGGTGCCGCTTATGCCTACCTCGCAATGCAGCAGGCCATTGCCGATGCGGGTCTGGATGAGGATATCATCAGCAACCCGCGCACCGGTTTGATTGCGGGTTCGGGCGGGCCGTCCACATCCGCGATGAAGGTCGCACATGACATCGTTGAGAAAACGGGGGCCACCAAACGGATCGGCCCCTTTGCAGTGCCAAAATGCATGTCCTCGACCATCAGCGCGAACCTCGCAACCGCGTTCAAGATCAAAGGCATCAACTATTCCATCACCTCGGCCTGCTCGACCTCGCTGCATTGCATCGGGTCGGCGTCTGAACAGATCATGCTGGGCAAACAGGACGTGATGTTCGCGGGCGGCGGCGAAGAGCTTGACTGGACATTGTCCTGTCTGTTTGACGCCATGGGCGCGATGAGCAGCAAGTATAACGACACGCCAGACAAAGCCTCGCGCGCCTTTGATGCCAATCGCGACGGGTTTGTGATCACTGGTGGTGGCGGCATTGTGGTGTTGGAAGAGCTTGAACATGCGCTGGCGCGCGGTGCCACGATCTATGCCGAAGTCACCGGCTTTGCGGCCACATCGGACGGGCACGACATGGTAGCACCGTCAGGCGAGGGCGGCACGCGCGCGATGCAACTGGCGCTTGAAACCCTGCCAGAGGGTCGCAAGATCAGCTATATCAATGCCCATGGCACCTCCACTCCGGTCGGGGATGTCGGCGAGATTGAAGCGGTGCGTCGCGTATTTGGGCAAGGCACAACACCCCCCGTCAGTTCCACCAAGTCGATGACCGGTCACGGCCAAGGTGCGGCAGGCGCGATGGAAGCAATCTTCTGCCTGTTGATGTTAAAAGATGATTTCATCACCCCGTCGATCAACGTCGAAACCCTCGATCCCGCGCTGGATACGTCCGAGATCGCAACCACGCGCGTGGATAATGCAGGTTTGGACAGTGTGATGACCAATTCATTTGGGTTTGGCGGCACCAACGGATCAATGATCCTGTCAAAGTATCAAGGATAAGGATCAATGATGTCAGAACTTCTCAAAGGCAAACGCGGCCTGATTATGGGCGTCGCAAATGAACGCTCCATCGCCTGGGGCATCGCCAAGGCGATGGCGGGCGCAGGCGCGGAACTGGCCTTTACCTATCAGGGCGAAGCCTTTGGTTCACGTCTCAAACCGCTGGCCGAGTCCGTCGGCTCCGATTTTATGGTCGATGTTGATGTGACGGATGATGCTTCGCTGGGCGCCGCATTTGAACAGTTGGGATCACGCTGGCCGACAATCGATTTCGTCGTGCATGCCATTGCATTCTCTGACAAATCCGAACTCACGGGCCGGTTCCTCAACACCTCGCGCGCCAATTTCAAACACTCGATGGATATCTCGGCCTACAGCTTTATCGAGGTTGCGCGCCGCGCCCATCCTTTGATGGTCGAGAAGGGTGGCACGCTGTTGACGCTGACCTATCAAGGCTCAAATCGCGTGGTGCCAAATTACAATGTCATGGGTGTTGCAAAGGCCGCGTTGGAATCAGCCACGCGCTATCTCGCCAATGATCTTGGCCCCGATGGGATCCGCGTCAACGCGATCAGCCCAGGCCCGATGAAAACGCTTGCTGGTGCAGCGATTGGCGGCGCACGAAAGACGTTTAAGCATACCGATCAAAACGCCCCTCTGCGTGCCAATGCGACACTTGAGGCCGTTGGTGGGACGGCGGTTTATCTGGCCTCGGAAGCGGGGGCCTGTACCACGGGCGAGATCATCCGCGTGGACGGTGGGTTTCATGTTTTGGGAATGCCGCAAGCGGAGCATCTATAAGGGTATTCCAACGCTGACCTTCGGCGCGTGTAGGGCGTTCGGGAGGATATATAAGACCAAAAAGAGTGGGGGCGTGGGGAATGATCGCACCCTTCGTCGTTTTATCAGAAGTTGAAACGGTTAGCGCAGAGGTGGTGTCTGCCACAGCCAGATTTTTGTGCCGCCATGGGCGACGGGTGGCCCTTGCGGCTTCCAAGGAAGTCCGGTTGTCTTGGCCAACCCGGGCTCTGACGTGATCAACCCCACACGCCAGCCTTTGAAATGGGTCAGCATCGTCTGCCCGAAACTGCCATAGAGCGCATAAAGCAATTTCTTGTTGCCGATCCGCCCACCATAAGGCGGGTTCACGATGACCAATCCGGGGGGGCCTTCGGGGGCGCGCACTTCTGCCGCGCCGTGACAGGCAAAGGCGGTCCAATCCGTAACCCCTGCCCGTTCGGCATTGCCCGTCGCATTGCGCACCGCACCTGAATCGCGATCCGAGCCAAAGAACATCTGGCGCGCAGGCACCTGAGGTCCGGTTTGGCGCAGGGCGGCGAAAGCATTCGCATCGAATGACGCGAGTTGCTCAAAGGCGAAACTGCGGCTGCGCCCGGGTTGCAGGCCTGCTGCGATCTCTGCCGCTTCAATCAAAAACGTGCCGGAACCGCACATCGGGTCCACCACTGGCTCCGTCCCTGAAAACTCACATTGCCGCAGGAACATCGCCGCCAAATTCTCCCGCATCGGCGCTTTGCCCACTGCTTCTTTATGGCCGCGAATGTGCAAGGCCTCCCCGGTGGTATCAAGGCTGATGGTCACCTGATTGTCGTGGATGCGCACTTTCACCACCATCTCCGCATCGGGCGAAAGCGTGATGGCGTGGTTCTCTACCAATGCAGTTTCGATCCGTTGGGCCGCTGCCTTGGCATGGTAAATCTTGGACGCCTTGCATGTCACCTGCACCTTGACCGGCACATCAGCGCGCAGCACGTCGCCCCAAGGGAATTTCCGCGACCGTTTGTCCAACTGCGCCAGATGGAACGCCATGAATGATCCGATCCGCGCCAGCACCCGCACTGCACCGCGCAGGTCCAGATTAGCGCGCCAGACGTCAGGCCAATGGCCGGTGATTGTCACCCCACCGGGAACGGCCACAGGATTGACAAACCCCTTTGCCGTCACCTCTTGCAGAAGCGCTGTTTCCAGTCCCGGTGCGCAGACAAGAAATATTTCGAAAGGTTCAGATGTGCTCATGCCTTCTCCATAGAGGCAATGCGCGTCCCCCGCGAGGCGCAAACGGAGATTTCGGAATTTCAGTTTGCGGTCAATATTTCGCCAAGTTTGGCCCCTATCAATCGCCTATGAGTTTCTCAGATACATATGCCCATGAAGTCATCCAGTCGCGCCAAGTCCGTTCTCAGCGCGCAGGGTTCTGGGCCAAGGTTGTGAGCCTTTTGCTGATGATCACAACTGCTGCTGCCCTGCGCAGCGAACCGCAATTGCGGCAGGCGATTATGAGTGCGGGTATGGACGGGATCATGGCGCTTACCGCGCGCAAAGCCTCCGTTCCGGTCCCAACAACCACACCGGATATCGCGTCTTTGCAGGCCTTGATGCAGCAAGCACAAAGCCAGATGTTACAACCACAAGCCCCCCAGCCAAGCCTTTCGCGCAATGGCGTGCGGGTGAACCGGCACGGGTTCACCCAAGGCAATGGTGTCCAATTTCAGCCTGCGCCTTCACAGACGCAAACCAATCCCGCAAGCGACACGCAATCTGAACAAACCCAAGCCATGGCCGATCAGTTGGGCCGCCTGCTTCAAGGTCTGCGCGTCGGACAGTGATCAGTCGATCTTGATCAATTCGATGTCAAACTGAAGGTCCTTGCCCGCCAGCGGGTGATTGGCATCCAACGTCACTGTCGCGTCGTCCAGATCAACCACCATCACCGGCATTGCTTGTCCGTCAGGTGTTTGCATCTGCAATTGGATACCGACTTCAAGCGCGATATCTTCGGGAATACCTTCACGCGGGATCGCCTGTCGCATCTCGGGGTTCAGTGGTCCGTAGGCATCAGCGCAGGCAATCTTGACGATCTTCTTTTCGCCAAGGGTCATGCCGGGCAACGCCACGTCCAGACCGGAAATGATATGGCCGGAACCCACTTCGAACTCCAAGGGCTCGCGCCCGTCGGAGCTGTCAAAGGTGGTGCCATCCAACAAGGTGCCAGTGTAGTGAATAGCAACAGTATCGCCTGATTTAACTTCAGCCATCGTTGTCTCCAAAAATGTCGGGAAAAAGGGAAAGAGGCCGCGTATCTGCGCAGGTGCTCCGGATCGGCGGTACCCTTTCAAAGCGCGCACCCGAAGTAAACCCCGCGCCTTGGTACAATTTCAGGGGTTTTTCATGCCGCAGCGCCGTGACAGTCTGTTGCCAAACAACGGAGAGCCGCCATGCCGATAAACACCCGTGGTTTTGATGCCTAT
>RCMY010004526.1_pt1 | contig 12026 bp, 9 predicted proteins | sample 2041341 | NCBI WGS metagenome assembly RCMY01 (sample SAMN09708234, study PRJNA481090) | Marine sediment metagenome, whole genome shotgun sequencing project.
GGGCCGAAGTCTGAAGCGCAGGGCACCGATGCGGCTCTATCGCATCGGCAAGCGTCAGGAGTCATGGTTTTGGTTACTTTTGCCATAACAAAAGTGACACGCGCGTCAGCGCGGAAGCGTTTGATCTTGAAAGAAGAGTCGATAAGGCAAAGAAGTTCACGATCGCCCGGACATACCCCCAAGGCCAACGCCATGGATTTCCGCCTACGCGGGAATGACGGATGGGCTGGATGGACAGACATATGTCTGCCAAAAAGACCCCGCCTTCGCGGGAATGACGGTGAAGAGGCAGTGTGGAAGTGAATTCGACGGCAACCCATGGCGCAAGGCGCAGACGGCCAGACCGATAACAGCGTCTCGCGCTATGCAGCGTCCGCTTGCCCGAATGCCTGCTCAGGCACATCCAGCTCAATCGACAACGCCAAATGATCCGAAGCCGCTGCCGGCATGGCCTGCATGCCACTGCACGTCAGCGAGCTGGTCACCAGGATATGGTCGATCGCCTTGCGCGGCCCCCAGCTGGGGAAGGTCGGTACCGGACAAGCAGGTGGCTGCAAGCGCGTGTTTCGATACAACTGCGCCATTTCGGGGCAGTCATAGACGCAGTTGAAGTCGCCCATCAGCACGGCGTTGGGATGGTCCTGCAGCAGATCGGCGATGAAACCGATCTGGGCGTGCCGCGACGTTGCGCCCAACGACAAATGCGCGACGGCGATGACGAGGCCGTCGTCACCCTTGCCGAAGCGCGCCATCAGTACGCCGCGCCCCCGGACCCGGCCGGGCAGCGAATGGTCCTCCACCGCGATCGGCTCCATCCGGCTAAGCAGCGCATTGGCGCTGGAAGCGACGCCGCCCATGCTGCGGTTGGGCTGGTGGCTCCAGTAATCGAAACCGGCGCGCTCGGCCAGGTAGTGGGTCTGGTTGGTGAAGCCCGAGCGCAGGCTGCCCGGGTCGCTTTCCTGCAGGCCAACGATGTCGTGGCTGCCGGCCAACTGCGCGATCTGGTCCAGTGCGCCGCGCTTGTTACCGGCCGGCAGCACGTGCGACCAGCTGCGGGTCGCATAGTCGCTGTAGCGGCGCGTGCTGGAGCCTGCCTGGATGTTGGCGCTGAGCAGCTTGAGTCGGCGATGGACCATGCAGGGCGTGCTTACTGTGCCGACGTGCTGTTTGCCGCGCGCTCGCGGGCGATCAGTTTGTCGGTGATCAGGAGGATGTCTTCATACGATTTGCCCAGTACGCGGTACTTGCCGTCGACGATCATCGTCGGCGTCCCCTGGACACCGTTGCGGATCATGAACTGCATGCCACGCTTGACCTTGGCCGCGGTGGCGAAGCTCTCCATCGACTCGAGGAACTGCTTGGGGTTGGCGCCGTAGTTGCCATAAAACGCGGCGACGGCCTCTGGGTCAGGCTTCTTGCCTTCGCCCGGCAGGCTCTGCTCGAGGTGGATGGCATGGAACACGGCGGTGTGGGTCTTGTCGACCAGGCCCTGTGCGTCGGCGACGTAGAACGCCTCGGCATACGGGATCCACTGCGGACCAAATGGCGCTGGCACGTAGGTGAAGCGCACATCAGGCGCCAGCTTCTTCTCCCAAGCCGTGACCATCGGCTCGAAGCGCGCGCAGGCCGGGCAGACGTAGCCGAATACTTCGACGACTTCGATCTTGCCGTTCAGTGGCTCATAAGATTTGCCACCCTCGATGGTCTCGTAATCGGTGCCTTCGACCAGGGTGGAGCCGTTTGCGGTGCTGGCCATGTTGGTGGCATCAGCCGCTGGCGCCTGTTGCCCGGCCGCGGTATTGGCGACGGGGGCGGGGCCAGCTGCCGTCTCGCTGACGGCGCCAGCATCGGCCGCGGCGGAGGCAGCTGCAGCTTCGGCTGCGGCGCTGGGAGCATCGCTGGCGGTGTCGTTGCTGGCAGCGGCCGAGGCATCCGCTGCGGGTGCGGCGGAAGTAGACGCAGTCTGGTTGCAGGCGACCAGTGGCAACAGCAGGGCCAGCATCAAGGCCGGCAAAAGGGTTGGACGATTCATTAGGTTGGGTCTCCAGGGTGCCTTGGCAGGGTGCTAGGCGCGTAGGCGTCAGGACGCCTTGCGCAGTTTTGCGATCAGCTGGTCGGCGATGCGGAATGCATCTTCGTGGCTACGGGGGGTAAGGCGGTAACGTCCGTTGATGATCAGTGTCGGGGTGCCTTCGATACCGCTACGCAGCCCGAAATCACGCGCCGCGCGTAGTTTGGCTTCAACCGCCGGCCCGACCATCGCGGCCTTCATCGCAGCGCGGTTGAGGCCATGCTGGCCATAGTAGAAGGCGAGTTCGTCTATCGATGCATTGTGTGGCAGCAGGCCATCGACATGGACCGCGCGGAAGACGCCGTCGTGGGTGCGCGCCACCGCGCCTGCCTGATCGGCGGCGAAAAACGCGCGGGCGTAGTTGTCGCCGGGATCGAAGACCGCCGCGACATAACTGAAGCGCACGTCGGCGGGCAATTTGCGTTCCCAAGCTTCCAGTTGCGGCTGGAATTCGGCGCAATGCGGGCACCAGTAAGCGAAGATCTCGACCACCTCGATCTTGCCGTCCAGCGGCTGCCAGGGCTGGCCGCCATCGATCACGACATAGTCCCGGCCTTCCACCAGCGGTGCCGGCGTGGCCGCAGAAGAGGCCAATGGCAGCAGCAGGGCAAGCAGCAGGGACAGCAGGATCGCGGATCGGGTCATGGTGTCGTGGGTCATGGTGTCGTGGGTCTTGTGGGTGCGGGGCAGGTTGATGCGAGGCATGTCGGTGCGGTGCATCGACTGGAAAGGGCGCCTGGAAGGCTGCCGGCGGACAAAAAAAGACGCCGGCCCAGTGCAGTCTGGCCGGCGTACTGATTCAAGGACCGTGAAGGCTTGGACTGGAGTCCGCGGCCAAAGTTCACGATTGTGTCGGTGACGGCGTCTCGGCGGGGGCTGCATCGCTGCCAGCCGGCAGGCCGTCAGCAGGCTGGGTGTCGGTGGCTGGCGCGGCTGCGGGAGCCGCGGGCTGCGCTGCCGGTGCCGCGGCCTTGACGGCTGCTACGGCATCGGCCGAGGCTTCCTCGTTGCTGGGGTGCAGACCTTGCAGGTAGCTACCCAGTGACTGGATTTCCTGGTCGGTCAGCGACGTGGCGACAGTCGCCATGACCTTGAACAACGTCGGATCCTGCTGGTCGGTTGTGCCGGCGCGGTATTCCTCAAGGCGTTGTGCCACGTAGGCCGACTGCTGGCCGCCGATATGCGGATAGGCTGGCCCGGGATTGCCCGAGCCGGTCGGGCCGTGGCAGGCCATGCAAGCCGGGATACCGCGCTTGACGTCGCCGTGGCGGAATATATTTTGGCCGACTTCGTAGAACTTGAGGCCCTTGTTGGGGCCCTCGGTGATCAGGCTGTCGTCGGCAATGCCGGCACCGGCCCGTTGCATGGCGAAGTAGGCACCGATGTCGCGCATGTCCTGTGGCGACAGCGGCATTGCCATCGGCATCATGATCGCGGCCATGCCTGTATTGCGCTCACCGCTCTTGAACAACGCCAGTTGGTGTGCGGTGTAACGCTCGGGCATGCCGGCGATGCGCGGGTATTGCGCGATGGTGGGGTTGCCGTCGACGCCGTGGCAGGCGCCGCAGGTACCAGCCTTGGCGGCACCGGCCGTGGCATCGCCCCAGTGGGTCTTGGCCAGCGAGGCAACGGCATTGGTATCCAGTGGCGCGGCCTGGACCGGCGGCGCCTCCGGCAACGGCGTGGTGGTGGACTGGGCGAAGGCGGTCGCGGCTACACCGATGCCGGTCATGGCAAGGGTGGCAAGGGCAGCGATACCGTAGGCGCGGACGTGGCGCATGCAAGGCTCCAGGAACACTTGAGGATGAAACACGAGGACAGCGAGCAGGTACGGCCGGGGTAAAGCAGGCCGCATAGACCGGGAATTATCGTCCCGGGCTGCGGGACGGTCAAACCGTGGGCCTTGGCGGTCGTAACCCGGGGCAGGCGCTGTGGGTGATCCAGCAATGTTTCGTGGTCGCAAAGGCAAAGTCGCTGGATTCCAGCTTCCGCAAGAATGACGACCGTGAGCAGGGAAGCCTGATATGGCTGTCTGCGTGCATGGCACGCTTCCAGCACGGCACGCTCCTTCCACGGCACGCTTCCCCACGGTACTCACGGCGCTTGTGGCTTCGTGCGAAGCTATTGGCCATGGCCGCCCAGAATCCAACGCTCCCTAATCCGCTCGCCCGCGCCAGCTACTTGCTGGCCGCGCACACGCGCGCACAGTTGCCGCCCGACGGCGGCTTCGAGGTCGCCTTCGCCGGCCGCTCCAATGCTGGTAAATCGACTGCGCTCAATGCGCTGTGCCGCCAGAACGCATTGGCACGCGTGTCCAAGACCCCCGGGCGCACCCAGCAACTGGTGTTTTTCGATGTGTCCGTGCCCAGCAAAGACCCGTCGCATGAGGTGGCACCCCATGAGCAGCATTACCTGGTCGACCTGCCGGGTTACGGCTACGCCAAGGTGCCCAAGGACCTGCAGGCGCATTGGCAGGCCTTCCTGGCCAGCTATTTCCATGATCGCTTCGCCTTGCGCGGCCTGGTGGTGGTGATGGACATCCGCCATCCGCTCAAGGAGTACGACCGGCAGATGCTGGGTTATGCCGTCGAGCGCGGCCTGCCCTCGCATGCGCTGCTGACCAAGGCCGACAAGCTGGGTCGCGGCGCGCAGGGCAATGCGCTGCAGGCGGTACGCAAGGAGTTGTCGTCCAGCTACGGCGATACGGTCAGCGTGCAGACGTTCTCGGGCGAGTCGAAGCTGGGCGTGGACGAGGCGCGGGCGGTGGTGTCTGGCTGGCTGGAGCTTTCACGCTGACGGGACTTCCAGGTAGCCTTGGCCGAGTCGACTCCGTCATGCCGGCGAAAGCCGGAATCCATTGAACGGGCGGACTCCATTGAACTGCAGGGGTTGAACGCGCGGAAATTGAACGCCCGAAATTCAACACAACCACTGTAAACAGCAACATGCAACCCGGCTTTGGTCGGGAATGACGGCACGCAAAGCCCTTGTTTATCCGGGGATGCACCCCGACTTATCTTCTTTGCAGCCACCCTTGCCTGCAGCCCGAGGCCGCCGGATGTCGAGTCCCAGCACCACACCCGATTCACCCATTACCGACCGCCGGCAGCTGGTCGAAAGCCTGGCCTGTGGCGCGCGCGAAAAGGATGCCTGGCGGATCGGCACCGAGCACGAAAAGTTCGGCTTTCGCCTGGATGACCTGCGCCCACCGAGCTTCGATGGCGACCAGGGCATCGAAGCGCTGCTCAACGGCCTGACCCGCTTCGGCTGGGCGCCGGTGACCGAAAGCCTCAACCAGGGCCCGCCCCGCACCGTCGCCCTGCTCAAGGATGGTGCCTCGGTGACGCTGGAGCCGGCCGGACAGCTGGAGCTGTCCGGTGCGCAGCTGGAAACCGTGCACGACACCTGCTGCGAGGTCGACAACCACTTGGTCGAGGTCAAGGCCGTCGCCGATGAAATCGGCCTGGGGTTCCTGGGCATGGGGTTCCAGCCCAAGTGGCGGCGCGACGAAATGCCGTGGATGCCCAAGGGGCGTTACCGGATCATGCGCGACTACATGCCCAAGGTCGGGCAACTCGGCCTGGACATGATGACGCGCACCTGCACCGTGCAGGTCAACCTGGACTTCGCCAGCGAAGCCGACATGGTCAAGAAGTTCCGCGTATCGCTGGCGCTGCAGCCGATCGCGACCGCGCTGTTCGCCGACTCTCCGTTTACCGATGGCAAGCCCAACGGTTACCTGTCGTACCGCTCGCACATCTGGACCGATACCGATCCGGACCGCACCGGGATGCTGGACTTCGTGTTCGAGGATGGTTTCGGATTCGAGCGTTATGTCGATTACCTGCTCGACGTGCCGATGTATTTTTCGTATCGGGACGGTAAGTACATCGACCTTGCGGGGAAATCCTTCCGCAAGTTCATCGACGGCAAGCTTGACGTGCTTCCGGGTGCCGTGCCGACCCTGCGTGACTGGTCCGACCACATGACCACCTCGTTTCCCGAGGTGCGCCTGAAGCAATACCTGGAAATGCGTGGTGCCGACGGTGGTCCGTGGAATCGATTGTGCGCGTTGCCGGCGTTCTGGGTCGGGCTGCTGTACGACGATGCCGCACTGGATGCGGCATGGGACCTGGTCAAGGACTTCAGCCTGGCCGAACGCCATGCCTTGCGCGACGGCGTGCCCAGGCATGCCTTCAAGCTTCCATTCCGCGACGGCACCGTGCGCGACCTGGCGCTGCGTGCGCTGGAGATTTCCGCCGCTGGTTTGCGTCGCCGGGCGTGCCACAACAGCAACGGTGTCGACGAGCGCATCTTCCTGACGCCATTGATGGAGTTTGCAGAGGCCAACCAGACCCCGGCTGAGCGCAAGCTGGAGTTGTTCCATGGCGAATGGAACGGCAGCGTGGATCCGGTGTTTCGTGAATTTGCGTATTGATCGGAACTGCAAGGCCCCGATAGCTTTTGTTTGTAGGAGTGACATTGCTTTTGTAGGAGCGACGTAAGTCGCGATCAGGCGTCCCGGCAGAGCGATCGCGACTCACGTCGCTCCTGCAAAAGCAGCATGCCAACCTCATGTCGCCGGCATTGCCGTGACCGCCATCGTGCGGCTCCCCGGACCGCTGCCTTTCTGCCCGCTATCACAGCCGCTTGTGTAGCCTAGTCGGATGACCAGCCAGCCCACATCCAATCCCCCCGCGCCGCTGCGCGACATCGAATTCTCCGAAACCGACGCACTCCTGCGCGACGACGTCCGTCGCCTGGGCGCGATGGTCGGACAAATGCTGTCCGAGCAATCCTCCCCGGAGTTCCTGGCACAGGTCGAATCGGTGCGCCGCTCCGCGATCGCCCGGCGCGAAAACAACGAGCCAGCCGACGCGCTGGCCGCCGACCTGGCCAAGGTGCCGCTGGAGGACGCCGACGCCTTGGTGCGTGCGTTCGCTGCATATTTTGGCGCCACCAACCTGGCCGAACGCGTGCATCGCATCCGCCGCCGCCGCGATTACCAGCGCAGCGGCAGTACGCCACAACCGGGCAGCCTGCGCGCCGTGCTGGAGGAACTTCGCGATGCGGGCGTGACCTACGGCGCGCTGACCACGTTGCTGCAGCACCTGCTCATCGAGCCGGTGTTCACCGCCCATCCCACCGAAGCCGTGCGCCGCACGCTGCTGGAGAAGGAGCGCGAGATCGTCGAGCGCCTGGTCGACGACATCGACCGCACCCATACCCCGCCCGAGCGCCATGCCGACCTCGAGCGCATCCGCCTGGCATTGACCGCGGCGTGGCAGACCTCGGAGACATCACCGAGCCGCCCGACCGTCGCCGACGAGCGCGACCATGTCGGCTTCTATCTCGCCGACGTGCTGTACCGGGTACTGCCGGTCTTCCATGAAGTCTTTTCCGATGCCATCGAAGCGGTGTACGGCGAGTGCCCGTCGCTGCCGCCATTGCTGCGTTTTGGCACCTGGGTTGGTGGCGACATGGACGGTAATCCCAACGTCGGTGCCGACACGATCCTTGCCGCACTGGAAGCACAACGTGCGCAGGTACTGGCCAATTACCGCGGCGACCTGCGCCGGCTTGGCAATGAACTGACCCAGACCCGCAACCGCGTTGGTATCGACGCTGTCATCGACACGCGCATCGATGCCTATCGCACGATGCTGCCCGAGGCTCCGGCTTCAAGTCCGCGCCAGTCCGACATGCCGTACCGGCAACTGCTGGGCCTGATGCGTGCGCGCCTGCGCGCCAGCGAAGACGGTGGCGATAACGGCTATCCCGATGTCGATGCGTTGCTTGCCGACCTTGCGTTGATCGATAGCAGTCTTGCAAATCATCGTGGCGACTACGCTGGCCGCTTTGCGCTGCGGCGCGTGGTGCGACGGGTGCAGGCGTTCGGATTCCACCTGGCCGCGCTGGACCTGCGCCAGGATTCGGCCTGGCACGATATTGCTTTGGCTGCGCTTGACCAGGATGCGGACTGGGAAGCGCGTCCGGTCGACGAGCGCGTCGATCGCCTGCATGCCATCATCGCGGGCGAATCGGTGCCGGGCATCGACAGCGACGACAAGACTGCACGTGCGACGCTGGATGTGTTTCGCGCAGTGATGCAGGCGCGCGACCAGTTCGGCCCCAAGGCGGTCGGCATGTACATCATCAGCATGAGTCGCAGCGCCGCCGATGCGTTGGCAGTGCTGGCGTTGGCGCGCATGGCCGGTTGCGTGGTGGAACACCATGTGCCGCTGGACGTGACACCGTTGTTCGAGACCGTCGCCGACCTGGAAGCCGCGCCCGGCGTCATGCGTGCGTTGTTCGACGATCCGGTCTACCGCGAGCACCTGCGTGCACGCGGCGACCGCCAGACGGTGATGCTCGGGTATTCCGACAGCGCCAAGGACGGTGGCCTGATGGCTTCACGCTGGGCATTGCAACGCACGCAGGTCGCGTTGACCGCGCTGGCAAAAGAGTCCGGTGTCCGCATCGCCTTCTTCCACGGCCGTGGTGGTTCGGTCAGTCGCGGCGGCGGCAAGACCAGTCGAGCGATCGAGGCTGCGCCACGCGGCTCAGTCAACGGCAGCCTGCGCGTGACCGAGCAGGGCGAGGTGATCCATCGTAAATACGGTATCCGCGCGATTGCCTTGCGCAACCTGGAGCAGATGACTGCCGCGGTGTTGCATGCCAGCCTGCTACCAAGGCCACCGGATGCACGCGAGGCGCATTGGCGCGAGATCGTCTCCGACCTGGCTGGCGTCGCACGCACGCGCTATCGCGGCCTGATCTATGACGACGCCAGGTTCCATGACTATTTTCGCGCGGCAACACCCATCGACGTGATCGAGCGCCTGCGCATCAGCTCACGCCCCTCGCGTCGCCGTGACGGTGGCGTTGGCGACCTGCGCGCCATCCCGTGGGTGTTTTCGTGGGCGCAGAACCGCTCCGGCCTGACCGCCTGGTACGGCATCGGCCATGCGCTCCAGCACGGCATCGACACGCATGGCCTGGAAACGATGGCGGAGATGGCGCGCGACTGGCCGTTCTTCGGCACCATGCTCGACGACATGGAGATGACCCTGGCCAAGTCGGACATGGGCATCTTCGAGCAATATTCAAAGCTGGCCGGCGACACGCACGCGGCCTTGTTTCCTGGCATCGTCGAAGAGTTCACCGCCACCCGCGATGCCATGCTTGCGATCCGCGCCGAGGACGACCTGCTGGCCAACGACCCGCGCCTGCGCCTGTCCATCCGTTTGCGCAACCCGTACGTCGACCCAATCAGCCTGCTGCAGGTCGAACTGCTGCGCTTCTGGCGCGAAGGCGGACGCAAGGATGACGACACGCTGCGCGCGCTGATGGCCACCGTGAACGGCATTGCCGCAGGCATCCAGAACACCGGTTGAGCTGGGCTGTTGTAGGAGCGGCTTCAGCCGCGAGCTCTTGATCGTGTTGTGGCTTTTGTAGGAGCGACGTAAGTCGCGAGCTCTTGATCCTGTTGTGGCTTTTGTAGGAGCGACGTGAGTCGCGATTGATTCGTCAGAGTGCAATCGCGACTCACGTCGCTCCTACAAAATCAAAATAAACAACATCATGAGCTCGCGGCTGAAGCTACTCTTACAAAAGCGCGAGCCCACACCCCGATCACGCCTTCGCGCTACATTGCCCATATCCCTGTCCGGAGTCCGCCCATGAAATCCCGTGCCGCCGTCGCCTTCGCCGCTGGCGAACCCCTGCAGATCGTCGAGATCGATGTCGAGCCGCCCCGCAAAGGTGAGGTGCTTGTACGCATCACCCATACCGGCGTCTGCCATACCGATGCCTTCACATTAAGCGGCGACGACCCCGAAGGTTTGTTCCCGGCGGTGCTCGGGCACGAGGGCGGTGGCATCGTCGAGGCAGTGGGTGAGGGCGTGACCAGCGTCAAGGTCGGCGACCACGTCATCCCGCTGTACACGGCCGAATGCCGCGAGTGCAAGTTCTGCAAGTCCGGCAAGACCAACCTGTGCCAGGCCGTGCGCGCGACCCAAGGCAAGGGCCTGATGCCCGACGGCACCACGCGCTTTTCCTACGAGGGCAAACCGCTGTTCCACTACATGGGCTGCAGCACCTTCAGCGAGTACACGGTGGTGCCGGAGATATCGCTGGCGGTCATCAACGACCAGGCGCCATTGGAGAAGGTCTGTCTGCTGGGTTGCGGCGTCACCACGGGCATCGGTGCGGTGCATAACAGCGCCAAGGTGCAGCAAGGCGACACGGTGGCCATATTCGGCCTCGGTGGCATCGGCCTGGCGGTCATCCAGGGTGCGGTGCAGGCCAAGGCCGGGCGGATCATCGCCGTCGACACCAATCCGGGCAAGTTCGAGCTGGCCAAGTCGATGGGCGCCACCGACTGCGTCAACCCCAAGGACCACGACACACCAATCCAGGACGTCATCGTCGAGATGACCGATGGCGGCGTCGACTACAGCTTTGAATGCATCGGCAACGTCAACGTAATGCGCGCGGCACTGGAGTGCTGCCACAAGGGCTGGGGTGAAAGCGTCATCATCGGCGTCGCGGGCGCCGGGCAGGAAATTTCAACGCGGCCGTTCCAGCTGGTCACCGGGCGCGTCTGGCGCGGTTGTGCATTTGGCGGGGTCAAGGGTCGCACCCAGTTGCCGAGCATGGTCGAGCAGGCGATGCGTGGCGAGATCGACCTGGATCCGTTCATCACCCACACCATGCCGTTGGAAAAGATCAACGAAGCCTTCGACCTCATGCACGAAGGCAAGTCCATCCGCACCGTGATCCATTTTTAATCGTTGTTGCAGGAGCGGATTCAGCCGCGATCCCTCGGTCTTGTGCCTGCTTCGGCTGTTGTAGAAGCGACGTAAGTCGCGATCAGGTGTCCCGGCAAAGCAATCGCGACTTACGTCGCTCCTACAAAAACGAGCCAAAGCCAGGATCAAACGCTCGCGGTTGAAGCCGCTCCTACGAAGAGTGATATCTGGAGGCTCCATGGAACGTATAGAACAACACGCCAGCTTCGGCGGTAGCCAGCAGGTCTGGTCGCACCACTCGGATGTGCTCGACTGCGACATGCGCTTTGGCGTCTACCTGCCGCCACAGGCCACCTACCGCGCCTGCCCGGTGCTGTACTGGCTCTCCGGCCTGACCTGCAACGAGCAGAACTTCATCACCAAGGCCGGGGCACAACGATTTGCCGCCGAGCACGGCATCATCCTGGTCGCGCCGGACACCAGCCCGCGCGGTGACGCTGTCGCCGATGACGATGCCTACGACCTGGGCAAAGGTGCCGGGTTCTACATCAACGCGACACAAGCGCCGTGGAAAGCGCACTACCGCATGCACGATTACATCGTCGACGAGCTGCCCGCGTTGGTCGAGGCGCAGTTCCCCACAAACGACGCGCGGGCGATCAGCGGGCATTCGATGGGTGGACATGGTGCATTGGTGATCGCATTGAAAAATCCGGGGCGCTATCGCAGCGTCTCGGCGTTTTCCCCCATCGTGGCGCCCACGCAAGTGCCATGGGGCGAGAAAGCCTTTAGTGCCTACCTTGGCGACGACCGCGCGGCATGGAAGGCGTGGGATGCGACCGTACTGGTGGCGACGGCAAGCGAACGACTGCCGCTGCTGGTTGACCAGGGCGATGCCGACGAGTTCCTTGCTGGCCAATTGAAACCGGAGCTGTTGCAGGCGGCCTGTGCCGCCGTGGGCCACCCGCTGGAGCTGCGCATGCAGCCCGGCTACGACCACAGCTACTACTTCATCGCCAGCTTCATTGGTGATCACGTCGCGCATCATGCCAAGGCACTTCGCGGCTCTTCGTAGGAACGGCTTCAGCCGCGAGCGTTTGATCATGCCTTGGCTTTTGTAGGAGCGACGTAAGTCGCGATAGCTATTCCGGGGCACCTGATTGCGACTTACGTCGCTCCTACAAAAACCCGGAAGCAAAAAC
>RCMY010004528.1_pt1 | contig 12024 bp, 14 predicted proteins | sample 2041341 | NCBI WGS metagenome assembly RCMY01 (sample SAMN09708234, study PRJNA481090) | Marine sediment metagenome, whole genome shotgun sequencing project.
AGCTGTTCCACACCGTCAGCGACGAGCGCGGATCAGAGGACGACGGCATGATGAACGGAAACATCGTCAAGCCAACCGACGAAACCACGCCAAAGATTGCCATTTTGGAAAACAGCAGGGTCGAAACCTCACGTCCAGCCCGCAGACCCAGAAATGTGAGCAAGCCACCAGCGATGCCCATGATCGGGGCAATCGCAATCCACGGGCGGTCGGCATAGGCGGTCAACCATGAGGCCGTGCGCGCCACCTCAAAATGCAGCGGGTTAGAGGGGCCGCCGGTGGCATAGTCGCCAACAATAGCAAACCCTTGGATGCCAAAGGCCAGCGGCCAAAAGCGAGGCAACAGTGGTGTCTACCACCAGGGCCGGTACGAAACCCAGGTGCTCGATTCGTTCGGACTCGAAGGTCAAGACAACGAAGCCGGCGGCATCTACGGCCGCTCGATCGAGCTCAAGCCGCTCGACGCCCGCCTTGATGCGAGCCAGAACCGCAACCACTACCTCCAGGTCTGCGAGAAGTTCCTCGGGGCCGTCGGCTCGATGTCCGCGTTCGACGAGGGCATCGTCAGCCCCCTGAAGGAATGCGGCGCACCGGACATGCGTACCGCGGCGGTCAGCAAGGCCGCGCAGGAGGTCCCGTCGGTCTACTCGACCGACGCGATGAAGCCGGGCGTGCTGCCGGCGACGGACTACATGTACTGGGCCAAGAACTTCCCCGAGGCGATCAAGAAGTCCGGCTATCTGTACATCCTGAACGCCACGACCGAGTTCCAGGTCGGGCAGAACATCCGGGGCACCGAGCGGCTCGGCTATGAGTGGGAGTACGTGTCCGCGATCGACGTCTCGGAGACCAACTACACGACGTTCATCCTCGAGATGAAGAAGCGCGGGGTCCGCTTCGTGACGATGCAGGGCGCGTACCAGCAGGCGGCGAAGATCGCCCAGACCATGCGTGAGCAGGACTTCCACCCGGACATCTACGTCCTCCAGTCCAACATCTACACGCCCGACTTCATCATCACCGGCGGCCAGGACATCGAGGGTGTCCAGATCGGCTCCAACGGCGTGCTGATGGAGGAGATCGCGAACCACCCGGAGCTCCAGCTCTACCGTCAGTGGCTCAAGCGCATCGACCCGGACGCAGAGCCGACCGGCCTCGGGCTGTACTCGTGGGCTGCCGCGAAGCTGTTCGTCGAGACCTTGAAGGAGATCGGTCCGAACGTGACGCGCAAGGCCGTGCTCGACCATCTCGGGACCGTGACCGACTGGACCGGTGGCGACCTGATCCCGCCGCAGGACATCGCCAACGGCGTCCCGTCGATCTGCACCATCATCATTGAGGTCAAGAACCAGAAGTTCGTGCGCAAGCACCCGGCCCAGGGCTATGACTGCAGCGGCAAGGTCGTCTCGACCGACTGATCCGGCTCTCGTCCGCGAGAGGCTGTCCCGATGACGCGCGACGCGGTGCGAACCGTGCTCAGCGCTTGGTCAGGCGCACGACCGGGATCTGACGTTCACAGTCGGCCTGGTAGTCGTCGTAGCCTGGGTAGACGCCGTTCATCATCGTCCAGAGGCGGTCGCGTTCGTCGCCGTCATCGACGGTGGATGCGACGACGGCGTGATCGGCGCCCTTGAGCGTCCACGTGACGTCGGGGTTGGCCTCGAGGTTGAGGTACCACGGGGGGTTGCGCTCGTGGCCGCCGTTGGAGGCGATCACGATCCAGCTGTCGCCGTCGACGCCGTAGATCATCGGGACCTCGCGGAGCTCGCCAGACTTGCGTCCGATTGCCCCGAGGATGCCGACGGGGGCGCCGAAGAACGACGCGCCGATCCGGCCGCGCGTGAGCTTGATGAACTTCGCGTGGCGCCGTGAGAACTTGTTGGAGTCCTCGGTGCCGCGTCCCTTGCGGACGACGCTCATCGGCGGCTTCTTCGGCAGTGCCATGATCAGTCCTCGTGGATCTGTCGCTGAGACTTGACCGTACTGGGAAGACACGCCTATCTTCAGTTTCGCAGTATCGACCAGCCGTTCGACATGTCGAACGCCCACACGCTCCGAGGGTGCACGAATCCATGAAGCTTGACCTGTTCTACGAGATCGACGCTCCGCGGCCCTGGCCGGGAGAGCACCCGCTGGGCCAGAAGAGGATCGAGCAGGAGGCGTACGCCGAAGCGCTCGAGCAGATCGTCCTGGCCGACCGCATGGGCTTCAACACCGTCTGGTGTGTCGAGCACCACTTCCGTGAGGGCCGCTCGCACATGCCCTCGCCTGAGGTCGTCCTCGGCGCGCTGTCGCAGATCACCGAGAACATCAAGCTCGGCTTCGGTGTCACGCTGACCCCGTTCGCGTTCACGCACCCGGCCCGCATCGCGGAGAAGGTCGCCACCGTCGACATCCTCTCCAAGGGGCGCGTCGAGTGGGGCCTCGGTCGTTCCACCCCGATGGAGCAGATGGCCTTCGGCGTCGACCGCGACACCTCTCGCGACCAGCTGCAGGAGGTCGCCGGAATCGTCACGGGCATGTGGCGCGAGGAGTACTTCGAGTACGAGTCCGAGAACTTCTCGTTCCCGCGGCGCATGGTCACCCCCAAGCCCTACCAGGACCCGCACCCGCCGGCATGGGTCGCCGCGACGTCCAAGGAGTCCTCGGAGATCGCCGGGCGCAACGGGTTCGGCCTGCTGTCCTTCGCGATCATGCAGCCCGTCGGCGCCATGGCGAAGCTCATCTACGCCTACCGCGAGGCCGCCAAGAACGCGGTCCCGCTGACCGACCGGATCAACGACCGCGCCGCCGTCTACACGCTGGTCCACTGCGTGGAAGACGAGAAGGACCTGGAGAAGAACCAGGTCTGGGAGAGCGTCTGGTGGTGGTACCAGAACATCGCCCAGTTCACGCTGGACTGGGAGCTCGCCCACCTCCCGCAGGACCAACAGGACAAGATCTTCCCGCTGCTCAAGGGGCTCGCGGACGGCAACCAGGACATGGCGAGCGTCTTCAACGACGCCGACATGATCATGGTCGGAACGCCTGAGCGCATCATCGAGAAGATGAAGAAGTACGCCGACATCGGCGTGGACCAGGTCCTCTGCTACGTCCAGTTCGGGACCATCCCGCACGAGGCCGTCATGCGCACGATCGAGCTGCTGGGCAAGGAAGTCATCCCGGCCGTCGCCGAGTACGCAGGACGCAAGTTCTCGGTGCGCTTCGAGGACGCGGCCAACGCCCCGAAGGACATCGGACGCTTCGGCGACGACTCCCTCACGGAGTCCGAGTCGAAGTGATCGGCTGAGCTTCGACGATGACCGCCACCCCGCACCAGCGGCGGTGGCGGTCGTCGTCCGGCCCGCAAGCAGCGATTCAGCAAGCAGCCAGAGGGAGCAGACCATGAGCGACGAGACCACCACATCCGCACCGCTGCAGGAGGTGACCGCGGTCGCCACCCGCGACACCACCGCCGTGCCGAACTACGCGAGCATGCTCGACCTGAACGGTCGCGGCATGGTCGTCGCCGGAGCGGGCCAGGGGATCGGCCGGCAGGTGAGCCACGCGCTCGCGCAGGCGGGCGCACGCGTGATGTGCATCGACTACGACATGGACGCCGCCGAGCACGTCGCGTCCGAGATCGGCGGGGTTCCGTTCAAGGCCGATGTCCGTGAGCGTTCGGACCTCGAGCAGGCGCTGAAGACCGCGGAGTCGGAGTTCGGCCGTGTCGCCGGCATCGTCGACATCGTCGGCATGGCGAAGTACCGCTCCCTGCTGGACCACACCGAGGAGGACTACGAGTGGACCTTCCAGATGGTCCTGCAGCACGCGTGGCACCTCACCCGCCTCGGTGGCGCGATGATGGCCGAGCACGGTGGCGCGATGACGTACATCGCGAGCGTGAGCGGCATCTTCTCCGCGCCGTGGCACTCCGCCTACGGCGCCGCGAAGGCGGGCCTGATGAGCCTCGTGCGGACCTCCGCGGTCGAGTTCGGCCCGAGCGGTGTCCGCGTCAACGCGGTCGCGCCCGGCTTCGTCTGGACGCCGCGGATCGCCGCGATGCTGGGCGAGGAGGGCAAGGCGAAGAACGACCAGACGCCTCCGCTGAAGCGCGTGGCCGAGCCGTCCGACATCGCCAGCGCGGTCCTCTACCTGCAGTCCGACCTCGCCGCGTACGTCACCGGGCAGACGCTCATCGTCGACGGTGGCGTCAGCGTGAAGTTCCCCTACAACTTGTGAGCCTGCTGCCTCTGTGCTCCGGGTCGCTCCGCCGGCAGCCGCACTGACGATCTCAACACCCTCATGGTTAGCTGCCCGTTGTCGGCGGACCACGGTCAGGAAACCGCGATGAACGATCAAGTGGCCGACGGGGTGATCGTGTCCTCGGAGAACGCGCCGCACGTCGTGGCCGGGCTCAGCCTCGGCGCGCGTGGAGATCGGCCGGAGGGCGTCGAGCCGTTCCTTCGCGGCGTGCCGTTCCCCGGCACGGTGAAGGTCCCGTACCCGCGCGTCGACCTGCTCGACCGCAGCCGCGTTCCCGGCGACACCTGGAGGGTCTCCTGCCTGCCCGTCGGGGTGCGGCTCGAGGTCGTCGGTGATGCCACGCATCTGGAGATCACCTACACCGCCGAGACGGACCAGCTCGGCTACCGCGGACCAGGCGCCGGCACGGACTTCATCTCCTGGGCCGTCCCGCTCGACGGGGTTGCCGGCGGCGTCGACGGCGGCGTCGAGGTCGGCCGCGTGCCCGCGGTCGTCTCGGCCGGGATGTCGGTGCATCCGACGGTGCTCGTCCCGCTCGGTGGCGCCGATGCCCGCACGATCATCTTCCTGCCCGAGGGCATGAAGCCGACGGTCAAGATCCTCCGGCCGCGCGGAGGCACGGTGTCACCGGCGCCGAGACAGCCGCGGTGGGTCGTCTACGGCGACTCGGTCGCCGAAGGTTGGATCGCGACGCAGCCGGCGCTCTCGTGGCCGGCGATCGCGGGGCGCCTCGCAGGCGTCGACCACACGAACCTGTCCTTCGCCGGAGCCGCGCGCGGCGAGCTGCCCATGGCCGAGCAGATCGGCAAGCTCGGCGCGGAGATCCTCACCGTCTGCCATGGCACGAACTGCTGGACGCGCACGCCCCACTCGGTGGCGCAGATGGCGGCCAACACCGAAGCCTTCCTCGACGTGCTCCGTCAGGACCATCCGGACGTCCCGATCCTCGTCGTGTCGCCGGTCGTGCGACCGGACGCCGAGTCCACGCCGAACCGCCTCGGCGCGACGCTCGCGGACCTGCGCGGAGCGATGCACGACGTCGTCCGCACCCGTCAGGACGGCGGCGACGCCGGTCTGCATCTGCTTGACGGGATGACGCTCATGGGCCCGGAGCTGCTCGGCGACGGGATCCACCCGGACGACGACGGCCACCGCGCCGTCGGGGCGCTCGTCGCCGCCGAGATCCGACGCATCCTCACCTGAACGCGACGAGCGATGCCAAACCACGCGTGACGCAGGAACATCCGTCGCTCGCCGAAGTGGGTGGGTGGGAGGTACTGGGTGGCCTTGGTCGCGTCAGTCGATCAGGTCCAGCAGCTGGGTGAGCGCGGCGTAGGCCTCGCGGGCGCGCTCGGCGGTGAACTCGGGGTGTGCGTGGTGCAGCGCGAGGAGGCCGTGGATCTGCGCCCAGAGCGCGTCGGCGAGGGCTGCGGGCTCCGCGGCCAGCGAGATCCCGAGGTCGGCCAGCGCGCTGGCGGCGACGTCGAGGAGCTGGATGCGGCGAAGCTTCCGTTCGTCGTCACCGACGGCGAACAGGAACCGCGGACGTGTGTCGAACATCAGCTGGTAGAGGTCGCCGTTGGCCAAGCCGAACTCGAGGTAGTGCCGCCCGATCGCGAGCAGCTGCTCGCGAGGGTCGTCGCTGAGCTCGGGCAGTGTCGCGTAAAGGCGGGCGAAGCCGTGCTCGACGACCTCGCCGAGGACGTCGTCCTTGCTGGCGAAGTGCCGGTAGACGACGGTCTGCGCTCGGTCGATCCGAGCGGCCAGCTTGCGGATCGAGAACGCCTGCTCGCCGACCTCCGCGAACAGCGAGATCGCCTCGGCAAGGAGCTGCTCGCGCTGCTCCTGCCTGGCGATCTCGGCTGGGGTCTGGGTCACGCGGCGACCGGCAGGACCTCGAGCTTCGCGATCTCACGGGTGACGATCACCTCGAGGTCGTGACGTCCACCCGCGAAGAAGACGAGCTCCGCGACGACGAAGAGGGGAGCGGTGAGCATCGCGGTCACCGGGTTGCCGTTCATGAGCGCCGGCTTGCGGCCCTCGATCGCGTGGCCGACGAACTGGAAGATGAAGCCGCCGACGAACATCGCAGCACCGGTGATGGCGGCGGTCGACGTGCCCATCGTTGCGGCCATGGCCTGGCCGCCGACGGCGAGGAGCACCAGGGCTGCGGCGGCGAATGCCCCCAGCTGGAGGTCGAGGCGCATGTAGAGGGCGGCTCCGAGGAGGGCGACGAGGATCGCGGCGTTGAAGGTCGCGGTCATCGCCATGACGCCGAGCACGATCACCGGGACGCCGATGATGTGCATGATGACGTTGGTGCGGTTCTGGTGGGCGGATCCGTAGGCGACCATCATGGTCTCCCAGGTGGACAGCTCAGCGGCGGTGTCGGTGGTGGTGGTCATCGGGGTTCCGTTCGTGAAGTCGATAGCGCGTAACAGTGGTACGCAGCGTGGAGTGAGTATGACGTAACAGTGTTACGTCTGCCAAGCGGGGCTGGCCGTTCGTCGCCGGTCATGTCGGCGGCGGCGCCGACGTGGCACGTACCTTCGAGGCTCGACGAGGGGACCCGACATGACCTGGACCGGACGCATGGCATCGGTGCTTGCAGCGCTGGCGCTGGCCGGGTGCAGCGCGGGCGGCGTCATGGACGATCCCGCAGCAGGCTCTCGCGGCCTCGCGCTCGTCGGGGCCTCGTGGCGCGTCATCGAGGTGCAGCTCGGCGACGTGGACGCACCGGCGCCGGACGGCGTCATCGCGACGTTCGACACCGACGGCACGCTGCGGCTCGATCTCGGCTGCAACACCTCCTCCGCGACGTACCGGATCAGCGGCGATCTGCTGCGCGTCACCGGCGATCTCGCCACGACCGCGATGGGCTGCGTCGACAGAGAGGACTTCTTCCTGCTCGCCAACGCCTTCGACGGGATGGTCGAGGGCCGCGTCGACGTCGAGGTCACCACCGTCATCATCACCGAGCCGGGCGTGCGCATCGAGCTGCGCCGGCTCTGAGAAGACCCCGAGGTCCACTGTGGTCCGCTACCGACGCGACGTCACCCCTGCCCATGCCGGCGGGCGCATCACCACGCGCCGCGACAACGGTGACGGCACGTTCTCCGACGCCGTCGGCCGGCTCGTGAGCCACCACGCTGGAGTGTTGACGATCGAACGTCGGGACGGGCGCCTCACCGAGGTCGACGAGTCCACGCTCGTGGCGCACAAGCTCATCACCCAGCCGGAACACGTGACCATCGGCGTCCACGAGCTCGAGCGGATCGCCGCGCTCGGATGGGTCGCGAAGGAGCACGTCGAGCGCGGCGGCTGGCTGCTCCGCGCGTCGGAGGGGTTCACGGGCCGCGGGAACAGCGCGCTCGTCCTGGATCCGGACGAGGCGCTGCGCACCCTCGAGGAGGTGATCGCGTTCCATCGCGAGCGCGGCCTGACCCCCATGGTGGCGATCCCGCTGCCCGATGGGGCGGCGGTCGACGCAGCGCTCGAGGAGCGGGGCTGGACAACGGCGCATGGCGGGATCGTCATGACGACGCACACGTCGCAGCTCGCTGCGCTGCTGGACGCACCTGCGCCGCGGGGACCGGAGGTCACCATCGCCGACGCGCCGTCGGACGAGTGGCTCGCGACCTACCGGTATCGGGGAGCGGGCTCCCCGCCGCCGGTGGCGCGGACGCTCATGCTGGGCTCGGAACGGCAGGCCTTCGCCTCCGTGCACCGGGACGGGGCGCTCATCGGGATCGGCCGGGTCGCGGCCGCGCGGGGCTGGTCGGGAGTGACGGCGGTGGAGGTGCACGGCGACCATCGGCGGCAGGGGATCGGACGGCTCGTGATGGGCGCGCTGACGCGCTGGGCGCTCGCGGCCGAGACACCGTCGCTGTACCTGCAGGTCGCGCCGGATAACTTCCGTGCGCTCGCGATGTACCGCGCGATGGGCATGCACGAGCACCACACCTACGTCTACCGGACGCTTGGCTGACGCTCTGGTGCTGTTCGACATATGCTGCATCGCGTTCGCTCCAGCGAACCCGAGCTCATGTTGTCCGAACCCCGAATGGACCAAGGTGGCCCGCCGTACCCCCGCCGTCGACCGCACCGTCGCCGTCCTCAACCATCTGGCAGCGCACCCGGACGATCGGTACACGCTGTCGGAGCTCGCCCGCGACCTCGACCTGAACAAGGCCACAGCACACGCGCTGCTGGCCACCCTCGCCGACACGGGCTACCTCGTGCGCGACGTCGACACGAAGACGTACAGCCTCGGGCCGGCCCTGATCGCGGTCGGCAACGCCGCCACGGCCACCTACCCCGCCGCGACCCTCGCGCAGGAGCCGATGCGCAAGCTCGCGAAGCAGGTGGGCCTCGAGGTCGTCGCATCCCAGGCGATCGGCGACGAGATCGTCATCCTGGCATCAGCAGGACACCGGCGTCCGCTCGGCATCAGCATCCGCCCGGGTCTCCGGCTTCCCCTGGTGCCGCCTCTGGGCACCGCGTTCATCGCGTGGGCCGGCGAGGAGCGCATCGAGCGCTGGCTCGACACCCTCGGGCCGGACGCCGAGGAGGCCGAGCGCGAGCGCTATCGCAGCGCGCTGGAGACCGTCCGCGAGCGGCGGTTCTCGGTCGGTCTCGGCGGTGACGAGCAGCAACGTCTCGTGGAGTCACTGCGCGAGGAGAACCCGCTGCGCAAGCCGACTGCCCCGGGCGAGGAGTACGCGCTGGTGGAGCTCGCGGAGTCGCGTTCGTACCGGATCAACCACATCGGAGCGCCCGTCTTCGACTCCCGCGGCAACGTCGTGCTGTCGCTGTTCCTGATCGGGTTCCGCGGCGAGATCATGGCCTCGGAGGTGCCGGAGTACGCGCGCCGTCTCGTCGAGGCATGCGACGAGATCACGGCGTCCATGCGCGGACGGATCCCCGTCCTGACGTGAACGCGCGCCTGTCGGCCACTCGGACGGCAGGATCCGACCGTTCGGCGGATCTTGGTGAGGGTGTGTATCCGCAGGCCTGTTCACGTCTCTGTCGTGTGTCAAGATCACACGAGGGAGCATGGTCATGATGACCGGACAGGTAGGAGCGGTGGTCGCCGACCGCGTCGCGACGAACACCGTCGCGCTCGGTGTCGCGGCAGCGATGGCGCACGCCCCTGTGGTCCCGGTCGGTGAGGGGACGCCACCGTGACCACCGCGTTCGCCACGACCGTCTCGCATGTCGCCGACGCCCTCGCGGCGGCGGTGGGCGAGCGCGCGATCGTCGCGATCGACGGGTTCCTCGCGGAGGACGACGCCGTCCCTCGCGCGACGGTTCACGTCCTGCTGCAGGGCGCGACACCCCGGCAGCTCCTGAGCGGCAGGGACCGGGTGGAACGTCCGGTCGATCTCCAGATCGTCGTGGTCGTCGACGCCGGCATCGCGGGCGCCGACCTGCTGCACGACTGCTGGCGGGCGCTGGAGCGCCTCCCGGATGTGCTGTTGGTCAACGATCCGATCGACCCGTCGTGGTGGCTGGCCATGGGGCGAGCCCCACGCCCGGCGATCCGCATCGCGGCGACCGCGATCATCAGCGACCTCCACGAGGTCGGCCCGATCGTGCAGGAGCCGCTGCACGTCCGACACACCCCCCATCCCTGATCAGAACCCGAGCGCGAAGGAGTCGTCACATGGCGACCAGCTACCGAACACCCGGCGTCTACGTCGAGGAGGTCTCGAGCGGGGCCCGACCGATTGATGCGGTCGGCACCAGCACGGCCGGCTTCGTGGGCTCGGCGCCCCGCGCCGACCAGCACGTCAACGAACCGAAGGCGATCCAGAACTGGTCGGAGTTCCGCCGCGAGTTCGTCGACGACGACCAGGGCAGGCCGGTCGGACCGTCCACGCCGCTCACCCACGCGGTCGCCGGGTTCTTCGCGAACGGTGGCCGACGTTGCTACGTCGTCAACGTCGGTCGGGTCACGGGCCCGGTGCCAGGAGTTCCCGGTTCTCTGGAAGGCGTCGACGCGCTCGAGCTCATCGACGAGGTCGCGATCGTGGCAGCGCCTGGCTGGTCGGACCCCGTGTCGCACGATCGGCTCCTGACCCACTGCGAGCAACGCAAGGACCGCGTCGCGATCCTCGACGGCCCCGAGGAGTTCCCCAGCATCGTCTCGCTGACCGAGGTCGGGACCGCAGCACCGACGGGGAGAGCACGCTCCGCTGCGAGCTCGAGCGCTGGCGCAGAGGACGGTGACGCCGAGCCGCCACCGCCCACCGCCGCTCCCGCGACCGGCTTCCGGCCGCGGCTCTCCGAGTCCGGCTTCGGTGCGTTCTACGTCCCGTGGGTCCAGGTCGCCGACCCGCTCGACCCCGACGCGGGCATCGTCAGCTGCCCGCCGTCCGGGCACGTCGCCGGGGTGTGGGCCATGACCGATTCGCTCCGCGGAGTGCACAAGGCGCCGGGCAACGTGTCGCTTCGGGGCGTCGTCAACCTGACGCGACGCATCACCGCGTCGGAGCAGGAGGAGCTCAACCCCGCCGGCGTGAACTGCATCCGGTTCTTCCCGGGGCAGGGGACGCTCGTCTGGGGCGTGCGGACCGTTGCCGAGTCGAGCTCGGAGTGGAAGTACATCAACGTGCGCCGGCTGTTCTCGATGGTCGAGGAGTCGATCATCCGGTCCACGCGCTGGATCGTCTTCGAGCCCAACGGGGAGAGCCTCTGGAAGTCCGTCGAGCGTGACATCACCGCGTTCCTCACCCGCCTGTGGCGCACGGGAGCGCTCCAGGGCACCACGCGGGAGGAGGCCTTCTTCGTGCAGTGCAACGCGGAGACCAACCCGCCGGACGTCCGTGACGCTGGTCAGGTCGTGACGCTCGTCGGGATCGCCCCGCTCAAGCCCGCGGAGTTCGTGGTGTTCAAGATGAGCCAGCACCAGTCCGGCACGACGTCCGAAGGAGGACGCGCATGAGCGCCATGTACATGGAGCCCTTCCGGGCCTACCACTTCAAGCTCGAGATCCAGGGCATCGAAGCCGGGTTGTTCACCGAATGCACTGGCATCGGGGCGCGCGTGGAGACCATCCCCTACCGCTCCGGCGGCGAGGGCCAGCGCGTGCACAAGCTCGTCGGCAACGTCGACTACGACCCGGTGATCCTGCGCTACGGGCTCACCGCCCACCGGGCCCTGTGGGACTGGATGAAGGATTCGCTGCGTGGGGTCGTCGAGCGCCGACCGCTGTCGTTGATCTACCTGCAGCCGGACGGCGTGACCGAGCAGGCTCGCTACAACCTCTTCGAGGCCTGGCCGTCACGTTGGCGTGCTGCTCCGCTGGACGCGATGGAGCGCCAGGTCGCCATCGCGGAGATCGAGGTCGAATACGAGTACATGGAGCAGTCCTGATGGACGTCGGGACGGCCCTGGACCGCCTGTTCCGGTGGATCGCCGCTGCGCTCGCACGGCGACTCGAGTCCTTCGCCACGCGTCGGACCACGTCGGTCGGCCCGCCGTCCGGCGGGGTGCCCGAGCACTGGGCCGCGCTGGTGCGCGACGCGGCTCCGCACCTGCTCGAGCCGGATCCTCGGTTGGTGCGGCCGTCCGCTCCATCACCCGTCCGGAGCCCCGCGCTCCGGCCGTCGGCACCGACCTTCCACGCAAGGTCGCGGCCCGGCGGGCCGTCTCCCACAGGTGCTGGCGGGCGAGCCAGAGCAGAAAAAAGAAAAACACGCCATACGCCCCGAGCATCTGCGTTTCCTCGGGCGTGGTCAGGGTCGGGCCAAAGGTCACGCCGAGCGCCGAGGCCGG
>RCMY010004530.1_pt1 | contig 12021 bp, 9 predicted proteins | sample 2041341 | NCBI WGS metagenome assembly RCMY01 (sample SAMN09708234, study PRJNA481090) | Marine sediment metagenome, whole genome shotgun sequencing project.
GCATCAAAATATTGTGTTTAAATATTTGTGGAAAAGGTATATTCTATTCGATTGCTGTGCAACATTTTAATCGGTTCTTTTTAGAGAAAAATGGATAGTGAAAAAAACTCAGTTTGATTTCGACTAATGAATCGTAAATTCTTACATTTAAATCCTTTTAAAAAAATACAAAAATGCTATTAAAACGACTTTTGGTACTACTGCTGTTCATTGGTTCATCAATAGTATACGGCCAAGAAATCAAGGTGATGACTTACAATATTAAATACGACAACGTAAACGATACGGTCAATAACTGGAACGACCGCAAAGAAAAACTGGTCGAACTTATCAAACATTACGGCCCGTCGTTTATCGGTATGCAAGAAGCACTTCACCGGCAAGTTACCTACATCGACAGTAGCCTAACAGACTTTTCCTATATCGGGGTCGGTCGTGATGATGGAAAACAAAAGGGGGAATATTCCGAAATTCACTATGATTCGACCCAGTATAAAGTGCTCGAAAATAATACTTTTTGGCTTTCCGATACTCCTGACAAACCATCCGTCGGTTGGGATGCCGCCTTGGAACGCATTTGTACGTATGGGCTTTTTGAAAACCTTGAGTCCGGCGAAAAACTATGGGTCTTCAACACCCATTTCGACCATAAGGGGGAAACGGCCCGTAAAAATTCCGCCGAACTGATCGTCAAAAAAATAAAGGAAATAAATATGGACAACCTGCCTGTAGTCTTGACGGGGGATTTCAACCTCACCCCCGACGAAAAGGCCATCCATCTAATTAAAAATTATATGCAAGATGGCAAAGAAATCGTTAGCACACCCTTTTACGGAACCTCCGGTACTTTCAATGGCTTTGAACCGGACAGAATTTTGGACCATCGGATCGACTATATTTTCGTAAAAAACCTGAAGGTCGAAAACTATACCCATATAGACGACCGTATGGAAAACCTCAAATATATTTCGGACCACTTTCCCGTATTGGCGACGCTTAAAAAGTAAAAAAGCCTGATTTCCTTCGAAATCAGGCTTTTGACCTTTCAAATATTTAGGACGCTTCTACTTCTTCAAAAAAGAAATCAAAATTTTGTTCAGCTCGTCGGCGTGGGTAATATTCAGCCCGTGCGGTGCGCCCTTAATAACTTCATACGTATTGTCGGCTATACCTTTGGCCGCTTGATTTGCCGAAGTAGCCTGAGGTACGGTTTCGTCGGCGTCACCGTGTACAATCAAGGTAGGCACAGATACATTCTTTAGCTCGGACCGGAAATCCGTATTCATCCAGGCAAGTGCGGTCTGTATGGTAGCCCTTGGCGAGGCATGGGAGGCGATTATGAAATCATAGTCCAGCTGGGCTTCGCTGACCATGTCCTTATTATCCTTATAATTGTAGAAACTTTTTCCGAACTCCTTTAGAAAGCCGACCCGGTCTTTTTGAAGGGCATCTATAATACCGTTCAACGCTTCTTCAGGTACGCCATCGGGATTGTCATCTTTCTTTTTGACTAACGGAATAATGGAACTGATCAAAACTGCTTTGGCAATTTTATCCGCACCATAATCCGTGAAATAACGGACTACCTCTCCACCACCCATCGAAAATCCAACAATAACGGCATCCTTTAAATCCAATCCATCGATTATCGTATTCAGGTCACTGGCTAAAGTGGAATAATCATATTCGCCCCATGGTTGTGATGAAATTCCGAAACCCCTACGGTCGTAGGAGATACAGCGGAAACCCTCGTCGACGATTTTCCATACCTGTTGTTCCCATGATTTACGGCTCAGCGGCCATCCGTGGATTAAAATAACCGGTTGCCCAGTTCCATAATCCTCATAAAAGAGGTCTACGGGTTGTTTTGACTTTTTGTTTGTGATAAAAGGCATGTTTTTAGATTTTAGTTATTAGATATGATACCTATTCGCCAAGCTGACAGGTTTTAAAAGCTCTCTCTTCATGATTGGGTATCAAGTGAATGTTAAGGTAAAACGATTATTCCATTACAATAGCTTAAATGTAAATGGATACTGGTTTTCACCTTAACACAAACAGTAAGAATATTGCCCGTAAAGAAGATTTATGCTACTTTAGGGTATTTTCCGGTAGTTGATGCGTTGATTTATCCACTATCCATAAAAACGACCGACCTACCAAATACGTAATTTAAAGTATAGATACTTTCAAAAATGAAAATACAAAGCAAACTTGGATTGGGAATACCGTTGGAATCCCTTATCGCAAAGATAGGATGTTTGATTTTTTGTTTCGGCGTGATGGTCTGCTGTTCCGGTACTTCGGATGATAAAGATCCGCCGTACGACAATAACGCCGGTGTGGAAGTCGATTCCACGGAAACCGTTGATTCCAAAGATACGTACCCACCTACCCTTTTCACCGTAATTGGCGACGTACCCTACAACGATGATCAAAGGAACGGATTGATTGCCATAATCGATGCCCATAACACCAAGGCGACTTCGGAATTTGTAGTACATGTCGGCGATATCAAGCCTGGAGCCGATGACTGTGATGAACGTGTCTACGAAGATGTCAGCGGACTACTGAAAAAATTCAAGATCCCTACATTTATGGTATTAGGGGACAATGAATACAATGATTGCGACAACCCTGAAGATGCGTTGGCACTTTGGAACGAATACTTCTTACATTTCAATGATAATTGGGAATTTTCACATACGATCGAGTATCAAGAGGAGCGGCAAGAGAACTTTGCCTGGGTCGAAAACGGCGTACTTTTTTTAGGCTTGAACCTAGTAGGAAGCTCCGTTCACGACCAAGCGGAATGGGACAGGCGTTTGGCCGATGATGCAGCTTGGGTGGAGAAACAATTTGAAATTCAGAAAGATAACATTCAAACAGCCGTTCTGTTCGGCCATGCCAACATGACGGAAGTTGGTCCCGCAAAATTCACACCCTTTACCGATCGATTCAGGGCATCGGCAAAATCCTTCGGCAAACCTGTGCTTTATATGCAAGGCGACGGCCATTTTTGGTTCGAGAACAGACCTTGGCCCGAGCAAAATATTTTACGTGTTCAGATTGAAGGTGGCGCCAATGCGGTGCAGGTTACGGTAGACGCCGATTTGGAAAATCCTTTTTCGTTTGATCGGGAGTTTTTGGAGTAGAAATACGGTAAAACCAAACCTTTTCGTTCTACATAGGGTAAGTCATGTAAACCGTGAATTTCGTATCTTTTACCAAAAAGCGCACGTGATACAAATACATACGCATACCGGTACTACCTGCCATTTCTGTGTGAAGACCGAAGATGGCAACACACTATTGACCAGTATATCGTTTTCCGATAAAACCGAATTGGAGGCAACTATTAAAAGCTTGGAAGCACCCCCCCTCACCCGCAACAATTTTGAAGGAAAGACAAATACCGAAGGTAAATTTCTGTTCAACGTAAGGAATGAAGTTGGTCATACGATTGGCCATAGCGAACCTTATGATTCGGAGGCAGGTATGGAGAACGGTATCAAAAATTTGAGGGAAAATATCAAACTACTAGTGTAGAAGGGCTTTAAAATTAGGTGTCGATGTTCGTTCGAACCTTTTACTGCGCTCGAGACAAACCAAAGTCCACAACTGAAAACCGCTGATTTCAAAATAAGATCTCGACTGCACCTGCGTTACCGGCAAAGCAAGGTCGTTCGGATACGCTGGCCAATCAATTACCTTCCTATAATTTTTCTAAAATGGATAAAAACGCGTCGTGCATTTTACCCGTATAATCTAAATGGGTTACGATGCGTTGTTTGCCTTGTCCCATTCCGATTATATATACGTCGTTCTCCTTTAACTTTTCCACAAAACCGTCTCCGCTCATGTAGTTTTCGTCAATTTCGAAAATGATGATATTGGTATCGATAGGCTCCACTTTTTTGATATACGATAGTTTTTGCAGTACATTTCCGATTTCTTGGGCTTTTTTGTGGTCTTCTGCCAGTCTTTCGAAATGGGTGTCCAAAGCGTAGATTCCTGCCGCGGCCAAATAGCCCGCTTGGCGCATTCCGCCACCCAAAACTTTTCGTATCCGCAGTGCTTTATGGATTAATTCTTTGCTGCCGATCAATACCGACCCTACGGGACAACCGAGACCTTTACTCAAACAGATACTAATGGTATCGAAAAGTTCACCGTATTGTTTTGGGGATTCGCCTTTAGCAATTAGAGCGTTCCACAATCGGGCGCCGTCGAGATGATAGGCGAGTCCGTGTTCGTTGCAAACGGCCTTGATTCGTTCAAGCTCCGCGAAATCCCAACAGGCACCTCCGCCTTTGTTCGTGGTATTTTCGATGCAGACCAAGGATGTTAAGGGACTGTGATAAAAATCAGGCGGATTAATTGCCTCCCCCACCTGTTCCGCAGTCATCATGCCTCGATGACCGTCGATTAATTTACAGGATACCCCGCTGTTAAAGCTCACTCCCCCACCCTCGTAGTTGTAGACATGTGCATATTTATCACAGATCAATTGGTCTCCGGGATTTGTATGTAGCTTGATGGCCGTTTGGTTGGTCATCGTTCCGCTAGGAAAGAATAGGGCGGCTTCCTTTCCGAACATTTCGGCCATTTTTTGCTCGAGGACATTAACCGTCGGGTCGGCCTTAAAAACGTCATCGCCCACCTCGGCAGACATCATGGCGTCGAGCATGCCGGGTGTGGGCTTAGTTACGGTATCGCTAATAAGATTTATCTTCATGTCAAGTTCAAGTGTCAAGCGCAAGTTCAAGTGTCGAGCGCAAGTTCAAGTGTCGAGCGCAAGTTCAAGTGTCGAGCGCAAGTTCAATTGTCGAGCGCAAGTTCAGTTGTCGAGCGCAAGTTCAAGTGTCAAGCGCAAGTTCAAGTGTCGAGCGCAAGTTCAAAACAGGTTGCTCACTAATTAGTGGACTATTCCACGAGTTGCCCCAGGAGCATTTTTCAATTAACTTCAATCAAAACAGTCCATTCCGATAGGGGAACCATCAGGGATTTTAGAAACGGGAATTACCTCAAACTGTTCGGGATGTTCGTAAAAATCGTTGATCCGTCTTCCCATTTCGGCCTTGATAGGGTCGCTGAGCATTTTCAATTCGGAATCCAGCATTAATCCCCTGATTTTTTGACTGGCAATGGCGTTTACCTGTGGATGGACATTTTCGTTGGCCGCTAAGTTCATCAAATGGAACAACACCCGAAAATTGATATTCTTCTGCACCTCCGAAATATAAGAATCTTTTTGCTGTTGTTTCATTGTCTTATCGACTACGGCATCTATTACTTCTTCCAAACCTATATGGTTACCATCCAAGGCTTTTTGTTGTATCAAGCGGGATGCCCTTTCGGGATGCAACAATAAGCCCAAGGTCATATCCGCGGCAGTTTCGGGGGCGGACAAGGCGTCGAAGGAAACGCCGGTTTTTCCTTTTAAGGATTCCCGTGTTCGCGGATACCCGAAAGCCCTTGGTGGAAACAAGGACAGTTTCCCCTTCGGAATGGCAATTTCTTCGGCATCCAAGGTTTTTAGGATAGTTTCCAAGGCCTGCTTCTGGGTCTTTTTATCCAGCGTTTCCACCGTAGGCTGTCCGTCTCCCTTAACCGCGTAATTGTAATCCAATCCCCCGATGACCTTCGCGGTCGCTTCCGTCTGGTACCGATGGAAGAAATACAGCGGCGCAAAAACATCCTCTAAAACGGAATTCGGTTCGCCCGTTCGAATGTTATCGATGGAGAAATTATCAATGGCCACTTCCCTGATTTTCAACACCTCTTCCAGCTCGGCACTGGCCGATTGTCCGTTGTCCCACAAATGGGCAAGAGCATGCGCCCCACCTTCAGGCCGGGCGTCTTGGTCGGTGATATAGCGTAAGCCATCTTTTTGGGCCTGATTCAAAATCAAGTTCAGCGCTTGCTTTTCATCGGTCTCTTTGGGGAAGTCTGTGTAGGAATAGGCGACCGTTACCTTGTCCCACGGCCCAATTCCGGTAGCATAGGCCTCCGAAAAGTCGATTTTTCCGTTTTTCAAACTGAACTGCGGATGGGGATAATCCATGACCGAGGCCCTACCATTGGTGCTGGCGGCAAAATTATGGGCAAAGCCCAAGGTGTGTCCTATTTCGTGGGCGGAAAGTTGTCGGATACGGGCCAACGCCAGTTCTAGCATCGGTTCGTAGTTATCGTCCCGCTCCGCGAAAGGCTTATCCATCAAGGCCTGGGCGATTAGAAAATCTTGCCGGATACGGAGGCTTCCCAAACTGACGTGGCCCTTAATGATTTCCCCGGTTCTAGGGTCGGTAACGCTGCTGCCATAGCTCCAGCCCCGGGTGGAACGGTGCACCCATTGAATGACGTTGTAGCGGACATCCATCGGATCGACGTCGTCGGGCAGCATCTTTAATTGGAAGGCATTGGAATAGCCGATGGACTCAAAGGCTTGGTTCCACCATTTCCCACCTTCCAATAGGGCGGTCCGTACCGGTTCTGGCGTACCGTTATCCAAATAATAAACGATCGGTTCGACGGCTTCACTTGTTTCCACGGCCGGGTCCTTTTTCTCCAGACGATGACGGGTGATAAAACGTTTTTCGATAGATTCCTGAACCGGGGTGGCATAGTCGTAGTATGAAAAAGGATAGGATCCGCATCTTGGGTCGAATTCCCGCTTTCTGTAATTATCGTCCGGCAGTTCGACGAAGGAATGGTGTTGGGTTACCGTCAACAGATCGGGATTCGGGGCAACGGAACGTATCCAATCGCCTTCTGCATCCCCTTTAAACGTTAGGGTTACGTCGAATTCGCAGTTTTTCGGGAACCCTTTCGTACGGTCCATGGCCATTGCACTTTTATCCTTGTCCAACGAATAGGTGCCTTGCTCGGCCTTTTTTAAACGCTGGGCCACACCGTGTACATCCTGCAAAAGAAAATCGCTGATGTCGATGGTATATTTTCCATCCTTTTCATCCTCAATTTTAAATCCGAACAAAACGGACTTCGCAAAGGCCTGTTCGATGGATTTCCGTTCCAAAACATTATTCGTCAAGGCCCTAAATTTCAAATTGGGTTGTACAAGGAGCAATTTGTTTCCGGCTTTTTTAAAATAGACCACCTGTTCGTTGCCCAACTGGCCACGATCTAATCCGATATCGTTGCTTCCGATACCGCTGCTAAGTGAATAGACGTACAGAAATTCCTTCTCCAGCTCATCGACCTCCAAATAGATTTTATCCGTTTTGACATCATACTGGAAATCGAAAAATCCGGAGAATTTTTGAAAATCCTTACTTTTTTCTGCGAACTGTCCGGTTACGGCAATCGAACAGAATAGCAGTAAAAAGGACACTAGTTGATACTGTTTCATTCCTTATTATATGACCCATTAGGTGATAGGCGTTAAATTTAATCCATTCCATCCGCAAGAAAAAGTTCTATTCCCAAAAAAATATCCTTCGATTTTTAGTGATACTGATAAATTCACCCCATAATATTGTGGTATTCGTCTTTAGAAATCCATTGTAAACTAGTATCTTTTGAGAAATTTATTTGTCTATGGCCACCACTAAAAGCCAAATGTTCTCTTCCTATCAAAGAAATCCCTTATTATTTGACGAAATATTCGATAAGAATGGTAAGATTATGTCCGTTTACTCGGAACTATTCGATCTGTACGGGGGGCATTCCATCAAAGATTACGTTAAACTGAACGATAAAGCCAAAGCCTCGTTCTTCAATCAAGGTATTACCTTTCAGGTGTACGACAAAAATGAAACCAAGGAAAAAATATTCCCCTTCGATCTATTTCCGCGTATCATCGACCCTAAGGAATGGGATATTATCGAGCGTGGCGCCATTCAGCGCAGCAAGGCTCTCAATTTATTTCTGTGGGATGTCTATCACGATAAAAAAATAATAAAACAAGGTATCGTGCCGATGGACTTAATCAGTTCTTCCGCAAATTATTTAGATCAAATGGTCGGCATTGACCCTCCCGGCGGTATTTATAATCATATTTCGGGCACCGATATCATCAAGCATAACGACGGGCAATATTATGTTCTGGAGGATAATATTCGCTGTCCTTCCGGTGTCAGCTATGTCATCTGTAACCGTACGGCTTTAAAACGGGCGCTTTTCGGTGTCTTTAATCGTTATAAGACCCACACCGTTACCAATTATGCCGAGAACCTTCTTGATCTGCTGGAAACCGTAAAACCCAAAGGCGTCGATATACCTAACGTTGTGGTCATTACGCCCGGCATGTTCAATTCTGCCTTCTATGAACACTCCTATCTCGCCAAGACTATGGGTGTGGAGCTGGTAGAAGGCCGCGACCTGTTCGTAGAAAATGATTTTGTGTATATGAAAACTATCCGTGGGCCCGAGAAAGTCGATGTCATCTATCGTAGGATAGACGATGCCTTTATCGACCCCTTGGAATTCAAACCGGATTCCGCAATTGGTGTACCGGGACTTTTCGCCGCCTATAAAAAAGGAAACGTCACCTTGGCCAACGCTCCTGGAACGGGGGTCGCCGATGATAAGGCCGTATACACCTACATGCCGCAAATCATAAAGTATTATTTGGATGAGGAGCCAATCCTTAATAATGTACATACCTACCATTGTAGCCGCCCCGATGAACTGAAGTATGTGCTGGAGCATGTACACGAACTAGTCATTAAACCGGTGGACGAGGCTGGAGGATACGGTATATCGATAGGAAATAAGTTGACCAAGGAAGAAATCGAAACGGTTAAAAAACAGGTGAAGGAAAGTCCCAGAAAATATGTGGCCCAACCGATATTATCGCTTTCCGTTCATCCGACCTATATCGACGAAACCAAATCTTTCGAGCAGCGACACGTCGATCTAAGAACCTTCACCATTTTGGGCAAAGATCGGGAATTTGTACTGAAAGGCGGATTGACCCGCGTCGCCCTGAAAAAAGGAAACCTCATCGTGAATTCATCGCAAGGCGGCGGATCTAAGGACACTTGGGTGCTGAAGGAGTAGTCAGTAGTCAGTAGTCAGTAGTCAGTAGTCAAAATCATTTTTTTTCAAAACTGATAAACTCCAAAACTTTTTTGAACTTGAACTTGAACTTGAACTTGAACTTGAACTTGAAATAACCATATGCTATCAAGAGTTGCTAATAACCTTTTCTGGATGGGTCGTTACATCGAACGGTCGGAACATATAGCACGCTATTTGAACGTGAACTATTTTTCATCGCTAGACGCCCCCAACCAATTATCGCAGTCCCGACAATTCGTATTGCGTTCCATGCTTTTTATGGTCGGGGATCCCGAAGATGACGAGTCCGTTCAATTGGACGAAGAAAAGGTGCTGTATAAAATCGGTTTAGACCCGGACTTCTCCTTTTCCATTATCAACAACGTAAAATATGCCCGGGAAAACGCCAACAGTGCCCGTGACCTAATCTCTACCGAACTCTACGAAGCCATCAATAAGTTCTACCATTTTGTGTTGAACTACGATGCGGATAGTTTTGTTAAAAACGGACTGCACGATTTTACCGTGAACGTGGCCGAAATGACCGCTATTTTACGCGGCAAGATGCGGGGTACTTTATTGCATGACGATATTTATTCCATTATTATGATGGGCGTCAACATTGAAAGATCCACACAGATTATCCGCATGATCAATGCCAAACACCACGACGCCGAGAAATCAAGGGGCAGTTACGGTGATACCTTCGGCAATAGTTTTGAGTGGACCACCTTGTTGAAATGCGCGGAATCGTACGATATGATGCGGCGTTTTTATAAAAAGACCCCGACCAGCATTTCTACATTGGAGTTTTTGATTCTCAATCCCAATTGTCCCCGTTCGGTCATGAACAGCCTCAATCAGGTTTACGACCATATTAAAGTATTGGATCCAAGTAAGAACTACAATAAAACGTCAACGGCCTTTTTGGTGGGAAGGGTACGGTCCGAATTCGAGTACAAGTACATCCAGGAGATCGAGGAGGATATCCAATCCTTCATCGAAAATATTTTGGAAAGCCTTGCGGAAATAGGCCAAAAAATGGAAAAGGAATTTTTCAACTATTGAGCCGTCCGCTTAGCGCCAAATAAGCGACAAGCGGTAGGCATTATAAATCGAATTCTTTGTTTGAGAAATAGTATGTTTGCCTTATCTATCAGATAGCCATGTCCCTAGAATATTCCATCACCTATACCGCAGAAAACACGTATGAGAATTGGGTGAACGACGCCCATTGGCAGTTTTTGATCATTCCTCAAAAAAATGAAAATCAAGAATTTATTGATGTTCAATTCAACAACTCTCTCAATACTATCAACCAATTTTCCGTTAACGGATACGGGTTCCAAACCATCCGGGTACATCCCAAGAAAAAGTTCAAACAGATTTCGTTCGAGGCCCATTTTAAATTGACTAAAAAGGAGGTGAATCCATTTGATTTTATACAAGCTGAAGATATTTCCCAAGCCTATGTCCACATTGAAGAACTGAATTTCAAGGTAGATTTTGAGGCTTTTTTGAGAAATACCCGTTTTACCACCCTTCCCGAAAAAAATAGGGATGCCTTTCTATTTGACAAAAACGTATCCCTTTTTGAAAACTTACAGGCCCTGAATGAATGGACCTATACCCATATTTATTTCAAGACCGATGTGACCGATGTCAACACCATTCTAGACGAGGTTATAGAAAAACGGCACGGGGTCTGCCAAGATTTCACCCATCTGTTCTGCGCTTTGGCCCGGCAAAACGGAGTTCCCACACGATATGTATCCGGGTACCTACACCAAGGCAACGGTTTTTTTGGCGATTCACAGATGCATGCCTGGGCGGAAGCCTACGTGCCGAAAATCGGATGGATCGGCTTCGACCCCACCAATAACCTGCTGGCCAATACCAACCACATTAAGATAGCCCACGGCAAGGACTATACCGATTGCTCCCCGCTCAAAGGCGTGGTCTACACCACAGGGAGAAACGAGACCAGCCATACGGTGCAAGTTTCAAGTCAGCAACAGTAACGAAATCTCTGGTCTAAGATCTCGCGTATCAAATCTAAATAGTACTTTTGCCCAAAATCAGAAACAAATGACAATTACGACAGACCTGTTCAAAGGTCTACAGGATCGCCTCGGGGCCTTAAGACGGTATCTTTGACGTCGATGCGAAACGTATCGAAATAGAGAACGAGCAAGAGAAAACGCTCGCTCCCGACTTTTGGGACAATCCCCAAGAAGCGCAGGCGCACATGAAGTTCATCCAATCCAAAAAACAATGGGTAGATGATTATAATGGTGCAAAAACCGCTGTGGGCGATCTCGAAGTATTGCTGGAATTCCAAGAAGAAGGTGAAATCAAGGAAGAAGAGGTCGAGAGCCAGTACGAAAAGGCCCTGAACCAGATCGAGAAGTTGGAGTTCAAGAACATGCTTTCGGAAGAAGGCGACGAACTGTCGGCCGTTTTGCAGCTTACCGCGGGTGCAGGAGGTACGGAAAGTTGTGATTGGGCGTCGATGCTCATGCGCATGTATATGATGTGGGCCGAAAAGAACGGGTACAAGGTCAAGGAACTCAACTATCAAGAAGGTGACGTGGCGGGTATAAAGACCGTGACCCTAGAAATCGATGGCGATTATGGCTTCGGATGGCTCAAAGGCGAAAACGGGGTGCATCGTTTAGTACGCATCTCCCCTTTCGACAGCAATGCCAAACGGCATACTTCGTTTGTTTCTGTCTATGTCTATCCATTGGTGGATGATAGTATCGAAATCGATATCAATCCCGCAGAGTATACGATTACTACGGCAAGGTCAAGTGGTGCAGGTGGCCAAAACGTAAACAAGGTGGAAACCAAAGTACAGTTGACGCACCATCCGACCGGCATACAGATTTCCTGTTCCGATTCCCGAAGTCAGCACGATAATCGTGCAACGGCTATGAAAATGCTGAAATCGCAGCTGTACGAAATCGAGCTGCGTAAAAAAATGGAGGCACGGGA
>RCMY010004531.1_pt1 | contig 12019 bp, 10 predicted proteins | sample 2041341 | NCBI WGS metagenome assembly RCMY01 (sample SAMN09708234, study PRJNA481090) | Marine sediment metagenome, whole genome shotgun sequencing project.
AGGAAAGCCATTCCTGGCGAGAATGCCTTCCAGATGTTGCTCCAATAATCCTTGTACCGTGAGCGCTTCCATTCGCCACGTTATACCACTATACTGTAAATATATACAGCTTTATTTGTCCTGGTCTTCTCCGAGCTTGCTCGGCGAATCTAACAGCTTATTCAATATAAAAATGACGCGATATATTCTTTCAAAATGATATAAAACTATATCGAGAACGTCTTAAACGTTATCGATAAGTTTCTGTGGCTATTCACTAATTAAATCGAGTAGCGCGCCAGTAATTAATAAAAGCATAAAATTGATACCCTATCGCTACAGAACACCATATACTTTACAGTACTGTATGTAAACACAGGGTACGGGTGTGTAATGGCGTTAAAATTTATTCAATCAGTTCGCAATCACTTGCGCGCTAGGCACTATAGTAAGCGAACTGAAGAGACTTACATACATTGGATCAGGCGTTACATACGCTATAACGAAATGGCTCATCCTGACTCGTTAGAGTCGACCGATATTGTTCGTTTTTTAGAGCATTTAGTAATAGCCGGCAATGTTTCGCCTTCTACCCAAAGAACCGCGCTGAACTCGCTAACATATCTTTACAAAAGATTTCTGGGCCGGGAAGATATAGAGCTAGGTGATTTTGCGAAAGCGCATAAGGCAGTCAAGTTGCCGGTGGTGTTGACATCGCGGGAGGTTGTCAATTTGCTAAACCAGCTTCAAGGCGAACCCAGAACGTGCGCTGAGCTAATGTATGGTTCGGGCTTAAGAATTATGGAGGTTTGTCGGCTGCGAGTTAAGGATATCGACTTCGACCGACTCTCAATCTATGTACGCGATGGAAAAGGAAGCAAGCAGCGCGTTACCACGCTAGCAGAGACCTGCCTGCCGGCGCTTAAAAGACAAGTTGCTTTGGCGAGAATTTACTGGCAAGAAGATCAGTGCGCAGAAACGTGGGACGGAGCCTATTTGCCTTATGCGCTAGAGCGCAAATACGCTAGTGCAGGTTTTGAATTCGCCTGGCAGTATTTGTTCCCAGCCCGCAAGCGTACCCGTGACAAGAGAACAGGCAAAGTGCGCAGGCATCATATACAGGAGCAGAATGTGCAGCGAGCGGTGAAGAAAGCGGTAGTCAATTCAGGAATTGAAAAGCCGGCCTCTTGCCACACCTTGCGGCATTCTTTTGCGACGCATCTTTTAGAGCGCGGTGCCGATATTCGCACCGTGCAAGAACAGCTAGGGCACAGCGACGTGAAAACAACCGAAATTTATACGCACGTTATCAAGCGTGGTGGCAGAGCTGTTAGGAGTCCGCTGAGTGATCTCTTAGAGGTCGTTCGTGCGCCAAGCAAGCTGGAAGAGCCCGCCGCGGCTCCCTATTGCAATTAAATATCAATTACAAAAGGTGTTTGCCAAAAACCAATACGGCAGACGATATTTATGTGTTCCTCGGCGCCAGCTTGAAACGCCGCCGACGTTTTACGAAAACCGAACAGCGCATCTGCCAGCATGCACCTATCGCAGGTTATTGCAGGCCAGAATTACGCCTAAACAACGATCGGCTGCTGAAGTATTGCTGCAATTTAGATGCTTAAGACTGAGCTTAAGTTTTCTCGATCAATGTGTCGCATTAGCGCAGTAAGCTCTTGCTATATTTAGCTTTGCTCGGTCGCTATTGCCGCGAAAGCTGTATGGTCGCACAGCGTATGTGCTTGTATAAAGTAGGGTGCACGTGACCCCAGCGGTTAATAATCACACCCAGGTACTCCGCAGCGCTCTTACTATGTTAATCTACGCGTTTTCGGGTAGCTTGGCTGCCGTGGCGGACTCGTGCGATTAAAAAACCGAATCTGCCAATAGCTGCAACATAACAAATCAGAACATTTATGCCTGTGACATCACTCCATAAGCCACAATTTCCGCTCATTTCCGGCTGCCTTGCTCTGTGCACTGTACTATTATTAGCCGGGTGTACTACCAACAAGGTATCGCCTGCAACGATTGCCTTGCAGGCTGAATTAGAAGCGCGAGAATTGCAGCTGCAGAAAGAACAATCGACCCTGGAAGAGCGCCGCGAGCGGCTCGAGAAGCGCGCTGACAAGGTCAAGTCGCAGAATCAAAAAAATAAGGATGATTCCAAGCGCTTGAGCGCTAAAGAGCGTCAATTTGAGCAACGCATGGCGGCCGACAAGCAACCCGCTGCAGCGCAAAAATCGAGTACCCCGGCTGAAAAAGCAGTGGCGAATATGCTGTTACTCGGCGCGACAGAGAAGGTGGCCTTGAACCCGCCAAATATAAAGCTCACAGGCCGAATAGATACTGGCGCCAAGCGCTGCATGCTGGGAGTTTTTGATTTAGCAGAGTTCGAGCGTGATGGCGAACCACACGTGCGCTTTTTCATTCTGCCAGAAAAAGGCGCTGACAAAATTGAAGTCACGCGGCCAATCAAAGAGCACACGCGTTTTTCGGAATTGAATAGTAATGGCAAGAAGCGTCCGGTAGTGATGCTACGCGTAGAGCTTGGCAGCATCGATGAACAAGTTGAGTTCGTGCTGGTGGAGAACAGTAAGGCCGATGCGAGCGCCGTGAGCATTGGGCGTAACCTGCTGCGCGATCTGGCGGTTGTTGACGTCAGTAAAAGTATGCTTATCAAAGACAAAGCCGAGTAGCGCGAAGTGAGTGCAAAAATAAAAGTCTATATTGTGGCCGCCCTGCTGTGCGTATTTGGGCTCGGGCTGACACTGTACAAAAATGTGGTGCTAGGTTTTCCTTTGCTGCCCGGCAATCAACAACCCGTTTGGACTATCGAAGCCGAAGTCAACTTTACCGCCGTGGGCGATCCCGTGCTGGTGTCGCTGGCCTTGCCTGTCGACCCACCGGACATCAGCATACTAGACCAGGATTTTGCCTCGCCAGGCTACGGCTTCAGCGAGAAAAGTGCCGAATTTAGCCGCCGCGGTATGTGGAGCAAACGTGCCGCCAGCGGCGACCAATCAGTATTCTACCGTTTAGATGTACACGAAAAACACGGCAAGCGGCTGCAAACACAAATACCGCCGGTAAAGTCTGCGGTTGAAGCCGAATTTGTTGAACCGCTAAAAACTGCTGCCAACACGTTGACCGAAAAAGTGCGCGCACAGTCAGCGAGCCCCCACACCTTTACGGCCCAGCTTTTACTCGAGCTTAACGCCGAAGCACCCGACCAAAACGTGCGCCTGTTGCGGCGCCAACTAGACACTGAGGAAGAGTTTGCCAGTCTGGTCGTCAAACTCCTCTCCAGTGAAGGCATCGCGGCGCGGGTGGTTCGAGGTCTGCTGCTTGAAGACGGCCGCCGCCGTCAGCAACTAACCAACGCCATCGAAGTGTACGATGATGGCGACTGGCAGTTCTTCAATATTGAAACCGGTGCGACCGGTCTACCCGACCGTTTTATGATCTGGCAGCGGGGCGGTCGATCGCTGCTTGAGGTCAGCGGTGCGAGAAATTCGGGTGTTTATTTCTCGATCGTTGAAAATTTTCGCGCCAGTAAAGATGTAGCGCTGCAAGACAAGCAAAGCGCCGAAGCCGCGTTGATCGACTTCTCCATTTACAGCTTACCGCTGGCTGAGCAGAACGCGTTTAAGTCTATTCTACTGGTGCCAATCGGCGCGCTTGTGGTGGTGGTAATGCGCTTGCTTGTAGGGCTAAAAACGTCGGGTACGTTTATGCCCATCCTGATCGCGCTGGCCTTTATTCAAACCTCTTTAGTAGCGGGTTTGCTGATTTTCTTGCTAGTGGTTGGCACCGGGCTGATTATCCGATCCTATCTGTCAAAACTCAATTTGTTGTTGGTGGCGAGAATTTCCGCGGTCATTATTGTGGTGATTCTGATTATGGCCAGCATGAGCGTCATCAGTATCAAACTGGGCATCGACAAAGCGCTGACGGTGACGTTTTTCCCGATGATTATTCTTGCCTGGACTATAGAACGCATGTCAATTCTATGGGAGGAAGATGGCCCCAAAGAGGTGCTACTGCAGGGCGGCGGCAGTTTGCTGGTCGCCACCATTGCTTACCTTTGCATGACTAATAACATCGTTGAGCACCTCACATTTAACTTTCCCGAATTACTGCTGATTTTACTCGGTGTGATTTTATTACTGGGTCAGTACACAGGCTATCGGCTGAGCGAGTTACGTCGTTTCCAGCCCATGGTCGAACAAGCGCGCGAACAAGAAAAACAACATGCTGACAACACCAAAACAACTTCGTAAGCTCGGTATTCTGGGCATGAATGCCCGCAATGTCGATTTGATCGCGGCGAAAAATCCGCGTCGCCTGTTCCCTCTGGTTGACGACAAGTTGAAAACCAAGCATGTGGCCGAGCAAGCCGGCATCGCCGTGCCGAAACTGCTGGCAGTAGTCAACCAGGAGTCGCAGGTACGCAATCTTCCCACCACGCTGGCAGAGCACAGCCAGTTCGCTATCAAACCTTCCAAGGGCAGTGGTGGTAAGGGAATCCTGGTGATAACCAACCGCGAAGGTGATGTGTTCCTTAAGGCCAGCGGCGACGCCATCAGCATGACCGAAATTCAACGCCATGCATCCAATACGTTAAGCGGCTTGTACAGCCTGGGTGGTCGGCAAGACGTGGCGATGATCGAAGCGTTAGTGCAGTTCGACCCAATATTTGAAAAATACAGCTACGAGGGCGTGCCGGATATTCGCGTCATCGTCTATATGGGTTACCCGGTAATGGCCATGCTGCGTCTGGCCACGCATGAATCAGACGGCAAAGCCAATTTGCACCAGGGCGCAGTAGGCGTTGGCATCGACCTCGCGTCAGGTCGGGCACTACGCGCTGTGCAGCACGGGCGTCCCATCAGCCATCACCCTGACACCAAGAACATTCTATCGGCAATTGAAATACCGCACTGGGAACGGCTGGTGCCGCTGGCGGCCGCCTGCTATGACGTCACCGGCATGGGTTATCTCGGTGTTGATATCGTACTGGACCGCAATTTTGGCCCACAGATTATCGAGCTAAATGCGCGCCCAGGGTTGGCTATCCAGGTGGCCAATGGGGCAGGGATGTTGCCGCGGCTAGCGCGCGTCAATAAGCTCAAGGAAACGGTCAGTGACCCGGCTGTACGCGCCGAATGGAGCAAGCAGGCGTTTGGTATACTGCCTCCGACTCCGTAGACATTGCGCATTACTTTTCGCTTTGAGAACGTTAAAAAGCTCCTCACGCTGCCGGTAGAAGCAGTCGAAACGCCTCCGTAGTTTGACAATGAACAACAGCTAACGCATTGTCGCTGCTTCTTTTTGACGAAGGTTTCTTTTGGGCGACGGACTACTGATATGGCGATTGATACAGGCAACGCAATTTTGACGCCAGCAGCTATTTTGGTTGCATGGTTGCATGGTCGCTGGTGATGCTGGCGTGGACGGCGATGACTCGCTTTCCAGCGATTGCGAAATCAGGCATCGACGTTAAAAAGGCTCCACCCGGTGGTCGTGGCGTAGACCTCGAAACCATTCTACCTGCCAATGTTAATTGGAAGTCGCATAATTACACGCATTTGATGGAGCACCCCACCATCTTTTATGCCAGCATCTTCATTCTGTATCTGACCGGCGCGGTAACATCGTTGCTGGTGACTTTTGCCTGGGCTTACACGTTATTGCGCATCGCTCACAGTATTTGGCAGGCAACGGTCAACACCATCATCCCTGTCCGTTTTGGTTTGTTCTTGCTCTCTACGTTCTGCCTTATTATTTTGTCGGTACACGCCGTTGTTGCAACAGTTTGAGTAAGTTTATGGCACAACCACCGCCGCCCCAGTAAAATTCCCCGCGCGCAGATCATCCAGCGCCTCATTCGCCCGCTCCAGCGGGTAGATATGCACCTCCGTCTCCACCGGTATACTCGCCGCCAGCGGCAGGAATAACTCACCATCCTGTCGGGTTAGATTCGCAACCGAACGAATTGAGCGCTCGCCCCACAGCCACTTATAAGGAAAGCTCGGAATGTCGCTCATATAAATGCCGGCACAGATGACTTTGCCGCCCTTGCGCACGGCGTGTAGCGCCTTGGGGAGCAATTCGCCCACTGGCGCAAAAATAATAACGGCGTCCAGCGATTCGGGCGTGACCTGGTCCGCGTCGCCTACCCAGCTAGCGCCCAGCTGCCTGGCAAAGTGCTGCGCTTCCGTGTCGCCGCGGCGAGTAATCGCATGCACCGACCGGCCCTCATGGGTGGCTACCTGAATCAGTATATGTGCGGCCGCACCGAAGCCATAAAAGCCTATGCTTGCAGCATCGCCGACCATGCGATATGCCCGGTAACCGATGAGGCCGGCGCACAGCAATGGTGCCGCCGCCGTGTCTGCATAGTTTTCCGGTAGCGGGAAACAGAATTTGGCATCTGCCACCGTGTATTCGGCAAAGCCACCATCGCGTTGGTAGCCGGTATAAATGGCGCTGTCGCACAGGTTTTCCTGCCCGCCGCTGCAATAGCGGCAAGTGCCGCAGCTGCCGCCCAGCCACGGCACACCCACGCGTTGCGCTAGTGCAAACTGCTGCACGCCTGCGCCGAGCTTGCTGACACTGCCAACGATTTGGTGGCCGGGTATGAGGGGCAGGGCAGGCTCCTGCAAATCACCGTCGACCACATGCAAATCGGTGCGACAGACACCGCAGGCGCTGACCTTAATTTGCAACTGGCCGGTTTGCGGTTCGGGAATGGCTCGCCCAATCAGTCGCAAGGGCCGGCCGGCTTGTTCAAATTGCATGGCACGCATAATGACGCTAATTATGCCTGAAGAGATCTGCCGCGCGTTTGATTTAAAACAAATCAACACGCATTGTTTTTTGCTTTAATTGGCGTTGATGCAGCGTAACTTTTACCTGCTGGGTTAAAAAATGTAGAGTAGACAACATGCCAACAGAATTTTCAACGGTAGAAGCCTGTGTCGCTGCAACGATTGATAGCGTTGGCAAAAACGTGGTGCTGGGCCTGCCGTTAGGGCTGGGTAAGCCCAATCAACTAGTCAATGCCTTCTACCAATGCGCGGTGGAAGACCCGACAATAAACTTGCACATACTCACTGCGCTGTCGCTGGAGAAGCCGAAAGCAGGCAGCGCGCTGGAAGCCAGGTTTCTCCAGCCTTTTGTGGACCGGCAGTTTGGCGACTACGAGTCATTGGTCTTTGTCGAACCGCAACGCCAGGAAAAATTGCCCGCCAACATTAAAGTATCGGAATTTTACTTTAGGGCCGGCTCAATGAAAAACGTGCGCTCGGCGCAATGCAACTACATCAGCTCCAACTACACCCTGATCGCGCGCGACCTGCTGTTACTCGGTATTAATGTAGTGGTGCAAATGGTGGCTGAGCGAGAGCTAGACGGCGCGCCAATGCTGAGTTTGTCCTGCAATGCCGATGTGACGCTCGATTTGCTACCCGCGCTTGCGGCGGAGAGGGATAAAGGCCGCGCCACTGTGTCAATTGCGCAAGTACACGCTGACTTGCCGTTTATGTATAACAAAGCGTTGGTCAAGCCTGATGTGTTTGACATGCTGGTGCGGAATCCGGCTTACAACACCACTTTATTTGCTGTGCCAAACCCGTCGGTCAATGCGACTGATTTTATATTAGGCTTGCATGACAGTACCTTGATAAAGGACGGCGGCACATTGCAGATCGGTATCGGCTCGCCTGGCGGTGCGATTACTTACGCCTGTATACTTCGCGAAAGCGACAACGCCGCTTACCGCGAGATTGCCGCTCAAGCGCTGGTCGATACCCACATAGTAGAAGCAGTCGGTGGCCTCGGAACCTTTGAACAGGGTTTGTACGGCTGCAGCGAAATGTTTGTTAATGGTTTTCTCCACCTGATGCGCGCCAACATTTTGCGCCGCGCTGTGTATGACGACGTGGCGATACAGCGCCTGCTAAACAGCGGCAAGATTGCCGAGCGCATCGATACGACAACGCTGCTCACGCTGATCGAGGAGGGCGTGGTAGCCGCAACCTTAACGGCGGAAAACGTAGCTTACCTTACACATTGGGGCATTCTAAAAAGCGAGGTCAGGTATAGCGCCGCCGAATTGCGTATTGGCGAAGTCTCCATGGCTGCTAACCTTGGCGTCGAGAGAAACTATCAGCGCGTATGCAAGCACGCGCTAGGCGACTATTTAAACAACGGTGTAATCATGCACGGCAGTTTCTTCCTGGGGCCGCGGGATTTCTACACCGCTTTACGCGCCATGCCACGCGCAGAGAGCGAAAAAATTTGCATGAGCAGCGTACGCCAAATCAATCGCATCGGCGACGCGATGCTACACCCACTGCAGCGCCGTCACGCCCGATTTATCAACACCGGGATGATGGTAACCCTGAGTGGCGCGGTGGTTTCCGACGGGCTAGAAAATGGCCAGGTAGTAAGCGGTGTCGGCGGCCAATACAACTTCGTCGCGCAAGCGCATGATCTACCGGAAGCGCGTTCCATTTTATGCATTCGCAGCGCACGCGGCAGCGGCGAGCACACCGCTTCCAATATTGTTCCGCACTATGGTCACATCACCATTCCACGCCACTTGCGCGATATGGTTGTTAGCGAATACGGCGTAGCCGACCTGCGTGCGAAAAGCGATGCCGAGATCATCATGGCCCTGCTAAATATAGCCGACTCGCGGTTTCAGCAGCAGTTGCTTAACGCAGCGGTCGATGCCGGCAAAATAGATCCCGATTATCAAATTCCGCGTCAATTTCGCAACAACACCCCGCAACGCATTGCTAGTCTGGTGAAAGCCTGGCAAGCAAAAGACTATTTCCCGCCATTTCCGCTGGGTACGGATTTTACCGATGAAGAGATCGCGCTGGGTAAAAGTTTGCGCAAAATGCAAGCGCTGGCCGATGACCCCAAAGCCATGCTGAAAGCGCTGCTGCGTTCATTCACTCATCAAGTCGATGAGGGAGAAGCGCAACATTACCTTGAGCGTATCGGATTGGAGCATCCGCACACGTCGAAAGAAATGATTGCGCAGCAATTATTGCTGCTAGATCTGGAAGAAAACGGTTATTTACGGCCGTTATAAGTTCTTAGGGAACGTCTTCTACCGGAAAAGTCGCGTCGATAAATGCCAGCAAATCTGCCGACAATTCGACCCCCGAGGCGCCGGCATTGTCTTCCAGTTGCTGAATTTTAGTTGCCCCAACGATGGTCGACGCAACGTTGGTCTGGCGCAAACACCAGGCAATCGCCAATTGCGCCATGCTGATGTCTTGCTGCTGCGCCCAGTGTTGAAGTTGCGCCACATTGTCGAGTACTGCCCGTTGCAGATAAGCATCCATAAAGGTATTGCTCTGCGGGTCTGCTGCCCTGGAATCCTGCGGCGTGTTGGCGGCGCTGTATTTGCCGGTAAGCACACCCTGACCCAGTGGGCTGAAACAGATTTGGCTGAGGCCAAGCTCCTCGCAGGTGCCGAGAACATCCTCTTCAAGCCATCGGCGTAGAATATTGTAGCGTGGCTGATTGGAAATCGGCCGGGTCAAATTGTGCGCATCGGCCAACTGGCAGGCGTTGCGAATGGCTTCGCTACTCCACTCCGATACGCCCCAGTACAGAATTTTGCCACGGCGGATAAGATCGTCAAAAGCACGCACGGTTTCCAGCATGGGCGTGTGCGGATCGGGGCGATGGCATTGGTACAGGTCTAGATAATCCGTTCCCAGCCGCCGCAGCGACTGGTCGATGCTTTCAACAATATGTTTGCGCGATAAACCCTGGTCGTTAGGATTGTCAGACATCGGAAAATAGCATTTGCTGGCAATCACCAGGTGTTGGCGGGGAAATGCAGCCAGCGCCTTGCCAAGCTGTTTTTCAGCGTTGCCGTGAGCGTAGACATCGGCCGTATCGAACAGGTTAATGCCCAGGTCGAATGCTGTGCGGCAAATCTTCTCGGTTTGCTGCTGATCGATGCTGGCGCCTGCGGTCAACCAACTGCCCAGCGAAACTTCACTAACGCGTAAACCGCTATTACCTAAAAAACGATACTGCATAATTCGATTCCTGTTATTGAGTCTGGTCGCACACAGCGGTTAAGTTGATCCGGGGTGTTCCGGCGCGCGTAATTACAACTCTCATCTTATACATGCTACTCCTTTGCAGTATGCTTTGCGCGTGCAATGCATGCTGATGAACAGAAAGTAGACCATAGACGTGAGAGTCAATGCGATTTTAATATTGCCCACAATTTCTTATTGAAGTTACGGCGAAAATAGGGCTAAGTAAGGTCAAACGATTCAGGCGGAGAGGTGAGTTACATATCATGCAACAAAGGGAAGAGATCGTTCTGCAAGCTGGTAATGATAAGCTCAACGGCACGCTAAGCATTCCAGAGGGGGCCACTGCGTTAGTCATGTTCGCGCACGGTAGCGGCAGCAGTCGCTTTAGCTCCCGCAATAAAATTGTTGCCGCTGAAATCAACAAAGCGGGACTTGCGACCCTATTGTTTGACCTGTTGACGGCGCAGGAAGACACGACCGACCAATTAACCAGCGAGTTTCGCTTTAATTTACCGCTGCTGTCGGGCAGGCTGATCGACTCTATTCGTTGGTTGCAGCATTACGAGAGTAGCAAGCACATGCCTATCGGTTTATTCGGTACCAATACCGGAGCCGCGGCCGCGCTGATTGCGGCGGCGGAATTTCCCGATAAAGTTGGCGCTCTAGTGTCGCTTGGAGGGCGCACCGACCAGGCCGTGGAAGCGCTGCCCGGCGTACGTGCGCCTACTTTACTCATTGTTGGCGGCTATGACGACGAAGCGCTGCAAGCCAACCGCGAGGCGACCAGTTTACTCAGCGCTGAGCATCGGCTGGAAGTTGTCCCCGCTGCAACTCACTCGTTCCGCGAGCCAGGTTGCCTGGAGCAGGCTACGCAGTTGGCGCTGGACTGGTTTTTAAAATATCTAAGCCCGTCGATGGTTGGTATGAAGTGCTAACGGCACATCTTCCAATACTCACAGCTATTTCGATATAATTCCAATATATCATTGATAAATATAATAATATAAACATTATTCTAGAGTCATTGTAGCTTGTTTCTTAGCCACAGCCAGCACTGGATATTCGATATGGACGGCACGTTGACGGTAGCGATGCACGACTTCGATGCGCTGCGCGTCGAGCTTGATCTACCTGCCGGCGAACCGATTCTGGAATCACTCCAGCAACTGCCTGCACAGCGGGCAGAACAAGTTCTGCAGCGGCTCAACGAAATCGAGTGGCAACTGGCGCGTAGTGCTGAGCCGCAGCCAGGTGCGTACGAATTGCTAAGCCAGCTCACAGAGCGAGGTAGGCAACTGGGCATTCTGACGCGCAACGGCACAGCAATCGCACGGGAAACGCTGCAAGCGTGTGGCCTTGATCAGTTCTTTAGCGACGACGTTATCATCGGTCGTGAGACATGCGCGCCCAAGCCCAATCCGGCCGGCATAGCTCATTTGTTAGATTACTGGCATGGAGCCAGAACCCGTACCGTGATGATTGGCGATCACTCGTTCGACATGCAAGCAGGTCAAGCAGCGGGCGTGAAAACCGTGTATCTGAATGTAGGCGAAGAGTGTGCGTTGCCGCCCGCTGCCGATTTCCACGTGTCGGCGCTAGCGCAGCTAACGGCGTTTTGCTAGCGCACCATGCTGAATGAGTGTTGCTGTACCGCGTCGCCGTCGTTTAAGCTCGTCATTGCCGGATAACAAAGTTTTGTCTTTGCTCCCCCGCGTAGACAGCCTCGCGCCGCTTAATTACACTGGCCACAATAATTATAGGCTGATGATACGTGAGGATAGCACCGGTGAATTACCGCTCGGTAGTGTTAGTGTGGTGTAACGAACAAAGCGTACAAATAGCGAGTCGCCAAGGGGTCAGCCGCAAGGCGCATTTCCGAAGGCATAGTGGGCCTACGTCGAGGCAATGCAACGCAGCGGATGGCCCCTTGGCGGCTCGCCCGAAGGGAGGCATACAATTTGCGC
>RCMY010004532.1_pt1 | contig 12018 bp, 11 predicted proteins | sample 2041341 | NCBI WGS metagenome assembly RCMY01 (sample SAMN09708234, study PRJNA481090) | Marine sediment metagenome, whole genome shotgun sequencing project.
TGCGCGGGAACTCGTGCGATCAGACGTCAGGCGAGCGGGAATTCGAAGGCGGCGATCTCGCCGAGTGCTTCGCCGAACGTGGCGACGGCGCCATCGAACAGGGTCTTGCCGAGTTCGGCCGTTGCGGGCAACGGGTCGCCGATGTGGCCGTCCGGCCCAAAGTCGTTCGAGAGCCAACCGAACGCGACCGAGCCGCCGAACTTCACGTGCTGGTTGTCGGCGAGTCGCTCAGGGACGTTGCGTGTGGCGACGGACATGTCAACCAATTCTGGGGCGAGGTGGAGCATCAATGATGTCTCATCGGTGCCGCCGTGAATACCCATGCCGAGTTCGCCCGCAGCAGAGTAGCCACCCTGATCCGGTGGAATCGACGGATGGGCGAGGAAGGTCATCAGGCCGTGGGCAAGACGCAGCTCACGGTTTGCCGCCGCGACGAGTGCCGAGTTGCCACCGTGGCCGTTGAGGAAGACCAGCTTGCGAGCGGGAGTCTTCGCGATACACCGGCCGATGTCGTCCAGCACGGCAAGCAGGGTGGTGGCGGACAGCCAGATCGTGCCCGAGGACCATGCATGCTCATTCGACTTCGTGTACGCGAGCGGCGGCAGGATCCACACGTCGTGCTGCTCTCCGACGGCATCGACCGCTGCGGCGGCCACGCGGTCAGCGATCACCAGGTCGGTGTTGAACGGCAGGTGGGGACCATGCTGCTCGACAGCGCCGAGGGGCTGAACGATGATGCTCGACGCGCTGAGCGCGGTGTCGATCTGAGGAGCGCGGAGTTCGTCGAGTCGACGTGATGCATGTGCCACACCCGCAGGTTACGCGCCAAGCCCGAGCGTGCGGAAGACTGGTCGCGTGACTCCCCCTGCAACATCGAACTTCGCTGAAGGCGCCAGCCGTACCAACTTCGATGCCATCGTGATCGGCGCGGGACACAACGGCCTCGTCACCGCCGCCTACCTCGCCCGGAGCGGCATGAAGACGCTGCTCCTTGAAGCCCGCGGACAGGTCGGCGGCACTGCAGCGAGTGAACCGTTCGCTGGCGCCACGGTCAATATCTGCAACTGTGATCACCTCACGTTTCGCACGACCCCAGTCAGCGACGAACTCGGTCTGAGCGGCCATGGTCTTCAGTACATCGATGTCGAACCCGCTCAGCACAACATGGCCTGGAGCGGCACGGGAACCACACCGAGTTGGTCCCACCACCACGACCTCGAGGCCACACTCGATTCGCTCGGCGAGCACTACCCGGGTGAGGTCGAAAACTATCGGCGCTACGAGAAGGCGGCTCGCCCAGCGATCGAAATGGTGTTCGCCGCAGCAGCCGAGCCGCCGACGTTCAGCGGGCTCGCAAAACTTGCACTCGGGAAGCGCCTCGCCGGAACACCGACACTGCTCCGTTGGTCCCGCCGCAGCGCAGCCGACGTGCTTCGATCGTTCTTCAGCGCGGATGCGATCACCGGCCCGGGGGCGATGACGGGGCCGATGGTCTGGGGCATCTCGCCAGAGTTCGACGGGTCCGGGCTCGGCGCACTGACCCACGCAATGCGCCACGTCGGCACGGTCGGGCGTCCCGTTGGCGGGAGTGGCCAGGTCACCGAATCGCTCCTGGCCGCCTTCCAGGCAGCGGGCGGCATGCTCCGAACCGGGAGCCCGGTGGCCTCGGTCCAGTGCGAAGGCAGTGGTGTTCGGGGTGTCACTCTCGTGGACGGCACTGAGTTCGAGGCGCCGGTGATCGTCTCCGCATGCAACCCCCACGACACGTTCCTGCGCTGGCTGCACAACCCGCCTGCTGCAGCCGCCGACCTCATCCGTCGCTGGAAAGACGTCCCACATGCCGAGGGATACGAGTCCAAGATCGACGCCGTCCTCAGCGCTCCCCCGGTTCTCAAGGACCACGACCGGCCGCTCGGGCCGACCACCGTGATCGCTCCGTCACTCGCCGACATCGATCGCGGCTACCACCTGATGCAGCGCGGTGAGATCCTGGACCGCCCCGGCATGCTCGTCAACGTCCCGACGCTGCTCGACCCGACGATGGCCCCAGCCGGCCAGCACGTCTTCAGTCTTGAAGCTCTTTTCACCCCGTACAGCTTCACGGGCGCTGACGGCTCCGGCTGGGCGAGTTCCGACCTCAGGGGGGCCGAACCGCAACGTTGGCTCGAGGCATTCGCCGAACTCTGCGAACCGGGATTCCTCGACTCGATCATCGACTGGCGGGCAATGACGCCGGCCGTCTACGAGTCTGACTTTCACCTGCCCGCAGGACACGCGACGAGCTTCGCGGGCGGTCCACTCGCCGCATTCCGCAATCCCAACCCCGAACTGACCAAGTACGAAACAGCGGTCGATGGCCTGTACCTCACCGGCGCAGCAACCTTCCCGGGTGCCGGCGTCTGGGGCGCCAGCGGACGCAACTGCGCCACCGTCGTCCGCGCCAAGCACTCCTGACCCCCGCTCCGGCACTTCGCCCGTCCACCGAGGTCCCGAAAAATGATGCGTGAGCGTCGCTGGGCGGGGATTTTGCTACACATTTGGGCGCTCTTGCTCGGGCGTTCTCGCGTGGTGGTTCTGGCGTGGTGGTGAGCGTTGGTGGATCGGTGATGGGTGCGATTGGGGGGCATGCCGACAGGAATAGGGGGAACGGGCGTACGGTTGAACTCAGCATGAGAACTCCCGGATCTGTGAACTTGGGCCGGTACTCGGGGATCCCCGTCCGCGCCCACTGGAGTGTTGGACTGGTTGCGGTGTTCTTCGGGACGAACCTGGCGGTGACCTATGGCGTCGTCGCCGGAATCATCGCGACAACTGCGTTCTTCATGTCGATTCTTCTGCACGAGTTCGGTCACGCACTCGTTGCTCGTCGATATGGCGTGAACACCGAATCAATCGACCTGTGGGCCCTGGGCGGCATGGCCCGGCTCGACCGCGAGTCACCGAGCCCGAAGGCTGAAGGGTTGATCGCGGTCGCTGGCCCTGCAGTGAGTCTGGGAATCGGCGTGATCGCAACCGGGGTCGCAATCATCCTCCAATCGAACGTGCTGGGCCTGATTGGCCTCATCAACCTCTTTCTCGCAGTCTTCAACATGCTGCCAGGAGCCCCGCTCGATGGCGGACGTGTCCTCCGCGCGGTCCGCTGGTCGCGCACCGGGGACAAGTACCGGGCCATGCGCGATGCCGGTAACGCTGGTCGTGTTCTGGGCTGGGCCATGGCCGTTCTCGGCGTCGCAGTGATGTTCCAGGGTGGCCCGGGCATCTTCCTGGCAGTCACCGGGGCATTCATTGCCATGAATGCTCGCGTCGAGATCATGGCGTCGTACATCGGCGAACAGCTCGTGGGCGTGAAGGTTCGCGACCTCACGCTGTTCGGTATCGCTCACGCAGGCAGCGATATGGACGCCTACTCGATGATCGATCAGCGCCAACGGCTCGGCAACGCCGGTGCCGTTGCCCTCGATGTGAATGGTGACGGCCACGTCGACGGCCTCGTGCTCGAAGACCAGCTCTGGGCGATTCCGACCGAGCAACGAGCACTCACGATGCTCACCCAGCTGATGACTCCGTTCCACACGCTCGCCAAGGCTGGCCCCGACGATGACTTGTCGTCGGTACTCCCCCGACTCAACCCGCTCCATCCGCTGGTCACCGTCTGGAACGGCGAGACACTGCTCGGCATCGTGCCGGCGAACCGTTTGGCTGAGCGACTTCAACTCGCCGAGCAGCGGGCCTTCAACAGCTGAACGAACGAGCTGTGAGTGCGGCGTGGAGCCGCGGTGATCAGGCGTCTTTGACAGACCAGTTGCGCTTGGCGACGGGCTCTTTGTCGCTCCACGGGAAGTTGATCCACTGGTCGGTGTGCTTCCACACGTAGTCGCACTTGACGACCGAATGGGATTTCTCGTAGATGCACGCAGTGCGGACTTCGCCGACCTTGCCTTCGCAGAACTCTTCGACTGACTTGAGCGTGTGGCCGGTATCAGCGACGTCGTCAACGACCAAGATCTTGCCGTGTGACAGATCGATGAAATCCGGTGCCGGGGGCAGAATTCGCGGCACATCGAGGCGCTCATCGACGCCCGTGTAGAACTCGACGTTCATCGTGTAGACGTTCTTGATCGACAGGGCGTAACCGATAGCACCGGCTGGCAGCAACCCGCCGCGGGCGATCCCGAGAATCATGTCGGGCTCGTACCCGTCATCGGCCACCATCTGCGACAGCGATCGTGTGGCCTCACCCAGCATGTCCCAGGTCATGATTTCGCGCGCTTCAGACATCGACTCGAAGCTACACCGCTGGTGGCGCCCACCCTCCATTTCCGGCCGGATCGGACGTTGGCTGCGGGACTGTTCGTCGCCCTGGGTTGGACGTTGCCCCGGCATACCTGGCGTAGATCAACGCGTCGACATCGACACCGTTCGGAAGCCGATGCGCTGTCCACCCGATCTGCTCGAAGCCAGCGCCCTCGAACGACTTCTTCGAACCCTCGTTCTCGACCGCCGTCTCGGCGCGAAATGACCAGCCGCGCGCACACAGGTCGTCGGCGACGAGCGTCAAGGCGCGTCGCATGTGGCTGTGGTTGCGACCGGCCGCGCCGAGCCACATCCCGATGGTCGCCATGGTCGGGTCGTCGGTCGAGGCAAGACTGATCACCCCGATCGGACGGTGGCTCTCGGTTGTCGTGATGACGAGCAGACCAATCTGCCCGAGCGTGATGGATGCCGTTTCCCTCGCCCACCGTTGGCGGTGTGCCTCGGTCCAGCCCATGTTCTGCATCACGACGTCGTCGATCGTGGCCACGATCAAGCCGCTGTCGCGCCGGTCGGCGGTGCGAACGGTGGTGGAGCCATCCACGTGGAACAACGGCCGCTGGGCGCAGCGTTGAGGGTCCATGAGCAGGGCGACCGAAGTACAGATTGCGGCGAGCACAAGAATCGTTGCGACTGGTGCTCGGATGCTTTCCGCGAGGAACGGCCCGGCGCGCACGAGAACGGCGCCCACGCCGAAGGCGCAGGCGACAGCCAACACGATTCGTCGACGTTCGATCTGCCCGCAACTCACACCTCGTGATTCGGCACCAAGCGAACCGAACTTGATCCGGTCGCAGACGACAGGTGGCGTCGGTTCGGGCTCAGTCGGCCGCTTCGATGAAGCCGACGCCGCTTCAGAGGCAGATGTCGGTGGGGCGGACCGGGACTCGATTCAGCGGTGCATCCACCCCGGCCTGCGCCAGAGCGTCACGGATTGCTGCGACCACCGCAGGGGTGGACGAAATGCAGGGCGGCTCACCGACTCCCTTGGCCCCGAGCGGGGCCAGCGGGTCGGGTTGCTCGATCATCGTTGCCAACACGGGTGGCATGTCGAGAAAGGTCGGCAGCAGGTAGTCGGTGAAGTTGCCATTGCGGATCACACCATCGATCTGGATGATCTCTTCCATCACCGCGAGGCCGAGGCCCTGAGCTATGCCGCCTTCGATCTGTCCGATGACCGACAGCGGGTTCAATGCCCGACCCACGTCCTGGGCTGTGGCGATCTGCACGACTTTGACGAGACCGAGTTCGGGGTCGACGTCGACAACTGCCCGGTGCGCGACGAACGCGAATGCCGTGTGCGGGTTGCCTTGACCATTCTCGTCGATCTCGGTGGTCGGCGGATGGCGATACTCGACGGTCTCGTCGAGGTCGAGCCCAGAACATGCCGCAGCGGCGTCGATTCGTGAACCACTCGACGGGTCGACGATGTCGGTCCCGTCGATGAACAGGTTCGAGGCGCCCCAGCCCTGCGCCTCAGCGACATGGGCGAAGACGAGGTCGCGGACGGTCATGCAAGCAAGGTTGACGGCCCCGCCACTCATCCATGTTTGGCGCGACGCTGACGTGGAGCCGGCAGAACCGACCTGCGTGTCGATCTGGTCGAGCACAACGGTGTCGATGCCGAGGACGCTGCGTGCGATCTGCGGCGCCAGCGTGACGAAGCCCTGGCCCACCTCGGCGGTGGCGAACTTGAGGTGCACCTCGACGCCGTCGGGTCCGTCGGCGAGGCGACACCGCGCCGTTGCGTAGTCGTCGAATGCTTCGGAGTACATGAGGTTCTTGATCGAGACGCCCCACCCGATGCCGCGCACCACGTCGCTGGCATCGGCCGTACGGCCCGCGCCCCCGGGCAGCTTCATCGCGTCGATCGATCCATCAGCCATCGGTGCACCGCCGACTGGCTCGTCGGGCAACGGCAAGGCACTCGTTTCGCGGAGGCACTCCTCCACCGGCGCGACGTTCAGGACCGGCTGGCCGGTGATCAACGTGTCGCCGGTACGCATTGCATTGCGTAGCCGTATGTCGAACGGGTCGATATCGCATGCTGCGGCGAGCTTGTCCATCTGCGATTCGTAGGCGAAGCACGCCTGCACCGCGCCGAACCCGCGCATCGCACCACACGGCAGATGGTTGGTTCTGACGGCCCAGCCCTCCACGACGGCGTTCGGGCACCGGTACGGACCTTGAGCCAAGGTGATGGCGTTGACGAGCACCGCCGACGAGGTCGATGCATAGGCCCCGCCGTCGAACACCATCTTCGATTCAATCTTCACGATCTCGCCGTCGGCGGTGGCGTGATGTCGCATCCAGATCGACGCCGGATGGCGATGCACATGGCCGAGAAAGCTCTCGGCACGGCTGTACGCCATTCGGACGGGTCGGCTGACTCGCAGGGCGAGCAGACAGCAGTGCACCTGCAGGCTGATGTCTTCGCGGCCGCCGAACGCACCGCCCACGCCGCCCAGCACCAACCGGACGTCCTCATCGTCGAACCCGAGACACGCCGCGATCTGATGCCGGTCTTCGTGCAGCCACTGCGTCGCGACATGGAGTTCGATGCCCTTGCCGCCAGCGTCGGGCATGGCGAGTGCTGCTTCAAGGCCGAGAAAGGCTTGGTCCTGCATGCCGATTTCGTACGTGCCCTCAACGACAACATCGCCCACCGCCTCGGCATTGCCGTGCAGGATTCGCTGATGGCGGATGACGTTGCCGTCCGGATGGATCGGGGCACGGTTGCCGTTGATCGCCTCGTCGGCATCGAGCAGCGGTTCGAGGACCTCGTACTCGACGACGATCGCTTCGAGCCCGCGACGAGCGACCTCCGGATCGTCTGCGGCGAGCGCCGCGACGGGCTCGCCGACGTAGCGCACAACACCTGATGCGAACACCGGCTGATCCTGCGCGATCAGCCCATAGGCCATCTGGCCAGGCACATCCTCGGCGGTCACGATGGCCTGCACGCCGTCGATTTTCCATGCAGCCGACAGGTCGATCGACACGATGCGGGCGTACGGGTGCGGCGAGCGGAGCGTCACGCCGAACAGGCAGCCATCAGCGGAGATGTCCGACGAGAAGGCGTAGGTGCCTTGGACCTTTTCGATGCCATCGGGCCGCGTCGGCGACGTGCCGAGCGCGCCATGCCGTGGTGCCGTGCCGGTTGTGGACTGGTCGATGACGGTCATGACGTCGTCGCCTTCGGGTCGGCGCCGGTTGATCGGCGCTGTACTGCGACCTGTTGGACGGCATCGATGATTCGGCCGTAGCCGGTGCATCGGCAGACGTTGCCGGCGAGCTCTTCGCGGATCTCGGTCTCTTCCGGCGCAGGCGAACGATCGAGGAGATCATGGACCGCCATGATCAGGCCGGGCGTGCAGAAGCCGCACTGCACGGCTCCGGCATCGACGAAGGCCTGCTGCACATCGCTCGGAGCGCCGGCCGGTGCGATCCCCTCGACCGTGGTGATCGCCTGACCGGTTGCTGCGGCGGCCATCACCAAGCAGGAACACACGAGTTCGTCATCGACGAGCACGCTGCACGACCCGCACTCACCCTGCTCACAGGCACCCTTGGCACCCATCAAGCCGAGGCGATCGCGCAGCACGTCGAGCAGATTTTCGCCCAACCACGAGTCGTGGACCTCTCGGTCCTCACCGTTGACGTGCAGCGTGAAGATCTCGTTCATGATGCGCTGCTTCCCTGTTGTGTGGCTGCTCGGCGAGCCAGTCGTTTGGCGAGTACCCCGACGGCGTGGCGCCGGTAGTCCGCCGTTGATCGGTGATCAGTAATCGGTCGACTTGCTGCAGACACCGCTGCAGCAAAGCTCTCGAGGACATCCGGAGGTGTCGCAAGGCTGGACCAGTCCAGCGATGCAGCGAGGTGTGCCTCCGCTTCTGGACACCGCAGGGTGGTCGGCCCGACCGAGCCGAGCGCGACGGCCACTGTTTCGCGCTCCCGGTCGATGACGAGGGCAACGCTTGCAACGGCGATGACCATGGCGTTGCGTACGCCGACCTTGGCGTATCCCTGCCAGCCACTGACCACAGGGATCGTGATCTCGGTGATCATCTCACCAGGTTCGATCGCGGTGCGCTTGACACCCACCATGAAGTCGTTCACCGACATCGACCGGATGCCTGCTGCCGAGGCCAGCGTGATCGACGCATCGAGCGCGGCGAGGACGGGAAGCCCATCGCCTGCGGGCGACGACGTTCCGAGGTTGCCGCCGAGCGTGCCGGCATTGCGGATCTGTGGCGAGCCAACGGTGCGTGAAGCATCAGCGAGTGCCGGCGCAAGTGACGCAAGCGGCTCCGCCATCAGCTCGGTGTAGGTGACGGCAGCGCCGATCGTCAACGTAGCCGCTGCAGGGTCGTGACGCCACGACCGGAGGTCGGCGATGCGGTTGACGGCGATCACCGATTCAGCGGGACGCCGGTGACCATCGTTGATCTCGACCATTGCGTCGGTGCCGCCAGCGAGCAGCATCGCCGACGGGTCGTTGGCGAGCAGGGCGATTGCTTCGTCGATCGTGGATGGGTGCAAAACCGGCATGTCCCGACTGTACAAAATGCTCACGAGTCAGGCTGGACAGCGGCATCAACGTCACCGGTCATTCACGCTGACGTCAATCGATGACGATGGCGTCGAGGCCTTCCTCGGGCGCCGGATACTGCGGATCGATTTCTTCCAAGTGATGGCGCAGAATCCGAGCGATACACACGTTGCGCGCCCACTTGCGGTCCGCCGGAACGACATACCAGGGGGCATCGTCCGTCGAGGTCTTCTCCAAGGCATCGGTGTAGGCATCCATGTACTCAGGCCACCGCTTGCGATCGGCGAGGTCGCCAGCTCGGAACTTCCAGTTCTTGTCCGGCCGCTCGAGCCGCTCCTCGAATCGCTCCTTTTGCTTGTCCCTCGACACGTTGAGGAACACCTTGATGATCGTCGTGCCCTCATCCGCGAGCATCTGCTCGAAGTTGGCGATGTGGTCATACCGCCGCTTCCACACCTTCTCGGGGGCGAAGCCCTTCACGCGGACGACGAGGACGTCTTCGTAGTGCGAACGGTTGAACACGCCAATCCGCCCGTCGGCGGGAGCGTGGTGGTGGATGCGCCACAAATAGTCGTGCTCGCGTTCCTCGTCGGTGGGTACACCGAATGGGTTGACGTCGACGCCCGCCGGGTTCAGGCCGCTGAACACGCTGCGGATCGTGCTGTCCTTGCCCGCAGCATCCATTGCCTGCAAAACGAACAGCACTGAGTTCGAGTTGTCGGCGAAGAGTCGCTTCTGAAGATCGACAAGTGCCGTCATCTCATCAGCGAACAACGCAAGGGCCTCTTCTTTGTCCCACCCGAAGGTTGCTGCTGCGTCACGATCCTCGAGGCGCGCCGAACCCTTGCCTCCCTCCACCCGCAGGTGCTTCAGTAGTTCCTTGTCGGATGGATTCTTCAGTGCCATGCCCGACACTCTCGCACGGCCCACACGAAGGATCTAGGGTTCGGTGTCCACCGGCAGCACACCCGCGGCCCAGCAAGGAAACGGACGACTTCAATGATCAAGGTCATGGCCACGCTCATCGCTCGACACGACAAGATCGAAGAAACCAAAGCGGCACTGGCATCGCTGGTGGCTCCGACCCGGGCGGAGGCAGGCTGCATCAGCTATGAGCTGTTCCAGGCTGACGGTGATCCGACCGAGTTCGTGACGATCGAGGAGTGGACCGATCAGGCCGCGATCGGCGGGCACATGGCCAGCGACCACATTGCCGCTGCGCTCGCAGCGGCGCCGGAGATTCTTGCTGCGGACCCCAAGATCACAAACTTCTCCCCCGTGAACTGAGCGTCGCCGAGTCTGCTCAGTCGATGAATGGGCAGTGACGACAACCGGATTCGCAGCAATACCCGCGAGCTACGAGGAAGTCGGCGGTAAAGACGCTGAATCCGCTGGCCGGGTCGACGTACGTCGGAGTCCCCGCCTGAAGTGCGGCGTCGTGGCGGGCTGTGACTGCGGCGCGCACGGTTGCATTGCCGCGCAGCCGCGACGGGGCCGGGACATGTCGCCACTCGGGACGCAACGTTGGACCGTCAGCACTCACCGTTGCAGTGTCCCCGGACCGGTCCCTCACCGCAACATTGCGATGTGTTTCACCCTGCAAGTTTCGTGGCCGATGGGTGAGGACACTTCGTTGCCTGTCACCACCCCGTCGAAACGCCCGTTCCGCTCAGCTGAGCGGGCGCTGGCCGGGTCGCTCCGGCTGATACGTTCCAGCCAATGCCCCTGTTGACCGCCATCACGGCGCTGGCACCCACCGTCGATCAGTCGATCGATATTGGTGCAACGCTCGGCTGGTACCGACACGGTGGCAGCGACCCGACCACCTGGCTCAGCGTCCGTGGACGAGGACCTTCCAGCTCCGGGCGCTTCGTTCGGGCGACCCACACCCCTGATGGTCCAGGAACGTTGGCCATCGAGTGGAACGACAATCAGATCAGCATCGAGACCTACGGACCTGGCGCCTCCTGGCTCGATGGCCAGGCCCCCCGCATGCTCGGCGCCGACGATGTCAGCGACCATCGCCTCGAACACGCAGCACACCCGGTCGTCGCAGCATCGGCAGTTGCTGCTCGGCACCTCCGATTCGGCGCCAGTGGGAACCTCTACCACGAACTGTTGCCGACGATCATCGAGCAACGGATCACCATTGGTGAGGCCCACGCCCAATGGCAGCGCCTCTGCTTCGAACTGGGCGAACCAGCACCGGGGCCGTTCACCAGGCTGCTGCTTCCTCCACAACCCGATGTGCTCATGCGCCAACCGAGTTGGTGGTTCCATCCGCTCGGCATCGACCGCAAGCGGGCCGAGCCGCTCATCAAGGTCGGCTGGCACGCATCGAAGTTCTGGCAGTGGGCATCGCTGGAGCCGAATCAAGCGGCCGCCAAGCTCCGGTTGATTCCTGGCATCGGGCAGTGGACCGTCGGATCCGTTCTCGGGCCGGCGCTGGGCGCAACCGACGCCGTCGCCGTCGGCGACTATCACCTGAAGAACATGGTGGCGTTCAACCTGGAAGGCGCCGCTCGCGGCACCGACGAGCGGATGCTCGAACTCCTCGAGCCCTACGCCGGGCAACGGGGCCGAGTCGTGCGCATGCTTGCGCGCCACGGTTCACCTCCTCCGAAGTTCGGCCCGAAGAAGCGCATCTTGCCGATGCGTTCGTGGTGAGGCGGGTTGCCATGCGGGATGAAGAACTGAACGAAGCCACCGTGTCGCGCCGGCTGAGGACCGTTGTCGAGCGCGAACGCTCAGCGGTCATGTCCGACTTCTCGACCCCGCCCGACCGTCCGATCCTGGAGGACCTTCGCGACAAGCGTTTCCAGCGAGCCGTCTTCGTGGGCCTCATTGCGTACGTCGTGAGCCGGTTGTGCATCATCGCTGGCGCTGGCGTCCGCGCGGCGCAACGAGTCGTCGACGTGCGCAAGGACATCGAAGCGGGCGTCGCCACGGAAGCCGAACCAAGCGCCGGCTCCACGATCTCCAACGTGCTGACCTCGTGGGACGGTCGCTGGTACCTCGAGATCGTGAGGAATGGGTACCCCGAACACATCCCGGACAACATCACCTATGAGCAGCTCGAAGCTCGAGCGGCGTTCTTCCCGGTGTATCCGTGGCTGGTTCGCATCGTCGACTTCGTCCTACCGGGTGGCGACACT
>RCMY010004533.1_pt1 | contig 12018 bp, 11 predicted proteins | sample 2041341 | NCBI WGS metagenome assembly RCMY01 (sample SAMN09708234, study PRJNA481090) | Marine sediment metagenome, whole genome shotgun sequencing project.
CCGATTACCTCAAACTCTTGCATGTCTCCCCGAGTTTCGCTTTGTATGAGACTACTTCGAGCGGCCCACTAAGTTCGAGCGGCTCTGCTACTCGTCAGTGCCAAGATTCTCGCCAACAGCACCCATCGATTGCCTCAGTCCATCCCGCCGCAAACACGCCCTTCGCTTTCTCGAGGTGTTGCGATGACCAGTTGAATTCACCAGGGCCAGGGTTTCAGGTGACGGCTGAAGCAGCTCTATCTATTGGGTTGAGAGGACTCAGAGGCGTCATGAAGCACATCATTTACTAGGTCTACGAAGACGCCATTTGTCCAACCGAAACCGACCTGATTGGCGTACCGATCGTGGACCTCGGCAACAGTACCGGACACGACGTCATACTTCTCCCACATCGTCCCGGTGTCATGAAACACCTGTGCATTGAGTTCGCACCACGCCCGAGCAATGCGAGCTGCCGCGTCGAAGAATTCGTAGCGGCGAAGTCCGGTGCAGACCATTGAATGCAGTGGCGCCCAACCGAACGGATGATTCCATTGGCGGTCGACGTAGCCGTAGTCGTGATCACAGGTCGCCAGACCATGTGCTCGTTCAAACCGAGGCAGAGTCGAGGCAATTTGCTCCGCTGTTGCCTCGTCGACCATTCCTGCCCACATGGGGACAAAGGTTGCGAGAGAGGCAATGTTGGTCCGGCGCTGCCGATCAACGTTGTAGTCGTAGAACATCTTTGACTCGTGGTCCCACATAAGGTCATGCATCGTCGACCGTCGGTCACTAGCGAGACGTCGATATCGCTCCGCTTCACCGGGGTTGGTTCGTCGCTCCATCTCAGCGGATAAATGTTCTTCGTAGACGAAGAGATTCGCGTTGAGATCGACCGGAGCGAGTGACGTCGTGTCATCGTCGTTGAATCGGGGCGACATATCCCACGATGCCTCCGTATGTCTGGTCATGTAATTGTCGCCACTGTCTTCGAAGAAGCGTGAAAGTCCGTTGTCAAAGACGTGGTTCCCGGTAGTCCAGTACCCCTCGTATTCGAGAATAGCTGCGTCATAGCAACGTTCGAGCCAGGCATCGTCTTCCGCGAAAGGTCGACAGAGCTCGATCATTGAAGTGAGATAGGGCAACTGTGAGCGAGTGCTCCAAATCTTCTTGTTCGAGTTAAGAACACGGCCGAATTGTTCGACCATGTAGACGCAATTTGTCACCATGCCGAGCATCAGTGGCCGATGCGAGGGGTCGTGCCGGAGCCCGAGCATGGTGAAGTAGCTATCCCAGTAGAACATCGTGTCGAAGCGCCCGCCTGGAACGATGTACGGCTCGGGGAGGAAGATGTTCTCGTTCGGGTCCACGATGAGCGTGGCGTCTCGGCGAGCCCCAAGTGCATTCTTGGTGAGCGACGGCCAGGTGGCGTCGATGTACTCGAGAGTCTCGGCGAACACCTAGGCCTACCGGCTCAGGGAGAGGACGTCGGTCCAGGTGTCACGATGCTTCTCGATCGCGGCCGGCGACGAGACCAAGACTGCGACTCTGAGGGCGTAAAAAAGGAGGCCGAGAGCCGCAACAGAGAAAACTGTTATAGCGATGATCGAGCGCCTGCTCCCGTAGTCGAGGAAGTAGAACGCGAGCACGACGCAGGAACAACCGATAATTCCGAACATTCCGAACGCCGAGAGTTCGTATTGCCGAATGCTCCAGCGTCGGGGACGTTCCGAGTAATTGTTCGAGCCTTCTTTGAAGGCTCGAAATGCCATTAGATCGGTTTCCCAGGACACGTTGGTCGCGGTTGACTCATATTTGACCGAAATGTAAGCGGCGATTCTCGCCGTTGAGTCCATCTGCGATGACACGAACAAGATCGCTGGAAGGAGAATCGTGAACGCGGCGAGAAATACTCCAGACTCTTCGAGTTGGACACCAAACCCAACCACGGTCGCGGACCCGGTGGCAGCGACAATCACGAGCCTGGCAACAATGTCAGAGTTGGATCGCATCTCCGTGTTGAGAGCCTCAAAAGAGGAAGCAGTAAGGTCGGGGGTTTCTTCGCTGCCCATGGAACTCGACTCTAACAGAGCTCCCAACATCGGGTCGATTGAAGGGGGCTCAAGCGCTACACACCGCTACTCGTCAGTGCTCTGAGTAGTTGCCCGAACGGCCAGACTTGTCGGCACAACAATCCGGACCGGCTCAGTGCGTTCGTCAATCTGGGCCAACAGCAGAGTCGTCGCTTGTCGACCAACAGCGGAAGGGTTCTGGCTCACTGTGGTCAGACCAACCGCCTCCGCTAGCGGATGATCGTCGACGCCCATAACCGCAATATCATCGGGCACCCGCCGGCCACTCCCGGATACAACAGCCATTACCTCGATGGCGAGCTCGTCTGACGTGCAGAAGACGGCCGAGGCTGGCACCGTGGCCGCCAGAATCTCATTGCGTCTCTCCCCCGGACCACTTCGCGAAAGGGTGCTTCGCATGATGGTGCATCCAGAGGCGCCTTCGACGAAGCCGGCCATTCGTTCGGAGGTGTTGTCGATTGTCATCGCGTTGGCCGTCTCAAGCCCCAAGGCAGCAACAGAACCGTGGCCCAACGAGGAGAGGTGCTCGCCTGCGGTGAAACCAGCTAGGCGGTTATCGATCTCAATCGATGGCCAATCAGGGTGACGGCAGCCGACGGTCACGATCGGCACGGCCACCTTCGATACCAGCCGGTCGAGCAAGCCATTCTCTGGGTTGACGTCGACAATAATCACACCATCGACCCGTTGCCCCAGCCGCTCGCCGCGAGCAAGCAGTCCTGCTTGTCCATCGATCTCATCGGCGGTGGCAACGACGACAACGTCATACCCAGCCTCAGCGGCTGCCGCGTCTGCTCCCGCGGCCAGGGCCCCCGAATACCAACTGCCACCGAGTGAAGTAATCAGGCCGAGATTGAAGGTTACGCCTTGCTTCAAGCCCGCCGCTGCAGGGTTAGCCCGATACCCGAGTTCATCAGCAGCGCGCTGAATCCGGTCGCGAGTGGATTTCGGAATTGCGCCAGATCCAGCCAGGGCCCGGCTCACTGTTGAGGGCGCGACTCCGACATGAGCCGCGACATCGACCAATCGAACGCGACGTCCGGGGCTCACCGTCTCGGGACCTCGGCTTGCTTAGCTGCGTCTGAGGGCTCAGTCGGCACGGAGAATAACTCCATACTTGAGATCGTTTAGATCGGTGACTACGAGGTCGGCTCCACACTCGCGCAATGCCTCAGCGTTGCCGACCCGATCAACTCCAACAACGGCAGCGAACGATCCCGCGACGCCAGCGCGCACGCCCGCCTCTGCATCTTCTATGACGATGCAGTCACGCTCCTCAAGGCCAAGCATGCTCGCGGCGAGTTGAAACACGTCAGGAGCCGGCTTGCCAGGCAGGCCGTGTTCGGCTGCGACCACGCCGTCAACCCAGCCGTCGAAGCGGTCACTAAGCCCGGCTGCGTCGAGAACCATTCTTGCGTTTCGTGACGAACTCACTACGGCGAGCCGGGCACCTATGTCGAGAAGATGGTCGATAAGCGCTACTGCGTCGGGATATGCGGTCACGCCCTCGTCGCTGAGTATCCGGAGGAAGATGTCGTTTTTCGTCGTCGCCAACTCGTCGATCTCCGCCTCCGAAGGTTGCAGGGAGCGACTGGCCAACACTGCACCGATACCTTCCTTTCGAGCCCGACCGTCGACATAACGGAGATAGTCATCGGCAGTGAACGGTTCATCAAGAAAGTCATCAAACATGAGCTTCCAGGCCCGTTGGTGCACCTCGGCGGTTGGAGTTATGACTCCGTCGACATCGAACAGGTACCCCTGGGGACGGTCGAAACCGAAGCCATCGTTTGTCTGATAGGTCATGATCACCTTGGCTGAAACTCGGTTTACGCAAACGTTTGCGCGAAGGAGATCGAAGCGTACAAATCCGGTTGGATGGTGTCAATGCGCGTTGATGCCCGGACTCCTACGAAAGGAGCCCAGGCATCGTCAGAATCAATTGAACCTACGCCCCGGAGTTACCGCGAGCATTCGACCAAATGTGTCTAGAGGTTTGAGCCCTTGGCGTCGCTGGTCATGTCTGCGGCTTCGTTAGTCACGATGCACACGATTTCGCGGTCATCGAGTTGGTCCCAGGTGTCGTCGCTTGGCTCGAACCAGGTCAGTTCCAGCGCCGAATCCTCATACGGGACACCAACGAAGTTTGTGAAATAGTCACCGAGGCAACCGTCAATCACGATCTTCTCCATCTCCGTTGAAGTGGGGAGGACCTCGAAGCCGGTGATTTCGAAAAGGCGGAAGGCCTGCGAGTCATGAGGTTCGGTGCACGGTGATGCGGTAACGGACTCGACGGAAATGCCGTCTGGCATGTTGAAGCAATCGCCGGCGCGCACGTTAAACGCGTCGACTTCGGCTTCTTCAACAATTGCTCCCGCTTCGTCACGATCAGCGTCGGCTCCACCGCACGCGACGGCCCCCAACGACAGCAGCCCAACGGCCATTACTCCAATTACTCTATTTCGCATTTCTTCTCTCCTCAGTCAATTTCTCTATCCGTGCCACCCACGAAGGCAGATGCTTTTTAACACGCTGTTATCGAGATGATCGGTTTCATCTCAATCCTGCTTTAGAAATCGGCGTCGAAGCTGCCGCTGGCATGACTCCGACGCCTACCCTGCTCGCATGCAAAATCAACGAATCGATGTTCTATCCCTTGCCGTCGGACTCATTCTCGTTGGCACCCTTTCGACCGGTATTCTTTCCTGGCGAATGGTCGGCAACCTCGACAAATCGCTAAACCAGGCCGACACTTCACTTCAGGCGATCGACGAAACGCTCGTTGTCACCGAGACCCTTTTGACTGATACTGCCGCCGCTCTGGCCCTGCTTGACACGACGTTCGTTCACCTGGAGGCGGCCTCAGAATCAAGCACCACAGCGGTTACCGATGCCGCTGCACTCGCCGCAACGGTTCCTCAAAACCTTCGAGACTTGCAAACGGGGTTGTCGCAGACCGAGGCGGCGGCGATCACGATCGATGAAATCACAAAGCAGCTAGGAACGGTGCCACTTCTCGGGAGCGGTATCGAGGAAACAATTCTCGCGCCCACAATCGCCGAACTCTCCGCAAACCTCGATCCGTTGATTATTTCGATGGAAGCGTCATCGCTCAGTCTCTCCACCCTCGGTGAAGATGCTGGAGTTCTGACCGATGATCTGCCAATACTCCGCGAACAGCTCGAAGTACTGCAAACCGACCTCACCGATGGCGCTACTTCAGTCGGCGATCTCAGAACCTCAGCCTTCGGTGACAATCTAAGCACCCAAGGCATCAGCCTTCAGACTGGAGTCCTCAAGCTGCTCATCGTCCTTGGAACGCTCTCGTTCGCAGGAACCCAGCTCCTCATGCTCACGGTCTTACGTCGCCTCGGCGCCACTGATCAGCGCCTTGAGCGCTGAAAGTCGTATAGATCTCCGACTCCAAGTATCTCGGTGAGCTCGGCCAGGGCGACCTGCGTCTCGTGTACAAAACCTGGGTCGGCAAGGTCGCTGGCCTGGAGCTGTTCACGGTAATGGCGTTGAACCCAGTCTTCGAGCGCATCGAACGACGGGTTGAGCACGTTGCCACCGATTGCAGCTTGCTCCGCATCGTTGAGTTCGACGCGAAGGCGAAGGCACGCTGGCCCGCCGCCATTGCGCATCGACTCTCGGAGATCGAGGTACTGGACTCGCTCGATCGGGTTCGAGCCGTCGGCAAGAATCCGGTCCACCTCGCTTGCCACATGCGGCACTTCAGCAACCGCCTGTGGAGCGAGTAGTAGCATCGAACCGTCGTGCAGCGTGAGCAATTGAGAGTTGAAGAGGTAGGTCGCGACTGCGTCCTCAAGACTGATGCGATCGACCGGAACGAAGCAGATCGAATCGGACGCGAGCAGGTGTTGCGGGTCCTCGTCGAATGCAAGTGCGTGATACAGAAGCACGTTGCCGTTCCCGACGGCGACGACGTCGTTATGGAACGCGCCTGCATCGATGGCCGCAGCTGACTGCCGAAGGAAAACCGCGTTGTTGACCTGGTGAAGCCGCGCCACGGCCTCTGACGCTTCTCGGGTGTGGCGCCTCGGGAAGTTTCCGTCGGCATCAAGCGGCTCGGCCCCTTCACGACCGTAGACAAACAGTTCGATGGCCTCGGAACCGTCGGCGCCGTTGCCCCAGTGGAGTCTGGTGTGATTCGCGGCGCCCTCATCGGCAAACATCAGCGATGAGGGCAGCGGCTCGTGGACTGCGAAGTAGTCGGCGTCAGCAAAAATGGTCCGCAGAGTCCGGTAGGACTGCTCACCCTCGATCGACCGGTGGGCGTTTGCCAACAGGTTCGCCGGCGTGAAGTGAACCAGGCCATCGGCGGTGTCGGCCGATGGTGAGACCGTGGCTGCATTGGCGGTCCACATTGCTGCCGCCGATGACACCGTGCGCAGTGTCGCCGCAGACGCAGCCTTGACCGCAAGCGATGGATCGTCGCCGAATCCGAGCCGCCGAAGGGTTGGCCCGTGCGGACGCTCGTGTGGAGGTAGGACGCCCTGCGGCAGTCCGAGCGAGGAGGCGAACCTCATCTTGGCAATGCCCTGAAGAGCAGCACGCTTTGGGTTCGAGATTGCGCCTGCGTTTCCAGTCGAAGCACGGTTGCCGTGCGACAAACCCGCGTAGTTGTGGGTGGGGCCAACAAGCCCATCAAAGTTCACTTCACTCATAGACTGGACTCCTGCGGCTGCTCGGGATCGACGCCGTGAAGCGGCCCCTCATCGGCGACACTCTCACTCGACAGGCTCGCAACGGGGAACGAGCAATAGTCGGCCGCGGCATAGCCTGCAGGACGATGGTTACCCGACGCACCAACCCCACCAAACGGTGCCGACCCCGACGCCCCCACAGTCGGACGGTTCCAGTTGATAATGCCGGCTTTGAGCCGTGGCGAGGCCTCATCCCAAACGGCCCGACTATCGCTCACTACTCCTGCGGCGAGACCGAACTCGGTGCGGTTGGCCTCGGTGATTGCCTGGTCGAGCGTTTCAACGAAGATGACCTGCAGAAGAGGCCCGAAGATCTCACGGTCAGGCCGGTCGGCGGCCGAGGTCATATCGATGATTGATGGAGTCAGGTACGCCGGGCCCTCCGGCGCACGCGTGGCCGCCAACAACGCGTTGCCACCAAGCGCCGTCAAGTCTGTCTGGGCGTCCAGCACCGCTTGTGCGGCCCGATCAGAAATCAACGGCCCAAGGAATGGTTGCGGGTTGCCGAGAGGGTCGCCGACACGGAGCTGAGCCGCCATTGCGACGACATGGTCGACGAGCACCCGATCATTGGTGATGAGGCGTCGGGCGCACGTGCACCGTTGCCCCGACGACACAAATGCCGAGCGAACGATGAGGCGCGCCGCGGTGTCGTGGTCATCCACTTCCCATGCGATCAGTGGATTGTTGCCGCCGAGCTCGAGCGCCAATTGCACTTCGGGCCGGCCAGCCAGCGAGCGATGAATGGCGCGCCCCGCGCCGACCCCGCCAGTGAAGAGCACGCCATCAATCTGAGGATGGTCAACCAGTGCTTGACCAACCGCCTGCCCCCCTTGGACGAGGTTGACGACTCCAGGGGGTGCTCCTGCCGCCTCCCAGATTTTCACCATTGCCTCGCCAAACGCCGGCGCTTGTTCTGATGGCTTGAAGACGACAGTGTTGCCCGCCAGGAGGGCGGGCATGATGTGTCCGTTTGCCAGGTGCCCAGGAAAGTTGAACGGTCCGAGCACGACCATTACACCAAGCGGCCGGTGAGTCGTGGTCACGGCCCCGTTCGTGATCGTCCCGGTTCGCTCGGCGAGAGCGGCGACCGACAGTGCGGCCTTGCCAATGATTGAGTTGACCTCTCCAGCAGCATCCCAGAGGGGTTTCCCCACCTCAGAAGAGATGAGGCCCGAAAGGCGCTCCCGTTGCTCCCCGACTATTTCAGCAAACCGTTCCACGATCTGTTGCCGCTGAGGGTTGACGGCCCAGCCCGGAAACGCTTCTGCCGCAGCCACGATGGCGTCGTCGACTTGGGCCTTCGATGCTTCCGCTCCCGCCCACATGGTGCCACCATCGATAGGCGAAATCGACACCAGATCTGATCCGTCGCCCGAATTCCATTGACCACCGATGAACTGGTCGGCCATCACCGCCCCCACCGATAGAACCGTACGGTCTCGCCTTCGGTGGCGCCAAGGGCGTCACGAGTCTCGTAATCGAGGCCAAGGCCATGGTCGGAGAGCGCCACGGCGAACTGCCCGACCGCAAAGTCAGACATGCCAAGCGTCGCGACGAAGCCGAGTGTCGTTGGCGATTCCTCGGGCATGGTCGACACCGTCAGCTCGGTCGAGGAGCGGACCAGATCGACATCGTCGAGGTGGCCATCAATACACGGCCCTCCGTCGAAGATGTCGACATATCCGTTGAACCGGAGGCCTTGTTGCCCGAGCAAGTTCATTGCGGGGGCGGAACCGTCATGAGGAACGCCTATGACACTCTGCGCCTCCTCAGGAAGCAGATCGATGTAGATCGGGTAGTTGGGAAGAAGGTCGGCGATGAAGCGGAACTCCCTGCCGCTCAAGATGTCAGCCTCGTCGAGATCGAGAGTAAAGAAGCGATTGCCAATAGCGTCCCAGAACGGCGAGCGACCGTCGGAGTCGGTCCAGCCTCGTAGCTCGGCCATCACGAGGTCGCCAGAAAGCTGACGATGGGTGGCAAGAAACATCAGGCGGGCCCACGAGAGCAGACGGCCGCGGCCATCGCCTCGGTAATCGGGATCAAGGAAGAGGGTGCCGAGTTCGGTCGCACCCGAATAGTCGTTCACGGGGTGCAGAACTCTTGTGTCGACCCGTACGCCGAGATCAGGTGCTGACTTGGTCAGGTGCGTGATCTTGTAGCTGTAGAACGGCCGGGCCTGGCCGATGTTGAGATAGAAGGCGGACATGCCGACGATCTGCTCGTCTTCGACCAACACGAACATAAAGGTGTCGTCGAACTGGAGCGCTTCGTTTAGGCGCTCCTCCATTCCCGCACGATCACGGGGCATCGTCGTCATAAGACCGGACGACTTGCTGGCCAGTGCGACCAAGGATTCGAGATCGCTCGATCGGACCATACGAACGATTCTCATGACTGGCTCCACTCATCGGCGATATGGGAAATGACGCTGCACAATAGGCCAACTTGGTCGTTCAGGTTGGCTACTACTGCGAACTCGTCGGATGTGTGGATGTTGGCGCCTTGGATTCCAAGAGTATCGATGACCCCGATTCCCTCGGCCGCCATGTTGTTGCCATCGCACACGCCGAACGTGTCAGCGAATGTGAGTTCTCGACCAAACTCGGCGGCTGCAGTCCGCACAATGGTGGCAAGATCTTCGCTGGCATCTGACCACGGTTTAGCCGGTCGGTGCTGGTGGCCGTGAAACTCGAAGCTCACCTCGAGAGCCTCGGAGAGTTCAGCTGCTGCGCTACGAAGCCTCGAGAGTACGGCCTCAATATCGTCTGGCGTTGCGCCCCGCTTGTTGAGCTTGAGCACGCAGCGGTCGGGGACCGAGTTGAAGGCGCCGCCTCCGTTCATTGACGCAACGTTGGCGCCTTCTGCCTCCGCAACGATAGCCAGCTTGGCTGCGGCGACGACGGCATTTCGACCGTCGTTGAGGGCTCGCCCTGCATGTGCGCCTCGACCTCGTACAACAACCGTGATGTTGGCGCTTCCTGCTCGAGCTCGTGCGATAGAGCCATCGGCCATCGGCGGCTCCAGGGCGATTCCGACACTGGCCGCCCGACTGAGCTCGCCAATACGAGGGGCCGAAGCCAGCGACCCTGTTTCTTCGTCGCCCGATACGAGCAGGTCGATTCCAATACCAGATGCCGCCCCGGCCTGTTCGACCAATCGCAGCGCCTCAGCAACAAGCACAAGGCCGCCCTTCATGTCGGCGGTGCCTGGGCCGTGGAGCCGATCATCGACGAGCCTCGCTGTTTGAAACTCGCTAGACGGAGCGAAAACCGTGTCGGCATGGCCGACGATAAGCAGGCGCGTCGGGGCGTCTGGACGAAGCGATAACTCGAGAATTGACCCGCAGGCCACCGCAGATGGATTGCCCTCGGCATTGAACGCGTCAATACTGAGTGGCTCACCGATTGCGGCTTTGCCGACGGGACTCAGCAGTTCGGCGAGGCGCCGTTGCACGGTCGTGATGCCTTCGATGTTGGTCGAACCCGAGTTGATGTTGACCATCTCAACGATCTGCTGGAGTAGCTGTTCGTCGTCGGTGTGGGTCGTGACGTACTCATGCCACGAGCGTGGACGATTCGGCGAGGTCAATGGCATGGGCCAACACTACGACATCGCGTTCGCTAGCGGAGCTTCGCGAGCACCCGCCGCAGATCTGCGATGTCCTTTGACGACAGCCCGACATCGTCAAACACCTGACCATTCAGATCAAGAGTCGCTTCTTCGACGACCTTGCGGCCGAGTGTCGTGATGGTGGCGAGGAACGAACGCCCGTCGTTCGGGTTTGCTTGTCGCTCGACGAGACCATCACGTTCGAGTCGATCGACTGCACTTGTCACGCTCGCCGCATGCACCTGGAGGCGAGCGCCGACCTTGCCGAGCGGCAGCGCACCCGCCTTAGTGAACGACAGCAGGCGAAGCAGTTCGAAGCGAGCGAAGGTCAGCCCATGGGGCTTGAGCGCAGCATCGACCTCAGCCTGAAAGATCTGCTGGACGCGCGTGATGGCGGTGACTACTTCCATTCCATCAGCCGCGTCATCCCAACCGTTCGCAGTCCACTGACGATGCGCCTCTGCGATTGGGTCTAAGGACTTTCTCATGCCGTTCACCATAGTCCGGCTTTCATTTACTTGGACATCAAACTATATTGACATCATGACTGATACGCCCGTTGATCTTCACGTGCCTGAACACCCCGTCCGCTTCGTCACTGCCGCAAGCCTCTTCGACGGTCACGACGCCTCAATCAACATAATGCGCCGCATTCTGCAATCGCAGGGGGTTGAGGTCGTCCACCTCGGACACAACCGCTCGGTCGATGACGTCGTGACCGCGGTTATTCAGGAAGACACGAACGGAGTTGCGTTGTCGTCCTACCAGGGTGGCCACGTCGAGTACTTCAAGTATCTCATCGACCGTCTGCGCGAAGAGGGCTACGGCCACGTCAAGATTTATGGGGGCGGTGGCGGCGTCATCATCCCGGATGAGATCGCCGAGCTGCATGAATACGGCGTGAGCCGCATCTTCACCCCCGAAGATGGCCAGAAGCTCGGGCTCGTTGGCATGATCAACTCGATGGTTGCGGCGTGCGACGTTGACCTCGGCGAGTCTGGCCCACCGCCCATCGACGAACTACTGAGCGGTTCACCCAGAGCACTCGCTCGAACGATCACCTGCATCGAGTCTGAAACAGCTGGCGATGCCTATCTCGACGAGCTTCGCACCGTCGCAGCATCTAAGACCGTTCCCGTCCTCGGCATTACGGGAACCGGCGGCTCGGGCAAGTCGTCGCTCACCGACGAGATCGTTCGCCGCTTCCGCCTCGACCAGGAGGACAAGATCCGAATCGGTGTCATCGCAATCGATCCGACAAGGCGTCGAGGCGGTGGCGCCCTTCTCGGCGACCGGATCAGAATGAACTCGCTCGGCGGCACCCAAGTGTTCTTCAGATCAATCGCAACACGAGGCGCAGCGTCCGAGGTGCCCGCTGCAGTCGCCGACTCGATTGCCGCAATGAAGGCCGCCGGATTCGATCTGGTGATCGTCGAGACCCCGGGCATCGGCCAGGCCGACTCGGGCATCACTCCTCTCTCTGATGTGTCGCTCTACGTCATGACTCCAGAATTCGGCGCCGCCTCCCAACTCGAGAAGATCGACATGCTCGACTGGGCCGACGTTGTGGCCATCAACAAGTTTGAGCGTCGTGGGGCCGAAGACGC
>RCMY010004534.1_pt1 | contig 12018 bp, 14 predicted proteins | sample 2041341 | NCBI WGS metagenome assembly RCMY01 (sample SAMN09708234, study PRJNA481090) | Marine sediment metagenome, whole genome shotgun sequencing project.
TATCGTCTGGCCGATGGACTCGTCTTCCTGGTGGAATTCGATACAGTTTTGGTGATTGATCACGCTCTCCGGTACCGCTTCCGGCATTGGGGGCTCAAAGCCTCGAATGCCGGGCTTTACCTGTTGAAAACGGAAATTTGATCCACTGTTACCGCTGGTTTTTTTGAGGTAGCTTTCAGCTAAAGTTGGCGCATTTGAAAACTGGCCGTTTTCAAAGTCGTTGATTTGCCCAGGATGCTTTTCCAAAAATCCCGTCAGCTGGTTGTAAGTTCCGCAAACTACTTCTGGTAAACTGCAAACTTCTTTTAAGAACTTTTGATTTTCTTCATTGTCAGACAACAATAATGATAATAAGGAAATGTGCCAATAATATTTATTTAGGTAAAGCATTTTTGGAGTTTGGTTATAACTCATTATACCTTCTCTAGCGTAAGCATCCGAGCAAGTACATCTTTCCCAACCCTGGCCACTGGCATATCTTTGTCGCAAACAAATATAGGCTATGACAAAAAAGGTCAATGCATCCCGGATGCAGAAGTTGGTGAAGGAATTCAGGGACTCCGGTCGGAGCCAAAAGGAATTTGCGTCGGCACATGGCCTTACCCCGGGCAAGTTGCACTATTGGGTCTCCAAAACGGCACGGCCCGAGCGATCGGCCGCTCCATCGATATTTCCGAAGAAGGGCTTTGTCGCCATCTCGTTAACCCCGGAACATGGGGGCCGTAACATCGTGATCCGCCTGAAGAGCGGCGTCGAGATCGAAATACCGGTATAGATGTTCGCCCTGTCCACCTCCCAACGTTTCGAGCTGTACATGCGCCCCACCGATATGCGCAAGGGCTTCAACGGCCTGAGCGGCCTTGTGGCCAACGATCTGGACCGTATCCCCGATAACGGTACGGTGTACATCTTCATCAACAGGGCCCGCAACAAGGTGAAGCTGCTGCACTGGCAGTCCGGGGGCTTCGTCCTATACTACAAGAGGCTGGAATCCGGCACTTTCGAACTGCCGGAATACGACCCCGAAGTAGGAAGTCTGCGCTTGGGCTACGCCCAACTGATCCTGCTGATCGACGGCATCGCCATTACCAATATCGCCCGAAGAAAACGTTACGAAAAAGTATAGTCCCGGGTTGTTTTTTTGCCCTGTTACCAGTACTTTTATGGTAGCAATGACCTATCAAGAGCTACTTGTCGAGAACCGGGAACTTCAAAAAAAGGAGCAGGTCTCGACGGCCAGAATAACTTCTTTGGAACACCAACTGGCACAGCTCTACAAGCTCATAGGTGGATTCAAATCCGAGAGTTTCATTTCCCGGACCATCGTTGATCAGTTATCCCTCTTTTCCGGGGATGATTCCCCGGAAACCGTGGAAGAGACCCCGCAAGAGACCATTTCCTACACCAGGGACAAGAAAAAGCACAATGGGCGCAATGCACTGCCCGAACATCTACCTGTCAGGGAAATCACCATCGAGCCAGAAGAGGATACCACCGGATTGAAGAAGATCGGGGAAGAGGTCACCGAGACCCTGGAATACACTCCCGCAAGCCTTATCAAAAGAAGGACGATCCGGCCCAAGTATGCCAAAGCGGATGGGGAGGGCATACTGATCGCGGCGCTCCCGACCCGTCCCATCGATAAATCGATGGCCGAGGCCTGTTTACTGGCACACATCCTAGTGGGCAAATATATCGATCATCTGCCGTTCTACCGCCAGATCCGGATATTCAAACGGGATTTTGGATGGGAACCCGCGCAGAGCACCATGAGCGACTGGATGGCCAGTTGTTGCCAGCTGCTGGAACCGCTCTACAATACACTGAAACAAAAAATACTGGCCTCCGATTATATCCAGGCCGATGAATCCCCTATCAAGGTGTTGGATTCCGATAAAAAAGGCAGTACACATCAGGGATATCAATGGGTCTATCACGATCCCGTTCAAAAACTGGTGCTTTTTAATTACCGAAAAGGCCGTGGGCAGCACGGACCCAAAGAATTGCTTGCAGGCTACAGTGGGTACCTGCAATGCGATGGCTATACCGTGTACGATAAGATAGGCGCCGATCCCAAGATCGTCCTTGCCGGATGTCTGGTGCATGCCAGGCGCAAGTTCCACGATGCACTGGACAGTGATAAAAAACATGCGGAGAAAGCATTGGCCATCTTTAGGGAGATGTATTTGGAAGAACGTAAGATCAAAGAGGAGACCCAAGATGATCTTGAAGCAAGGAAAACTCAGCGTGATATAAGGGTCAAGCCACTATTGGTACAGATCAAAACGTGGATCGAAGAGCAACAATTTAAAGTGCTGCCGCAAAGTCCCATCGGCAAGGCGATGACCTATTTCATCAATCAATACCCAAAACTGGAGGCCATCTTCGAGGATGGGCGCATCGAACTGGACAACAACCTGATCGAAAATGCTATCCGCCCAATGGCCATAGGCAGAAAGAACTACCTATTCTGTGGATCACATAAAGCAGCACAAAATGCCGCTATGCTCTATTCTTTCTTCGGCAGCTGCAAGATGCAGGACGTCAATCCCCGGGAATGGCTAAAGCAGACCCTCGGGCGGATCCCGGATCATAGCATACAAAAACTCCATGAGCTCCTGCCCGGATATCAAAAACAGAACATATGACCAAAGAACAGGTAAAGGAAAAGGAAAAACAACTATTGGAAATAACAGGGGCTTTCTGTGCGCAGAAACTCAATGATGAATACTTCGGGCTTTGCGAAAAACTCATCAAAAAGATGGGGAGAAAAAGAGATGTCCACTTCACAAGGGGAAAATTGGAGATATGGGCGGCAGCCGTGGTCCATGCCATAGGATCGATAAATTTTTTGTTCGACCAATCCTTCGAGCCATATATAAGTTCCAAAGAAATGAACGAATACTTCGGGACCAAGGGGACTACGGTCTCGAACAAGGCCCGGATCATAAAGGATATGTTCGATCTATGGTATTATAGCCCTGAATTCTCTACGGGCGCCATGCAGGAGAACAGCCCGTTTAACAATATGGTAATGGTAGATGGCCTGATACTGCCCCTGGACAACCTTCCCGAAAACATGCAACAAATAGTGCTCCGGGCAAGGGCTGAAGGTAAGGATATTGAATTCACTACGGAATATGAAGATCAATAGCTAATGTAGTTGCTCGGATGGATACCGTAATACTTAAATTAAGGAACTAAAATAAATTCTTACTTAGGTATTCAGTAGGCCAATTTTAAAATTCACATAATTATTGCTATATTTATTTCACTCCCCTATTTATAAAGCTAAAACCAAACCAAGATGAAAAAAATCCTTCTTACAATAGGGCTACTTTTTAGTATTACGTTTTATTCTCAAACGGGTGTCGAATTCGTAGCAAAAACCGTAGCAGTCGATAAACTAATAGAGAGCGGTCTCAATAAATTCAATGGAGTTTTGGATGAACAACAGAGGCAACTTTTTTTAAATGCAAGTTTATTAACAGGGATTGTAAAAACGCAAATGGATGATGTTTTTAGTAATGTAAATATGGAGCTAGATAAAAAACAAATTGGTGTTTTCAACGACTTAAATAATGTTCAGACCGATTTGGAAAGAGTTATAAAGGGAGAAGTAAAAAATGTTAATGATATGACCCTTAATCTCAGCAACACTATTACTAGATTACCTTTTGTGCATGACAATCCTACAGTCACACAGGCTGAAGTTCCTGTTTTTACATATTCACAAAATGGACGTTATACCGTTAGAATTAGGGGGATTAACTTAAATGATGAACGTAACTATATCGTATTAAATGGGAAAAAGTATAATAATCCAGCAATTCCAAATCAATCAACGAATGAATTTCATTTGGACTTGAATAAAAAAGATCTTTTTTCTGATAAAATCGATATTATGGAAATTGTCCTATTTGAAGACAAGTGGTTTGTCAAGGATGAAGAGCATAAATATACAGTTTCTTACAATGTTTTACCGCAAAAAATTGCTTCGGTCTGCATATATTTTGAGACTGTTGAGAAAGTAAAGGTTATAGGTGCAACAGAAAAAGATAACGTAAACAAAACAGCAGGTAGTTGTGACTGGTCGGAAGAAACTATAACCTTTAACCGAAGGAATCCAAATATGAAAATCGATAGAAGTTCGGTGAGAATAAGAGAAACAGCTCAAGCCCATGGTGGAGGAGACTGCTCAATAGACCCTAACAAAATAACTGAATTTTCTTTTGAAGGAAAAGCAACTGCTAGAAAAGACTGTAGACCTTTTCACAACGAAGCTGGCACGACCAGGTGCGAGGTTACATGGCAGGAATACTACGAAGAGGATAAATATGTTCCATTGACTCAAAGCATTGATTTACTTTTTGATAGTCAGGAAGTGGTTCAACTTCCTAAAAGTACTTATAAATACACAAAAGTTGAAGTCACATATCATAATGGCAAATCCTTCACAAGTCAAGAAGGCAGGTTTGACAAAAATTTCTTGTCTTTTAATTATGACGCAGGCCGAAAACAAGCATATATTGCCTTTTCCCCATCTTTAGATTAATCAATTTATGCAAAAAATAAGAGTTGAAGCGGGACAGAATAAAACAATTTATTCGCACTTAAATGCGTCTGGTCATGTTTTTTTTAGAATATCAAATAAAAGTAATACCAACAAAGCCAAGTTATGGTGGGTTAAGGGCCCTTTTGGAAGCATTGAGAACCTTGGTGAGTTCAAAGGAACTGGAAAAATTAAAATAAAGGGAGTTTTATGGGGTAAACTTAGAATTGGCCAATTGGATTCCAGTACTGTTGTTCAAGTACATGATGACCCAAGAGTGAACACTAATTTTCCATCAATAGAATTTTAAGTTCTGTTATCTTACTCCAATTTGCTTTTACATTATGTCAAATAGAACAAAAAAATGATTCTAGGAACACGGAAAGTAGCAAGGGCTAAGAATTTTACTCGCAGAGAAAATTTTAGCTGTTGCGGCAAGCTGCCGAGAATGCTGTAGAAAAAAAATATTGCACACATTTCCTCGAATACGAGAATTTTGAATGAATCTAAAAGGCTAGCTTTTAAATGGCGTTGGCAAGCGGTGGCAAATTGTGTTTAAAATAAAATGCCATAAGCATTTTTGATTTTAAAAAGCAATCGAGCGTTTGGCAGCGGCAATTTTACATAACGGCAAATTATGGTACAGCGTTGCGAAGGTTCTCGCATGCGGGGCTTGAATTTCTCAACTTAGAACAAATTTTGTTTTGTGCAGAGAATTTCAACAAACGTAAATTATAAAGGTTGATGACCCTGTTGATAATTCCCATAAAAGCTAAGAACTTCAGGGATATTTTACATAATATCATTATAGCTTACAGCTAAAACTTTGATTAACAGATAACTAAGATTAGTTCTGTACTATAATTTATATTATGTAAAATAGAAAATATTCGATCTTCTAGACATTTAGATTAGAAGTCCACTACCCTTGGTCAACTATCATATGTTGAAAATATTTATACCTGATTTCGAATATAGATAAATTTTCACCAACATCTGGCCCAGTTTCATAGCCGGACTGGCTGCATGGAAAGAAATCAAACGCATTTGATTTGTAAGTTGCTGCCTACAGAAGAATAGACGCTAGCGAACAGTGTTCCAAAAAAGCTTATGTAGGAATATGGTCTTGATATCTTTCCCCTTCAATGGCTCTTTGAATGTAGTCTTCAATGCTACTATGTAGATTGTTGAATTCGGAAAATTGATATTTTGCGCGTTCCACGTAATAGTCAACCTTTTTCTTTTTTTCCTTTAAAGATCTTATAATCTCAGAATTGGTTTTGCTTAGGTTGTCCAAACCGTTCCTTAGTGATTCGATGCGTTCAAAAAGGCTATATGTAGTGGGCTCGCATCGATAGGAGCTCAATTGGCTCCGAAGGCGTTTAACATCTTTTTGGTTTAGTTCTAACCGGAGGACCAAAACATTTTTGTCGGTTTCACGAACGCTAGGCTGATGTTTTTTTGTTGTTGTCATGAGTTGAGGATTTAGGTTGTTTAAGCATATGTATGAGGTAAGGTCTCTACTACTATAGGTTAGTTTACTCTAAGTTACGAAAAAAAGTAGTCCGTGAGACATTCGAAAAAAAGATTATTCTTACTTTAACAATTTGTTCCACTTTTTTTTCCAATCTTTATGAACAAATACAGCGTGCACTAAGTCAAAAAAATATGTTTTTAGGTACAGCCAATATTAAAGTAAATAGTAATTTGCACTTATGGATATAAATTTCGAATATGACAACGTAAATGCCAGTGAGCGCTTAGAGGCTCTGGCTACAGAAAAAATTAATAAACTGGTCGATAAATATGACTTTATGATTCGTGCCGATGTTTTCTTTAAGACCGAAAACACTTCCTCGAAAGATACGGGCATGATCTGTAACATTCGCATAAGTGCGCCTGGCCCTCGACTTTTTGCCGAAGCCAGCCATGACAGCTTTGAAGCTTCAATCAAGGAATCAGTTAATGACTTGGACCGTCAATTGAAAAAGCGAAAGGAGAAAATGAAATCGCACTGAATTTCAAACACGATGGGCCACTCGCTATTGTTCGATTGACGTAAACGGATATGTAAAATGAAAGACCGCCTCAAAAGGGCGGTCTTTTGAATTTTTATTTTTCTTCCTCAAACTGGCTGTCGGACATCTTGCTGGATAATCTGGTACTGAAAGGTTTGTTGATTATATCTACAAGCAGCTTTTCGCGCTTGCGTTGCGAAATATCCATCGTATCCAACATCTCCATTTTTAATTTGATTTCAGCAAAGCGTTCGGCTTTCATACGTTCACGCTCCTTTGCGCTAATTGTCAACTCCGGCTCAAAGCGTGCCATCATCGTGTTCTTTTTTACCGGTTGATAATTTCTTTCGATTTCGACGGCACGCTGCTGTGATATAAGGGTCGAAGTGCATAAAAATACTAAATAGGATGTGAATTTATAGGTAAACTTTTTCATTACCATGCGATTTTGTGTTCAAGGTAAAGATATTCAATACCGTAATGCGCTTCATAGAAATTATATTCTTCTGCTGACGAAAAATTCCGTTTTTCGAAAATTCATTTCGTTTAAAATGTCTATGAAATATTAAGCAGGGAGCGCAGTTTTTGCTGATTTTCACTCAGTCCATAGACCTTTTCACCCACTTCCATGGCATTCGTAGCACCTAAATCACCAACATAAATCGGTACGAATCCGATATCATTGATAAGTTGTTCGGTGGTCGACCTACTTTTCGAATCCTGTGCGGCAAAGGGTATGGCAATGGGATTCTGGGTATCGAAAGCTCGTGTTTTTAAATCTTTGGCATGAATGGTATTAAAGGCCTTGGCAGTAAGAGCGGTGGAAAATTTCATTGCCGTATACTCCGATGCATTGCGATTATCGTCACGGACTTCCTGTGCCATTTCCCCATCACGTTCGGGATATGGATTTGTGGCATCGATAATCACCTTGCCGCCATATTCCCCCGCGAACACTTCTGCCGTTTCGTCAATATCTTTAAACGGAATCGCCAACAAATATACATCCGCATTGGCCTCAAAAGCTTCGGTTACCGAAACGGCCTTTGCTTTTCCCCCACTTTCCCGAACCAAATCATTCAGTTCATTTGGATGTCGGGAACTGAACAAGACCTCATGACCGGCTTTGGCCCAATGCTTTCCTAAGGTTCCTCCTATATTTCCACTTCCTATTATTCCTATTTTCATAATTATATATAATTTATTGTTATTTCTGCGTAGTACTGCGTGTAAGAAATCCATCAGGACTTATCCTCAGAATTCTTCCATCCATCCTTAAAAGCAAATTCACTTTGGGGAATACGTTTGCGCTTGGCAGTCTCTTGTTTTCGAAGATCTTCAGACAGGTCATCCAACGCGCCTCCGTAATAACCAAGCGCAATGGCCGTCGAGATATGATATCCCTCGGGAATATTGAATTCCTGATGAGCCTTTTTCCAATCCACCCCGGCCATGTGGTGTAAGGCGATACTCATATACTGCGCCTGAATGGTCATACTGCCGAGACTTAGTCCCAAATCATGCAGCGCATGAAAATTATCCTTACCATTATCCATTTTCTCCTTATAAGCCGCGAAAAGTAGCACGGGAGCTTCCGAAGCCCATGATTTATTGAAGTCGCTCAGACAACTGACCATTTTATCGAAGCTGTCGGTACTTTTTCGAGCATAGATAAAACGCCATGGCTGCAAGTTCGACGAGCTAGCGGACCATCGCACGGCTTCGAACAAGCGGTTCAGGTCATTGTCGGAAATTTCGGTATCGGCAAACACTCGCGGACTATATCGTTGTTTCAACAAGGCATATATTTCATGGTCATTATCTGCTATTTTATCTAAGGCCAACTGCCGCTCTTCATTCATATGCTCATTATCTTTCATTTGATTTTTTAATAATTGTTATAATTTAAAAATAGGATATCGATCAGGAAATGTTTGACGCTACGCGACTATTTTTTGATGGTATCCAAATGTGGAAATTTAGTAATTTTTGAACTGCCACGTTTTGTTTAACCATAGCGCTGCGCTGGCATTGGCGGATGGATTACAAATAATTCCTATTGGTACCAAACCAATTGCGATTGCGTCAAACGAAGTCCTGAAAATGCCTATATTCGCATCTGCAATTTTCAGGATATGTGGATTTGGATAAGTTTTATAGCGGTGGTCATTGTCTTTTTGGCACTCGACCTTGGGGTGTTCCATAAAAACGATCATGTCATAAAAAGTAAGGAAGCCGGAATATGGACTGCTATCTGGGTTACTGTGGCACTCGGCTTTAGCGGGGTCATCTATTGGCTTTTTTCAGAGGGACTGGTGGAAAATCCCACTGAACTCACCCCGAACAATGCTGTTCTCAAATACATTACCGGATATTTGATTGAGCTTTCCCTTAGTATCGATAATGTTTTTGTCATTGCCGTTATCTTCTCTTCTTTCAAGATTCCTGCTTTGTATCAGCATCGCGTTCTGTTCTGGGGTATTTTGGGCGCTATTATTTTTAGGGGATTGATGATACTCTTCGGGGTCGCGCTCATCAACAAATTCGAGTGGATTATCTATGTTTTCGGGGTGTTTTTACTTATTACAGCTTTTAGGATGCTAAAATCCGACAACCATACGAGTGATCCCAAAAAGTCATGGTTATTTCGGCAGTTGAAAAAAATAATGCCTATTTCTACGGAAATGCACGGTCATGATTTTTTTATCAAACGTTTGGGGGTTACGGCGGCCACTCCCCTATTTGTGGCCCTTATCGTGATCGAACTGACCGATGTGCTTTTTGCTTTGGACAGTATTCCCGCCATACTTGCCATTACCGCTGACCCCTTCATTGTCTTCAGTTCCAATATTTTGGCGATTTTGGGGCTACGATCTATGTACTTTTTGATTTCGAGGATGTTGCAAAAATTCCGCTACATTAATTACAGCCTTGTGGTCATTTTGGCTTTCGTAGGCCTTAAAATGCTGTTTTCCCACCAAATTGAGCTCCCAGAATGGGTGTCACTGACCGTTATAGCGGTTTCATTGACCGCCGGGATTGTAGCGTCATTACTGATTTCGGATAAAAATGAGGAAGAACCGTCTGAATAGGTAGTAATTATTGAAATTAAGTCAATTTCGAACGGTTTAGACATACTATCCTACTACTTGTAATGGAAGTATTCGGGTTAATTACTCTACATAATTTACCAACTATGCAAAACAATGAAATTACGATAATGGAGTCCCTAACCTCATTTTACGACCGATTTATCGAACAATTGCCGGGTATCGGCATGGGAGTGCTCATAATTATTTTAGGATTACTTATCGGATCTTGGCTAGGCGGGTTTGTAAGAAAACGTTTGGTATCAAAGACCAACGACCCGTTGATGAGTCGGTTTTTGGGAAAGGCCTTAAAGTACACCCTCATTGTGGTCGCCATCATGCTCGCCCTGAATGCCGCCGGTCTGGGTGCGGTCGCCGCTGGTATACTCACCGCAGCCGGCGCCAGTGCCGTAGTACTTGGTTTTGCCTTTAGGGATATCGGTGAAAATTTTATCGCTGGTATTATTCTGGCCTTTAGTCGCCCATTCGATGTGAACGACACCGTAATGATAGGGGATAACTTCGGAAAGGTAAAGGCCTTGGAATTCCGCTATACCAAACTAAAGACCTTTGATGGCAGGGATGTATACATTCCCAATGGCGACGTGCTGACTACGCCGGTCACCAATTATACCGAAGACGGTTTTTTCCGTTGGGATTTTATAATCGGCATTGCCTATGAGGATAATATCGAAGGCGCCAAAAGTACCATTTTGAAAGCATTGCGAAAAGAGCCTAACGTTATAGAGGATGAAGAGCATGAGAATTTTGTGATAGAGGATGAACTGGCCACCAGTACCGTGAACCTAAAAGTTTTCTTTTGGGTAGATACCAAAGATTTTAGGCGGATGGCCCTGATTACCAAAGGCAATGTGGTCAGAATCGTAAAGGAAGCCCTAGAGGAAGCCGGATACTACATGCCCGCCGATATTCAGGAAATCAAGCTCTACGGTGGTGAAACGGAATTTCCAGTGCGGTTGGCTACCGGAAATCAAGAAAAAAAGTCTGGATAGGTGTCAATGTTAGAACATGACGATGGCCCGTTACCTAAATAATTTATTCCAATTTTCCTTCGATAATCTGCAATGCATCCTGAACCGTTTGCATCCTATCCATATCCTCGTTTTCGAGCATGATGTCGAATTCGTCCTCGACATCCAAAATAATATCCACCAAATTGGCGGAATTGATGTTTAGACCGTTGATAAAATGGCTGTCCATCGTAATATCCTCCACCGATACATCCTCGGGGAGATAGATTTTTATGATGTTCTTTAACTTTTTATAGCGTTCGTCTTTCATTTGGAATTTGGTACTTGGAATTTGGTTTTTATTTTCAGTCGTTAAACCGCTTAAAAATAACACAAGCATTTACATCCCCAAAGCCAAAACTGGCCTTAGCGAGTATTTTGGGAGCGAAATCTATCGTTTTTTGCGGAATTTTGGCCCTATCGACCTGTGCCTCGATCTCTGGATGCAAATCCTCACCATTTACGTTTCCAAAAATTTGGTTTTTCTCGAATTGAAGTATAGCAGCCACGCATTCGATGCTTCCTGCGCCGGAGAGGCAATGCCCGAACTGCCCCTTAAAGGAGTTTATAAAGGGGAACTTGTCGCCGGAGCGTTCCAGAGCTCGGGACCAGTTTTCGACTTCAAGGGCATCTTTTGCGGTTGCGGTAAGATGGCCATTGATAGTATCGATGTCGGATTTTTGAATCCCTGAATTTTCAACGGCTTGAACGATACAGCGTTGCACCGCTTCACTATTGGGAGCTGTCATCGAGCCGTCAGCACGCTGTCCGCCGCTATTGACCGCACCGCCCAATACCTCGGCATAGATTTTCGCTCCCCGTTCCTGGGCACTTTCCAATGTTTCAAGAACTAGAGCCCCCGCCCCACTCCCCGGTACGAACCCCGCTGCTGAGGCGCTCATGGGCCGACTGGCGGTTTCGGGAATTTCATTATAATTTCTTGGAAGAATACGCATGGCGTCAAAGCCCGCCCAAACATACGGACCGCTATCACTACAGCTACCGACAAGCATTCGCTTGGCTTTCCCGGAAGCAATACGCTCGTACCCCATCACCACACCTTCGGTTCCCGTGGTACAGGCAGAGGAATTGGTAGTCACCTGATTTCCACATCCTAAAATACCGCCCAAATAAGCACTAACACCGCTCGCCATCGTCTGGATTACTGTGGTACTGCCCAAGCGCCTGACTTTCCCGGCATCGATCAAATGTATGGCTTCCCGGAACTTGGCCACCCCGAGCGTACCGGTCCCGAATAGGATGCCACTATCCCAATCCGGAGTTTCGGGCGGGGCTTTCGATAATCCTCCATCGTTCCAAGCATCGGT
>RCMY010004536.1_pt1 | contig 12017 bp, 11 predicted proteins | sample 2041341 | NCBI WGS metagenome assembly RCMY01 (sample SAMN09708234, study PRJNA481090) | Marine sediment metagenome, whole genome shotgun sequencing project.
CACCAGATTCTTGCCACCAATCACCACATTGCGCTCGGGATTCCGCGCACACTGGATAAACTCGGACGGCGCCGTCGCACATAGCTTCCTTGCCAGCCCGCGCGGAATCCGCACCCGCTCACCTGTCACCTCGGCACCCGCCGCCCGCCAACGGTCCAGCGCCGCAGGATTATCAACAAACATCACACCAATTTCGGCCAAAACCGTCTCGGCATTTTGCTCGATAATCTCAAGCGCCGCATCATCCAAAACCTCATAGTTCGGAATATTGCGCTCGATATACTTGGCTGTCTCAACGCTGACGGCTGTGCGCTCTGCACGGCGGGCGGCACCACCGCCACCACGGGCGCGACGGGCGGGAATTGCGGATGCATCAGTCATGGGCGTTTCCTCAAAAACAAGTTGTTACCGCATGAATACCCAATGCGCGCGCCCGACCTTGCGAAATTAACGGCGCTCGGGGCGCAAAAGCGACATCTGACACTCTTGCTTATCATCATCACTCGGGGCTAAAACGCGGCATGGATATACAGACACATGAACGCCTCCTCATCATCGACTTTGGTAGCCAGGTCACGCAGCTGATTGCGCGTCGCTTGCGCGAACTGAATGTCTATTGCGAAATCCACCCCTATCAGGTCGTGGACGACGCCTTCCTGACCGATTTTGCACCCAAAGCGATCATTCTCTCGGGCGGTCCCGATTCCGTGACCCGCGAAGGATCACCCCGCGCGCCGCAAAAAGTCTTCGAGATGGGTCTGCCAATCTTGGGCATCTGCTACGGCCAACAAACCATGATGCAACAGCTTGGCGGCCAAGTGGACCGTGGCCATGGCACCGCAGAATTTGGCCGCGCATTTGTGACCCCCGTTAGCAAACTCCCCCTGCTCGACGGCTGGTTCGAGGACGATCGTGAACAAGTCTGGATGAGCCACGGCGACCATGTCTCGGCCATTGCACCGGGCTTTGAAGTTTACGGCACCTCACCAAACGCACCCTTCGCTGTCACCGCCGACGTGTCGCGCAACTTCTACGCCGTACAATTCCACCCGGAGGTGCACCACACACCCAACGGCGCAAAACTTTACAAAAATTTTATAAAACTCGCAGGGTTTTCGGGCGACTGGACCATGTCCGCCTACCGCGAACAGGCGATTGCCGCGATCCGCGCCCAAGTTGGCGACAAAAATGTGATCTGCGGGCTGTCAGGCGGTGTCGATTCCTCCGTCGCTGCGGTGCTGATCCACGAAGCCATCGGCGACCAATTGACCTGCGTATTCGTAAACAACGGGTTGTTGCGCCAAGACGAGGCCGAAGGCGTCCTCAAAATGTTCCGCGAAAACTACAATATCCCGCTGATCTACGCAGACGAGCAAGAACTATTCCTTGGCGAACTCGACGGTCAATCCGACCCCGAGACCAAGCGCAAAATTATCGGCCGCCTGTTCATCGACGTGTTCCAAAAGCACGCCAACACCATTGAAGGCGCGGAATTCCTCGCCCAAGGCACACTCTATCCCGATGTGATCGAATCTGTTTCCTTCTCTGGCGGGCCATCCGTGACCATCAAAAGCCACCACAACGTCGGCGGCCTGCCCGAAAAAATGGGCCTGAAACTTGTCGAACCCCTGCGCGAACTCTTTAAGGACGAAGTGCGCGCACTGGGCGTGGAACTCGGCCTGCCCGCCTCCTTCATCGGACGCCACCCGTTCCCCGGCCCCGGGCTCGCTATCCGTTGCCCCGGTGAAATCACCCGCGAAAAACTGGAAATCCTGCGCAAAGCCGATGCCGTCTATATCGACCAAATCCGCAAACACGGGCTCTACGATGAAATCTGGCAAGCTTTTGTCGCCATCCTGCCCGTGCGCACTGTCGGAGTTATGGGCGACAGCCGCACCTACGATTTCGCCTGCGCCCTACGCGCGGTGAACTCCGTCGACGGCATGACCGCGGACTACTACCCGTTCACCCACGAATTTTTGGGCGAGACCGCCACGCGCATCATTAACGAAGTGCAAGGCATCAACCGCGTCACCTACGACATCACCTCAAAACCTCCGGGCACCATCGAGTGGGAATAATGCCCTTGCGCTAAATCAATGCAAAAGCTGTGCAAATGACTATCATTTTGGAACGATAATCGTTTTTGAGAGGATAAATCATGCACAGCTTTTCACCCTTAATCATACGCATAGCCCTCGCCAAAACACTCGGCACAATCATCGGCATTATTGCGTTTTTCATGATCCGCAAGCTCATGCCCACCACCGACCCGCTGCTTGCATGGGGGGTTTTGGCCCTATTCGTTACTATCGGCGGTCTGGTCGGCATCTCTGGCATTATCAAACAAATCCCACTCCTGAACATCCGCTACTCGCCCATCCTGCGCGGCGGATCAATGGGCGCATGGCTTGGTCTGGTCGCCGCCATTTTCGGCTTCCACATGATCCAAGACGGGCTGATCACGCTAAATTTCATGGGCCTCACCTCGCCATGGCTGATCATTATCGACGCTTTCATCGCAGGCGCATTCATTGACGTTATCTGCACACGCATGGTCAAAAACGTGCCAAACATGATCTAACGGCGCACCGCCGCAAGCAACAATTCCGCACCAAAAACTCCGGACGCACAGTCGGCCAAATCCCCCGCCTGCCCGCGCACAAACCACTCATTGCGTTGCGCCAAACCAATACCCATGCGCGTGCCAACCATCAGCGGATCGCAGCCCCAATGTATATCGGCAAACGGATCTTGCGACACCCACTGCGTCAACTCTGCAGGGGCCAACCCATCCGCACCACACTGACCCTCAATCTGCGTCACACCACGCACAACAGGCATCTGCGCAAATGATGCACGCGCCGCCTGCACAACACGCCCCGTCACATCCTGCGCCACCAGCCCTGTGGTAAAAACCACGCCAATAATGACTGCTACAAATAACTTACACATCCCCGCACCTCTCAACTCCGCTCACCCTATATGCGACACAACCACCTACGCCCAAACACACCTACCCCCCAAATCCACACCGCAACTGCGCCCCACCACTTGAACCCTCACAAAAATGCAGCGACACTCCGCGCGCCGGCACAATCGCGCGGCTGGATACCTTTATGAGCACCACACTTCGCGCCGCCACTTGGATGATCGGCGCAATTCTCGCCTTCACCACAATGGCCATCGCAGGGCGGGCTGCGTCGCTCAACCTCGATACCTTTGAAATCATGCTCTACAGGTCCTTGGTCGGGCTTTGCATCGTGCTTGCTGTCGCATGGTCCACGGGCACATTACATCAGATCAACCGCGACCGGATCGGGCTACACGCATTGCGCAACCTTTGCCACTTCACGGGCCAAAACCTGTGGTTCTTCGCCATCACCGCAATCCCGCTGGCACAGGTCTTTGCACTCGAATTCACCACACCAATCTGGGTTATCCTGCTGTCACCTCTCATCTTACAAGAACGGATCACCCGCATCGGCGCGATCGCAGCGGTGATCGGTTTCATCGGCATCCTCATCGTGGCACGGCCGGATTTCCAAAACCTTAACGCAGGCCTGATCGCCGCAGCCCTGTGCGCAATCGCCTTCGCATGCACCGCCATCTTCACCCGCAAATTGACACGCACAGCCACAATCACCTGCATCCTGGCCTACCTCACGGGGCTACAAGCCATCTTCGGGCTGATCAGCGCAGGCTATGACGGGGACATCACGCTCCCAAACGCACAAACCCTACCATGGGTCATCGTGATCGGGATCGCAGGGCTGTCGGCCCACTTTTGCCTGACCAAAGCCCTCTCCATCGCGCCCGCCTCCGTGGTCATGCCCATCGACTTTGCACGGCTGCCAATCATCGCCGTGGTGGGAATCATGCTCTACAACGAGCCCATCGACATTTGGGTGCTCATCGGCGGAATCATTATTTTTGCCGCCAATTACGCAAATATTAACTACGGGCAGGTCAAACAGGCAACATAACTGTGTATTTTTGCCGCGGTAGCGATACCACGTCACTTTTACGCAGCGTCAAGAATTGACGAAATCATGCGCAACTTTCTAACGTAACATATCTTATTAGTTTCATGACGGGGATGGAGACATGAAAAACCTATTCACAGTTGGGGCAGCACTTATGCTGACAACAACCGCCGCGACTGCAGGCGGCATTGACCGCTCTGGTCAAAGCATTGGCGCAATCTTTGAAGACGGCAAATACGTTGAACTTAGCTACGGCTACGTGATGCCTTCCGTTTCTGGCACCGTCGGCGCGGGCACTGTTTCATCGGGCAGCGCAGCACCCGATTATGCCAACGTCGGGTTGGCTTTCAAAACCGATATTAGCGATGTCGTGTCATTGGCACTTATTGTCGATCAACCATTCGGCGCAAACGTAGCTTACGATGAAACTGATCCTGGCTACCCAATTTCAGGAACAAACGCAGAGGTGAACTCAAACGCGATCACGCTTGTTGGCCGTTACAAATTCAACGAAAACCTTAGCGTTCATTTTGGCCCTCGCTATCTAAGAGCAGACGGTCACTACACGCGTAACCTGCCTTCAATTCCTGCCGCGTTCTACTCTTCAAAATATGCTAGCGGTTCGGGTACTGGCTACGTCGCCGGTGCAGCCTACGAGCGTAAAGACATCGCGATGCGTGTCGCTTTGACGTACAGCAGCGCCATCGATCTCGAGCTTGATGGCACAGACGGCGATCTTACAGCGACGCTGCCGCAGTCCGTAAACCTCGAATTTCAATCAGGCGTCGCAGCCAATACATTGGTATTTGGCTCGGTGCGCTGGGCTGAGTGGAGCGAAGGTCACATCACAGATATGGAACTCATCACCCGTCCGGGCGGTGAGCCGATTGTTGAATGGGACGATGATGTCGTCACTTACACATTGGGCGTCGGACGCAAGTTTTCCGATAGCTTCTCTGGAGCATTGTCTGTTGGATATGAAAAATCTCTCGACCGCGCGAAAAGCAACCTGTCTCCAACTGACGGCTACACGAGCGTTTCTGTCGGTGGCACATACACCATGACCAACGGCATCGAGCTGACAGGTGGCGTGCGTTACATCATGGCGGGCGATGCAACGACCGAAACCATTGGCGCGGATTTCAAAGACAACTCCGCCATCGCTGTTGGCTTGAAAATTGCCTACACCTACTAAGCGATCCTAAATCGCTACAAAAAGCCCTGTCATATGACGGGGCTTTTTCATTTGCGCATTTTTCGGGTTGTTGACACAGCCCTTTCAACCGACAAACCCACATGACCCAAATCCAAAAAACCCTCTCGCCAACTGCATGGCTGCTCCTGGCAATTCTCTCGCTGATCTGGGGCGGCTCGTTCCTGTCCATTCGCGTGGCCCTGAATGAAATCGGTCCGCTGACCGCCGTCGCCCACCGCACAGGCTGGGCCATGGTGATCCTCTGGGGCTACATTATTATCCGCCGCTTTCCCATCCCGCGCGATCCACGTATCTGGCTGGCATTTCTGGTCATGGGCATCCTCAACAACGTGATTCCCTTCTCGCTCATGGCATGGGCACAACTGCACATCGAGACAGGCTTGACCGCGATACTCAACGCCTCCACCGCCATCTTCGGCGTGGTTTTTGCAGCGATCTTCTTTGCCGATGAAAAACTCAGCTGGCGTAAAACCATCGGCGTGACCACAGGGTTCATCGGCGTCGCCACGGCCATCGGCCTGTCCTACCTCGCCCACTTCGATCTGCGCAGCATCGCTCAGCTTGCCGTGATCGGCGGCACCATGTCCTACGCCCTCGCAGGCGTCTGGGGTCGTAAAAACCTCGGCAGCCTCAGCCCACAAGTGGCCGCCGCAAGCATGGTCACAGGCTCCAGTCTGGTAACAATTCCAACGGCTTGGATCGTTGAAGGCCCCATCAGCCTTAACCTGCTACCCGCCACATGGATGGCTATCGGCTACTACGCCATCGTTGCCACGGCCCTTGCATATTTACTCTTCTACCGCATACTCAACATCGCGGGCTCAGGCAACACCATGATCGTCACGCTGCTCGTGGCCCCCGTGGCCATCATCCTCGGCGCTGTCACCTTGGGCGAAGCCTTACCGCTCAACGCCTATATCGGCTTTGCGATCCTCGCTCTAGGTCTGCTCATCCTCAGCGGGTGGATCCGGCCCCGTCCAAAACGGCCCTAGCGGCGCGCAATCCCGGCGCTTCACCGCCCCGGCCCAAACGGTCCATCGTCAACGCCATAGCTGCACGCTGGCCCGATGGGTCACGCAACACCTCCAAAACCGCCGCCGCAATCGGAGCCGCCTGACAGGCCTTGCCGACAAACTCGGGGATCACACGGGTCTCGCTGACCAGATTTACCAGCGTCACCGTGTCCACCAAAAGTAACCTGCTGATAATCACACGGCTCAACCACGCCATATCATACGCAATCACCATCGGGGTCGCGTTCGCAGCCAGCTCCAACGACACCGTACCAGAGGCCGCAAGCGCCACATCCGCCGCGGCAAACAACCCGCGTTTCTCAGCCTTGGCATCGCTCGGCAAGACCCGCACATCTACCGCCCAATCCGCCGCCAACTCCTGCACCAACCCCGTCACATTGCTCGTCGTCGGAATGACAAACCGCGCCTTGGGATGCGCTTGCGCAATCAACGCCGCCGCCGCCCCAAAGCGGCCCATCAACCGCGAAACCTCACCCCGCCTACTCCCTGGCAAGACCATCACCAGTGGCCCATCCCCCGCCCAAGCCGCGACCTCGGCCGCATCCGCAAGAACATCCGTCACCACAGGATGGCCCACAAAATCACAGCGCATACCCGCAGCTTCCATATAAGGCGGCTCAAACGGAAATAACGCCAGAACCTGATCAATATGCCGCGCCATCTTGGCCGCACGTTTGGGCCGCCACGCCCACACCGTCGGTGCCACATAATGCACCGTGCGAATATCGCTCTTGGCCTTGACCAATTTCGCCACCCGAAGGCAAAAATCAGGACTATCAATCGTAATCAAAACATCGGGCTTACTCGCTAAAATCACCTCCGCCATCTCATGCACACGGGCCTTAAGCGCGCGATATTTCGGCAAAATTTCCGCCAAACCCATCACGCTCAACTCGTCCATCGAAAACCGGCTGACCAGCCCCGCACCCTGCATCAGCGGCCCACCTACCCCGTCAAACGTCACATCCACCAACGACGACAACCCCGTCATCAACGCCGCCCCCAACTTGTCGCCCGAGGCCTCGCCCGCAATGATAAAGACCCGCATCAACGCGTCGTCGTGGGACGCACCCACAGCACTTTGTCATGAGCATCAAGCGTGGCGACCACGTCCGCAAAATCCAAAACCATCACCCCCCCCGCCTCAATCACAATGCCGTCCAAACCCGCCGCCACAATCCCGCGCGCGGTTTCAATGCCAATCAAAGGCAGATCAGCACGGCGATCCTGCGCGGGCTTCGGTCCCTTGACCAAAACACCCCCCTTTGACGACACACCCGCAATCATCGCATCCGTGCCCGCATCATCTTCCTGCGCCACCACATGATCACCCAAAATCACACAGGCCTGCCCCAAATCACGCAGCCCCAGCTTGACCAAAACCCGCTCGCCCAACACAGCCTCCGCCATCATCCCCGCATCAGGACGGCGGATCGTCGGCACCCCCGCAACTGGCAACAGATGCGGCACCACGGCGTGCGCGGCCACAATCTCAAATCCAAAATCCTCAAATATACCCAGCACCGCCCGCAACGCCCCATCATCACCCAGCGCAATTGCCGCCTGAATAATCGGCACCAAAGGCCGCGTCGCGGCATCAATAGCCGCCACATCAACCTCAGGACGGCGCACACCCCCCGCAAAACACACCTGTGTCACCCCCAAGCCCTTCAAATGGCTCAGAAAACTGCCCAAATTATCAATGCGAAACGTGATCGTCACAGGCACGGCAGGCGCAAACCCCGCCATCGCACAAACCAACACATCGGGGCGCGCCGCCACAATCTGCGCAGGCAAATCCCCTGTGCCTGCAATCAAAGCCAGCATCAGCTTGGGGTCAAAAAGTTGCGGTCCGTCTCGCCCAAAATGAACGCAACCATCTGCTGCACGTAGGCGCTCTCGCTCTCGTCCGCCAACCGCCGCGCGCGATCATGGAACGTGCCTTCACCGTCTTTCAACATCTGAAACGCGGCGCGCATCGCGGTAATATCGGTCCGCGCCACGCCCTTGCGCTTCAACCCCACAAGGTTCAAACCGTCCAACGTGCCACGCGGCCCCATCACCAAACCATGCGGCACCACATCATTTGTGACCATCGAAAGTGCGCCAATAATCGCGCCCTGCCCGATCCGCACCCACTGATGAATCCCGCAAAGGCCACCAATAATCACATCATCTTCAATCACACAGTGACCCGCCACAGCACTGGAATTCACCACAATCACGCGGTTGCCAATCTGCGCATCATGAGCAATATGACAGCCCGCCATAAACAACCCGTCATCGCCAATACGGGTCACACCGCCGCCACCAACCGTGCCAGTATTCATCGTCACATGTTCACGGATACGGTTGCGCACACCAATGCGCAGCGAGGTTTTCTCACCCGCAAACTTCAAATCCTGCGGAATTTCGCCAATCACAGCAAAGGAAAACACCACCGTGTCATCGCCAATATGCGTGTCACCCGTGACCACAACATGGGATTTCAGCACAACATTCGCACCCAACACCACTTCGGCACCAACCAGACAAAACGGGCCAATCTGACAGCCGGCACCAATCACAGCACCGTCCTCAATCACAGCCGAGGGGTGAACGGCAGACATCAGGCTTTCAGGTCCATCATCGCGGTGAACTCGGCCTCTGCGGCCATCTCGCCCTCAACCATCGCCACACCTTTGAACTTCCAAACCTTGCCACCCGCCTTGCCGCGTGTGGTCTGCAAGTGCATCTCCAGCACATCACCGGGCACCACCATGCGGCGGAACTTACAGCCATCAATCGCCATGAAATAAACGTTCAAATTGCCATCCGTCAGGCCTAAACTGGTGCCGATCATCACCGCCGCGGTCTGCGCCATGGCCTCCACAATCGTCACACCAGGCATAATTGGATTACCAGGAAAATGGCCCTGAAAATGCGGCTCGTTCATCGTAACATTCTTGATACCCACGGCCGATTTGATGCCATCAATATCACGGACCTTATCAACCAGCAGAAACGGATACCGATGCGGAATGATCTTCTGGATCAGCTTAATGTCGGCGGTTGTCGGGGTCGCAGTTGGTGTCGTTGGCAGGGGCTCGGTCATCAGGGTCAAATCCATTCATAAAATACTTATGTCACTGATACCAAACGGACAAGCATCCAGCAAGACACGGCTACTGTCCGGGCTATTGAACTGGGCTACTGATCCGCAACAGGCTCCATCCCGTCACCCAAAATCGCATCAATACGGGCAATCGCAGGCAAGGTGATATCAACACGCGATAGCGACAAAAACACAATGCGCTGATCCAGCATCACAACTGCACCACGCTCCACCATCAACTCGCCAAGCGTCGTGCGCACACGCTCCAAAAACAAACGTGGCGCGCTTTCACGCTCGGCCTCGAACGCCGCAATCGCCGCATCACGAGACCGCCTGATCCCCTGCACGCGGGTATCAAACTCTGCGGCTTCCACACGAAATGCAGCGGGGTCCATATTCGGGCGACGCTCCGTCAGGCTCTTTTCTTCCAAGGTCAAATCTGCTGTGATACGCTCGTTCTCGGCCTGCAAGGCACGCGCGCGCATATCCAAATCCGCCGCAACACGCCTGCCGTAAATCGTCGCACGAAACAACTCGTCAGTATCAACAACAACCACATCCGCCGTATCCGTGCCAACCACCTGCTGGGCCGCCATTGGCAGACCAGCAATCGCAAGACACCCCGCGACATATGCGGCACGCACTATCCGCATCAGAATTTGGTCGAAACCGTCACATCAAAGGTCTTGGTGTTGTCTTCTGCTTGCGAATCCAGAGCCTCGGAAAAGTTGAACCGTAATGGACCAATCGGCGTGTCCCAGAACAACGACAGACCCGCAACCGCGCGCGGCGTGTAATCATTGTATAGTACCGTTGTGCCCGCAGGGATCACATTGCCAATATCCCAAACCGAGCCATAATCCACAAACGCACCGCCGCTGATGCCATACTCGCTTGGCAAACCAATCGGGAACTCGGCCTCCAGACGGGCGACCGCATAAACGTTGCCGCCCAATGCATCATCAGTCCCCGCGTCGCGCGGACCAATTCCGCCCGGCTCAAACCCACGCATCAAACGGCTGCCAAGGAAGAAACGATCGGTGATCCGGCTCGTCCCCTCACTATAATCCAGATAGCCACCCTCAACAGTCGCACGCAGCGTGATCTCTTCGTTGTAAACCTTGGTCTCTGCCGCAGCCAAGGCGGTGGATTTGATATATTGCGAGTCGCCCACACCAAACTGCTGACCAAACCGGAACACAATCCCCGCATTCGGGTTCAAACCGGTGCGGCGCGAATCGAAACTATACAGATAACCAACCGACGACGACCACAATCCACCATCAAGCGCATCCGCCGCAATCAACGCGCTGGCCGCCGCATCAACATCCGTCATATCCGTGTAATCAGCCGCGTAATACACCTGCACACGGCCACTTTCACTCACAGGAAACGTCAGCGACGGCTTGAATTTGAACCTTTCCGTGTCATACAGCGCGTTTTCATTGTCAGTCGTGCTATACTCGAAATCCAGACCAAAGCCCAAATCGCGGCCCAAAAACTGTGGCTCGTTAAACGAGAACGACGCCACACGGTTGGTTTCCGCCGTCGACAGTTGCACGCTCACACCCTGACCACGGCCCATAAAGTTACTCTGACGGAACGACGCCAACAGACCAAAACCGGTATCGGAGTTATAGTTACCGCCAAACGACAAGGACCCCGTATTGGTCTCTTCGACGTCCACATCAATGATCACTTGGTTCGGAGTGGAGCCTTCACGGGCATCAACAGCGGCATTGCCAAAGAACCCAAGCGCACGAATACGCGAGGCACTCTCGCGAATTTCACGCGGATTAAACGGATCCCCCTCAACCACCCTGAACTGATTACGCACAATACGGTCCAGCGTGGTATTATTGCCTTCAATATCAATGCGCTCAACAAAAATCCGCTCGCCACGCACCAATGCAAATTCCATGTCCAACGACAGATCACGATTATTACGGGTCACACGCGGGTCAACCGACAGAAAGTTAATGCCAAGCCGCAGCGCCAAACGCTCCAAACGGGCAATCTCGGTCTCTAGCACAGCAGGCGAATAAACAGCCCCCGACCTCAACGTCAGAGCCTCACGGAACACCGCCGCATCCGCCTCGGGAATGTCGCTTGTCACGCTGATATTGCCAAACTTGAACTGCTGGCCCTCTTGCACGTTGAACGTGACCAAATAGGCATCGCGTTCGCGGGTCAGCGCCACATCGACGTTCTGAACTTCAAAATCCACATAGCCACGCGATTGGTAAAAATCGGTCAAAGCACGGCGGTCAAACGCGATACGGTCCTCAACAAATGTATCACGGCCAATAATCGCGCGCAAAATCCCCGCCTGCTTGGTCTCTAGCACACGGCGCAAACGGCCCTCGGAATAGGTACGGTTGCCGATAAACGAAATCCGCTCGATCTCGGTCAATCCAGACTCGATGACTTCAAACACCAAATCTACACGATTATCGGCGCGCTTGATAATACGGGGACGCACAACCGCGTTGATCCGCCCCTTATCAGCATAAACCTGCGAGATCGCCGCCGTATCACGCTCTGCCTGCGCAGGCGTATAAACGCGGCGGGTCTGGCTCTCGACCACGGACAACAATTCGGCGTCACGCACCTTGCTGTTACCTTCAACGTTGATCTGGTTGATTGTCGGCCATTCGGTCACAACAATTTTCAACGTGCCACCTGCA
>RCMY010004538.1_pt1 | contig 12011 bp, 9 predicted proteins | sample 2041341 | NCBI WGS metagenome assembly RCMY01 (sample SAMN09708234, study PRJNA481090) | Marine sediment metagenome, whole genome shotgun sequencing project.
CCGGACACTGTCGGCAACTAACCAGAAAAGATTCTTCAAAATTTAAAAGCATAGAGCCGCGCGATGGAAATAAAGAAGGGAAAAACAAAAAAAGGGCTTACGGTGGTTACCGTAAACCCTTGATTTTGCTGGTCGGGATGGCGCGATTTGAACGCGCGGCCTCAGCGTCCCGAACGCTGCGCTCTAGCCAAGCTGAGCCACATCCCGTTGAGAAAGGGAACATATGCGAGACGTTGAATTTTGGCAAGCCATTTTTTATTTGTAAAAAAATTTGTGCTGACGTAACATAACATCCGTCCTAAGAAGGACAAATTCTTTGCGGAGCGAACGACCTGTATGACCCGTGTTTTAGTGGTGGACGATTCGACCTTCATGCGCAATGCCATTGTCTCTCTTTTGGAGCAGGACCCGGAAATCAAGGTTGTCGGTACTGCCAGAGATGGGCTGGAAGCTCTGCAAAAAGCCGAAGAGCTTGATGCCGACGTCATGACTCTTGATGTGGAAATGCCTCGCCTTGATGGCCTTGGAACGCTTCAGCGCCTTATGAAGACAACGCCCATGCCAGTGCTCATGATCAGTTCGCTGACAGAGAGCGGTGCTGAGAGCACTCTCAAGGCTCTGGAATACGGGGCGCTGGACTTCATCCCCAAGAACATGAGCAATGACCGTGATTCTTTCGGGTCGGAACTGCGCCGCAAAGTAACGGCGCTGGCCCGGCGTAAGGCCATTATCCGTCTCAAGTACCGCCGCATCAACAATATTCCCATGCCGGCCTCTCCCTTGCCGCGAATGCAGCATTCACAACCGGCGGACTATGTTCAGACACCCTGCCATGGACCACGCGACCTCGTTGTTGTGGGCGTTTCCACGGGGGGGCCGCCAGTGGTTCAAAAGATTCTGTCCGCCCTGCCCGCAGATCTGGCAGCCTGCATCCTTGTGGCGCAGCACATGCCAGCCGCCTTTACAGGCCCGTTTGCCAAAAGGCTGGACAGTGTTTGCAACATAAGCGTCTCCGAGGCAGTGGATGGGGACCGCATAAAAAACGGGCATGCCTACGTATGCCCTGGCGGCAAGCATATAAGCGTGCGCATGCGCGGCCCCCTGCCTGAAGTCGCCATCACCGAGGAACCCCGTGACGCGCTGTACAAGCCCACCGTCAACCTGCTTATGGAAAGCGCCGGAAAAAACATGGGCCGCCGTACCCTGGGTGTCATGCTGACCGGCATGGGTTCGGACGGATGCGAAGGCGCAAAAGTTTTGAGAGAAAAAGGCGGCTGCCTCATTGCCCAAAATGAGGCTTCATGCGTGGTATATGGCATGCCCAAGGCTGTCATTGATGCCAAATTGGCCAATCAGATTCTTGATGCAGATGATATCGCCCAAGCCATCATGACAATTGTCAAGGGCTGACCAGTAGCGCAGCAGGAAGCACTATTATGGAAAATTTGCTCGACACGGCTCCGCAAGTACTTGAAGCACTGCAGTCAGATGACAGCGCCACTATCCGCAGTGCCGCTTTCAATGCTGGCGACATGGCCTTGCTTGAAGCTATCCCTTTGCTTTGCTCGCTTGTCAAAAGCAGCAATATCGGCATACAGGAAGCGGCAGAATACGCCTTGCGCAAAATCCGTGGCCCCCAGGTGGTGGCTGCCCTGCTGCCCTTGCTACGTAGCGATGAGGCCCCTGTGCGCAATGTGGCCATGGATATTTTGCGTGAAATCGGCAGTGACAGCATTGAAAGCATGCAGCCGTATCTGCAGGATGAAGACCCGGATCTGCGCATCTTTATTACCGACATTCTCGGGTACAGCCCGACGCACCAGGCGGTTCTGCTCCTCTCAAAGGCGCTGCTTAAAGACCCGGAAGTAAACGTGCGCTATCAGGCGGCCGTCAGTTTGGGCAATCTTGCTTTTCCTGAGGCGGTTCCCGCTCTGTGCCAGGCCATGCACGATGAAGAATGGGTGCAGTTCGCGGTGGTGGAAGCCCTGGCGAAGATCAAGGATCCTTCCGCCGCCAATGGGCTTGTAAAATTGCTGCCGCAGGCCTCGCCACTGGTATGCTCCGCCATCATTGACGCACTGGGCGATATGGGGGATGTCAAAGCCATACCGCTGCTTTTCAGCTCGCTTGAAAATGTCCGCGTGCCTCTGCGGCATAAAATCGTCAAAGCCATTGTGCAGATTCTGAGCGTGCGCTCCCTGTCGCTGCTGGCCGCCAAGTCACAAGAACGCTTGCGCGACTATCTGCTTGAGGCGCTTACCGACAATGATGAAGACATTCTGCTGGCTGCTCTGCAAGGCTTGAGCGCCATTGGCAACGAGGACGCCACCGAGGCCATCATCAATCTGGCCGTGGGCCTTGATGTGGAGCGGCAGTCCGAACTTTATGAGGCTGCCATACACGCCATTGCTTCCCTCGGATACAACAGCATGCTCCGCAACGCCCTGCGCAGCGATGATGAAAAGCATATTGCCGTGGCAATGGAAGCCTGTCGGCTTTTGAAGGATCAACGTCCGGTTGAGGAGCTTAAAAACATCTTCTGGCGGGTAAGCCCCGAACTGCGACGGGAGGCTGTGGCCGAACTCGCGCAGATGGGCACCTGCACGGATACCCCGTTCTTTCTCTCCATCATCGAACACTCTGACGACGCGGAAGTTTTAAAGAGTGCGCTCGTGTTTTTCGGTAATCAGCACGGTTGCCCCGAAGTGGAAGACATCGTTTTTGCCCAGCTTGACCACCGGTATGTTGATGTGCAGGAAATGGCTCTTGAAGCAAGCATCAATCTTCACAGCCCCAAGCTCAACAGCCAGTTCAAAATCAGGGCGCGCAGCGAAGACCCCATGCAGCGCATGATGGCCATCTACGCTCTTGGCCGCTATAGCGTCACCGAAAATCTTGATGAAATACTGCAGGCTCTTGAAGACCCTTCGCCACGTGTGCGACAGGTTGCCATTGAGGCCTTTCAAAATCTGGGGCCACAGGCTGAAGACTTTTTGCCCCACTTTTTGCCCCGCCTGATTGATGAAGACAAGGACGTGCGGATCGCCCTGGTGGATCTGCTTGGTCAGATAGGCACGCCAGCAGTCATGCCGCACCTTGTCTCTGCCCTTGCCGACGAGAACGACTGGGTCAAAATCAGAGCCATTGAAGCCCTGGGCGTACACAAACTTGCCGGTGCTGTTCCCTACCTCACGCAACTGTTTGAAACAGCCAATCCCATGGTTTCTTACAAGATTATTGAGGCTTTGGGAATGATCGGCGGCAATGTGGCCTTCAGTGTGCTCCTTGGCTTGATGAATAGTGAAGACCCGGAAATACAGCACGCTGCGGCTGAAGCGGTGGCAGCCATCCAGGCAGAACAGGAGTAGCCATGTCACAGCCTCCGACCTTTTTCCCCAACGGCGTGCAAAACAAAAACGCCAACGATACAGAAAATCGCGGAACGTCCACTTCCACGGCTCCATCCGCGACGGGCAAGCCTCCTACACAGTCTGGGGCTTTTTCGCGTCCGGCTGACGAACAAACGTCACGCTTTGGCGCAGGTCTGACGCAGACGCCACAACCGACATCGGCTTTCAAACCCTCTGGATTTGCCCCACGCCCCACAGACCCCGCTGCGTCTCCGGCGCGACCTGCATTTGGCACTACTGCGGGAAGCAGTCCCTTCAGTTCTGCCGGCACCACGCCAACCCAGCCTTCTGCATTTGGCGGCGCCACCTCCCCCTATGTTGGTCAGTCTGGCCTGGGGCAACCCAATCTGGGGCAGTCCACCTGGACGTCGCCCTTGCGCCAGGCAGCCCAGACGCCGCCAGGGACCTCCGTTTCCAGCCCCTTTGCCGCAAAAGACGCCGCCGCGCAAAGATCTCCCGCCGGGGTACAGCAGGCATCCGCTTTCGGCACGACAGGCTCAAGCCTTTTTCCTTCAGCAGGCGCGGCGGGCAACAGAACCAGCGCTTTCCAGTCCGGGGCCAATGCGACGCCGCAGGCGGCAATGCCGCCAAAGACACCTCTTTTCCGCAGCACGCAGCCAGGCACGCCTTTGCGTCAACCCCTCACCCCAAGTTCGGCCTTTCGCACGCCTACCCCTGCCGTTGAAAACACAAAGGCTACTTCGCCCTTTCGCAAGGACTTGCAGATTTCGGATGAGGAATTTTTGCAGCTTCGTGATTTTATTTACCAGCAATGCGGCATTTTTATTGCCGAAAACCGCAAATATCTGGTTGAAAACCGTCTTTCCAATCGCATCAAGGATCTGAACCTCAAAAGTTACAACGAATACTACAATTTTCTTCGGTTTGATGCCAGTCGAAAGACTGAATTAAACAAGCTTTTTGAGGTTGTTACTACCAACGAAACCAGTTTTTTCCGCAACCCGCCGCAACTGGAAGTTTTTCAAAAAAATGTGCTGCCTGACATACTGGATCAATGCCGCCAGAAAGGACAAAAAAAATTACGCATCTGGTCGGCAGGCTGTTCCACAGGTGAGGAGCCCTATACCCTCGCTATCATTCTTCACGAAGTTCTCAGAAGTGAAATCCATAGCTGGGATATCAAAATAACGGCCAACGATCTTTCTGAAGCCGTGCTTGCCGCCGCAAGGCGTGGCATCTACAGCGAGTATGCACTGCGCACCACGCCAAAATCCATCGTAGACACCTACTTCGTTAAAGAGGACAGTGTATACAAGATCAAGCCCGAACTGAAGGACCTCGTTTCTTTTGGGCAGATAAATCTTAGCGACAAAGAGCAGTTGAGGCGTGTTGATAAATCGCAGATCGTTTTTTGCCGTAATGTCATCATTTACTTTGACGATGAAATGAAACGCAAAGTCATCAATGCCTTCTATGACAACCTGGAGGTCAATGGCGCACTGCTCATCGGCCATTCAGAGTCGCTGCACAATATCAGCCGTGCGTTCCAGCTTGAGCATTTCAAAGGCACCATCGTCTACCGCAAGCTGGCTTAGGCACGACATGTGCGCCAAGATCCTGGCTGTTGCCAATCAGAAAGGAGGCGTGGGAAAAACCACAACCGCTGTAACCCTGGGTTGTGCGCTGGTACGGGCGGGAAAAAAAATCCTGTTGCTGGACCTTGATCCGCATGCCTGTGCGACCCTGCACGCCAGGATATATCCAGAGGACGTGCGTTACAGCCTGCATGACCTTTTTATGGCCTCCGAAGAAAGCTGGCCCGCGCTGTGGCAGCTTCTGCTGCGCTCCCAGGCATTGCACGGCATGGATATGGCCCCTGGCAGCATTCGCCTGTCGGAGCTTGAAGTTGATTTTAGAGACAGAAGCGCCAAAGGCAGCATACTTGGCAGAAGTCTGGAGGCCGTGCGCAAGGATTATGACTTTATCATTCTGGATTGTCCGCCCCATGTAGGCATACTTCTTGTTAACGCGCTGGTGGCGGCCGACTTGCTGATAATTCCGATACAGACAGATTTTTTGGCGCTGCACGGTTTGAAGCTGCTGTTTGACACGCTGCATACACTGAACAAGGCGCTGGGCAGACCCATTCTCTACCGGGCCCTGCCCACCATGTATGACAAGCGCGCCAAGGCATGCACCAGGGTACTGGAGCTTTTGCAGCGAAAAATGGATCACGCTATGTTCAACTCCATTATTGGCATTGACACACGCTTTCGTGAAGCCAGCGCTCAGGGATGCAGTATCTATGACATTGACCAGCATTCGCGAGGGGCGCGCTGCTATGAAGCTCTTGCGCAGGAAGTGTTGCAACTATGGTAAAAACACCTGAAGAATATTTCTCTGGTCAGAGTTTTACCCCGCCGGGCATGGCAGGGTCATCGTCCGCGCTCAGCGCCGCTGAGCAGGCTTTTGTTCAAAAGTATCTTGGCGTTGATGCGCTGGCGGATATGTCCATATACGCGCCCGATGCCGCAGACGCAGCGCCGGACGCCGTCCTGGGCAGTATATCCGCCCCCGGCGTTGAGGGGCGTGAGGATCATGCAGTGCGTCCCGCGCATGCCGCCGTCAGTTTAAAAACGCAACTGACCACGCTGCCCACAGTGCAGATGGTGTCGTTCTATGTGCGTGAACAGATTTTTCTTCTGCCGGTTTGCGTGATTGTTGAAGTGTTGCGGCATATGCCGCTCACGCGGCTGCCCATGGCTCCTTCCTTTGTAGCTGGCGTCGTCAACCTGCGGGGGCGCGTCACCCCGCTGCTGCACCTTGATGCCCTGCTGACCCTTGATCAGCAGCATCGTTACACACCCGAAAGTTTCATTGTGGTGTGCGGCAGTGAAGAAATGCAGCTTGGCCTTATCGTTGATAAGATTCATACTATGTATATGCTGGATCAGGCCAAGATCAACTGGAATGCCGAGGCCCAACTGGGAGCCAGCGCAGACCTGCTTTGCGGACTTGCCGAAGTGAATGACCACCTGCACGGCATTGTTGACCCACAAATGATCGTGGAAAAGCTGCTTGAAGCTTAATGCACTGAATTTGTAATAAAATTGTGACGTTGCAAAAAGTGTAAATAACCTCTAAACAGTTCGCATCAATATGACGCGTGGCAAGCTTTTGAGTGCTCTTTCAGGGCTCAGCCCTTTATTATGGCGCGCATTCTTTGTGTGCGCGGCTGCTTTCAGCATAATCGGGCAATCAACACCCAGGTTTGCCCGATAAGGCGGCAGTCAACATCTGACGGACAGGAACGGATATTATGAAAAAACATATCATGGTCGTCGATGACTCAAAGACCATCCGTAATCTGGTGGCCTTTGTGCTAAAAGGAGAGGGCTTTAAGGTCAGTACCGCTGAAGACGGCCTTGATGCCATTGAAAAGCTGTACAGCCTGGACCCCGTTGATCTGATCGTCTCCGATGTCAATATGCCTCGCATGGATGGGTTCACGTTCATTAAAACCATCCGCGCTCAGGACGCCTATAAGGACATCCCCATTATTGTTCTCTCAACGGAAGGACAGGAAAAGGATATACAGACCGGCATGAGCCTTGGGGCAAATCTTTATATGGTCAAGCCCGCCCAGCCCGAAAAAATGGTCCGTAATATAAAGATGCTCTTGGGTTAGCCGATAAGAAAGACAACATTACCCGTCAGGGTACAGCGCTTTCAGTCAAGCAGGGTATGGGGTATGAGCCAAGATTTTTTTGACCCAGAATTATTTGCCGATTTTATTGCAGAGGCAAAAGAGCATCTTGAGACCATCGAGCCCAATCTTTTGGAGCTTGAAAAGGCCCCAGGAAACTTGGCCCTGCTCAATGATATTTTTCGCCCCATGCATTCCCTCAAGGGTGCTTCAGGCTTTCTTGGGCTAAACCGTATCAATCAGCTTGCGCACAAGGCCGAAAATATTCTTGACGAACTGCGCAAAGGCAGCATGGTGGTCACATCGGAAATTATGGATGTCATTTTGGCCTCCACCGATGCCCTGCGTCAGATGATCGACAACCTTGAAGCCAACAATTCTGAAGGAGAGGTTGAAACCGGTCACATTATGGCGCAGATCGACGCCATTATGGCTGGCGACAGCCCCGCTCTGAACCCGCCCGCTGAGGCTGCTCCTGTTGCCGAAACCACTGCCGCCCCTGCGGTCGCGGATGTTCAGGCACAAGGCGCCCTTCCGGCTGAAACCAGTGGCGGGGACCCCGCAGCGGAATTGCCTCAGAATGCCCCGGCAGCTCCCGCTTCCGCGCCCGACAATGCCAATGGCATATCCGGCAAGGAATGGGTGGGCACCCTGCCTGCGCACGATCCCTATGCCCTTACGGCCTTCGGCGAAGGGCATCTTAAAGATTTCATCGACGAATCCATTGAGATCATAGAAAACCTCACCAATGGGCTTCTGGAGCTTGAAGAAAATCCCACAGGTCAGAATGATCTGGTCAATGACCTTTTCCGCTTTTTCCACAATATGAAGGGCAATAGCGGCATTATTGGCTATAATGAGCTCAATGCGCTGACCCATGAAGCGGAAACCCTGCTTAACAATGTACGGCAGGGCAAGATAACTCCGAACCACGATCTTATCGACCTGCTCCTGCTGGTTGTGGATGTAATGGAAGCCCTGGTTCGCAATATTGATATTCCTTCCGGCCAGGCCACTCCCTTTGAAACCGATGCAGTGGTACGCCAGCTTCAGGCTGCCCTGGCAGGCGGCCCCATTGCCTTGCCGGAAGAACTGCTGGCGGCGCAAGGGCGCGCCCATATGCCTGCCGAAGAACCCAGGGATTCCGGAACAGAGGCGGCTAACCAGGCATCTTCTGTTGAAGTGGTCACCCCCACAATTTTTCCGGTCGGTTCCGAAAGCGACGACACGGAAGCTTTCCGCGTTACCGTGCAGCAGCAGATTGAAATCATACACGCCGCTCTGGAAACACTCAAAAAAAACGGCAGCCACAAAGATTCCATCGACGCCCTGTTCCGTTGCCTTGTGGCCATAAAGAACGCCTGCGCCTTTGTGGGGCTTGCCGACATTAAAACCTACGCGGAACGCACCGCCGGCATCGTTGACCAGGGGCGCATCAGCGACATCGATTTTGGCCTTATGATCGACCTGCTCAGTCAGGAAGTCAGTATCATTGAAGATATGATCCGCCAGGCGCTGGCTGAGGGCAAGGTTGCGGCGGACGTCTGCTCCAGCGCTGAAAAAGTGGTGGATGAAAATGACGAATCTGACAGCCCGGCCCCGGCATCTGGCGCTGACCACACCCAGCCCAAAACTTCGGCAGCAATGGCCAGCGTCGCTCCGGCCCAGGCATCTCAGCCCGTCGCAAGTCGTGAAGGGCAAAGCGCTGCCGTTAAACCTGCCGCGGCTTCAACCCCCGTGGCCCCTGCCGCCCCCGCCAGAACTGTCGCCCCGGCCGCGCAGCCTGCTCCTGCGGCTGTCGTGCCGCGTCCGGCTGCGCCTCAGACCAAGGGTGCTGCGCCTGCTGCTGAAAATCACAAAAGTTCCTCGACCATACGAGTGGATCATGAGCGCCTCGACCACCTCATGAACCTTATCGGCGAACTTATTATCAATCGTAACCGGTACACCCTCATTGCCCGCTCTCTTGAAGACAGCAGCGAAAAGGTGGACATCTCGCACGTGGCGCAAAGCCTTTCTGAAACCACCTATGCCATGGCCCGTATTTCTGATGATCTGCAAGACACCATCATGAAAGTACGCATGGTTCCGGTTTCTTCTGTATTTTCACGCTTCCCCCGCCTCGTGCGCGACCTTTCGCGCAAAAGCGGAAAAGAAGTGGACCTGATTATGGAAGGCGAGGAAACAGAACTGGACAAAAGCGTGGTGGAAGTTATCGGAGACCCGCTGGTACACCTTATCCGCAACTCTGTCGATCACGGTATTGAACCTGAGGATGTGCGCATTGCCGCAGGCAAGCCCCCCAAGGGCAAGGTCACGTTGCGCGCCTTCCACAAGGGCAATTCCGTTGCCATTGAAATTGAAGATGACGGCAAGGGCATAGACCCGGTCAAGATGCGCGAAATCGCCGTGCGCAAGGGGCTGATCACCACAGAAGAAGCCGCCCAGCTTGACGACCGTGAGGCCATAGAACTCATCTTCGCGCCCGGCTTCTCCTCCGCCGACCAGATCACGGACATTTCCGGCCGAGGCGTCGGCATGGACGTTGTGCGTACCAATATCAAGAACCTCAAGGGCAGCGTCAGCACCTATTCCGAGATCGGCAAGGGAACGCGCTTCACCCTCAGCCTGCCGCTGACCCTGGCCATTATCGATGCCCTTATGGTTAATGTTTCCGGCCAGATGTACGCCATCCCCCTTGACGCAGTATCTGAAACCACAAAGATTGAGGCCCAGCGCCTTACCGACGTAAAGGGCCGCAAGGCCGTCACTTTGCGCGGCGAAGTGCTTGGTATTGTTGAAATGGCGGAAATGCTTGGGCTGCCCCGCGCCAGCGATCCCCTCCCCGATGTGCTTTCCGTTGTGGTCATTCACGATAATGACCGCCGCCTTGGCCTGGTCGTGGACAGGTTGCTGGAAAGGCAGGAAATAGTCATCAAGCCCCTTGGAGCCTACCTTGGGGACCTCAAGGGCATTTCCGGCGCGACCATTATGGGTGATGGTTCTGTTATCCTGATTCTGGATCCACATGAAATCTATCTGATGGCCACATCCAAGGCGTCGTCCATGGCTCCTCCGGCAGGAGAAAGCAAGCAGCCCGCTTCATCAGCCAGAATTTGACAGGCATATGATGCAGAGAATTTTTCCTGATAACGACACCACACCGTTGTGCGCATCGGTTTCGAGAAAATTTCTTGCCTTTTAGTGCTGCATCAGCTATAGCACTTCTTCGCGCGGTTACGCCCACTCATACGCTGAACATCTTCCGGCGCAGGGCCTCGTTTTTGCCGCATGTGAAGTGAACAACTTTTTTGCATATACGGAGGATAGTATGAGCAAGGAATGCATTTTCTGCGGCAAAAAGCCCCAGGTTGGAAATCTCGTCAGCCATTCCAACATTAAGACCAAGCGTCGCTTCAACCCGAACCTTCAGCGCGTTCGGCACCAGTTCGCCGATGGCAGCGTGCGGACCCTTACCGTCTGCACCCGTTGCATCCGTTCTGGCGTGGTGTCCAAGCCCCTGGTTCGCAAGCAGGGTTAGCACCTTTTTTCGCATCTGAGGCCCCGTCAGTTTTCTGCCGGGGCCTTTTTTGCTATATGCCGCCGACATTTTCGCGCGCTTCAAAGCCCACCAGCGGGCGCTGGCTTATTCGTAGAAGACCCAACAGTTTGCCACGGTTCTGGCGAAATATCAGCCAGGCCAGTGGAGCGGACAATTACGTGCGCTTTCGCGACTGGCTGCTGGTGCTCAATGCCCGCGCCATTCCCCACAAAACAGTCTCACTGTCGGGCAGGGAACAAATTTATGTTCCTCCCCTGCTCGAAGGCATCGCCCTGGCGGAGCTTGGCGAGTTTTCTGCTGAAAGCAGCAGGCCTGCGCCAGTTCCCAAGCCTTTGCGCATGCACAGGCATTATGCCTTTGCCGCGCTTTTTCTTTTGCCCCTGCTTGTCTGGCATGGCTGGCGCGTGGACTGGTGGCCAGCACCCCGTCTTTTGCCTCCGCCCGAAACATGGTCAGGGGCGGGCATGCTTGATAATGTTCTGGTACGCATCTACGGACAATGGTACCGACTGGCCACCGCACTGACCCTGCATGCAGGGCTGACGCATTTATGCGGCAATCTGGCCTTTGGCGCCATCTTTATCCCCTTGCTTGCCCGGCTCACCGGAATAGGTCGCGCCCTGTGGCTTACTGTGGCTGGCGGCATCCTGGGCAACGGACTGACCGTGCTTTTTCGCCCACGCCTGGTTACAAGTATGGGCTTTTCCACCGCACTCTTTGCCGCAGTGGGGGCATTGGCCGGATTTATGGCCCTGCAACACAGCCAGCGCGGCAAGGCCATCCTGCCAATCGCGGCGGGAATCGCCATCCTGGCCATGCTCGGCACTGAAGGCGAACGCACTGACTACGCTGCGCATATTGCAGGCCTTTGCAGCGGCATGGCCTTGGGCGCATGGGAGGCCTGGCGCTTGGGTAAAAACTGGCCCGCCCTTCCGCAACTGCTGGCCGGAGCACTGGCTGTGGCGGTTCCCGTCCTGGCATGGTACTGGGCCTTTGCCGTACTTTGAGTCTGTTCCATTGGCCCTTGCCGCTCAGAACAATAAGCCGGTACTGAACGGACAGCACATGAGCAGGCAAGAAACCACAGATACCTGAAAATTTGCTGCAGTAAGCCCGACGTCCTGGCAGTAAGCCCTAAAATTCTGGCTGTGCAGTCTTCCATGCGCATCTGAAGCAGATATTTTTGGAAAATCCGCAGGGCCTGACCCGTTGAATTTCACATTGTCCTGCCTTTCGCGTGCGTACCCTTTTTCAAAGATTGCATGCTCGCAACAAAAAGCGGCCAGCTCCCCCAAAGGGAAAAGCTGGCCGCCAACGTATGGCCTCAGGGTCGTTTTACCTGCCGGTTTGTGGGGGCAGCCCATTGGCCGGG
>RCMY010004539.1_pt1 | contig 12010 bp, 12 predicted proteins | sample 2041341 | NCBI WGS metagenome assembly RCMY01 (sample SAMN09708234, study PRJNA481090) | Marine sediment metagenome, whole genome shotgun sequencing project.
GTCTGACCGCTGTAGCGAGTTTTGTCTTTTCGAATTGTTTTGTTTCCAGTACAACTATCGCCCTATGCTGCGATAAACAAAACCATTGACGCAATTGCCGGTCAAAGCTGAGCCAACAGTAGCAGAGACGGATCTTATGAAAGCCGGCAAAATAGTTATTTTCTTGTTGAGTATTGTGCTGCTAAGTGCTTGCTCAACAACCAATTCCCGCATCAAAAAACAACAGGCATTATTCGACAGCTACCCTCCGGCAACCCAGGCAGCGATCCGAAGCGGTGACATTAAGCTTGGGTTCACCGCGGAGATGGTAGAGATGACACTCGGCAAACCCTCACAAATCGCGACTCAGGCCACGACTGATGGCACGCTCACAACTTTGTCGTTTAGCAAGCAGCGCCCCGGCTTGGGAATTTCAATTGGCGGTGGCAGTTTTGGAGGTTCGACCAGCATAGGCGGAGGCGTGGGCGTCAGCACACCACCGCAAGAAAAATATACGCATATAGTTGACCTGATTGATGAAAAAGTCACCCAAGTCAGATATTTTGGCGACTAACCACGCGTTAATACAAAAATAGTGGTCGTTTCATTTTGTTCGATTTATAATCGTAACAAAGCATCAAATCGCGCAATGCGAGCCGATTTTAACTGACTTTTTGGCGTGTAAATGCGATGATAGTCTTTCAGGAACGAGTAGGGATTATTCACATTCTAATATTTAGCCCGCTGTTATGACCGTAGCGCAAACGGAAATACTCTCTGACCAAAGTGGTTATCGTAAAACCGCTGGCGAGCGGCTGCGGCGTGCTCGCGAGATTAAAGGCCTTTCTCAGAAAGATGTCGCTAACACGTTGAATTTAATGGTCAGCCATGTGCGGGCCATCGAGTCTAATCGTTACAACGCGCAGGCAGAGGGTGAGCATTTCAGCGGTTATCTGCGCTCTTACGCGCGGCTGGTTGAGCTTGACCCGCAACAAATTATTGACCTGTACCATGCGCAGGCGGACGACAGCGGTGCTGACACCGTCGTCTTGTCGACACCGGTTCGGTCGTCGTCGCCGTCGCCATTCAAGGTAAACTCTAAAATCGGTATCGGCGTGGCTGCGGTTGTCAGTCTAGCCGTGTTGGTTTGGGTTTTGTCTCGCTTTGGCATATTCGGCGGCAACGACGAACAACCGCAAATTGCCGGGGCGCAAGAGCAAGCGACGGAAACCTTGCAAGAAACGCAAGCTTCGCAACAACAAGAGGAGGCCGTTGCGGCATCCGCGCCAGCGGCGACCGACGAGCCGTCAGTTGCAGCTGAAGACGAGCGGTTGCCTGCTCCTGAAGCGAGCGCACCGTCGGCAGCACGCGAGCTGCCCGCAAACAGCGATGAGCAATTCGCCAGTCCTGCAGCCGCCGCCAGTAAGCCACAACAGCGAACAGGCGATGTAGCAACTGGCGCTGTCGTTCGATCAAAGGAAAATGCCGCACAAGCTAGTGTCGGTGAAGGCGATAGGGCATTGCCCGTAGGTCGCAGTCCCGCTGCGGCAGCTCGTGAGCGCAGGGAGCGGTTGGCCGCCTCTGAGCGAGCTAACACTGCGTCGCAAGCCACGCTGTCCGATATCGGTGTTCAGCAACGCGCGACGCGAACCAATCGGCAGTCGTCACGCGGAGTCGACAGAGAAGCCGACCGAAGAGTTGCAGCGAAACCACAGCAAAATGATACCGCAGTTGCTAGCGGCAGTGACCAATTAGCACTGAATTTTACCACTGACTGCTGGGTTGAAATATACGACGCAAATGGTGCGGCGTTACGGCTAGGCGTTGAACGTGCAGGTGAACAGCTTCTGTTGCGCGGCGAAGCACCTTTTGACGTGCTGGTAGGTTTCTCACGCGGCGTTACCATGACGTTAAATGGGAAGTCAGTGCCAATCAGGCAGCATCAGTTTAGTGACTCCACACAATTGGTTGTGGGTGGCCCCGATGATTACTTCGGCACCCAGCAAGTTTATGACGGCGACGGCTCCGTTGCCGCAAGCGAACCTTCGGTAGACGAACTCGATTACGTGAGAGAAGACGAAATTGCTGAGCGGCGCAATGAGGGTCAGGTACTGCGTGAACAAACGACTGTAAACGACACGGCAACCAGACAATCAGGCAGTCAGGCAGGTGAGGGCGACTCGGAGCAACAGCTCGCGACCGCTGAGAAGCGCGTCAACGTGCCGGCCAGATATTCACGTCCCTTTGCAACGCCGGCACCTTCTACAGTCGACGAGCTTGAAAATGCAGCGCGCCAGTCCAATAGCGAAAAAGACGATGATCGCAGTGCGTATCGAACTGACAACGGCCAGCGCGACCGCACAGGTGCACTGGTAGAGAAGCAGGACCAACTCGAGTTTACCTTCACAGCCGAGTGTTGGGTGGAAGTTTACGACGTCGAGAAGCGACCGCTGGTGATGGATACTAAATACGCCGGCGAAACGCTGGAGCTGAAGGGCCAGGGGCCTTTCGAAGTCAGAGTCGGTAATTCGCGCGCCGTCTCGCTCAAGGTCAACGGTCAGAAGATCGAAATCAAACGCGATAGATATATCGGTTCAACCGAGTTCTTCGTCGGTAGTCGTTAGCAAGCTGCTCGACCCCTTCTTCAGTTCAGTGTCGTTCTTTCTGTATCTATTTTGGCCGCACAGACTCCTCCCGCGAGTCTGTTTCCCGGCGGCCACTAATTAACGATTATTAACAGCCCATCCGTTTTTCAAAAAGAAATGCGATAATATGCCTTGCAACGCGTGTGTAACAGGCAGCAGTGAGAATCACCTATGGGATTGGCGAAAGACAGAATAGTTCTTGTTACCGGAGCCAGTCGCGGTGCTGGTAAAGGCATAGCACTGGCACTGGCCGAGCAGGGCGCTACCGTTTACATTACTGGCCGAAGCCGGGAAGAGGGTGACGCGCCGCTGCCGGGAACGGTGTATCTAACGGCTCAGCAATGTGATGAGCGTGGCGGCAAGGGCATTCCAGTAGTCTGCGATCATGCCGACGACGAGCAGGTTAAAGCCCTGTTCGAGCGCATCGATAAAGAGCAGGGCCGACTCGATATTCTAGTAAACAACGCGACATGTTTACCGGATGAGCTCACCGATAGCGGCGGTTTTTGGCAAAAGCCATTGGCGCTGCAGAACCTATTCGATGTGGGTATGCGCTCAACCTATGCCGCCAGCTATTTTGCAGCACCTATTATGGTGCGCCAAAACAGCGGCTTGATCGTCCACACATCCTCGTTTGGCGGTCGCTGTTATTTGCACGGACCGGCTTACGGCGCGGGCAAAGCAGCGGTCGATAAAATGGCGAACGATATGGCTGTGGACTTGCGACCCTACAACGTCGCGGTCGTGTCGCTGTGGATGGGCTTTATGACGACCGAACGTACCTTGGCAGTGGTGGCCGCTGAGCCAGACAAATACGCTGCCATGCTAGACACAGCAGAAACGCCTGAATTTACCGGCCGTGTTATCGATGCGCTGGCTGCCGATGCTGAACTAATGCAGCGTTCAGGGAAAATTTTTGTGAGCGCCGAGCTAGCCGAGGAATACGGGGTAGTCGATGCCAACGGCAAACAACCGCCTTCGCACGCAGCATTTCTAGGTTCGCCGGCGCAGGCAAACCCTGCCGTAGTAGAGTAACTACGCCGTACAGCCGTACAGAAAGACTAACGAAATCCAGGAGAAATTGATGAGCAAAATTGGCGAACTGCCCGAAGGCAACTACGTAACGCTGGACAATGGCCACAAAATTCATTATCTCGATGAGGGCAACGGTGAGGCGCTGGTATTTCTCCACGGTAGCGGTCCCGGTGCCAGTGGCTATAGTAACTTCAAGCAAAATTATCCGCATTTTGTGCAGCAGGGTTATCGCGTGCTGATACCCGACCATCTGGGCTATGGTTTCTCCGACAAGCCCGACGACATTGAATATCCGTTAGAGCTGTTTGTCGAGTGCATCATCAAAACACTGGACGCGGTGGGTATCGACTCATGCAGCCTGGTTGGCAATTCACTGGGTGGCGCGATAGCCATAAAAATGGCGCTGGACTACCCGGAGCGCATAAAAAAATTGGTGTTGATGGCACCGGGCGGGCTGGAAGAGCAAGCCGCCTATTTCGAAATGCAGGGCATGGCTAACATGCGTGAGTTCTTTATGAGCGGGCAGGAATTGACGTTTGAGAACATGAAGGAAGTGTTGAAAAACCTCGTCTACGACCCCGCACATATCACCGACGGACTGGTGACAGAGCGCAAGCAGATTTTCGAAATACAGAATCACCAGGTCATGGCCACCATGAAGGTGCAAAACATGCAGCAGCAGCTGGGAGATATTCAGTGCCCTGTGCTGGGTTTCTGGGGGGTGAACGAAACCTTTATGCCCTTAACGGGCATTATGAAACTGGCCCAGGGTTGCAAGAATATTCGGATGGTGCTGCAGTCGCAGTGCGGGCATTGGTTTATGCTGGAGCACGAAGCGATATTTAATCGCAGCTGTCTGGACTTTCTGCAACACGGGTAGAGGACGCAACAATGGATAAGTCGAAAATTAATCAGCTCGGTGATGAGCTTTACAATGCGCTCAGAACTCAAACTACACTGGCACCGCTAACCGAGCGCGAGCCAGACATCAGCATCGATGATGCCTATCACATCTCCCAACGTTTTGTGAGTCGCCGTGTGGAAGATGACGGTGAGAAAATCGTCGGTAAAAAAATAGGTGTGACCAGTAGCGCGGTACAGGAAATGCTCGGCGTATTTCAGCCCGATTTCGGTTTTCTCACCACGCCAATGGCTTATCCAAATAACTCGGCTATTGCGCTTCAGGGCAACTTGATTCAGCCGCGTGCAGAGGCCGAAATAGCGTTTATGCTAAAATACGATCTGCTTGGCCCGAATGTCACTGAGGCAGACGTGCTGAACGCCACCGAATGTATTTTGCCATGTTTCGAAATCGTCGACTCGCGAATTCACAACTGGCAAATAAAAATTCAGGATACTATTGCCGACAATGCATCCTGTGGCGTCTACGTTCTAGGCGACGCGCGGGTAGATCCGCGTGAATTAAACTTGCCGGAGCTGCACATCAAGGTGCATAAAAACGGTGAATTCCTGAGTGAAGGTTTGGGTTCGGCGGTGCAGGGCAATCCGCTCACTGCTGTTGCCTGGCTTGCTAATACGCTTGGCAAATACGACATTCCCTTCAATGCTGGGGATGTGATTCTGTCGGGCTCACTGGTACCGCTGGAGCCGGTTGTGGCGGGCGATGAACTAACACTTGAACTTGCTGGCGTGGGTAACGCCAGCGTTAAGTTCGTGTAAGAACCTCTTAGCCAAGACTAGAAAGGTATTCGCGGCTATGGCTAATAAGTCACACCAAGACTTTCAACCGTTTCAATAGCGATATAGTTTTTGCCCAGCGGCAAGTTCTTGTCTTTGGCGTAGGCATTAACGGCTTGCAGCGTATTTCTGCCGAGCATGCCGTCCACTGCGCCGCTGCTGAAACCTTGGTCTGAGAGCTTCTGCTGAATGTCTGCCACCACAGCTTGCGACATATTTTCTTCGCACAGCACCTCCTGCCACGCCAGTAATTCTTCGCTTATCTTGGTGCGCTTAACGACGGATTCGTACCTCGCTGGAATCTCAATTTTTTGTTCCTGTGGTGCTTTTACCAGGTTCCGGCGTTGCACCACTTCGGTCCGCTCGGGTATGGTAATGTCACGCGTAGTGGCCGGTTCTACTTCAATGGTTTTAGTGACCGCCTTATATTCTGCCGGTATGACTATCTCCTCAGTGCGCGCCGGTTCAGCCAATATCGTTCTTTTCACTGTCTTGTAGCTTGCGGGCACCTCTATCAGGCAAACCACTTCGCCGGTACTTTTGTCTAATTTGGTCTGCAGTGCGCCGTCGGCAGGACTGGATGTGCGCTTCCAGATAGTGTGAGCCGGCTGGTCCAGCACTTGCTCTTCCTCCATGGCATATTCAGCAGGTATTTCAACGAATTTCTTACTCTCTGGCTTCACTAAAACTTGCTCGGTAATAGTTTCATATTTAGCCGGCACTACCTCAAGCTCTGTTGTTGCTTCCTGCACGACCACCACTTCGTCAACCCACTCGTACTCGGCTGGAATTATTTCAATACGGAAACTGGCTTCTTTTTCCAGTACCTCTTCTTCGGTGGTTTCGAACTCTGCTGGTGTGAGCACGCGCGCGTAGCAATGGCCGGGTTTTGCGTTGGGCGGAAACAGATCCGCTGCCGGTTGCGCGCCGCCAGCTTCTGCAGCGGCTGTATTGAGTGCGGCTACTTCCTGTGTAGCACCCGGTTCGTCAGTGCTTTGTGGTGCAAGCGGGGAAGATTCGCTATCGACTGCTAGCGCACTGTCGTTGGCACTTTCGGTAGAAAAGCCGTTGGCAACTTCTTCGGTAGCCGGACTGTTTGCACAGCCAGCGCCCAGCAATATGCCTACCGCAAGCACATACAATGACGATTGTTTTACGAGTTTCATGCTAAATCTCCTGAGTTGCGACTTTTCAATTTCGCTTGATTGACGTTCGGCAGTGGCTATACCCTCAACATCCTGAACGTTTCTTATTTTATATTTTACCGAGCGTCTATCTTATGATTCCTCATCTCGAAAGCAATATATAGTGACCTGAATTGTCGACCATGTCGAAAAATGACGGCAATTGTGCCGAAAAAACAGCCATGTGTTGATGAAGTGCACTAGCGTACAATGCCGATGTAACAAACGCCTGCAGTTACTTGAAATTGGTACTACCTATACCCATTTCTTGGTGAACCTGCATATTGGAAACTGACGGTGGAATTTAAAGACTACTACCAAATACTCGGCTTGGCCGACTCTGCGTCGCAAGACGAGATTAAGCGAAGCTATCGAAAGCTGGCGCGCAAATATCATCCGGATGTTAGCAAAGAAGCGAACGCTGAGGCGCAGTTTAAGGAGGTGTCCGAGGCATACGAAGCGCTGAAAGACGAGGAAAAGCGTACGGCTTACGACCAACTGCGCAAGCATGGATATCGCCAAGGCGAGGAATTTCGGCCGCCGCCAGATTGGCATGCGCAGAGCGCTGGCCAGCAGCACGAATTTCACGCCGAAGATATGGCCGGCTTCAGCGATTTCTTTAAGAATATTTTTGGTGAAGAATTCACCGGTGCCAGCTCAGGTGGTCAGTTTCATCGTCAACAGGATATGCAGGGAGGTGACCGCAACGCGCAGATCAATATCACGCTGCAGGAAGCCTTTCAGGGTGGTAAGAAGCGGGTACAATTTCAAAGCCCCGAACGCGACGGTCAGCATATCGTCATGCGTGAACGTAAGCTTGATATTTCCATACCCGCTGGTGTTAACGATGGTCAGCAATTGCGCTTAAAAGGCCTTGGCGAAACTGGCAGCGCCGGACGTGCCGGTGATCTATACCTTGAGGTAAATATCGACCCGCATCACCATTACGTGCTTGATGGCAAGGATATCAACCTTACATTGCCGGTTACTCCCTGGGAAGCCGCGCTGGGCGCCAGCGTCTCGACTCCGACACTGGCGGGCAAGGTCAAGCTGAATATTCCGCCGGGCTCGCAGGCCGGCAATAAGCTACGTCTTAAAGGGCGCGGCATGCCCGGTTCAACTGCGGGTGATCAGTATGTTATCTTGCAAATAGTCAATCCAAATCCGCTCGATGACGCAACTCGAGCGCTTTATGAACAGTTGGGTCAGCAATCTGACTTCAATCCGCGTGTTGAGATGGAGGCGTAATTAGAATGGCAGACAAAACCTACATTCTGGCCGAAGCAGTCGCGCATTACGATTTCACCGAGCTGTGCCGCATTACTGCAGTCAGTGACGACTTTGTACTCGAATTGGTCGCCTACGGAGTGCTGGAGCCGCAAGGCCGAACGCAACACGAATGGCGCTTCACACAAGATCAATTGCGCCTGTGTCAGCGGGCGCTGGGGCTGCAGCGTGACCTTGATGTGAACGTGCCAGGCATTGGCCTTACGCTGCAGTTGCTGCAGGAGATTGAGCAGCTGCGGAAGAAAGTAGCACTGCTGGAACGCGCCTGCCCGGAGTAGTCAGAGCTGCCGAATCGCCAGGCCGGCCGCGGTGATAATGTGTACACTACGCGTGCCTAATAACCAAAATGCCGCTTGCCAAGCCTGCAAATTGCGGCTTAGAATACAAAACGAATAAGTACACAGCCGCTGTCAGGTGGCTGTTTACGGCGTAATTCCAAGGAGGTTATCAATGAAACAAGTCAGCGCTCTGTTACTCTTCACGCTGTTATTAGCATCTGCCGCATTTGCAAATGAAGAAGAGGAAATGGCGGCAATGCAGCGTCAGCTCAATGCCGAGGTAATGGAAAAACCTTTCTCCGCTGCGGATGAGGCTAAAGTCTCGGCGTATATGAAAGATGCCATGGCCAAAGACCTGAAACCCGAAGTTAGAAAAGCGCCGAATTATTGGCGACCAGGCTACACCTGCGCAAGCATCTACAGCTATGGCTGGAACACGTACAGGAACTGCCGTTACTACCACCGCTACTATGGTCGCTATTGGTAGTAGTCGCTAGACGCTTAACTGGAAGACACTGTATCGACCAGGGAAAGAGAGATCGTTAATCAAGATGGAGCAGGCACATGAATATGATCAATAAGCGAATCGCAGCGCTATTCGGCGTGCTGGCAATAGCCAGCATGTTGGGCGGCTGTGCTGCCACTTACACAAGCATTGCCAAAAAAGATTTGGACGTACAGGCGCGTACTAGTACTGCGGTGTTTGTTGACCCGGTCGCCAAAGAAAAACGCACGATATACCTCGACGTTAAGAGTGGCGTCATGGAATTTGATCGGCGCGCCTTCAAGCAATTTGTGGTCGAGCAGTTTGGCTTAAACGACAATGGCTACCGCTTGGTGGATGACCCGGGTGCCGCACAGTTTCAGATGATCGCTTATGTATTAAACCTTGAAAAAACCTCTCCTACTGCCGCCGAGGCAGCGTTGGGGCAAGGTTATATGGGTGGTGCGATTGCAGCTGGTGCAGTCGCGGGTTCGCTGTCTAACAGAGGCAACCGCTATCGTGGCGCTGCGGCTGGCGGTGTTCTTGGTGGCGCGGCTGAGCTGGTTTCTGGAGCGTTTGTAAAAGACGTAACGTATATGCTGGTCTGCGATGTACAGATCAAAGAGAAAGCGCCGAAAGGTGTGTATGTGCGTAAAGACAGCCAGGTAGATGCTAAAGTGTCAGACGCGGGCACTAGCCGGCAGACATACTCGGAAGTGGGCAACAAAAAAGAGTATCGTACACGTATTGTCACTACTGCCAACAAAGCAAATTTGAAGCTGGAACAAGCCTCTGATTTAATGTTTAAGAAAACGGCCTATGCGATGTCGGGTTTTTTCTAATCACTCAGTTCTTGCTAGTAAAAAAGCCTCTTTTTAGAGGCTTTTTTTGTGCGTCATATAGAGTCAAAACTGCGGGAGCGCTTTTCTACAATAAAAAAAGACGCCATCAAGGCGTCTCAAAGGAGAAAAGCAGTGCTGCTAGCCGCTGGCCTGCTGCTTAATGTCGGTTGTAGTTTTACCAGCTTCACGGGCTTTGATCATATCCAGCGCCACATCAACGATCATATCTTCCTGCCCACCTACCATTTTACGGCGACCCAGCTCTACCAATATATCCCGGGTTTCCAGGTTATAGCGCTCGGCAGCGACTTCGGCGTGGCGCAAAAAGCTTGAATAAACGCCCGCATAACCTAGCGACAAGGTCTCGCGGTCGACTCTTACTGGCCGATCCTGCAATGGGCGAACCAGGTCATCGGCTGCATCCATCAACTTGTATAAATCACAGCCGTGGTTCCAGCCCATGCGATCGGCTGCCGCGATAAACACTTCCAGCGGCGCGTTGCCGGCGCCCGCGCCCATGCCGGCCAACGAAGCATCGACACGGTTAGCACCGTTTTCGACAGCAACAATAGAGTTGGCGACTCCCAGAGCAAGGTTGTGGTGTGCGTGTATGCCGCGCTCGGTCGCTGGGTCAAGCACATCGGCAAATGCCTTGAAGCGTGCTTCCACGTCGTGCATGTTCAGCGCGCCGCCGCTATCAACCACGTAAACGCATTCGGCACCATATGTTTCCATTAGTTTAGCCTGCTCGGCCAGCTGTTTGGGTTCGATCATATGCGACATCATCAGAAAACCGATGGTGTCCATGCCGAGTTCGCGCGCAAATTCTATGTGCTGTTTCGACACGTCGGCTTCGGTGCAATGGGTTGCCACGCGCACCGAGCGCACGCCCATATCCCAGGCCCACTTTAAGTCTTCTTTAACGGCGATGCCGGGTAGAATAAGCGTTGTTAGTTTTGCGTGCTCTAACACATCGGCTACGGCAGCTATCCATTCCTTATCGGTGTGTGCGCCGAAGCCATAGTTGAAACTAGTGCCCGACAAGCCGTCGCCGTGCGCCACTTCAATCGCGTCTACTTTGGCTTCATCCAGCGCCTTGGCGATTTTCTGCACGTCATCAATGCTGTACATATGCCGAATTGCATGCATGCCGTCGCGCAGCGATACATCCTGAATATAAATCTTGTCTTTTAGAGGATCGATTGCCATGTCAGTCTCCGTTACGCTGCCTTCGCTTCGAATTTAAGTTGCGCCATGCGCTCGCCGGTGCCGAGTGCGGCCGACGTCATGATATCCAGATTGCCCGCGTAGGCCGGCAGGTAGTGAGCCGCGCCCTCAACTTCGAGGAATATCGACGATTTAATCCCTTCGAAATCACCGAAGCCTGGAATATGCAGCTTATTGTTCTTACCAAAATGCTCGAACTGCACTTCCTGTTTGAGCCGGTAACCGGGTACGTATGACTGTACATCGGCGACCATGTCCGCGACCGACGCGGCGATTTTTTCTTCATCAGCGGCAGCGCTAAGAGTAAATATCGTGTCGCGCATAATCATCGGCGGCTCAGCCGGGTTCAAAACGATAATAGCCTTGCCGCGTTCTGCTCCACCGACGACTTCAATGGCGCGCGCCGTGGTTTGCGTGAACTCGTCAATATTAGCGCGCGTGCCGGGGCCGGCCGAACGCGATGACACAGAGGCCACAATCTCGGCATAGTGAACTTTGGCGACCCTTGCCACCGCATGTACCATGGGAATAGTCGCCTGGCCACCGCACGTCACCATGTTGACGTTTTGTTCGTTCAAGTGTTCGTCCATATTCACTACTGGCACCGTGTATGGTCCGATGGCAGCCGGCGTTAAATCGATCATTTGCTTGCCGTGCTCGCGCAACACCTTATCGTGATGTTTGTGAGCGCCCGCCGACGTCGCGTCGAAGACGATTTTAATTTGCTCGAAGTGGTGCATTTTTAGCAGGCCATCGATGCCGTCGGCGGTGTGCGGAATGCCCAATTGTTCGGCACGCGCGAGGCCGTCTGATTCGGGATCGATGCCGACAAACGCGGCCATTTCTAATACGCTGGACGTGCGGATGATTTTTATCATCAGATCGGTGCCGATATTTCCGGAGCCAATAATGGCGCATTTTACTTTCATAATGTGTCTCGGAACGGTTTGTTAAACTATCAAACAGGTGCTCGCAGCCTTGTCTTTAACTCGATATTACATCATAAAAAAGCGCCAGTCGAGGTTCTACGAAGCCATCGGGAACAGTTCTCCCAGGTGTGTCGATGCCACGTAGTTTGCCGCTGGCGTCAAAGGCCAGACGCGAACTCCGCGTTTCGGTAAGAATTCCGAAAGATAGCCCTGTTATCGTCTCAAAAGAGTTTCCAGGGCTCACGGGGTCAAGAGCCCGATTGTCTTGTGCTTCGAGCCGCAATGAAAGGCCAAAGGTCATCTGTCCGGAATGACCGTTGCGGTTAAGTATCTGTACGATGTGCGCAGCCATATCACCCATGCGGAAATCCACGGGCGCACCACGGCGTTCGACATCGGGATCGTTGGGGTCGAGAAGGATC
>RCMY010004540.1_pt1 | contig 12008 bp, 8 predicted proteins | sample 2041341 | NCBI WGS metagenome assembly RCMY01 (sample SAMN09708234, study PRJNA481090) | Marine sediment metagenome, whole genome shotgun sequencing project.
GTCGCGAGGGCGATGAGCTCGGCGTCTGTTGCGGGAGGCCGGCCATCGAGCATGTCGACAACCGCCTCACGATCTCCGCCAGAGCCCAAGGCGGTGGCAAGATCGATCGCTGTTGCGTCTGCGGACATGCCGACTCGACGCGCAAGATCGTTGCGCAGGTCGTTCCGCAAAATCGCTGCGCTGCGCTGCGTTGCGTCTTCAGCTCGACCGTAAAGTCGACCAACGGCATCGACGTACGTCGAACTCGGAAGCTCGATCGGGATTGGCTCGAGGATCGGCGAACCAAGCCGTCGTCCGCGAGCAAAGGCATAGAGCAGAAAGGCTCCAGCGAGACCAACGAGCATGGCCACGACACGCGTGGGCACGAGATCGAACAACGTGTCGTCGCCCGCACCAACGGGGTTGCCGTCCTTATCGACAGGACCGCCACCGCCGCCGAGAGCCGTCGCTGGTGGTCCCGAGAGGAACCCGACCGTCGGTTCGTCGTCGAGGCGGATCAACCGGGCGGCGAGGGCACCGTTGTCGGCGTCGTCGAGTGCACGGTTGAAGAACAGCCCCATCGATGCCAGCCGAATGATCTGACCCTGGCCGCGCCGACGCAGAACGACAACAGCCTGCCCCGATTGGCCGAAACACGATTCGTCGGTGACCTCGGCATCGACGGGAGCGTGAGCCAGTGGACGCACCTCGGTCAATGCCGACAAAACATCGAGCGTGCAGAGCCCACGCTCCACGCGGACATCATCGTCCTCGACGAATGACGTACCGCCGAGCGGACCCCCGGGGATGTCGACGCTGGTGATGAGCGTTCCGCCTGCCTCGACCCAATCGAACAACGGTGCATAGTTGTCCTCGGTCCGGTCGTCCTCACCGGTGACCGCTGCGAAAACGTCGTCGTATACCGGCGTCGCGAGAATCGCCACGTCGATATCGGGTCCCGGATTTCCGACATCGAGCTGGACGTGTCCGCCCCCTTCTTCGATGAACAGATTGAGTCCTCGAAGCCCACTGGGTCCGGTCCCGTTGGGATCGGCGAATCCACCGATGTTGCTCGAGTCCTGTCCGGCGAAAGCAATCGCGACGATGGCGGCGGCCATGGCCAACAGGCCGACCCAGAGCAGTGGTGATGCGCCACCTTGTTGTGGCGCCGTCACGACGATGCCTCGGTGAGTGAGAGCGACGAGAGCAAGGCCTCGATCTTGGCCACGTCGGTTTCTTCGATGTCGAAGTCGCTGTAGAACGCCCGCTCGAACGAGGCGGCCGCGTCGCGGTACGTGGGAAGGAGTGCCGGCCTACGGCGTTCGACCGCCGTTGCGAAATCGCCGGTCGTGGCTCCTGCAACCTCGCGTGCGATGTTCTCGTCGATCAGCCCAACGACACAGAGGCGGAATCCCGCGATGACCGCCGATCGCCAGTCTCCCGAGGCGCGGTGACGTGAGAGCTCGGCTCTGAGCTGTTCAGGTGCGACGATCTCGTCGAAGACGACGCGAGTCCCCGGGGTTTCGTCGGCGTCGGGTTTTGGGACGCGACCCATGACGGCCTTGACCACTGCGAGGATCAAGACCACACCAGCAACACACAACAACACGATGGCGAGAACGCTGCCCGCAGCTCCACCCGACCCGCCAAAGATCGAGCCGAACAGCCAGCCAATGAAGTCGCCGACCGCCTCGAGCACCCGATTGACGGCCCGACCGAAGAACCCTGGCTCTCGTGCGGGCAAGAATTCGCTTCGCAGCAAAATCTCTTCAGCGAGATCGTTGGCTTCGTCATTAGAGAGATCAGCCACGAAAGTCATCTCGCATTGCCGTCGCGTTCGACGTAGCCGACGCCGTCGTCGATCTGGCATAGGCCCGCGACATCGCCATGTCGAGGTCGATACCCTCTCGTCGCACTCGGAGATCGAGGTAAAGAACGGTTGACGTGGCGGCAACGAAGGCCGTGGCGATGACCGCGGCAAGGAGATCGGCCACACCGGCGGTGAGCCAGAGCGGTAGCCGCAGCAGCTCGAGTCCGAGAAATGACGGGGCGAACTCGATCACGAGTCGCATGATCAGCGCACCAGCCCCGGCGAGGGAATACACGGCCAACGTATGGCCGATCTTCGATGACACCAGGCTCGTGCTTCGTCGAAGGGCAACGATCGGTCCCGCATTCTCGGCACCAACGATCGGCGCGGTGACCGTGAGAAAAACTCCGATCATCACGCCACCGATTCCGACGGTGAACAGCGCCCCGCCAAATTCCAGCGCGTGCACGATGAACCATGCCGCGACGATCACCGGTGAACGTTTGATCGACGCGATGAGGAGATCCGTGGCAGACACGGCGCGGCCCGAATACCACGATGCGACGAGTTCGCCGTAGATCGACGCGACGGTGAACAGTGCGACGGACTCCAAGATCAGCGTGATGAAGGCGGCCGTGACCGCACCTGGCTGACTGAGGTTGCCGATGAAGATGTCGATGAGCTGGTCGGGTCGAGCGTCGCGAAGCGGCGAGCCGGGCATCGCTGCCGCGATGAGTCGAAGCGGAACCATCACCATGAGCGCAATGCCGAGCAGGAGTCCTGGCTGGATTCGCAGAAACGTGATCGCCTCGTCGAAAATCGCCAAGGGAGTGCGCGCGAGGAGGGGCGGGAGCTCTTCGACGGTCGGGACGCGGAGTGGCCGCCGCGTCGCTGCGTTGGATTGCAGTCCGGTCACTGCGCCATTCTTAGTCGGTGTCAGACCCTTTCATACAGATGGTTCCGGAACCGATTGATGCTTTCGGGCCCGATCGTTACGGAGAAAGCTTCGCCGATGTCTACGACGAGTGGTACGACGACGTGTCTGATGCCAACGCCACAGCTATCTTTCTCGATCGATTCGGCGAGCAGCAGCGGGTGCTAGAACTCGGCGTCGGAACTGGCCGCCTCTCGACACCGATCGCCGAACGTGGTCACACCGTCATCGGCATCGACGCCTCACCCTCGATGCTCGAACGTTTTCGATCGGCCGATGGTGCAACCGCGGTCGGCGCCGACATGGCTCACCTCCCCTTCGACACCGGCCATTTCGACTGCGTGCTCGTTGCGACCAACACGTTGTTCAATCTGCACAGCGAGGCGTCACAAGCCATGTGCCTTGCGGACTGTCGACGAGTTCTGCGACTCGGAGGCCGACTGATCGTCGAGGCGATGGTGCCGGCCGCTTCCGACCCGGCCCTCGATCGCCTCGTGACGACGAGATCTATCGGCATCGATCAGGTGGTGCTCACCGCCACCATCCGAGACACCGATCAGCAGGTGATCACCGGTCAGCACATCCAGATCAGCGAACAGGGAATCCGGCTCCGGCCGTGGAAGATTCGCTACACCACTCCCCTACAGCTCGACCTTCTCGCCCAGAATGCCGGCTTCAGATTGGGAAGCCGCGTCGCTGACTGGGACGGAACCCCATGGACATCCGACAGCACAAACGCGATCAGCGTGTATCTCGCGGTCTAGTTTTTCTCCAAAATTTGTGCGCTACACCACCGTTGGGGTGGTCAAATGCACAAATTTTGGAGGGAATCGACGACGAAGGCGGGTGGTGGGTCATGTGCGCTGGAACGACTGACCGTACCCTGGGACCATGGTCGCTATCACCGTTGACACCATCCTCGATGCCCCACCCACCGTCGTGTGGTCAGACGTGCGGAACATCTCGACGCACGCGCAGTGGATGCACGACGCCGAGTCGATCTGGTTCACGTCCGCCGAGACCGAAGGAGTCGGCACCGCATTCGAGTGCGAAACGAAGGTCGGGCCAATCCGGCTGACCGACGTGATGGAGATCACCGAATGGGTCGACAACGAGGCGATGGGAGTCCGTCACGCGGGTGTTGTCACCGGCGAGGGAATGTTCACGCTGTCCGCGCTCCCGAATGAACAAACCTTGTTCCGATGGGCCGAAGAACTCTCGTTTCCCTGGTGGCTCGGCGGCCCCGTTGGTGAGCCCTTCGGTTCGATCATCTTGAAGTTGATCTGGAAACGAAATCTGCAGAATCTCAGCGACCGCTACAGAAATGGTGCAGTCGTCGTCTGAGGGCCATTGGGCCACGAGGTGCTAGAAGATCGGGTTCGTCCAGGTGGATGCGGCCCACAACGATGCACCGAACAGCACCACGCCGAGTCCGATCGTGACCGCAAGCTGTTCTTTTGCACCCTTGAGCATTGGACCGTCACCCTGGTTCATTCCGTAATAGACGGCTCCGAGGGCAATTCCGACGAAGAATCCGCCAGCGTGCGCCCACAGGCTCACGAAGGGCAAGAAGCTGATGAACAGGTTGATCAGCAACACTCGACCAAGGCCCGATTGTTGTAGCCCGATACCGCGACTGCGCAAGGCGAGGACGACGAGGCCGAGCAAGCCGAAGATCGCACCGGATGCGCCGAGGCCCGATTGTTGCGGGTCGACGAGGATCGCAAGAAACGAGCCGCCGATCAGCGCCGCCACGTAGGCAGCAGCGAACAGTGTTCGACCGAGTGAACGCTCGAGCATTCGGCCGAGGCTCCACAACGCGAACATGTTCATGCCGAGGTGGATTGCACCAAGGTGCCCGAAACCGCCGGTGATCACGCGCCAGGGTTCGTTCAACTGGTCGATGGCCCGGCCATTGACATACAGATCGGTGAGGTCACCGACTCCCGACGCATCGAACACGAGGAAGACCAACACGTTGATGGCGATGATCGCCTTCGTCACAATCGGGTCGTTGCCTGGCAGGGTCGCTGCGGTGTAGACCTTCTGTTTCGACTTCTTGGTGCACTCCGGGCAATGCACGCCAACCGAAGCGTTGTGCATGCACTCCGGACAGATCAAACGATCACACCGCTGGCAGGCAACGCCAGATGGTCGATCGGGGTGCCGGTAGCACACCTCAGCTCTCGGGGCGTCGGCGGGGTCGGCGTCGTGGGGGTCGGTGGCGCTCATAGAGGTCTCAAGCGTCGACGGTAGCCCGTTCATTCCAATTTTCGCTGCCAGCGGGCGCTACCGTCTCTTCGATGGCTGAGAACACCCCCTCGCTCCCCGCTGACCTGATGGAGCGCCTAACCGCACTCGCGCAGGTGCCACAGCTGCTTGTGGCGAGCGATTACGACGGCACGATTGCACCAATCGTCAACGACCCAATGCGTGCCGTGCCAGCGCGTGAAACATCGGTTGCGCTGCGAAGTCTCGCCAATCTCGACCAAACCGACGTCGGCGTTATTTCGTCGCGGGCGCTGCGTGACTTGGCGGCGCTGAGCCGTCTCCCAAGCGAGATTCACCTCGTCGGGAGCCACGGAAGCGAGTTCGATGTCGGCTTCGCACTCCAGATGGATCAGGCAACACAGGCAAGACGTGATGCCCTCGGCGAATCGCTCTCGACGATCTGTCTCAAGTACCCGGGCGCGAGCCTTGAACAAAAGCCCGCATCGGTGGCCTTCCACACCCGAAACGCCGATCCGGCCTCTGTCGCCCAGGCGATCGCCGAGGTCGAGGCCCTCGCAGCAAGCGACAAGACGCTCACCTATCGATCCGGCAAAATGGTTCACGAAGTGGGCGTCATGCCGACCAACAAGGGCAAGGCGCTCGAAACGCTCCGGTCGAATCTTTCGGCCACGGCGGTGCTCTTCCTTGGCGACGACACGACCGATGAAGACGCCTTTGCCAGCCTCGGCGGCCCCGACGTCGGCGTGAAGGTTGGCGACGGTGACACGGTTGCCGAATTCCGCATCGAAGACACGAGCGACGTGGCCCACCTGCTGGTCACGTTGTGCAGCCTGCGCTCCGACTGGCTAGCCGGAGCAGGTTTAGTTCCGATCGAGCAGCACAGTCTCCTCTCGGATCAGCGGACCGCCGCAATTGTCACTCCCGATGCGCGCGTCACGTGGCTGTGCGCTCCCCGCCTCGACGACGCTGCGATCTTCGCCGAACTCGTCGGCGGACCGACGGCCGGATATTTCTCGGTACGAAATGTCGACGGTCAATCTCCGAGCTTGCAGCGTTACGCAGGCAGCACGATGATCCTCGAGACCATCTGGCCAGACGTGACGGTGACCGACTACCTCGACGTCTCCGATGGTCGGCCAACCCTGCTGGCAGGTCGCAGTGATCTGATCCGGCACCTCAGCGGCTCTGGACAAGTTGTGGTCGAGTTCGCACCGCGGCTCGACTTCGGTCGATTCGCGACCCATATGGAAATTCGAGATGATGGCCTCGAAATCATCGGCGCACGCGATCTGATCGTGCTTCGTGCACCAGGGGTCGAGTGGACCATCGAACACGCTGGTCACCATCAAACGGCAGTCGCCACCATCGATCTTTCGAGCGGGTCGGTGACGCTCGAGCTTCGCATTGGCACGGCGAGTCTTCGCCCCGAAGCGGCAGAGAGCCGAAAACGAGACCTCACTCGGCGATTCTGGGGAGACTGGGCAGATCGTCTCGAACTCCCCAAAGAGGCAACCGAACAGGTACGTCGTTCCGCCCTGGTCCTCAAGGCGCTCGTGTACGGCCCGAGCGGAGGAATAGCCGCAGCGGCAACCACGAGTCTTCCCGAGCGCATCGGTGGTGTCCGCAACTGGGACTATCGCTACTGCTGGCTCCGTGACGCAGCATTCAGTGCGGCTGCGCTCGTGCGCCTTGGGAGCCACGAAGAGGCAATGGACTACCTCGATTGGGTTCTTCGCGTCCTCGACGCTGGCGACGGCCAACCGGGACGACTCAACCCGCTCTACGCACTCGATGGCGGCAAGTTGCCACCTGAGGCCGACATCACCGAACTCTCCGGGTACGGCGGTTCGCGTCCGGTTCGGGTCGGCAACGCCGCAGACAACCAAGTGCAACTCGACGTTTTCGGTCCGATCGTCGACCTCGTCTACCTGTTGGGCGAGCGAGGTGCGCCGCTGTCATCTCGGCATTGGCGACTGGTCGAGGAGATGGTCGATGCGGTCGAGCTTCGGTGGGTCGAACCCGACCACGGCATCTGGGAGATTCGATCCGCGCCGCGTCACCACGTGTATTCCAAGGTCATGTGCTGGCTCACGGTCGATCGAGCCATCGAGATTGCGAAGCATGTGTTCGATCGGGACCGACCCGAGTGGCACGATCTTCGAGCCACGATCGCCGCCGACATCTTCGAAAAGGGCTGGAACGATGCAGCCCAATCGTTCACCACCGCGTATGAGGGGACCGATCTCGATGCGTCCGTGCTGATGATCGGTCTGAGTGGACTCCTCGCAGCCGATGATCCACGCTTCGCGTCGACCGTGCACGCCGTGGAAGCACAGTTGCGAGAGGGACCCACCGTCTATCGGTATCATCACGACGACGGTCTTCCGGGCGCCGAGGGGGGCTTCCATCTGATGACCTCGTGGATGATCGACAGCTACGCCCTGTTGGGTCAGCACGAAGAAGCTCACAGCCTTTTCCGCAAGCTGCTCGCCACCGCCGGAGACACCGGGCTCCTCTCCGAAGAGTACGACCCGGTGGCATGTCGCTCCCTCGGCAACCATCCGCAGGCGTACAGCCACCTCGGCGTCATCAACAACGCCCTTCGTCTCAGCGCCGAGTAGTTACCAATATTCTTCGAAGTGGATGTTGCCAGGATAGTTGCGCCGATCGACGGTGAAACCTCGCTCGATGAGCAACTCGATCACACCGGTGGTTTCGGGGAACGTGGCCGTCCCGTCCTCGTCTTCTTCGGGGAGGCCGATCATTGCCGGGTTCCCACACAAGAACGCGTGTGTGTTCGCTGGATCGAACGCACCGCCGATCGCAAGCTCGATGTCGCCATCGCGAATGAGGTCCTGGAGATAACGTTTTGGAACGTCTGCTTCGCGTGTGGGCATCGGCAGGTAGTGATAGTTCACGAACCGTTCTTCGAGCCGACGGTTCGTTTCGAGATAACCGAGGTCTCGCCAGTTGCGCACGGTCACCGTCGAGACGATCGGGCCGGTGTGACCCTTCCGAAGTAGCTCGGTAATCATCGAGTTGTGTGGTGCCTCTCCGGTTCCGGTGGCGAAGAACACCACCGCCATCTCTGGATCTGTGACTGCAGAGAGGGTGTACCGACCAGCGACCTTCGGGCCGAGGTAGATGCGGTCGCCGACCTGGAGTTTGCCGAGGCGGGGAGTCAGCGCGGCGATGTGGTCGTCATCGGACTGCACCAGCACGATGTAGAACTCGAGCTCTTCGGTATCGGGTCGAGCAAGGTAGCCGTTTGCCTCGAACATCGGATGCGAGATCGAATACGACCGACGAACCAGTTTGCTCCACCTGTCATCGATGCCGGGATCGACGAAGTCGTCGACTCGGTCTTCCCAATATCCGAGGCCGAGGGACGCGTATTGCCCGGGTATGTGCGATGTATCACCGTGATCGGGCCGAACCCGCAACACCCAGAGGTCGGAGTGACGTTGCTCGAAGGCCATGATCGTGGCGTTGTAGCTCTCGTCACGTAGCTCGTTGATGGCTTCTTCGTATCGCACTCGGCGTTGGACGACCGATGGGGCCTTCGTTGGTTCGAGCTCGGGGAAACACGCCTCGGCCAGAAGATTCCCGACCTCCCACGCGTGGCCGTTGGGAACGTCCATGTCGGACTCGGGACTGCCGAGAAACCACACCTTGTTGCTTGCAATTGCCGCGTCGCTCACCGAGAGCTCGGCGACCGGCGGGCGGATTCTTTCCGAAGCAAAGACGACATGGTCGAACTCGAGGTCGGGAGTGCGGCGATCGTTGAAGAAGGCGACGGGAAACTCACCGCTCTCACCAATCCCGTCGGGGACAGCCCGGTAGAGCACGGTGACACGACGCTCGCGCTCGAGGCGCCGCAGCACCGAGTCGGCTGCCGGCGCGAGCTGCGCCGGGTCCATGCCTCCTGCAGCCATGACCACGCCTGCACCCGCCGCAGCAGCCTTCGCGACGAGTTCAGCCGCGTGGTTTGTGAATCCCACGACGAGGATGTCCTGGTCGTTCAACCATTCGGGCAGCTCGTCGACGGTCACGTGTTTGCCGAGCGAAACGTCGATCGGTGGCGTCCATGCCGGATCGCGATTGCGCTGCGCAAGCAGGACGCCGCGTGTGTTGTAGGTCCGTTGGTCGGTGATGACCGTGACAACGCCGTCGGCTGCATCGACCGACTGCAGCTGTTCGCCGTAGCCGACCTCGACCTGATTGTCGGGCACGAGTTCGGGAAAAGCGACCTCGCTCCCGGGTTCGATCACTCGTACTCGCTTGAGGCCTGATCGCAGCGACGAGATAGCGACAGACAGTCCACCAGCGTTCCCTCCGATGACGATCAGGTCATATTCGGCAGCGTGCTCGGCAGCGTCTTCGGCCATACGGTCTCGCTCCTCATCCCTCGCGAAGGACTCCATCATGATCTGCGACGGTGCGACAGTGACAATCCAGGCGTCCCGATGGCCGTAGGGTTGGACCATGATGTTGCTTGCTCATCAGGGGGGTTGGGACGAGATTTTTCTTGTCGCCGGTCCTGTGGTGCTCCTTGCAGGACTGCTGTGGCTCGCGAACCGCCGAGCCGACCAGGCCGCCAGAGACAACGAACACTCGGAGAGCGAACAGCCCCGCTGACCCTTCGTGCGTTGACGTTCGAGTCGACGAAGTCGGTTCGGCGTGGTTGGTCAGGATGAACGAACGCCGACTTCGACTTCCACGATGTTGGCGCCGAGGGAACGCAGGTCGCCTGCGAGGTCCGGATACCCCCGGGCGACATGCCCGGTGTCTGACACCACGGTCTGACCATCGGCGCCGAGAGCGGCCACGATCAACGCTGCACCGGCGCGAATGTCGTGACTGATGACGTGTGCACCCTTCAGCCGTTCGACACCTCGCACGACGGCGTGGTTGCCGTCGGTGCGTATTTCAGCCCCGAGCTGCACAAGTTCTTCGACATAGCGAAAACGGCCAGCAAAGAGATTCTCGGTGACGATGCTCGTCCCGTCGGCCACCGCCAACATCGCTACGAGAAACGGCTTGTAGTCGGTGGCGACACCTGGATAGGGCAGCGTCGCAAGGTCGACGGCTCGAAGCCGACGGTTCGACATTGCCCAGATGCCGTCGCGATCGGGCGACGTCCGAAGGCCCATTTCGCCGACCTTTTGACAGACCATGTCCATGTGGTCGTATCGAGCTTCCTGCAGCAGAATCTCTCCGCCCGACACACCCAGTGCTGCGAGGAAGGTCGCTGCCTGAATGCGGTCTGGAATGACGCGATGTGTCACCGCTTCGAGTTCGTCGACGCCGTCTATACGAATCGTTGAGGTTCCCGATCCAGTGATTCGCGCACCCATTTTGTTGAGCATGGATGCGAGGTCGGCGATCTCGGGTTCGCGGGCAGCGTTCTCGATCGTCGTCACTCCCGAGGCAAGCACCGCAGCCATCATGATGTTCTCGGTGGCACCGACGCTCGGAAAACCGAGCTGAACGACGCCGCCGACGAGCCGATCAGCTCGGCCGATCACCCCGTCGGCCGACGTCTCGAAGGTCGCACCGAGCGTCTCGAGTCCGGTGAGATGCATGTCGATCGGTCGATACCCGAAATCGTCGCCGCCAGGAATGCCCAGCTCGACCGTGCCGAACCGTCCGAGGAGAGGACCGAGCACGGCCGTCGATGCGCGCATCTGCTCGACCAACGCGAACGGGGCGACCGGTGTGATGTCGCCGATCACGATCTCGACGACGCCGGGCCGACGTGTCGTCGTTGCTCCCATCGACTCGAGCAGCCGGCACATCACACCCACATCGAAGATGTCGGGCACGTTGTAGATCGTGTGGGTTCCAGACGCCATCGTCGTGGCCGCCATCAGCTTGAGCACGGAGTTCTTGGCACCACCGATGATGACCGTTCCCGAAAGTGGTCCCGCTGGTTCGATCACGAATTCGGTGGTGGCGTGGTCGGACATCGCTGCCAGTATTACCCGAGTGACAACGCAGCGCAGGACACTTGTCGTCGATGACAAACAACTCACGCTGATCCGTCGACCACACGATGGTGTCCTGCTGGAACGGGCGATCGGTCCCGACCAGTTCGTCCTCGACGAAGGACCGTTCTCGCTCTATACACGATCGCTCGACGTCGAACCCATGAACGGTTCACACACCGACGCACAGCGATACCACGTGATCGAGACCACAGAATGGGTGCTGTCGATCCCGGTCTTTTGGGTGTTGTTCTGGCTGCCGTTCTATCTCAACGTTCGAAAGGGCCTCCCCAAAGCTTCGCCGTGGTGGGCACCCGCTGGTCGTCTCGATGCGCGCGCGGCGCGCGTGGTTGGGTACCTCGGAGTCCTGGCGATCGTCAACGGATACGTGGGCACCGTCATCGGCCAAACCCTCACTTTCGCCGCCGACGAGTTCTGCGATCTGTTTGATGTGAACGCCGATGGCCTTCGCACATGCATCGATTCCGCACACGACAAGTCGGCCCGAGCAAACGTCTTCACGGTCGCGCGGATCGCGATCGTGCTCAGCCTCGCTCTCGCCGTGGCGGCGGACAAATACGGACGCAAACGAGCGATGACCATCGCCGTCGTGGTCTCGTGTGCAGCGACCGGGCTTGGTGCACTCGCTCCATCGCTCGGCTTCGTCGCCGGCACACAGATCGTCGCACGGGGGCTCGCCACCGGCGTCTCGATTCTCATTGCGGTTTTTGCGGCCGAAGAGCTCCCGCCTCGGAGCCGGGCGTACGGGGTGAGCATGCTCGTACTGTTGGCGGGCCTCGGCTCGGGGATGGTGGTGTGGGTTCTTCCAGTCGCCGATGTCGCCGAGTGGGGTTGGCGCATCGTCTACGGCGTCGGCGTACTGTTCCTCCCCGCCGCGGCCTGGGCTGCGAGCAAACTGCCGACGACTCGCCGCTTTGCCGCAGCTGCGCGGACGTCAACTCGCGATTCGCTGAGGGAACTTCGCGTGTCACCGGTGCTGCGGATCCGCACACACCGATTTCCGAAACGCTTACAGGCAAATTACCGCAGAAGAAAATCGTTGTGG
>RCMY010004541.1_pt1 | contig 12007 bp, 12 predicted proteins | sample 2041341 | NCBI WGS metagenome assembly RCMY01 (sample SAMN09708234, study PRJNA481090) | Marine sediment metagenome, whole genome shotgun sequencing project.
CGCCGCCGACATCGACCAATCGGGCGAGGGCGTGGCCGTACATCGGTGGCTGAGTGATCGACGACGTCATCGACCGCCCCCAGAAGGTCGCATGATGCTCGGAACTCGCCCAATAGGTGAGGTGAGGCACGAAACCCGAACTCGGATCCTGCTTCGCCAGCGCCGACCGCACCTCGTGGAGCGCACGCGGGTCACCGAGCTCGGCCCAGATCAGGGAGTGGAAACACGAGTCCCACAACCACTGGAACGGATAGACCGATGCATTCGGCACACAGAAGCCCTCGGGCCTCCACGCATCCTCCATCAGGGACAACACCGCTGCTCGGTCGACAACCACGATCCAACGCTATGCGGCCCAACGCCATGCGGCCCAACGTCATGCGGCGGTGGGAGCTACGGTCGTGCCGAATGGGCCGTTGTGCAATCCTCTCGTTCCGTCTCGGCGGATCCGATGGCGTCTCGATCGTGGCCGGCCAATGGCAGCGAATGCTCGAGTCGCTCGGATGGGACACCGTCACCGTCGCCGGTGAGGGCGTGGCCGACCGAATCGTCGCCGGCCTCGAGATCGGGGCATCGTCGGCGCCGGATCCTGTCGACCTGGCCGCTGCCTTGGCCGATGCCGACCTGGTCGTCGTCGAGAATCTCCTCACGATCCCGATCCAGCCCGCAGCCAGCCGTGTCGCCGCCCAGGTACTGGCCGGACGGCCGGCCCTCCTCCACCACCACGATCCACCCTGGCAGCGGGAGCGGTTCGCCTCGGTGACCGAGCTGCCCGCCGACGATCCGGCGTGGCGACACGTCACGATCAACCGGCTGACCGAGCAGCAGATGGCCGACCGAGGCATCGTCGCCACCACGATCTACAACGGCTTCGACACCGAGGCGCCCGACCAGCAGGACTCGCTGCGTTCGAGCGAGCGGGCCCGACTCGGTGTCGCGGCCGACGAACCGCTGATCCTGCATCCGGTTCGAGCGATCGAACGAAAGAACCTTCCGGCCGCCATCGCACTCGCCGAGGCGGTCGGCGCCACCTACTGGCTCACCGGCCCGGCCGAGGAAGACTATGGGCCGACACTCGACCGACTCGTTGCCGGATCGACGACCCGCGTCATCCACCGATCCGCCTCCTCGCCGGCAGCAATGTACGCCGCGTGCGACCTCGTGGTCTTCCCCTCCACCTGGGAAGGTTTCGGTAATCCACCGGTCGAGGCATCCATCCACCGGCGGCCGGTGATGGTCGGAAACTACGAGATCGCGGCCGAACAACGCACGCTGGGGTTCGACTGGCCGAGCTTCGACTGGCCGAGCACCGAGCTGACAGAATGCACGAAGCGAGAACTCGTCTCGCCCGATCGGGCTCGAATCGAGCACAATCGACAGGTGGCTCTCGACCGACTCGACATCACCGTCACCGCAAAACGGTTGCAACACGTTCTGGAACAGGCAGGCTGGCGGCCATGAATCAGCCGATCGATCCGATTCGGGTGCAACGAGCGAAGGTCGCCGACCTGGTCTCCAAGGGCATCCGTCTCGGCAGCGCACTGTACGTCTTCGCCAGCGTTGTCTTCTTCGCGTCGTTCATGACCGGTTTCAAACAACCGGCCGTGATCGTCATCATCGTCACGATGGTGCTGGGTTCGATGCTCCTCGCCCCGGCGCTCGTCTTCAAATACGGCGTCAAAGCCGCAGATCGAGCCGACCGCAATGACTCGTGGTAATCGGCAATCGCCTTCCCGCTTCTGAGCGGCGCCAGCAACTGCTCGACACCGCCCGGGTCGTCTTCGCCCGGAGTGGCTTCCACGAGACGTCGATGAACGACGTCGCCACCGAGGCCGGCGTCACGAAACCCGTGCTCTACCAGCACTTCGCGTCCAAGCGTGACCTGTTCCAGGCCGTTCTCGACGATGTCGGCGGTCGACTCGAGCACGACATCATCCGCTCGGCGGCCGAAGCGGGTTCGCCCCGTGAACAGGTCGCCCGAGGGTTCGCCGCCTACCTCCAGTTCGTCGAGATCGACCGCGACGGCTTCCGTCTGCTCTTCACCGGGACGAGCCGCGAAGACGACGAATGGGTCACGATCACCCAGCGGGTCGAGGGTTCCATCGCCCGGTCCATCGCCGGGTTGATCGACGTGCCGGGGATCTCCGACGAACGCCGGATCCTGTTCGCCCACGGCATGGTCGGCATGGCCGAGGGGATGGTTCGGCATTGGCTTGCCGAGGGCGGCCCCTTCGACCCCGGCTCGCTCGCAGTCGACATGACCAACCTGGCCTGGAGCGGACTCCGTGGCCTCGAGTCGGCCGAGGCAGCGCCGAGCACCCCCTGAAGCTGGCGCGCCCGCCCCATCGCATGCGAGGATGCCCCTCGTGCCCATCGCAAACGTCAACGGAATCGACATCTACTACGAAGCCAGCGGCAACCCTGACGACGAGCCACTGCTGCTCGTGATGGGGTTCACCGCCCAACTGATCGCCTGGCCCGACGAGTTCGTGCAGGCGCTCAACGACCGGGGCTTCTATGTGATCCGGCATGACAACCGCGACAGCGGTCTGTCGCACAAGTCCACGATCTCCCCACCCGATGCGATGGGCATGATGGCACGGGCTGCCGCCGGCGAAGACGTGTCCGCCGAGGTGCCCTACACCCTCTCCGACATGTCCGACGACGCTCTCGGCCTGCTCACGCACCTGGGCATCGACACCGCCCACGTGGCCGGTGCCTCGATGGGCGGCATGATCGTGCAGACCATGGCGATCGAGCATCCCGAGCGGTTGCGTTCGGTCACCTCGATCATGTCGACCACCGGCGACTCGAACGTCGGCCAGGCCGCTCCGTCGGCCATGGCCGCGCTGCTCGCCCCTCCGGCCAGCGGACGAGAGGCGATGATCGCCCAGGGCATCGAAGGCAGCAAGGCCATCGCCGGCCCACTGTGGGAGCGCGAGTACGCCGCCATCCGTACCGCTGCGGCCTACGACCGTTCCTTCCACCCGATCGGTGCCGCCTTCCAGATGGCGGCGATCTACTCTTCCGGTGACCGAACCGAGAAGCTCAACTCGGTCGACCTGCCGTTCCTCGTCGTCCACGGACGGGCCGACGAACTCATCGACTGGTCCGGTGGCCTGGCCACCGCCGCGGCGGTACCGAATGCCGACCTCGTCGTGCTCGCCCAGATGGGCCACGACCTGCCGCTCTCACTCGTGCCGACGCTCGCCGACGACATTCGGAGCATCACCAACCGCTGAGCGATTCACCAGGAGTTCTTGATGTAGCCCTCGAGCGCCTTGGCTTCCTCGACGAGCTCGTCGAGGCGACTCTTGACGACGTCGCCGATGCTGATGATGCCGGTCATCGCCTCGTTCTCGACCACCGGAAGGTGGCGGATGCGGCGCCCGGTCATCATCGACAACAAGCCGTCGGCCCGATCGGCCAGGCCACAGGTGACGACCTCCTTCGTCATGATCTCGGTCACGACGAGATCGAGCAGGGCCGCGCCGTCTGAGTCGAGGCGGCGCACGATGTCTCGCTCGGAGACGATCCCGACGATCGACGTTCCATCGGCCGACACCACGAGTGCGCCGACCCCGATCTCTTTCAACGTGGCGACCACCTCGCGCACCGTTGCTTCGGGAGGCACCGTGACGACGTCTGATCCCTTGCGCGCCAGAATGTCGGCTACTTGCATGACGAATCCCCCTGTTCTCGGTGCTCGTCCCCCGAGCACCGACGATGTCGGACTCGCTCAGTGTCTCACTTCTGGCGCCGCCACGTGGCCCGACCAGCCCTCACCAGCACGAATCCCATCAAAACACCGGCACTGAGGAGGATCCAGGTCGGCTGATCACGGCGAGGTTCGCCCACGGGCTCGTCATCGGGCTGTCGGTCGGCGATCGGTTCGCGCTCGGGCAGCAGGACCGGCTCGAACGACCGCCGCTGGTCGCCCATGACCAGCATGACCTCACCCGAGACCGACGCGGTCGAACAGGCGATGGTGGCCAGTCCGGAAACGTCGGTGGTGTCGTCGTCGAGTGGTGCCGCAAGCTCGCACGAGTTGCCGTCGAGGGCCACTCGGCGGTCGGGCGGATCGATGAACCGATCGAGCACACCCGAGCATTCGACGATCCCGCTGTGACGCTCACACTCGAGTTCGAGGCTGTCCAGATCGTCGAGCGGACCGCGGCCGGAGAACCGTTCCAGGACCTGCTCGACGCGGGTTCGGTTGACGGTCCCGAACACCGGGATCTCGCTGTTCATCAGCGAGTCCTGACTCGGACGAAAGGCGGTCAGGGCGTCGGCGCGGTCATAACAGCCGCCGGAGAACACACCGACACGCACGCTCTCGGCCAGGTTCAGCCCTTCGCGAGGTTCGCCCGTGACCCCAGACGCACGACGGGCACGAAGCACCTCGTAGACGAACGGGTCGATCTCGCCGTCGAGCGACCCCCACCACTCCTCGGCGAGTTCGACGCTGGGTGCGCAGTTGGGATACTGCGTGAGGACCGAGCGGTCGTCGAATCCGGCGTACTCGTCGCGCAGTTCGAAGAGTCCGTGCCCCCACTCGTGGGTGAGGGTGGCGGCCCGCAGCATCGGGTCGTCGACGTCGACCGAGACCCGGATGCTCCCGAACCGCAGTTGATCGGCCTTCGGCGGCTGGACGGAGTTCCACAGCGAGGTCAGGCGGGCATCGGACGGTCCGTAACCGGGGCCGTAGAGCACGCTGAACTGGATGTTGTCGAGATCGAAGCCCTGTGTGCGTTGGACGTCGTCGCCGTCGAACTGCAGCGACCCTTCGTCGGCGAGTTCGCTGGCGAGGTACCAGAAGTTGAACCGATGCTGGTTTGACGCCAGGGGTTCGGTCGACATCGGCCCATAGTGGAGGTCGAAGGCCGACGACACCGGGCCGTCCATCGTCAACATCGAGGTGGCGATGTCGACGAGCGCCTCGGTCGAACCGAGTTGGCTTCCGGCGAAGACGATGTTGATTCGTTCGGCGCTCGGCCGGTTGTGGCCGGGGATCAGCTCGCGGAGTTCCGGGTCGATCACCTGGACGGCAAAGCCCGCCGGGTACTCCTCGCATTCGAGCTGCGAGGCACCCGTGCACGGCCAGATCCGATAGCGACCGGGAGGCGCATCGATGGTCAGCCGCTCGTTGGTGAGCCGGTCTCGACCGGGCGAGCCGACCTCGATCCGATCGACCTCGTCGCCGGTGAAGCGATCGCGCACGACGACGAAGGTTCGCTCGATGTCACGGGCCGCCACGAACTCGATCGGCAACGTGCGACCGTCGAACACGATGGGTTCGTCGGTGTTGACATAGGTGAAGAGCACCGGCTGGGCGTCGGTCGACCACTGGATGGTGGCGACGTCGTCGATCTGCAGCGTGCCCTCGATCTCGTCGAACACCTCCAGGTCGAGTTGTCGAGTGCCGAGGTCGTACCGGTCGTGTCCGATGTTGCGGCAGAGGAGCTCGTCGGGCTCGATCTCGCACGGCCAGAACTCGCCGTTCTGGTCGAGGAGGCCGGCCGAGTACAGATCGTCGGTATCGAGATCGGGTCCGAGATCGACCCGGCAGTCGACCCCGACACCGAAGGCGAACAGCCCACCGGCATCGCAGGTGACCGTCGGCGCGAGCGGGACTTGGGCCCGGGAGATCGAGAACAGCTCGATCAACGCAACCAGCGCTGCGACGAGCAAGGTCAGCTCTGGAGGACGGCGAGAGCGGCGGCGTGGAGCTCGGGGTTGGCGGCGGCGACGACGAACCCGCCATCGATGGCGCTCGACCCGTCGAGGCAGGTGATGACTCCGCCCGCCTGTTCGATGATCGGGATCAGGGCGGCGATGTCGTAGGACTGGAGCTGGTTCTCGACGACGAGATCGCCGAACCCGGAGGCGAGCAGGGCGTAGTTCATGCAGTCACCGCTGTAGCGCACCATCTTGGTTGCTCGATCGAGCCGGGCGAAGGCATCGGCTTCGGCGCCGGGGGCGAAGAGGTCGGGGTGAGTGCAGAGCACGATGGCCTGATGCAGGGAGGTGACGCTGCTGGTGGTGATGGCCTCGGATCCGGTGGCGGTCAGCCGGAACGACCCGGCGTCGCTGCCGACGTAGGTCTCACGGAGCACGGGGTTGTGGAGCCAGCCTGCGATCATCTCGTCGCCGTGACGGAGACCGAGGAGGGTGCCCCACAGCGGCTGGCCGGTGATGAACGCCCGGGTGCCGTCGATGGGATCGATGATCCAGCGATGGTCGCCGCTGCCGGTGAGGCCGCGTTCTTCGCCGAGGATCTCGTGGCCGGGGAATCGTTCCGACAACGCCGCCCGGAGTGCATCCTCGACGGCACGGTCGGCTTCGGTCACGGGGTCGAAGGGTGCAGCGTCGAAGGGGGCAGCGTCGAAGGGTGCAGCATCGAAGGGGGCAGCGTCGGATGAACCATCACCCTGGCCGAGGAGCTTGTTGTCGATGAGGAGGGGTTGGCGAAACCAGCCCAGGGAGAGGTTGCTGGCCTCTTGGACCATCCTCGTGACGGCGTCGGTATCGTTGCTCGGGTCGTACGAAGTGGCCACGCGCCAAAGCGTAACGGCAGGCGACGATCAACGAACGGCAAGCATGGTGTCACCCCTCAGCTCCTCAGCGGCCGATCCGGCCCCGATGCATCGCCCCGGTCTCACGGCTGGGCGGGCGATCGCCCAAGACCCGCACGACCGTCGCTGGTTGAGCTTCGAGGAACCGAGCGAGACACTCGTGGCCTGGGATCTCCACGAGGTCTCCGGTGTCATCGCTGCCGCCGAGGACCACGCGGATGCCGGACGATGGGTCGTCGGATTCGTCACCTACGACGCCGCTCCGGCCTTCGATCGGGCGCTTCGTGCCCATCGCAACGAGCGAGTGCCGCTCGCAGCGTTCGGTGTGTACACCGACGCCGTCGACGACCCGCTCGACAGCGGGTTCCATCACTGTGGCTCCTGGACCGACTCGGTCGACGCCGAGCAGTTCCAAGACGGCGTCCGAGCGGTGAAGGAACACATCGCAGCCGGTGACACCTACCAGGTCAACCTGACCTACCGGAGTGCCGCCCCGTTCGACGGTTCTCCGCTCGGACTCTTCCGTTCGCTGATGGACGCACAGCGCGCCCCGTACGGGGTCTACCTCGACCTCGGCCCGTTCGTCCTGTGCTCGGCCTCGCCCGAACTCTTTCTCCATCGTGCCCCCGTCGACGACCAAACCTACGAGATCACCTCACTCCCGATGAAGGGCACGCGACCACGAGGCGACACCCCCGAACTCGACGAGGCGATGGCGACCGAGTTGCTCGCCAGCGCCAAGGACCGGGCCGAGAACACCATGATCGTCGACATGATGCGCAACGACCTCGGCCGGGTCGCCGAGCTCGGCAGCCTCGACGTTCCGGCGCTCCACACCGTCGAGCGCTACCCGACCGTGCTGCACCTGACCTCCACCGTCACCGCCCGGTCCACCGCCTCGCTGCCCGAGGTCTTCGCCGCCACGTTCCCACCGGCGTCGATCACCGGTGCACCGAAGGTTCGGACGACCCAGCTGATCACCGAACTCGAAGCCACACCACGAGGGGTCTATTGTGGCACCGCCGGAATCCTGACCCCGAACGGTGTCGCCCAGTTCAACGTGGCGATCCGCACCGTGTGGATCGACCGAGCTGCGGGCACGGCAACCTACGGAACCGGCGGCGGCATCGTGTGGGACTCCGATCCCGCCGACGAGTGGCAGGAGACCAAGGTCAAGACCCGGGTGCTCGATCGGGCGTGCGAACCGATCGAGCTGATCGAGACCATGTCGTGGCTGCCCGGCCTCGGCATCTCGAACCTCGACCGCCACCTCGAACGACTCGAGCGGTCGGCCCTGGCGCTCGAGATACCCATCGACCTCGACACCGTCGTCGCCGAACTCGCAACCATCGAATCCGACGAACCACTGAGGGTTCGCATGCTCGTCGGTCTCGATGGCGCCTTCGACGTGTCGCTGGCACCGATGCCCGAACCCGTGTGCCGGCCATGGACGGCTGCCCTCGCCGACACCCCGATTCGCTCCACCGACCCGGTACTGAGGCACAAGAGCACGATGCGCCACGTGTACGAGCACCATCGTTCGGATCACCCCGACGTCGACGAGGTGATCCTCTGGAACGAGCGAGGCGAGTTGACCGAGACGACGATCGGCAACCTCGTGCTCGAGCGGGGCGGTCGGTTGTCGACCCCGATCATCGAGAGCGGATTGCTGCCCGGCACGTTCCGAGCCGATCTCGTCGCCCACGACAAGGTGGTCGAGGCCCGGCTCTTCGTCGACGATCTCGCGTCGGCCGACGCCATCTTCATGGTCAACGCGGTACGAGGGTGGGTGCCCCTCGAGCTCGCCCCGGGTTCAGTCGGTCGGCATCGGATGGTCGTCGAACCAATCGAAGGCCAATGACGTCGCCGACACGTCCAACGTGGTCTTCCCCAGCGAGTCGATGAACGCCATCACGACCGAACCCGGCCAGGTGTGGCCACCCCCATCGACCACATAGAACTCCACGTCGGCGCCGCCGCACGACTGGAAGATCCGTCGTTCGACATCGGGCGTGACCTCGACGACCTCGGGATCGGCCGCACAGCCGTTGCCTTCGGCCCATTCGTCGACTTCGGTCTCGATGGGTTGGAAGAGTTCCTCGGCGAAGTCGGTGAGTTGGCCCCCGTCGAGATCGCCGAAGGGGCCCGAGTCGGATCCGGTCAGCACCGAGTCGCCACCGTCGAACGGCACGACGTTGTCGGCGGTGCCATGGAAGTGCAACACGGGAACCGGTCGCACAGGATCGCACGACGACGGGTGGATGATCCCGGCGACGGTGGCCACGGCGGCGATCCGGTCTGACAGTTCACAGGCGAGGACGGTGGAGAAGAACCCACCGTTGGACAGGCCCATCGAGAACACCCGTGCGGTGTCGATGCAGAGTTGTGATTCGAGCAGGTCGAGAAGCTCGGAGGTGAAGGCCACGTCGTCGACGGCGAGCCCGGCAAGCGCTCCGGTGTCGCCTGTCGACAGGTTCCACAACCGGGTGTCGAGAAGGTCGTTGACGGCACCGTCGGGGATCACGGCGATGTAACCGGCCCGATCGGCTTCGAAATCGACGCCGCTGACGAGCGCCTGCTGGACCCCGGAGCTCCCGAGGCCGTGGAAGTCGAGCACCACCGGCGCCGGGGTCGATCGGTCATAGTCGGACGGCAGGGCGATCCGGAAGGTACGTCGGGTGCCGTCGGCCGTGGTCATCGAGGTCGGCAACCGGTCGGGCTGGGGCACCTCACATCCAGCAGATGGCCCCGATGCCAACTCGACCGGGGGTTCGGTGGTCGTGGTCGGCGCAAGCGTGGTGGTCGGCGGGACGGTCGTGGTCGTTGCAAGGGGAGCCGCCTCGGAGCGGGCGGAACTGCAAGATGCGGCCAACAGCACCAGGCTCGTCAACGGCAACAACCAACGTCGTAGATCGAGTCTGCTCATCGTCGCCATCGATCAACCGTACGTCGGAACCCCGCTCGAATTGGTGGCACCGACCCAATCGTCGAGGTCGAGCCAGAGGCGGTCGAGCCAGGCGATCCGATCATCGGCCGACTCGGGGACGTCCGAGCGAGGCACGTGGCGAATCGACAACTGCACCATGGTGTCCAGTGGCGCATTTCTCGCCATCTCGGGAATCGATGCTGCCCGCTCGAACCCCTGGTGACCGATCACGAGCACATCGGCGTCGGGGAGGGCGTCGAGGAGCGCCAGGGTGCCGCCGGGTCTCGGCGGGAGGACGTACCGGAGCCCAGCGAGGCGTTCGGCTCGCTCCGGATGGCGTTCGGTCAGCCGGTCGAGGCTTCGAGCCAGCGCAGACGATCGGAACAGTTGGCCTTCGGGGAAGATCGTGACGATGTCGTCGGGGCCGTCGAAACGGGAGAAACCGGCGATGACCCGCCGGGCCGATGCCCCCTCGTCTCGATCGATGAAGACGGTGCCGAGCGGTGGATAGATGAGGTCGAAGCCGGGGTCGGCGAGCGCATCGGCGGTGGCGATGCTGCGGATGTTCCAGGGCGAGTCGAGACCGAACAGCAGCGACGCCACGCTCGAGTCGAGCATGCTCGTGTGTCGGCACAGCACGATGTAGGGGCCGGAATGTGGGTCCACCGAGACGGTGGCCGTCGGGTCGAGTCGCACGCCGATGTCACGGTCGGCCGCCGCAGCCAGGCTGCGGATCGACCATCGCTGCACCGACCGATAGCGCTCGAGTCCGCGAGATGATCCGGTTCGGCCTCCCAGCCAAAGGAACGGGGCAAGCAGGATCTCGGCGCTGTCGTTGACGAGATACCGCACGGCGAACTTGCCGGCGCGAACGGTGGGGAGACGTCGCTTGCCCCGAACGAGATCGACGATCGCCGCAGCCGGCATCCAGACGGGCAGCCCCACCACCGCAACGGTGGTCGCGAACAGCATCGTGGGGATCGTTCGGGCTCGCCGACGCCAACGATCGCCATCTGGTTCAGGAGACACCGGGCTCACAGTCATCGAGTCTTCAACCGCTCACCCCTTCGATCTATGCCCCATCCGGACAGAATTCACTCCCGCCCAAACGAGGCAACCGATAGGTTCTGCGAGTGACGTCACCAGCTGATGGGCTCCCTGCCGAGCCGACACGAGAAGACCTACGATCGGCCTCTCGAACCGCCGTGTCGCTGGCGGTCCCGCTCTTTCTCCCTGCGATTCCGTTCGCCTTCGTCTACGGCCTCGCCGTCCGTGACTCGATCATCCCCGACGACCTCGGGCTTGTCGCCTCGATCATCATCTTCGCCGGTGCCGCCCAGCTGGCGATGGTGACGCTCCTCGGCTCGGCGTCGATCTGGGCTGCCGGCCTCGCCGCCGTGGTCATCAATGCTCGCCACATCATGTATTCGGCGGCGATGGCTCCTGCCTTCAAGCAGCAACCTCGATGGTTCAGGTTCCTCGGCCCGCTCTCGCTGATCGACCAGGTCTTTGCGCTGACCGAGCCGAGGTCGAGAGATCACCCCACCCTGTTCCGGCGGTACTACCTGGTCACCTCGGCGATCTTCACCGGCGGCTGGATGACCTCGACCATCGTCGGGTACTTCTTCGGGTCGTTCATCCCTGCCACCTGGCAGCTCGGGTACACACCCGCGGTGATGTTCGTCGGGCTCGTCGTGATGAGCATGAATCGCCGTCCGGCCGTCGTCGCGGCCGTCGTCGGCGCAAGCGTCTGTTTCCTCACGATCGGCCTCCCCAACCGAATCGGTCTGCTCATCGGAGCCCTGGCCGGCGTGTTGGCCGCCCTGGTTGCCGATCTGCGGCTTCACCCCGAGGCACAGGCCCCGTCGTGAGCTGGCTGTCGGCGTTCCTCCTCGTGATGGTGGTCGGTTCCATCACCTATGTGATGCGGGCCGGGCTCATCTTGGCCCTGGCCGACCGTGACATCCCACCGATCGTCGCCCGGGCGCTCCGCTACGTGGCCCCGGCAGTGCTGTCGGCGCTGGTCGTCAGCCTGATCGCCGACCCCGACGCCCCCAATGTCGGTATCTCCTTTCCCGAGATCGCCGGACTTCTCGCTGCCGGCCCGATCGCCTGGTTCTCCAAGAACCTGTTGCTGACGGTGTTCGGTGGGATGAGCGTTTTCTGGATCCTGCTCGCCCTCACGTGAGCTCGTCGATGCCGAAGTTCGGTCGGCGCTCCACCTAGAATCGCCGCCATCGCCTCTCCACCCCACTCCGAGCTCCCGCCGCCGACGCCTCCTGGCTGGCTGCCCGACCCCTGGGGGATGGCGCCGTGGCGTTGGTGGGATGGCACGGCGTGGACCGTGCACGTGTCCGGCACCCCCGATCGCCGACACCTCCCCGACTGGATCAGTGTCCCTGTCATCCTGGCGTCGTTGCTCGTCGTTCCGGGCCTCATCGCCCTGATCGTCATCAGCCCGCTTTCCGTGGTGCTCAGCATCGTGCCGATCCTCATCGTCCTGCCG
>RCMY010004542.1_pt1 | contig 12006 bp, 10 predicted proteins | sample 2041341 | NCBI WGS metagenome assembly RCMY01 (sample SAMN09708234, study PRJNA481090) | Marine sediment metagenome, whole genome shotgun sequencing project.
CCTTCATTTTGCTGACAAGCCCTCGGGTCAGAAACATGTTTTCCATTAAAGGCACGTATCAATCCCCATGCGCCGTTCCACAAAGCATCAACAGTCCCGTAATGAAACAGGTAATCATTAGCATCACGCCCTTCACCAACATTCTGAAAGGCTGGCAGTTGCATTTCAAAGTGTTCAGAAATTCCAATCTCTTGTGCTGCCACTATTCCTTCTGGATTGTCACGCTTGGCTAATTCAACATCTGAAAAGCCTCCATTAATGTTGTAATCAATCACCCGGGGCCAGGATAATCCCTCAATGGCAAACACGTGCTGCACTTCCTGTGCGCCTTGCACCATGCGAATTTGTATTTTTTCTCCTTCATAAGCTTCCAGTATGGGAGTACATGGGTCGCCGTGCTCTCGTGTGGCAAACGCGAAAGCAAGATCACCTTCGAGTCCGTCTTTCTGACGCATGACACTTTGCCGCTTTTCAAGAATTGGGTGACCATCTTCATCAAGATTAACAGCTTTCAGGCCACATAATGTGTCTTCCGGAATTTGTAGTTTTTCATCCATTTGCCCGATACGCAGCGGTATTGGTTCGTGTTTATAATTTACCAGATACGGATTGTGATGGTCCTTCGATATGGCTTCAGGTTTAAATGGCGGATCAACCGGCCTGCCATTTTGATCCCACCACTTTTGGGCATGCGCATGCAGCCATTCAAGAGCAGTTTTGGGCAGGCTGCCCGCAGCAGTCTGTTTGGTTTTATCCGCTTCACTCAAAAGGCGCCCCATCCCTTGTGTTTCAATCTCGTCATCCAATCGTGGGTCATAGAGCAACGCAAAGTCCGCTACTGCCAGTGCAAATTCCCGATGGTTTTCGTGAGTAAGCCAGTCATCAGCACCCACAATCATAGCCTGTGAACCAACCGCTTGACCCTTCTCATCTGCCAGAGGCGTACCGTCCGGTTTTAGCCACTCGGATCCAGCAGGTTCTATCAGTAATGCCGAGTAGAATCCGTGTTGCTGAATGGATGATGGCGCAAGATGATCGTGCGTAAATACAGTACGTAGCGTCCGGTCCAGACATTCTTTCTTCGGGTCGGTGGGACAAGGCATGTCAGGACGTTCAGCTTGGTGCATACTATGCATATTATTTGCATCCTTTTCGGCATTGACTGTCAACAGTGGGTCAGCGAACCAGCGCTGAATAGTTGTCTGATAGGCTTCAATCGATTCGCCACCCAAGGTTTTTCCTGGACTTAGTTCTCGTCTTATTTCCTGTTCTCGTGCACCACCCAATGCATTTGCCGCTTTGATACGCTCTTCCACCGCGCCACGTGCCAACGTACCATCTTCATAATTAAATCCATTCGCAGATCCATCCGAAGATGTAACATCGAATTTCACCAGATGAATATGCTGGCCAATGATATCCGTTGGGGTTGCAACCTGGAAATCATCCAGTTCGAGTTCCTTATTTGTCCGGTTTTGATGCTTAAATTCAATACACTCACCGGATGCAGCCCGAAAGAAAAAGGGTTCCATATCATGTCTTCGCTGATTTTCAATGCCTTCCGCATCTTGTGTCAGCACGTTAACTCGCGCTTGCGGGTCATGCCATCCCGCCCTGTTCACCACCAGATCCAATCCAATTGCAGAAACCTCGTAACCACGAAAGCCATCTAAAGCTGGATCGGGCGTGAAAAACGTCTGGTCGCGCGTAAATTGATCTTCGATCGACTCACCCTCAAGGTCCGGTGCACCACACGGATCAGCAAATGGCGCACCTGGTTTGGGCGGCGCACCATTGACAAAGAACCGGGCCTTGCTTCCATCAGGCTTGAGGGTCGGATAACCGGTCGCTTCATCTTTTCGCACAAGCGAGCCGTCAACTAAGCGAATTTTTTCCGCTTTGCCCGCATGAAAGTGCATCGCTTGCCTCTCAAGCGGTTCTCCTTCATGGTCTAGCAAAGCGAGATCCGCGTGCGTGAGCTCTAGACGAAAGTCTCCCAACGCCAGTGATTGCCGCAAAAGTGTATTGGCACGCTCCGTTGCGTCTTCGGGGAGTTGATCAATGTCTTCATCAGTCAGAAAAATAGGTTTGCGCTCACCGCCATGAAACACGTGACGCGGGAGTCCGCCGTGGAGCAGATGTTCCTGTTCATTTTTGGCAAAGTCGAGTGGTGGTTGGGGTGCACGATGACCCGGCTTGCCGGGAATATAAAAAGGATACCCCGGCATTCCTTCTGCCACATCATAGTGCGGCAAAGGTGGTAGACCTTGGCCTGGCAGCGGAAGCAGCGCCGGAATGGGTGTACCCTCACCATTAAGGCCGGTCACTGGATTGGTACCGGTCCGTTTTCCTGTCGAGTCTTGCCGAGTAGTTGACAGCGCAATTTGCGGATTACCAATTAAATTAATCGATGGCTGGCCATCTGGGAGTTTGCGGGTGCCATCCTCAAATACATCATGAGTCCGCCAAAGCGCCCACATTCCTTGGGCAAAATGAGGATAGAGATGGCAATGAAAAATCGAATCTCCTGGTGTTCGATTACGATTTCCGCCTCCATTTGTCAAATGCCAGTCGCTCGTTCCCCAACGGGACAAGCCGCCATCGTATATGTCGTAATCGAACCCCTGTTGCGGTGCGATTGTTTGTGAGTCCAAATAGGTACCCGAATTGCTATCTGCTGAAGATACCCACTGATGTGCATGAAGATGAAACACATGTGTTTCCTTCGGCCCGGCATGTAGGTTACGGAATTTGATACGGTCGTTCAAATAAGAATGATGAACGTTAGAAGGGTCATCAACAAAATTCTCCAGTAGCGCAGGGTCTCCATTTGCCCATGACTGCAGAAAAAATTCTTCATAGAGGCATTCGACACATTGAGCAGACGGACCGATACCCTTGCGATTGGCAAGCAGAATCGATCCCATACCGCTGGCACCATAGTTGATAGCAAACCCATCACGCACACCGCTTAACTGGCGACTTGTTTCCAGTTCTTGAAATTGATTAGCGTAAAAAGTTTTCAATTCATCATGGAACACCACGGTAAATTCACGGAACGCGGGCACTTCTGGATCTTCAGGATTCGCTTCCCAAATCACCGCGTTTAAATCACTATGAACCAGGTCATATATGCCTCGACCCGCTTCATCTGTCTGACCTGTTGATTTAAGCATATTCAGGTACGGGTTGCCATTCGCATCAGCCACATCATAGTCAAGCGCACCCTGTCGTGCATCATCAGCAACATGCTTGCGTGGCCATGCCGCATCCAGCACAGAAGCTGAAACCTGGCTTCGGTACCATTTACTATCCTTGGGCTCCACAATGACCACGCCAAACAAACCGTGGGTCAAACTACCACCCTCTCCTTCGCCACCCGCCGGCGCGCCATGACTGGAAAAAAGATGTGTCCCTTCGCGTTCAAGCTTCCATCGGCAAGTTGTGGACTCCCCAGGTTTGATGGACTCAAGGCCGTTACATCTTAGATCAGTGCCGGATAAACTGGTTAACCCTGGAATGACCAGATTCGCCGAGCGAGTTAGCGGCCAATCTGCGCCCACAACTTTATCGGCTTCATTTTTATCGAGATGGCCTTCATCGGCACGTTGTTCGTGCTCAGGTGGATCAATAGGTGGAATTTTATCTGCTTCATCAATAAGATGTGAATAGGGAGAATTCGAGTTTACCGGTTTGCACCGGCTGATATCGGGCTGCTCATTCAGCAGTTCATTGGTAAAAGTGACTTCAAGTACATCATTGACATTCCCACGAAGAACCAAAGGACGTGGTCGCTTGCCATCCCGCAAACGAACCGAAGATGGGCAATCCAGACCAGGCAGCCATTCCTCCCCTGCTTGAACTTTCACAACATCATGTTTCAAGGCGTATATCATGCCGTAAGGATTCACTGATCCAAACCTGTTGTAATACAGGGGTTGGTCTAATGCTACAACGTCAGCACGAATAATACGCTCATGGTCTGTCGCTATAGTCGTTTCAAGCTTGCTATTACAAGCTGCACTGAAGCCACTTATAATCGCCAACATGAGAAACTTTCTGTAAGTTAGTCGAATCATGATGTAATTTTCCTTTGTCAGATTATTTTGATTTCATCAATTAATAAGCACCCTGGCCGGGCAAAACGTGTACCATCTGGAATCGCCTGTGCATCAGCGACATTGTGTCCTGTCCCCACAACCCATTTGAGTGTTCCATGAAAATCAGCGCCGGGATCGATCTCGACAAGACACTCGATCCATTCGGTTTGATTGGCTCCCAATCGCTCCTCTTCCAAATGCTTCACACTGCAGATCCAGTAAGGTGGTAACGGATTCGTATCCGTATTGCCAGGAAAAGCTAAAAGCACAGCAAACGCATTAGTGGGTAGCGATCCAAACCGTAAGAAAGCATAACGAAACCACAGTCGTTTCTCCTTTGGCACACTGACATTTTGACATTCAAGCCAGGCGCCTTTTCCCCCGTATGTCAGCGTCCCATCTGGATGCGTACGCGGCAGCCAGGCAACGGTGGTTAAATCTTTCGTCATACCTTGCGCTTCCAGGGTGCGCAATCCATCAGAATCTATTGCGCGTGGATTGTCGATGCGAACAAATCGTCCACCATCGATCGGGGTAAATAATTGTCCTCGGAGCCCTTTATATTGATTCTCTACGCCGACCAACTTTTTTGAGGAAAGTTTGAAACCGATAAGGCTTCCATTAGAAAACTGTGTTGGGATACTCATTGCAACCTCCGATTAATTGACTTAGAGCTCACCAGGCATAAATTACACAGAAACCATCTAATACAATATTGTTCCAAAGCAGCACTACTTGCCATAATTCGAGTGCATGTATCACCAGATGCTGTGATTCGAATTTAAAATTTAAGCCCATCTAAACTTGTTTCTTTCTAACAATCTTTATAACTATTTGTTATGCAAAATAATTATTCCTGATAGTTTTTCGTTACGATAACGATAGCAAGTTAATTATGGATATTCAGTGATAAAACTCACAAAAGGCATTAGAAATTTGAGTATTGCCAAATTGAAATGCGAACGTTGCGATGATCGTATCGTCAGCATCCATCAGCCACATGTACGTCCCATTATTCGTGGCAAAGCAAACAAATCAGCTGAATTCGGTGCCAAGCTAAGTGCTAGTTTAATTAGTCGCCTATCCGAAATACATGCCACATTACGCGAGCAGATGGAACTTAGCTCGCTAAGAAATGAAGTGGGTTTTACGCTTAAAGTTGAAGCTGCTTACCGCGACATGTGGAAAAATTGGTGCAAAAAGGTGAATTAAACGGCAATTCTCTTTGAGCTAAAGGTTTTGTAACTTAGTGTCATGGATTACAATTTTCATTTTCTAAAATATTATTTTTTATAGCTTTCGTGTGTTAAAAAGAAATCGATTGCTAATATAAAACTCACTATGGTTTATGCTGATTCATCGCAAAAAACGGCTGCATTGATCATTGATCAGTTGCTTCAACAGGCCATTGAATATCATCAAGCAGGGCAATTACAAAATGTCGAGCGCCTTTATCGTGTCGTTCTTCAAATCCAACCCGACCATTCAGATGCACAATACAATTTAACACTGATAGCAGGCCAAGCTGAAGATGCCTTGCAAGTCACCCAGGCATCAGATACACCTGAAACCACTCAATTGTCAGAACCGGATATTCAAACACGCTTTGATGATATTGATATTGTCAAGCAACCAAAAGCCAAAACAACGATTGCAAAAAAGAAGACAGCCGAGAAACCAAAGTGCATTTCAAGGTTTAACTCAAAGCGCAAACCACCGTCACAAAATTCAATTGAACAGCTAAGTGTGGTGTTTGATACTTTTGTTGAAGACGTGCCCGCGGATGTGTTCAACAACCGCCCATGGCATCCCGGTAAGAGCCCAAAATCTGCAGTTCACGAATATCTAAAAACTCACTCGGAATTTGAAATCGACAAAAGCATTCAAAATAAACTGATAATTACCTTGGTACCGGATGGTTATCTCAAACGCATTAGTCAGTAAACAATAACTATCCTAGTTTTTCCCATCGAATTACTTCCTGTATGAATAGATGAATTTAGGATGGCAACGATTTGAATCGTAACTTATGATGACCCTAATACCTCTATTGATAACGGTTTCCATCAATATCTGCATTCAAGTTGGTCATACTTAAGACGTTAAAGAACAACACATGACGTTTTTTGCGAAGCACTCTGGAGAGTAGAATGAAAGAAGTTTTTCTTGGTAGGTTGCCAATACTTGATTGCCATCAAAATTTGGTTGCGTTCGAACTACTATTTCGTTCTGGAAACAATGCTAACGTCAACGTCATTGATAATTCAGCCGCTTCAGCAAATGTAATTATTGACACTTATGGGCAGTTGGGTATTGAGAATGTGCTCGGTAAACGACGTGGCTTCATTAAGGTCGATACTGAGTTATTAATGTGTGACGCCATTTGTTTACTTCCCAAAAGGCATGTGGTGCTTGAAATATTAAGAAGTGTCGAACTTACCGATGAAATCATCCAACGCTGCATCGAACTACATAGTAAAGGTTATCAATTAGCACTTTCCAATGCCGTTAAATTGACTGACGAATATGAGCGATTACTGCCTTACATTAATATCGCCCGTATAAATGTCAATGCCTTAGACAAATTAACTTTGCTCGAAACATTAAAGAAACTGAAACGATGGCCCATCCTTTTATTAGCCGAAAAAGTTGAAAACCGTCAAACAGCTAATTATTGCGTCAGTTTAAATTTTCAAATGCTGCAAGGTTTTTATTTTGCCGAGCCTGAAATAATCACTGGAAAGCGTACCGACCCGTCAAAACTTTCTTTATTAAAATTGTTATTACTCATTGCCAAAGAAAGTGAAGTCAGTGAAATTGAGAAAGAACTACAATTTCAACCGGGACTCAGCTATAACCTATTAAGAATGGTGAATTCCGCAGGCTCTGGCATACCACAAAATATCAATTCAATTAATCGTGCCATTATGATTTTGGGTCGTAAGCAGTTGCATCGTTGGGTGCAATTATTACTCTATACCGCAGCCCAAAAAGACGGTAGCAAATCAGATGCCTTAATGCAAACAGCTGCCATACGTGGAAAACTGCTCGAGTTTATTGCAACAGCTGATCGTCCTCACGACAAAAATCATCAAGATCGTGCATTTACGGTAGGCATTTTGTCATTGCTCGACACACTACTTGGCATTGAAATGTCCCAGATAGTAGAAACACTAAGTATTCAACAAGACATGCGGCAAGCTTTAATTGAACGCAAAGGCATCTTAGGAAAACAATTAGAGCTTATAGAGGCCAATGAAAAGGGCGAGATTGGGAAAGTAATTCCCATGCTCGCCGAGCAAGGCTTCCTAGAAATGAGTGAATTAACCAACATGGAGCTAGAAGCATACGTCTGGGCAAGTCGCATTAGTGATTCCGTGAATGAATCCCATTAAGTTTCAGCCAAACACTGTTCAACCATCGCTTGTTTATGCTCTACTTGACCAAACGACACGTCTTTTAGTTGACCTTCTCGATCAAATAAAATGCATGAAGGCGTACCTTGCAATGCAAATCGCTCAAAGGTCTCAGCCTTCATAGTTTTTTGCCCCATATATTGTTTCATCTGCGCTAATACGGCCTTCTTCTGCTCGTCTATCAATTTCTCAAACTCGGGCAGAAATTGGCGCGTAAATGACAACACTTTCTCATCCGTCACCGGCTCTGTCTCAGGTGTTACACGATCCATCCCTATGGCAAAAGGCAGTCGCCATTGCAGCTTGTTGCCTTCAACCAGCAATCCATGTTGACTTAATGCTTTATAAGTTTCTCCAATGACTTCACCGGTATCTGCTAATAATTGTAGGTTTTCTAAGGTGTTTTTATTATAATCTTCAAATGCCGTCGCCAAACCAATGACAACTAGCCCTTTATCACGGAAAGACTCATGTAATTGAATCGCTCTCGGTAGCGAGTAAATAAAACAACCCGGGCAATTAACTTGAAAAACTTCAATCAGTACAACTGAACCAGCTAAACTTGCGATATCGTCAGGCCCATATTGCACCCAAGTATCAACTGAAATATCAGAAAGTGACAATTTATTCATTGCTAATAGTCTTCTTTAATAATTTATTGGCCGTGATTGTACCGTTAACCCCAATATTGCACCAGTTTCTGAAATTTAAACGCCGAACTGTCTTGAATTGAACGTGCTCGCGCACCGGAGCCGCAGTTATTCTGCAGCATAGCAAGCATGTGCGATCAATTCAAAGCAAGGCAAGTTAAAAGCCAGGAAATTATGTATTGGATCAAAATGTATTCTCGATCAATCTTCCAAAGCTCATTCAGCATATGGGTTACAGACCGGAATTTAATGTACTGGTGCAATATTGGGATTAATACAGTCTACGGAACGGGGAACAAACGGCGACAATAAATATTCAGTATTGAAGGCAATAACCCACTTTGTTAGAAATTAAAAAGTGGGTATCAATGAGAACAGGTAATTCATTAGATTAAATTACCTTATGGTAGAAAGAAGCTCTTTTGTTGCAGAAAACATAAACAGGTTGATTTAGTCATCTTCGTCTTCATACATTTCCAGGATATCTTCATCATCTAAAAGTGTTTCTTCCAATGTTAAACTTTCTGGACTATCTAACCAATCTTCTTCTGTTTCAATTTTCCTTAACAATTCCTCTTCTTCAATAATATCAAGCATTGTCATTTCCCTCTCCTTTAATATTAGATTCGGCCAATTGACGCTTTTATTATGAACCGTACTTTTTGTACGGTATAGCTTGAATAGAAGGTATATCTTTGGTCTTTTAATCGTACTGTCACACAAAATTAATCGCATTGTTAGAAACAGATATAAAATAGCCGCTAATTCAAAATTTAAAAACAAAATGCGCTATTGGTTAATCAAATCTGAACCCAAAAAATTGAATATCGACGACCTAGCCGCCATGCCCAATCAAACAACGCCATGGTTCGGCATTCGTAATTACCAATCACGCAACTTTATGTGGAAGCAAATGCGCGTGGGTGATGCCATTCTTTTCTATCATTCTTGTTGCGCAGAACCTGGCATTACGGGCATTGCCAAAGTTTCCAAACCAGCCTATCCAGACACCACGCAATTTGACCCTAATAGCCGCTATTTTGAACCTAAAGTCAATCCAGAAAATCCACGTTGGTTTAATGTCGAAATCACCTTCGTTCAAAAAACCCGCTTAATACCCATTAAAGAACTCCGCAAACACCCTGAACTATGCAACATGAGAATTTTGCGGACTGGCAACCGCTTGTCCATTACCCCCGTCGATCCAGCTGAGTGGAACTACATCATGGGTCTTATTTAAATAACCATGGAATGGTGGCTGATCTATCTATTATTAGGAGGCATTGTGGGTTACTTCGCTGGTTTACTGGGAATTGGCGGCGGGTTGGTGCTAGTGCCTGTACTAACCATGCTATTTACCGCACAAGACTTTCCACCGGATCGACTTTTACATCTCGCCCTTGGCACCACGATGGCAACTATCATCTTCACCTCACTTTCCAGTCTACGCACCCACCATAACCACGGTGCAGTTAATTGGCATGTTGTAAAAACCATTACCCCAGGCATTATCATCGGCACCCTGGGCGGCGCAACACTTGCAGGAATTCTCACAAGCCAACTCCTAAGCATCATATTTATTGTATTCATTTTCTATGCGGCAACCCAAATGCTACTAAAAATCAAACCCAAACCCAGCCGTCAATTACCAGGGAAAATCGGCGTGATAGTTGCCGGCGGCATGATTGGCACACTCTCCAGCCTAGTTGCCATAGGCGGTGGCTTATTATCCATTCCGTTTCTAACCTTGTGTAACGTCAAATTACATCATGCAATTGGCACAGCCGCAGCCATCGGCTTTCCTATCGCAGTAGCAGGTACATTGGGGTATATGGCAAACGGCATAATGCAAACACAGCCATTACCAGATTACAGCCTAGGCTATGTCTATTTGCCGGCATTGGGATGGTTGGTGCTGGCAGGCATATTAACTGCGCCATTAGGTGCAAGAATGACACATACTACGCAGGCGGCGACGTTAAGGAAGATTTTTGTGATATTGCTTTATTGCTTGGGTTTCAAGATGTTGTATGGGTTATACTAGTGCTCCTTCAACTTGCTGCTCACCGCTCAGATTTCCTTGCTTATTTCGACTTCGATGGTTTATCAACCGGACTGCTGGAAGCTACCAATAACGAGATCAACAGGTAATATTTATAACTGCAGTTACAAAATTAAAACGAATAACCCCGCAGCAAACTACGGGGTGTCAATAATGATGATAACTTTAACTATTCGTTGCAAGTAGAGGGAAGTTAAACCCAATAGAGATCAAATATTTAAACATTTCTACAGGCTGGAATGTTAGGTCTGTTAATATTGTAAAATTTATCATTTCAAATTATTTGTTTCGTTTAGAATCGGGAATCTCTATAGTGAATTTAGATAAGCTTTTTAATGACAGTTACGAAAGAGTCTCTAGCATGGGAGGGAACAACAATCTTTTTTTTGATTGTTTTTATGAAAAATTTATAGGCTCATCCACTGAAATAGCAGATAAGTTTAAAAATACAGACATGAAAAAACAAAAACTCATGTTACGCTCTTCTATCCTTTACATCATGCAATTATTTTCCACTCATGAGCTCCATGAATATATGGAAGAAATTGCAATTAAACACAATAAAAAGCATTTAAATATTCAACCTGAACTTTATGATGTGTGGATAGAGTGCCTAATAGAGGCCGTCAGGGAACTTGATCCCTATTTTAATGACCATATCGAGCTTGCTTGGCGAATGGTTTTCTCGCCAGGAATCACTTATATGAAATTTAAATACGACAAATAAAGAGCAATACAATATGATTAACTTACAAATTCAGGGAAATCGAGCTTAAATTACTCCTATAATCTGTAGCAAATAATCATCATTCCAACCAGCCTTTAAGCGTTTTGTTTTCACACGAACTTTTGATGTTTTCTCTTTTTTTACCAGGTTTAAAGTGATATGCCTGATAATTGATGTCCTCGGCTTTCTAGGTAAGTAAGCACTTATGTTCCGCAGAAAGTCTGATAAATACGATCTGATGGCGGCGGCGGCGTGCGATAAGCATAATACTCGGGTATGTCGGCATAGGGGTTTGTCACGGCAGCGTGCAGTTGATGCACTCGTGTGTAATCACCCTGTTCAGATGCGACAGCGAGTGCTTCTTCAACGTGGTGATTGCGTGGGATGATAGCCGGGTTATTTGCTAGCATTAAATTGATTGCGGATGTTTTAGAATCGGGTTGGCGTGAGAGCCTTACCTGCCAGCGTGTATGCCATTCAATAAACGCAGAATCATTAAACTTAACGTCATTGGGTATGGATGCTGAAGCCAACGAATGGAAGGTATAAGTGTAATCGGCTTGGTGTCCTTGCATCCATGCCAGTAGTATTTCAAAAAGCTGAGAATCATCTACTTCTTCAGTAAACAAACCCAGTTTTTTGCGCATTCCCGCCAACCAATAATTCTGAAAAATGTTAGGAAAATTATGGATGGCTTTTTCCGCTATCGCTACGGCCTGTTCTTGTTCTGGATGCAATATGGGCAGCAATGTTTCAGCAAAGCGTGCAAGATTCCATTGCGCTGCGTTGGGCTGTTTACCATAGCGGTACCGACCATAATGATCGATTGAGCTAAATACGGTGTTCGGGTCATACGTGTCCATAAATGCACAAGGACCGTAATCAATGGTCTCGCCGCTAATGGTCATATTATCCGTGTTCATCACGCCATGTACAAAACCAACCAGCAACCATTTGGCTACTCATCAGTGTTCCCCTATAAGGTGCATCCTTGGCACTAGTCTGGCAACAAGATCAGCCATAAAGCTAACCAGAGACTTTCCTGTGATTA
>RCMY010007176.1_pt1 | contig 12004 bp, 11 predicted proteins | sample 2041341 | NCBI WGS metagenome assembly RCMY01 (sample SAMN09708234, study PRJNA481090) | Marine sediment metagenome, whole genome shotgun sequencing project.
TACACTTAAACCGTAAAATAGCAGAAAAACGCGTGTTCCCAGCCATAGACATTAACCGTTCTGGTACACGAAGAGAAGAGCTACTGACCACCCCTGAAGAACTTCAGAAAATGTGGATACTGCGCAAAATAGTGCACGAAATGTCAGAAATTGACTCAATGGAATTTTTGATCAGTCGCCTGTCGATGACAAAAACCAATGATGAGTTTTTTGATAGCATGAAGCGCCAAAAAGGCTAGCTTCTAGCGTTACTATATTCACAGCTTATACGTGGATCAGTAAACTAAGTATTGTAAAAAAAAGGCAGAGAAATCTGCCTTTTTTATGCGACAACCACCGTCATTCCCAAGAAAACCCACCGTCATTCCCAAGAAAACCCACCGTCATTCCTGAGAAAACTACGGTCATTCCCGAGGCATCGGGAACCTTTTTGGAACACACGAAACATTTATAAAATCACTGCTTTAATTGACAATTTTGGTACATTCACCAGATCCCCGCATCCGCGAGGAAGACGATGTATGATCTAAAACGATCAGCATCATGAGGCATTGGAAACCTTGAAAACCCACCGTCATTCCCAAGAAAACCCACCGTCATTCCCGAGAATACCCACCGTCATTCCCGAGAAAACTACGGTCATTCCCGAGAAAACTACGGTCATTCCCGAGAAAACTACGGTCATTCCCGAGGCATCGGGAACCTTTTTGGAACACACGAAACATTTATAAAACCACTGTTTTAATTAACAATTATGGTACATTCACCAGATCCCCGCATCCGCGAGGAAGACGATGTATGAGCTAAAACGAACCGCATTATGAGGCATTGGAAACCTTGAAAACCACCGTCATTCCCACGAAAGTGGAAACCTTGAAAACCACCGTCATTCCCACGAAAGTGGGAACCTAGAAACCCATCTAGCAAAATAAAAACTGTCCTTTTCAAAACTAGCAAAACATCCTATTCTAAGCCAACAATTGAAAAGGAATTCAATCATGAAACAGCCATGCATTTATATTTTAACGAACCATCGAAATACCACTTTGTACATTGGTGTAACTAGCAATCTCATTCAGCGTGTATACCAACATAAAAATAAATTAGTTGAAGGGTTTAGCGCAAAATATAAACTCAATAAATTGATTTACTTCGAGCAGTTTGACGATATGAACAATGCGATACTTCGAGAAAAACGTCTTAAAAAGTGGAATCGAGCGTGGAAAAATCAGTTAATAAATGAATGCAACCCAGATTGGATTGATTTGTATTCTACCCTGATCAGTTAAAGAATAATTAGCTATACAAGTTGTTGTCACGAGATTCCCGATGCCTCGGGAACCGTGAAACCACCGTCATTCCCGAGGCATCGGGAACCTTGAAATCAGCGTCATTCCCGAGGCATCGGGAACCTTGAAATCAGCGTCATTCCCGAGGCATCGTAATACCGTTCGCTTAAGAGATTGAAGCGCTCACCGTCTTTACCGCGAAGGCGGTAATCTATGAAACATCCTCAATAGTTTATTAATAACCGTTGTTATTTCGTCAGATTACCGCCTTCGCGGTAAAGACGGAGGGTTTAAAAAGAACTAAACGATCAGTATTACGATGCCTCGGGAACGACGGTATAGGTAATATGCGATGCCTCGGGAAACGACCGTATGGGTATTTTGATGCTTTAATGAATCTTTAATTGTACAATTGAAGTGGTAGGTGTACAATTGCATTCAAACATTGACCGATTAGGTTTTTATGAAAACTAATAATTTTGATTTACTCGATGATAGTCATGGTAAAGATAGCAATAATGTTTCCATTACAAACATTGTGAAACAACTGACTACTGAAAATATTAGCTTTAGTGCTGAACGCTCTACGCTTCCTCAAATCGTAAACAATCAAGTGGGTTTAGTACATGTTAGCAATATACGATCAGGTAACTTTTACGCGGCTAAAGAAGAAGTATTAGTAAGGCTAATTGAAAGAAGTGCCGCGGTATTTTCAATACAACCCACTTTTTTTGATGGTATGGACGAGTTTAAAGCTGGTGAGCCAATAGGCTTAGCAAGCATACAAGACGTGAAGCCTAAAATAGGCGAATACACTAAACAAACAGTAGATAAATTAAGTCAACTTCGTTAAAAATTTTTTCATTGCATACAAAGTTTCGATAAAAACAAGGAAAGCTGATGTCGCGAATTTATGTAATAGATGCCGTTGGTTTGGCCAAATTGGCTGTGATCTATCACGATAAGCTAACAGCTCATGACTATTTTACAATATTGTCTAATACCAGCGCGCAAAAAAACAAATACTTAACCACGGAAACATGCATAGTAGTCGCTTTTGAATTAATGGCGCAATTAAGCAAACCAAAAGGAATGGAGGCTATGATGCGTATTGTGCAGTATTTTTTCGATAAAACGACCCCTTCTTTTTCAATTGAGCGAAAAGAAAGAGCTAAGTTATGTTCAGATTTTGGCATCTTTGCCAAAGATGCTATTAAAGGCACGCCAGTGCATATTAAAGATGCCGCATTTGTTGCTAAAGAACTCTACCCTGGCGCCACCATTATTGGCGATAACCACACATTTTATCGACAAGCAACAATTGATGTGTTTGAGTAATTCATGAAATTACTGTGCTTAACTGGCGGCGGGTTCAGAGGGTACTATACCTCCAGTGTTATTGAACAATTAGAAAAGCAATTTGGCGAAACAATGCACTCTCGTGTCAATTGTATTGCTGGAACCAGTATAGGCGGCATATTGGCATTAGGTATAGCGAGTGGTAAAACAAGTAAAACCTTGTCGAAAGAATTTGTTGAACATCGTCACTCTATTTTTACTCCAAAAAATCGCTTACATTCTCACCTTTATTCAACTCGCTATACGTCCAAAGGACTAAAAAAGGCAATATATGCAATTTTAGGCGATACTGCGAATATGACCTTAGCCGAATTAGCCAAAGAACAAAATATTCATATCATGTTAACCACAGTGGAAATGGATACTGGAAAAACCGTTTTACTCAATAGCATTGAAGAAGAAACGCGAAATTGGTCGGTTATGGATGCGGCTTTGGCAACGTCTGCTGCGCCTACTTATTTTCCCTGTAAAACACATCAGTCAATTAGATACATAGACGGTGGTGTTAGTTGCAATATGCCCGACATTTTTGCGGCTCAGCATTATTCTCGGCTAAAAGATATCTCGATAGATACATTAGAAATTTTGTCTATTGGCACAGGGAAAGTGAATGTGAGCAATTATCAACATATCGACAATGAAGCCGGCTCTATTCGTTGGGCCTTAAACCTTCCTTATTTTCTTGATGTACAAGCCCCTTTAATTGAACAGCAATGTGCCGCCATGTTTCATCAACATCGATACACCCGCATTGATACAGTGCTTGATAAAAAGATATTATTAGACGATATTTCTGATGACGCGCTTAAGCAATTAAAACTAAAAGCCGTTCTTTCAACATCTAATGAAGCGATCGTAGCACAGACCAGTTTGATACAATTCATGAACACTTCTAAAATTAGTTAATCAATGTAAAAATACGTCAGAATTTTATTATTATTTATCTCACTTAACTTATGAATTTAAGTTGTGGGATATTAAAAATTATATCAGCCACGTTCCAATCACAAGGGTTGCCAAAGGGCATAAATTCACCTTTTGGCTGTAAAGACTATTCCTAACGTTTATGTCCCAAATCCGTTCGGTCACCCAGCATGGACTGGTGGACATTACGACAACCATTGATTTTAATAGACTAACGCACAAAGTCTGGATAATGTAACACTACTCAACCATTACAAAGTCTAAAATAAGGTAGCCACAATGTCGCAAAAAACCAGAGGTAGAATTACCACACGCACAATTGCAATGCCCGGAGATACTAATCCTTCAGGTGATATTTTTGGAGGATGGGTGTTATCGCAAATGGATATTGCCGCAGGCATTTGTGCAGGACAACGTGCGCAAAGCCGTGTGGTAACTGTGTCGGTGGATAAAATGAGTTTTATCCAGCCGGTCAAAGTGGGCGACATTTTGGGAATATATACCGAGGTTGATAAGGTAGGACGCACTTCGGTAGACGTACATATTGAGGCTTGGGTTCGTCGTGACCGTATTGGTTTGCGCGAAAAAGTGACTGAGGCTAAGTTTAAATTTGTCGCGGTGGATGATAAGGGTAGGCCAACGCCCGTTCCTGCGCCTGAAGATTTACCCGCTTATGTGGAAAATCTAATGGAAAATAGCGCAAATCGACTCAGTGACGACTAAACGCTACGCTATTTATAGCAAATTAAACGCCGTTAGCGGCCCACATACGCGAATATCGACATGTTTCAGTGCGGTGTATAGATAACTTTTAGGATAAAAATTTGAGCAAAGACATTAAAACGTTCAAAGCTATAGGCGAATATAAGTATCCTGGCCTACCTGCTCGCAAATACGCAAAAAGGGTGTATTCGCGCTTACTCCAAATTTTTAACAGTGATGATGAGCAAGCGTTTATTTCAGACGATAAGTTAAGTAAAACCGACCAAGACCTGATTAGTAAAATTGTAACATTGCCGTCTTATGGTGGCTTAATGACCGAGCTAGATTGTACAATTAAAGATTGGTTTCACAACAGTGGGTTTAACAATAGATTAATTATATTGCCGCCCGGTGATGATGATTTAATAGCTACATGGGCAAGCGAGCAAAAGGCGTACATTTTACCCACTCCCTCGCGCGAGTATTTGTTGTCGGGCCTTAACGACTATAAGTTTGAAATTCCAACAGATAAAGACTTAGTGGTTATCCCTAGGCTTGAAAGATGGTTTTTACGCCATCACAATGGCCTGCATGTTGTTCACAATTTGCTGGGGCAACTGCAAACCAGCGAGGTTAAGTGTTTAATTGGATGCAATAGTTGGGCGCATCAGTTCTTAAAAAAAGCCACTAACTCTCAATTTGTATTGCCCAACGGTTTAATGTTTGAACCTTATGATGCCAACCGCTTATGTGAATGGTTCAACGATATGGCCGCCCATTCTGAAATACACAATATAAGCTTTAAATCGTCAAAAACAGGTGAAAATGTGTTTAAAAAGAATAAAGATGACGAGTTTGAAGACAGTTTTTTAAAAGAGCTAAGCGCGAATTCACTGGGCATTCCTTGGATTGCGTGGGAGCTTTGGCGTAAGGCACTTAACTCAGAAGATGAAGAAAGTGCCAACAATAAAAAAGATGAAGAAAGCGCAAGCGAGCACGAAACCACGCTATGGTTAGCCGCCTTAGATGAATTTACTCTGCCCGGTACCGATGACCAAGGTGCTTTACTTGCGCTTCATGCATTATTATTGCATTGTGAACTAAGTTTTGATGAATTAGAGTTAGTGCTGCCTGTTATTAAACAGTCGAATGTCATTTATTCTTTAATTAATGCAGGATTTGTTATTCAAAAAGATAATCAATCACTCATTTGCAATAGGGCTGCATACCCGTCAATCAGAAATTCCTTAGCCTCCGCAGGCTTTCCAATGGATACTTTATAATTATGGCAGACGCAGACCAAGTAAAAATAAAAGCCAGCCAACTCATAAATGACTTTCAAGATATTAGTTTTGTGCAAATTGGCTTAATTCTTTTTGGTACATGGCTTGCGATATTTTTAATACGTCGCATTTTACCCTTTATTGCCGAACGAGGACCCAGTCGCGTTCGTTTTTATTTATTAAGTGCAGTGCCCATTACGCGTCTACTTTTGGTCACTACGGCAATTTTGTGGATTATTCCTATTATCTTTAACGTTACGCTGCAAAATTTTTTGGTAATTGCAGGCGGTATTAGTGTGGCAATTGGCTTTGCCTTTAAAGATTATGTGGGCAGCATTATTGCTGGGGTGGTTACCATAATAGAGCGCCCCTATCGGCCAGGCGATTGGGTTAGCATTAATGGAGATTACGGAGAAGTAAAGTCAATTGGCATGCGCGCGGTATCCATATTAACCGCCGCAGATGATACTATTGTTATTCCGCATGGAAAAATTTGGACAGAAAATGTGTCTAACTCAAATGGCGGCGCAAGAACGTTAATGTGCGTGGTTAAATTTTACTTAGTGCCTAATCATGACGCCCAACTGGTAAAACAAAAGTTATACGACGTTGCCATTACCAGTGCCTTTTTGCATTACAATAAGCCGGTCAAAATTATGGTTGAACAAACGGTATTTGGTACCTGTTATAAAGTAAAAGCCTACCCCTTTGATTTGCGCGATCAATTCGAATTTATAACCGATATTACTATTCGCACTAAAAAGGTGTTAAAAGAGCTTAATGTGGTCGAGGTAAACGCACCGTACGCTGAAAGCGCATAAGAAGTTAATAAGGAATAAATATGAAAAGTCGCCTGTTTTTTTGCGTAACGTGGTTATTGCTTATTGCATGCACGCCGCCCAATCACAATCATAACCTAAGGATAGCGGCAACCAATTGGATAGGATACACGCCGCTTTTTTACGCCAAAGAGAAAGGCTGGCTTGAGCTACTTGATATAAAGCTGACTAATGTGGTATCGCTAAGTGAAAACATGTATTTGTTTAAAGCTGGCAATGCAGATGCCTTTACCGGAACCCAGTATGAATACTCATTTATACAACAGCAAAATCCTAGCTTAGTGCCCATTATTTTATTTAACCGTTCCAATGGCGGCGATATGATAATGAGTAATTATTCCGTGTCTGAACTGCAGGAAAGTACAGGCCCAATAGATACTTACTTAGAAATGGACTCAATAAACGTTACGCTTTTGAATGACTTTATTCGCAAATTTGAAATTGACGAAAGTAGAATTAACTACTTAAATAGAGACCCAAGTGAAATATCTTCATTAACAAATACCGAACCAGGCACTCAAATATTAATTGTCACTTATATACCTTTTGACAAACAGTTAACGAAAAATGGTTTTACAGAAATATCATCGACTAAAAATGGACTTGACTTACTGGTGATTGATGCGCTTTATACGCGCTATGAAACACTTGCCGAGCATAAAACACAATTTGAAGCGCTGAAAAAGTTGGTTGATGAAGCGATAATGGTTTTAGCTGCCAACCCAGAAGAATATTATGAAACCGTAAAGCCCTATTTTTCAGAACTCAGCTATGAAGACTTTATGCAAGAACTAAACGATATTGTATGGATTAATAAAGATCTTGATCCGGTTTTAAAAACCCGTATGCAAAATGCATCGCTGTCGACAAAAAATCTTCTATGACTTTAAGTATAAAAGCGTTTGCTTATAGTTTAGTCTTGTTCTTAATCGTAAGTATATACACCGTTTTTTCGCAATACTATTTTACGCAGCGCAATAGTACGGCAAATGTCATTGTTTCTAATATTAATAATGACCTTTCTGAATTATCGTATCTTTTATCACGACACGTTAAACAAGAACCCATTCAAAACGCGCGTGCGTTGCTAGATAGAAAGGCCGCGAATAATCGATACCTAAGTGCCATCGCTGTTTTTAAAAATGGCCAACTCATTATGACAAGCGATCCCTCTTATTCTACCATTCCTGGTGCGAGTGATTTTTACGCAACTTCCCCAGATAACCATTTCATGGTACTGCATGAAAGACGCGCATTTATAGAAGACATTTATTATTACGAGGGTAAAAATCTTAAGCAGTATTTGCTGGTTTTCTTTTTAGATAACAAATCTATTAAGCATGACTTTACGCACGCGAAACAAGATTTTGCGCTACTTTTTATATTTTTACCTATTTTATTTGTTGCGGTTATTTGGTTTGTCTTTCGAAAGCTTGTTGCTAAACCTCTCGAAATATTGCGTCAATATGCATACTACAATGAAACAATTCCAAAGGCTTTTAGGATAAAAGAAATTGAATATATACGAGCGTCAATGGTGCAAACATTTAGTCGCTTAGAACAAGAAAAAAAGGAATTATATAACCTTGCCAGAACCGACTCGCTTAGTGGCCTAGCAAATAGAGACCACTTGCAAGAAAGAGTCGAACAAATTATTGACTTAAGTAAGCGTGACAAAAAAGAGTTTGCGCTGTTATTTCTTGATCTTGACCATTTTAAGTCGGTGAATGATTTGCTGGGGCATGATATTGGTGATGAGTTATTAAGGCACATTGCGTGTACCATTCAAAAAATCTTACGCACTAACGATGTTGTTGCGCGAATTGGCGGCGATGAATTTATAATTGTGCTAACACATTATAAAGATAAGTTAGAGCTATATGAAATTATTGAGCGAATTCAAGCGCAATTGATGAAACCTTGGCTGATTAGAACCTACCCCATCAATATTTCAAGTAGCATTGGAATTACCATTTATCCTAACGATGGTGGCGATCTTCTTACCTTAATGAAAAATGCCGACATTGCCATGTACGAGGCAAAAGCGCGTGGCCGCAAAGGGTATCACTTTTTTACAGAAGACCTTAATGTTAAAACGCAAGAGCGGATTGAACTGACCAATGCAATGCGCGAAGCACTTAAAAACAATCAATATGAATTATATTATCAACCGCAAAATGATGTGAAAACGGGGGGAATTGTTGGAGCCGAAGTGCTTATTCGCTGGAACACCCCCAATAAAGGCTTTATTGCGCCGAATGTTTTTATTCCCATTGCTGAGCACAATGGCTTTATTATTGAACTTGGGCTGTGGATTTTAGAGACCGGCATTAAACAACTTAAGAAGTGGGAAGATAGCAATATTGATTTAAAATTATCGATTAATGTGGCTGCAGAACAAATTTTACATAAAGACTTTGTGAGTAATTTAAGCACAATATTAGCAACGCATAAGGTGCAAGCTTCTAGCGTATTTTTAGAAATTACCGAGTATGTATTTTTAAATGACAGTGATTTGGTGCATAAAACCTTTCGACAAATTAAAGCGCTAGGTGTGCAAATATCTTTGGATGATTTTGGTACGGGATATTCTTCCTTGTCTTATTTAAAAAACTTCCCTATAGACATTCTTAAAATAGATAAGATGTTTATAGATGACTATGACAAAGAAGACGGGGCGATATTTATTGAGACGATCATAAATATGGCGCAAACCTTAAAAATAAAAGTGCTGGCTGAAGGGGTCGAATCCCAAGATCAGGTGCGCTACCTGAAGTCATTAAACTGTGAAAGGATATGTGTGCAGCCCACCCGTTGAAATTACTACTTTTGATAAGCTTTATAGTAAAAATTGATTTGCGTAAATTGTGCACTACCGTATTACTAAAAAAGGAAACTTTACCATGCGATTGTTAAGTACTTTAGTTATTTGCTCTACCTTATTTGTTCCCGTTATATCTGCGGTTGCTCAGCAAAGCGGCATTGCGCCTGCGACTTTGCAAAAAGTGTCACAAAAGGTAGCTGATGTAGAAGCTCAGGTTATACAATGGCGACACCATTTACATCAACATCCTGAACTGTCGAATCGTGAGTTTGAAACCGCGAAATATATTGAAACGCGCATGCGTGAGCTTGGCCTAGATGTACAAACCGGTGTGGCGAAAACCGGTGTTGTGGCCATACTCGATTCTGGCAAACCTGGCCCTACCGTGGCCTTGCGCGCCGATATGGACGGACTGCCCGTGAAAGAGCAGGGTGATTTACCCTATAAATCCACAGTTACGGGCAGCTATAACGGCAATACCGTACCGGTAATGCATGCCTGTGGCCATGATACGCACGTGGCTATGCTGATGGGGGCTGCAACTATTCTTACCAGTATGAAAGAAGAACTGGTTGGCAAAGTAAAATTTATTTTTCAACCTGCCGAAGAGGGCGCGCCAGAAGGTGAAACCGGCGGTGCTCAGTTAATGGTGCAAGAAGGCGTGCTTAAAAATCCTGATGTAGATGTTATTTTTGGTCTGCATATTAGCTCCAATACCGATGTAGGCAAGGTTCGTTATCGTCATGGCGGCATAATGGCTGCGGTTGACCCATTCAAAATTGTGGTCAAAGGTAAGCAAGCACACGGCGCGTATCCTTGGCAAAGTGTTGACCCAATTACCACTGCAGCGCAAATTGTAATGGCGCTGCAAACGATTGTTAGTCGTGAAATAAAGGTCATTGATGATGCGGCTGTAGTCACTATAGGCTCTATTCATGGCGGTAACCGCTCGAATATTATTCCCTCGGAAGTAATAATGGTGGGCACCATTCGCACTTTGAACAAAGCCGCGCGTGAACACATGTATGAAGCGATACCACGTAAAGTAAAAGGCATAGCTGACAGCATGCGGGCAACCGCAGTGGTAACTTTACCACTTGATTATAGCTACCCGATAACCTTTAACGACCATGCTTTAATGGACCAAATGCTACCCACGCTTGTGCGCAGTGCAGGACAAGAAAACGTGCTCAATTCAAAAGCCGTGACGGGAGCAGAAGACTTTTCATTTTACCAAGAAGAAATACCAGGCGTATTCTTATGGCTAGGTGGAAAGCCACTTAATGTCGCAGAAAAAGACGCACCTGCGCATCACACGCCCGAGTTTTATGTCGATGACGAGGGTATGGCGCTAGGTGTAAAACTACTGACCAACTTAACACTTGATTACATGGCGGCGGCTAAGTAACTTTACTTTGCGGCAAATTAAAATATCGCAAAGGTCGCTCTTTTTTACAGATTCTCGTATAATCTCGCACTTTTCTAATTGACGGCGCTTTATTTTGATAAGCGTCTATCGCCGAAATTTTTGCTGATAAAGTGAAGTAGAAGAGGGCGTAACTTAATTAACAAGAGAGTAAAACATGGCGCAAGTGGCAATTGTAATGGGCTCGCAGTCAGACTGGCCCACGATGCAAAAAGCAGCATTAATGTTAAAAGAACTTGGCGTAAGTTTTAAAGCGCAAGTTGTGTCGGCGCATAGAACGCCTAACTTATTAGTCGAATTTTCTGAAAGTGCCGAAGCCACAGGCTATCAAGTGATTATTGCTGGCGCAGGTGGCGCCGCGCATTTACCCGGTATGATTGCCGCGCACACTCATTTACCTGTGCTGGGCTGTCCGGTACGCTCAAGTCAGTTAAGCGGCTTAGATTCATTACTTTCAATTGTACAAATGCCCAAAGGTGTTGCGGTAGGAACCTTGGCAATAGGCGAAGCGGGTGCTGCTAATGCGGGTTTGTTAGCGGCGCAAATTATAGCTTTGAGTAATAAAGACGTTAGGAATAACATTATTGCCTTTAGGCAAAAGCAAACCGACACCATAATGGCAAATCAAACCTTGGAGCTTGAATGAAAGTTTTAGTACTGGGCGCGGGTCAGTTGGCGCAAATGATGTATTTAGCCGCAGCGCCTTTAGGCGTTGAAGTACTAGCGGTAGACGTGAGTAAAAATAAGGTTGTGCACCCCATTAGTAAGCAAACGCATAGCTTTAATTTAGACACCGCAATAGAAGAAGCGAAAGCGATTACGGTAGAATTTGAGCACATTCCAGAACCCTTACTTGCCCTTGTAGAGAAAAGTGGCAAGTTAGCGCCTAATTTAGCCTCTATTATGGCGGGCGCCGACAGAGTGCGCGAAAAAAGCCTATTAGAAAAACTTAAAATTGCCAATTGTAAGCATGTGATTGTGAACAATGTTGAGCAGCTTGATGGTATTGAAAAAACATTAGGCGAAAAAATTATTTTTAAATCGAGCCGCGACGGCTACGATGGTTATGGACAATGGCGAATGAAGTCGCTTGATGATATCGCGGCATTGAAAGATACCTTTGGCAAACTCGATTTAACAAAAATTCCTTTGGTAGCAGAAAGCATGATGGCCTTTGAGCGTGAAATATCGCTTATTGGTGCTCGTGATGCAGCAGGCAACATTAGTTGTTTTGAAATAGCTGAAAACTTGCACCATGAAGGACAACTGCACGTGTCGGTTGCACCCGCTACTCATTTAAGTGACGAAATAAAACAGCAAGCAATAAGCATTTTCTCAACGCTTGCCAATGGCTTGGA
>RCMY010008199.1_pt1 | contig 12002 bp, 14 predicted proteins | sample 2041341 | NCBI WGS metagenome assembly RCMY01 (sample SAMN09708234, study PRJNA481090) | Marine sediment metagenome, whole genome shotgun sequencing project.
TCAGGCCTCCTCATCGTTGAAGCGGTCCTTCTCCCAAACCCTCCAACGCGCTCCCTGATCCGACCAGGGCATTTCGACCCGGACGACCCGACGACGGCCCGCCCATTTGCGCCTGATGACGGTCGAGACAGCGTTGCGGTGCTCAGGCAGGATGAGCGACCCGCCGCTGATCCGATCGTGATCCGGCAAGACGATCGGTATGGCGATGCGTTTCGCTGGCATGGCGGCACGCATATTCACGGTGTCCGTGCTACCGAGTCAACTCAACCTTGACCTCAACACAGGTTGAGATTCTAAGTTGAGTGCATGAACTCGAAGAGAGACATGACGGCGGACGGAATCGGTGTCGACTCCATAGCGGACGAGTATGAGCGGCGGTCCATGGAGGCGTGGTCAGATTGCACGCTCGGCTCCGCAGTCAGCGATGTCATTCAGCGATCGAGATCCGGCAAGTCGGATTCTTTCGTCCTGCACGCACCACTCGAAACAGCTGCACGCTCAGCACTTCTTGCTCACGTGTCCCCGGAAGTACGACGGATCGCGCGCCTCCGTATGGTCTCGATTGCCTCGCGCTATGAAGCTTTTGGTCCGGCCGCACCAGCCCCGATCGACCTCGAAAGTGGCGACTCGATCGCCTGGCTCATCGACGCTGTCCAACACGGCGACTCCAACACTGCCGAGGCAGAGCCTCGCCTGCGTTGAGCAACCGGGATGCATGCCAATGGCGAAGGTCCTGGAGCCGGCCAGTGAAACCAGTGCGCTTGCGAAGCCGTCCAAACGCCTGCGTGAGTTTGTTCGGCTGCCACGGCTCGGAGCCGTTCAGAATCTCGCTCAAGATGAAGGCATCGGGAGAGAGTCGCTTCCCGGCGGCTCGGGCTCGCTTGGTCATCGACTTCTTGTGCGCCACCAGCATCGCCATCGTCCCGTCGTCGAGTTGGAGGCTGCGCTCTTGATGGGTCTTCACGTCGCCGATGATGATCTTGCCGTTGGCGTGCTTGACCGCACGCCGAATGCGGCGGACACCAGACTCCGGATCGAAGTCCTTCCATTGCAGACCACAGACCTCACCTCGACGTCCACCAGTCGATGCGAGTAGCCGCATCGCGACGCGGAGCTCGGGCCTCCGAGCCTTCTCCTGAACCCACCCCCACTTGTAGGCCTGCTCGAGCGAGCGACGGATGAAGGCCTGGTGCCGCTTGACGGTCGCCGGGCTGCGACCCGTCTTGAGCATGTGGCCGTAGTAGCCATCGAGGTTCGAAGCTCGGAGCTCGCGGAGCGAGGTGGAACCGAACTGCGCTCCGGCGTCCTTCGCGATCTGGCGGTACCCGACGATGGTTGTCGCTTCGCGGCCGATCGACTCGAGATGCTGGATCACCGCATCGAACAACTCGGCCACCGTCGAGCTGGCGGCGACGCCGTTCGTTTCCACCTCGACGAGAAGCTCGGCTCGCAACGCCTTCGCCTCTTTCAGAGTCCCGCGGACGGCGCGCGAGACGTGACGCTGCTTGCCGGTCAACGGGTCCTGCCCGGCGTAGACGCGGACCTCGCAGTAGCCGGGGCGCTTCTCACGGACCCCAGGGGAGAGAGCGCCCCCGGGCAGAATCGAACTGCCGCACACGGTTTAGGAAACCGCTAGCGGTTGGGCGAGTTTCCCCTGGTCAGAGTCCCGCTGACCATGTTTCCTGGAGCATGTACCCAGGGAGTACCCACAGACATGAGCGGTCGACCCATCTCCGAGATTCGCATCTGGTCCGTTCAGGACCGGCGATCCAACAAACGCTACGCCAGGCCGTGGATCGTGCGGTGGGCCGTCGACGACAAGCCGTTTCAGCGCGGCCATCGCACCAGGGTCGAAGCCGATCACTACCGCTCGCTCCTCCTTGTCGCCCAGCGAGAAGGCAAGCCGTTCGACGAGACCACAGGCGAGCCAGCGGGCTGGGCGCCGAAGGCATCTGACCAACCGCTGCTCGGGTGGGCTCGCACTTGGTTGGCGGAAAGCTGGGAAGAGTGGCAGCCCCGCACGCAGAACTCTGCGGTTGAAGCGTTGTCCCGTTTCGTGCCGCTGACTGCCGCCGAGTCTGCTCCGAATACAGATGGTGCTCGTCGGTATCTCGTGGTTGCGCTTCATCCCGATGGTGAGCGTGATCCCGAGTGGGAAGCATGGTTCGACAAGTGGTGCCCGTCCCTGGCCGAACTCGACCGCTCGCTCCTCTCCCGAGTCGACGCAGCGCTCAGTCTCGGATTGTCCGGCAAGCCGCTTGCGCCGAACACCGCCACACGCCTACGAACCGTTGCCCGTTCGTGCGTGCGCCGAGCGGTTGATCTTGAGTTGCTGGACACCGACCCGTGGCCGCCGACCCAGCGAGGAGCCAAACATCGAAAGGTGCGGAGAGCCTCGACCGGTGTCGATGTCCGCTCGCTTCCCAATCCAGAAACGATGCGCAAAGCACTCGCCGCCATCGTCACCCACCAACCGGCGAGCCGCACCTACCACGTGATGACTTCGGTGCTCTACTACGCCGGGCTCCGTCCGTCGGAAGTCGTGATGCTTCGGCCCCGCCATCTCGACCTCGGTCCCGACGGCTGGGGAACCATCCGGGTCGAGGAGGCCGACATCTCCTTCGACGAGTCCGGCGAGCCGAAGACCGGCAAGCGGTCGGTCCCAATTCCGCCCACCTTGGTGACGCTGTTGAGCAGGTGGATTCGGGAACACGGCTTCCAGCCCGATGACTTGTTGTTCCGCACTCGCACCGGGCAGAGACCGACCTCTTCCAACTGGGGGAGGGCCTGGCACCGAGCGCTTCGCTCGATCGATCACGAACCTCTCAGGCTCTATGACTGTCGGCACGCTGCGGCGACCACCTGGCTCAATGCCGGCGTCCCGCTCGGCGACGTCGCCCGCCGGCTCGGCCACTCAGTCGATGTTCTCGTCTCGACCTACGTCGGAGCGCTGCGAGGCGACGAGGCAGTCGCCAACGAGATGATCGAGCGCTACCTCGGCGACGTCGCCTGACGGGAGGCCAAAGTGGGCACAAGTACCGGCGCTGCTTGGCGAGCGACGTGACGTCAGTTGATCCCCGGCCTAACCTTGCGCCATGTCAACTCACACAGACGAAGGCCAGAAGGTCGTCATCGACCCCGAACTCCTGGCCGAAGCGCGTGAAACGTTGATCACCAACTGGGATGACGTGCCTGATTCGCTCAAAGCGAAGATCGGCGAACGCTCTGCGGGCGCCGAGCAACCTCAGTCGTAGGTCGCAGCTGTCGGTTCGTCCCGATCAAGGCCGATCAGCTCGATCAGGCCCGGGCCAGAAGAGCGGATGTAGACAGCGAGATAGCCACCGAACTTCGACTGCATGACGAGCACCCGCTCACCGGGAACGTCTGACGCGAATGAGTTGCCGTCGACGTCGTCGGCCAGCAGTTGGAGGATGAGCGGCAGATCTTCGTTGTAGAAGTCAGCACGATGCGGGCGTCCTCCCACTCGCTCCCGGCCGAAGTACGCGTCGACATTGTCAAGGAACTCAGGTGTGAATCTGACTCGTGCCTGCTCGTCGGCCATCGACCCTACGTTGCCTTTGCTGGCGGCTGTTCGCAACCAAGGTTTCCCAGCGGCCTACGGTCGTTGGGCGGATGAGTTCGGCAGGTCCGATGCGATCGCGCCCGACGACTGGGAAGCTCACTTCGAGACGAACATGATCTTCACTGCAACTCGTTGGTCGTTTCAGTTGGCAGTGCCGGTTGCGCGTCGATAAACGCTGACGCCGTCTCGAAGGGGCCAATACACCGCGGCGCCGACGTTGTCTCGGTCCGATGAAGTCTCGTCGACGTCAGCCACCACGATGTCGAGCGGCACAAACGTCGTGACCGCAGCTCGTGTCGAACGCATGAGCATTCGTTTGTCAGATGGTTCGACGGCATCGAACACGACAAGAAGATCGATATCGGAATCCGGTCCGTCTTCGCCTCGCGCAACCGAGCCAAACAGAATGATCTCCACCGGGTCCAGCGAGGATGCGACTTCTTCAACGACCAGCAGAACGGCTTCGCTCAGGGTGCGGCCGTCGTAGCGACCGAGTTCATCGACGGAGTGGGCCTGCGACATGCGTCAAAGTTAGTCAACGCCTTCCCTTGCCGCCGCCCGAGAAGCAGCTGGTGCCTTGCGAAGGTAGTCCGACGACGATCTCTCGTCGCCGGTCTACCGTTGCGTTCATGGACAAGTTCGACAAGGCCGAAGCGATGACGCCGGCTGACCGGAGAGCCCACTTCGAGAAGAACTTCGTCACCAGCTGTGAGGAGCTTCCCAAGGGCTCGCATGAAGCTGCTCAAGCAATCGCAGCCGAACTCGAACGGCCCGCCGGTCAGTCATGAGTGCCTGATCGCCGACGTTAGCGCTCCGACTTACGCATCTTCACCCGTTGGTGATTCGCTCACGTCCTCGAGCCCGTCGAGCAGATCTGCGAGACCGAGCAACACGTCCTTCGCTCGATGCGTGTCGCCGACCAGTTCAGTCAGCCGCATCGCAAGCCTCGCCTGGATGAACGTGTCGATCCGTTGGTAGACGTCCTCTTGAACGGGGCCTCGATCTTCGAATCGGCCATCGTCGTCATAGACGCGGCCGATTCGGCCTGCGCTCATCGACCAGACTCGTAGCTCCTCGACCCATTCGGGCAGGGTGTCCTCGTTGCCGAGGAGCGCATCAATCAGCATCAATGACTCGAAGCCACCGCCGTTGGCGTCGGGTGTGGAAATCTCGACCTCGGTTCCCAGCGGCGGGGGAGTGAAGAACCAGCCGATCGGCAGCTGGAAGCCCCGCGCCAACGCAAAGATCTCATCAGCGTTGAACTGGCGAACTCGTCCGCCAACAAAGCTGCGCTCGATGGAGGAGAAGCTGGCCGCCGAAAGCTTGTGGCCCAAGAACGGTTCCAGCTCCTCTGCCGCCTTCTCCTGGGTCCACCCCCTCATCTGTCGTGCCGTCGCCACTCGGTACGCCACGATCTGATTCGGCGTCCAGGCGTTCTCATTTGTTTGTTTGCGAGCCATCAGATCCCGAAACCTAGCCGCCACGAATCGGTAGGACATTCTTCCCACTGGTTGAAAACAAAGAACATCCGTGATATTCACCTAACGGAAGAATTGTTTACCTAGGCGTGAAGGCGGGTGCGGTGATGGCGAGTCCTCCGGACTTTCTGACGGTGGAAGAGGCGCGAGCAGTTCTCGGAGTCGGGCGAACCTTCGCCTACCGAGAGACCGGCATCTTCGTCAAGACAGAAGGCAAGTACGGAGCGATCCCAGCAATCCAGCTCAAACCGAAGATGATCCGCGTCTCGCGAATCGCGCTTGAGGAAATGCTCGGCGGCCCACTCACCTGGCCACCGCCACTGATGGAAACGCCCGTTCTTCGACCACCAGCCGAGCCAAGCCGGCCGAGCGCGACCGATGACACGAGCGCCAAAGAGCGCACTGAAACCAACGAAGAGATCGTCGAACGACAGGCGGCGCGCAAGCGCCGCACTGCAGCAGCGAAGCAGGCCAAGGCCGCACGCCCCGCCGATGACGAGCAGTCACGACTGCCCTTCAGTTCCTGAAGGCCACGCCAATGCGAACCACCGAACCCACCTCACAACTTCTACCGCTAATGAGGACAGACGAGTGCACACCTGTCGGGGTGCGTTCCCGAGCAACTGCCCGAGCCATCTCACACCCGTCTCACATTGCGGGTGTGTTGTTGTGACGGCGAGGGTGACGACGTTGAAGGGGCCGGCGGCTGGGCAGTACTACGTGGAGAAGCTCCCGGCGTACTACCTCGATGCTGGTGAGCCTCGTGGGATCTGGCACGGCGTCGGAGCGGAAGCGCTCGGCCTCGAAGGCCCAGTCCAAGACGAAGCGTTCTTGGCGTTGCTCGCCGGCGCAGACCCACGCCAACCAGATCTGTTGCTCGGGCGCAGGTTCGGTGAGGCGTCGACTCGTGGGTTTGACGTGACGGCATCGGCTCCGAAATCGGTGTCGGTGTTGTGGGCGGTCGGCGACGACGACACCCGCACCGCTGTGCTCGACGCGCACGATCGTGCGGTCGGCGCGATGGTGGGTTGGATCGAGGATCACGCCACCACGAGGTTCCGTGTGAACGGCGACGTCGTCACCGTCGACGCTCAGGGGATTGTGGCGGCGTCGTTTCGACAGCACACGTCGCGGGCGTTGGATCCGCAGTTGCATACTCACGTCGTGATCCCGAACCGGGTGCTGTCACCGGATGGCCGGTGGTTGGCGTTGGATGCCCGAACCTTGAAGGTCGACCAGCGAACGGTGTCATCGATCTACCACTCGGTCCTGCGCTCGGAGCTCACGAACAGCCTTGGTGTGGAGTGGCGGGAGGCCGGGCACGGCATCGGCGAGATCGACGGTGTCCCGGATCGTGTGTTGGATGAGTTCAGCGTTCGCACGGGGCAGATGCAGCACCGGTTGGATGTGAAGCTCGACCGGTTCGAAGCCACCTACGAACGAGCACCGAACGAGAAAGAACGCTGGAAGCTCGAACGCGAAGCAGCCGTCGATTCCCGCCCAGCCAAAGTCACCGACGTCGATGGCGCGGAGTTGCATCGAGAGTGGACCGAACGTTTCGACGGCCTCGACCTCGACCCGAAGACGTTGATCCGTGACGTGACCGGCAAGGGTCAGGGTGTCGCGATCGACAACGACATCGCCGAGCGGATGGCGAGGGAAGCGGTGGTGTCGTTGTCGCAACGATCAGCGTGGCGGCGAGCCGAAGTCACCCGGGAGTTGGCTGCGGCGTTGCCTTGGAATGTCAACCTCCCACCAGAGGAGTTGGTTGGCGCTTTGGACCGGTTGACGGATCTGACGATCAAGGCGCATTGCATTGAACTCGGTACCGCCATCGACACCCAGGACGGTCCGGTGGTGTTGCGGCGTGATGGTCGACCGATCACCGAAGCCCCCACCGACCGGTTGCTGTCGACTCAGGAGATCGTGGATGGTGAACGGTTCGTCGAGGCGTGGGGCGAGCGACGCCTCTCCCACATCGCTACTGATGACTTCACCGTTGGGGTGTTCTCCGACGTGGAACTCTCAGGGCCGCAGCTCGAAGTCGCCGCCGCAGTTGCCGGCGACGCACATTTGACGCTTGTCGTTGGCCCTGCCGGGACAGGCAAAACCACCGCGTTGCAAGCGGGTGTTCGGGCGTTGCAACGCGACGGCCGCCCCGTCTTCGGTGTCGCGCCATCAGCCGCAGCCGCTGATGTTCTCGGCAGAGAGACCGGCGTCTCAGCTGACACTCTCGACAAACTCCTCCACGAACACTCCGGGCAGCGTCCGCCCGATCACCGGTTCGCGTTGCCCACGGGAACCACCGTGATCATTGATGAGGTCGGGATGGTGCCGACAGACAAGCTCGAAGCTTTCGCCCATCTGTCGGATCAGATGGGGTGGCGGGTCGCGATGGTGGGGGATCCGTTGCAGTTCGCACCCGTCGGGCGGGGTGGGATGTTCGACCATTTCCTCCAGACGTGGGGTGGGATTGAGCTCGACACTGTCCACCGGTTCCGGAACGAATGGGAACGCGATGCCTCGCTCCAGCTCCGCCGCGGCAACCCCGAGGTCCTCGAGATCTATGCCGAGCACGGCCGCCTCCACGGAGGCACGGCCACCGCAATGCGGAACCAAGCCCTCCACGCCTGGACCACCGCCAGGCAGAACGGTGTCGATGTGATCTTGTCGGCGCCAACGCAGGACAAGGTGAACGAGCTGAACCGGTTGTGTCAGGCCGAACGCCTCCGCACCGGCGAACTCTCCGACACCGGACGGCACATCACGACACCAAACGCCCACGTCCATGTCGGCGACGAGATCGTCACCAGACGCAACAACCGCACCCTCGCCACCGACCAGAACATCGCTATCCGCAACCGCGACCGATGGACCATCGAGACCGTGCATCGCAACGGCGACCTCACCGCCACCGGCGGCTCGGGCACCATCAAGCTCCCCGCCGACTACGTCGCGAAGCACGTTGAGCTTGGGTACGCCCAAACCTCACACGCTGTGCAGGGCCGCACCGTTGACCACTCCATCCTCGTGCTCGACGGCGCCACCGACGCTCGAGGGATCTACGTCCCGATGACGCGTGGGCGCCACGTGAACGAGGCATTCGTGACTGTGCAACCAGAGCACACGATCACCGAGACGCTCGAAGCCGCGTTGCAGCGGGATTGGATCGATCGCCCAGCGATCACCCATCTCGCCGCCCAATCACGCCCCGGAGCCCTCGCCTCCGACCACCTCGGTGACATGGTCGAAGAGCTCGCCGCAGCCAAGAACGCGATCAGCCGGATCGGACACGACCTCGAGACCCTTCCTCGACGGGCGAACGTTCTCGACTCCCGGCTGGCAGAAACCGAAACACGCATCGCCCAACTGCGCACGCGTCTCGCCGCAAGCGAGACAGCGCTGGCTGAGGTGGACCGGCCGCTGAAGCGGCACCGGAACCGTGACGTGATCGACAACCACACCAGCCAGATCGCCAACCTCACCCACCAAATCGGAACAGCCCGCCATGAGGGCCAGGGCTACGCCTCGGAACGCAGCGTCCTGCGTGGTCAGCTCGCCCACAGCAACATCGAAGCCCAACAACTCCCAGGCCTGGAAGAGCGTGTCGGCACGATCAGCGGTGAGCTCGATACTGACCGGCGGATCCGGACCCGGCAACAACGCCACCAACCCAGTCAATCCGTCACCGACCACCTCGGCCATCGACCCACCGACAGCGAAGCGGCCAAGCGGTGGGACATCGCCGCCGGGCGCGTCGACCAGCACCAGGCCGCTCATGGCATCACCAAGGGGCTCGGCGTCAATCCCCTGTCGATGAACCAGGCCTTCACGCCCGGGCATGAACTCACATGGCGAGCAGCCACCCAAGCAACACACACCGCCCAAGCAGCACTCCAACAAACGATCGACGGACCCGCCCGAAGTAGAGGAATGGGAATCAGCCGGTGAGCGACCCAGGGGCAGTCTCCAGCGACGAGCGAGCGCCGTTTGTCTACGGTGTCGCCATGGCTCAGGTGACTGAAGAGGACCGCCGTGAAGCGGTACAGCGACTGCTCGCTGGCATCGCGAACGGAACAGACGCGAACGATCTCGCCGCCCAGATCGTCGATCTTCATCCCGAGCACGACACGTTCCCCGGAGAGGTCTTCATCGAACTCGGGGCCGAAGCTCTCGCCCTGGCAGGCCTCAACCGAGGTGTCCGGGTCGAACACGAAGGCCTGCTGTTGAAGCATCTGCCAGAGGCAGGGTTCAAGGGCAAACAGAATCGACGGATCCAGTACACGCTGTTCGCAACCTTCGCCGTGAACGGAGGGCTCGAGCCCGACCTGCTTGAAGAAGTCTCATTCTGGATCGACGACTTCTGGTACTACGCGCTCCGCGCAGCTGTCACCGTGATCCGGGCCAGTGCGGAACACGCCGGCATCGAGCAAGCAGCATTCGCTCAGCAGCTCGCCACCTCGCACGGCATCGATCTCCCCTGAACCCGCCGGGAATATGCGCTGCCAACGCCTGCAATTCGAACTCTCGGATTACGTGCATATTGCCGGTTATCGCGCTTGCTTGGGGCGGCGCTGCGTCGCGAATATCGAGCGGGTTCTCTCGCCTACCGCAAACGCTTGAGATCGTCGGGCTTTGCACTCGGCGACGGGCCTTCGGAGCTCCAGCCGAGCCAGGCCTCCTCAAGGCATCGGCCACGGATCCGTCGTGGCCCCCGGCTAAGCGGAGCCTGAGGAATTCCCGGATCCGGCTTGATCAGAGAGTGTCTATGTGACGTCGCGTCGATAGTGATCGACAAACTTGGACTTCGCCGAAAAGCGAGGCGAACTGGGTTGCATCAAGTCCGCCACCTCGGGGTCCATCGACGCGCAAGCCGATCCACCACCACACAAGAACTGATAGCTGCGGAACTCTCCAGAATCGTTCTGCGTAGCCCCAGACCTCAACGATCGAGCCACCGAACTCATCCGGCGCGCAGTCAAACCCAGCTGTCTCTAGAAACGGCATCCAACGTCCATTCTCATAGTTGGGGTAGTCGAAGCTGGGATAGTCGTCGTCCTGGTCCGCCCAGAGCGAAGCGACGCTTTCGAGCGCTACGGGCGTGGTTGAGCCGAGCCCGAGTCCGAAGCCTTGGCCTGGTTCAGGCCCTGTGGTCCACTGATACCAAGTGATTAGGTCAGGGTGAACGGTGAGCCCCGTGGGGGCCAGTCGAGTTCGAATCTCATCTTCTGAGGCACCGGGTCGAAGTGGAGCAAGAGCGGGGTCGTCAACTCGCTTCATTTCAAAGCGAAGACGTTCTAGAAGCCCAGCAAGATCGTCTGGGTTGAACTCAGCAGGCCTCCAGCGGATGCCGAAGTCTTGCGGGGCGTTCGATTGAGGGGTCATATTCGTGGATCAGCGTAGAAGGGTGGCTAGATCAGGCTCTGGATTTGGGATACCGATCAGTCGGCCTGCAACTGGTTCCGCTTGGAGTTGGCTCGGTTCGGCGAACGGGAATACCCGGAGCACGTAGTCGCGAAGACGACACGCTCGGAAGGGATGAGGTCTTCGGTCAATATGCGCTGCACATCTCGGGGGTTGCTCGCGGTCTCACCCGCCCCATGTGCCGGCTCTGCTCGGATATTCGGCAGTCGGTCGCTGGCGTTATCGAGTGGGCGGAGACGGGTCTGTCCTCTTGAAGAGTGTGTTGTTGCTAGCTTCACGTCATGACGACCTATCTCGTGACAGGGGCCTGTGGCTTCATCGGCTCCAACTACGTCCACTACTTGGCCGACACTGAACCCGACGCCGAAATCGTCGCAGTCGACAACCTCGGCTTCGCAGCAAACAAAGCCAACCTCGACGGCCTCGCTGATGTGCGGCTCAAGGTCGCTGACATCTCAGACCAGCAAGCGATAGACGCGATCTACAAGAACGCCAGCCCAGATTTCGTGGTCAACTTCGCAGCCGAAAGCCACAACGATCGGGCAATCAGCGCGCCAGGTTTGTTCATGCAGGCAAACGCAGTGGGAGCGCAAACAATGCTCGAGTCGAGCAGACGCCACGGCGCCGAAAGGCACCTGCACGTTTCGACCATCGAGGTCTACGGCGAGCTTCCTGATGACGCGGACTTCTTCACCGAGGCAAGCCCGCTTAACGCGAAAACGCCCTACAGCGCAGCGAAGGCAGCCGGCGATCAGATCGTGCGGGCCTATATGCAGACCTACCCGGACATGGACATCGCCATGACCCACTGCGCCAACAACTACGGCCCATTCCAGCTGCCAGAGAAGCTGATTCCGTTGATGATCACCAACGTTCTACGCGGCCGCAAAGTGCCGGTCTACGGCGACGGCCTGCAGATGCGCGACTGGCTCCACGTGATCGATCACTGCCGTGCCATCCAGACAATTCTTCATGCCGACCTGGGCCCGGTTTCTGCTGAGGCAGCAACCGATCCGTCGTTGCTTCCGATCTTCGACATCAGCGCACGGCACGAGGTCACCAACCTCGCGATCGTCGAGCGGGTCTTGAACGAACTTGGCCGTGATCCCGGTGAGTGGATCGAGCACGTCGCTGACCGCCCGAACCACGATCGCCGATACTTGATCAACCCCGCCAAGATCGAAGACCAGCTCGGATGGGCACCGACGATGGACTTCGAAACTGCTCTGGCAGAGACCGTGAGTTGGTACGTCGAGAACGAAGCCTGGTGGACCGACATCTTCGAACGCAAGGGCGAGCTACAGGTCACGTGGTGAGCAGACCCTTCGCCCACGACCGGTAGACCCACTCCCTCCTTCGGCGAAGCGAAGACGAGAGCAATATGGGTGCCAACAAGAACCCGCCGCTTGGCGGCGAAGCCGCCCGCATTGCCGGATCTGAGCGGGTATGTGGAGTGAGGTGCTCCGTCGATATGCGTGAGGTTGAGCTTCCCAGCTTGAAGTGTCCAAGGGGGCTCA
>RCMY010004545.1_pt1 | contig 11997 bp, 8 predicted proteins | sample 2041341 | NCBI WGS metagenome assembly RCMY01 (sample SAMN09708234, study PRJNA481090) | Marine sediment metagenome, whole genome shotgun sequencing project.
GTTCCAGGAAATCAATTGAGATAATTGCTCCATTTTGAATGGCGGTACTGACTGCTGCTACTACTGAATCTCTGATTTTCAATAGTCAACATATCTCCTGAAAATATGTACTAATTCCTAGACTACCCAATCATATAATATAACCTCACGGCAAAAAGGGGGGATATCACGATCCCCCCTTTTTCGTTATTTCAAGTTATCTTAAGGATGATTCCGAACAACCGCTCAGTATGATACTTTATTGTCTAGTATGATACTTAATTGTCCTCCGACAACACACCTTGCCGAATACCATGTACTACTCCACCGTTACACTTTTCGCCAGATTTCGTGGCTGATCAACATCGCAACCACGTCTTGTGGCAATTTCGTAGGCAAGAAGCTGTGCCGGGATAGTATAAAGAATTGGATTCATCGCATCGTGGACCTTCGGGAGATAAATCACATCATCGGTAATGGTTTTCAAATGGCTGTCCCCTTCGCTACCGATAAGAATAATCCGACCTTGACGCGCCTTGATCTCTTCGACATTAGAAATGGATTTTTGATAGACTTCATCCTGAGGCACCAGCGCCAGCACTGGCATATCCTTATCTATCAAAGCAATGGGCCCGTGTTTCAGCTCCCCTGAGGCATAGCCTTCCGCATGGATATAAGAAATTTCCTTAAGTTTCAACGCCCCTTCCAGGGCAATGGGATAGTTCACTCCCCTTCCCACAAACAAGAAGTCGCGGCTGTTGTAGTAGCTTTCAATAAGCACCTGCATTTCTTGTTGAATTCTGGGTAATTCGTCGTCGATCACTCCTGCGACATTTATTAATTCCCGACCAAGTTCAATGCTTTTTTCCAGGCTGACTGTCTTTCTTTTCTGGCCAAGAAACAGGGTGAAGAGAAACAGTGCCGCGAGCTGGGAGATAAAGGCTTTTGTCGAAGCAACACCAATTTCCGGTCCGGCATGGGTATAAATTGTTCCATCAGCCTCACGGGACATGGTCGATCCAACGACATTACAGATGGTAATAATTTTTGCACCCAGCGTTTTTGCCTTGCGTATTCCGGCGAGCGTATCAGCGGTCTCTCCCGATTGAGATATAGCAATCGTCAGCACCCTCTCATTGATAAGCAGATGCCGATAACGAAACTCTGAGGCAATATCAACTTCCACCGGAATATTGGCATACTTTTCGATCCAGTATTTGGCAATAAGGGCAGCATGCCATGAAGTTCCGCAGGCGACCAGAAAGATGCGGTCAATATTTTCCAGATCGGCCTGCGATACTTTTATCTCAGGCAGATCAACCACCCCTGTTTCCAGATCGATTCTCCCGCTTACCGTATTGGTGATTGCCTGGGGCTGCTCATAAATCTCTTTAAGCATAAAGTGCCTGTATCCAGCTTTCTCGGCCATCGCGGCGTTCCAGTCGATCGTTTGAATCTCTTTTTCTAAAAGCTTGCCGGTAACAAGCGAAAAAACCTGATGGCTGTCGGCTTTCAGAATGGCCAGTTCCATATCATCTAAAAATACTACCTGTCTGGTATAGGGTAAAAGGGCCGGGATATCAGAAGCCATAAAATTGCCATCCTTTTCACTGACACCAAGTACCAGAGGACTTTGATTACGTGCGGCAATGAGCGTATCCGGCATTCCTGTCCATAGTACCCCTATTGCATAGGAACCTTCCACCAGGCTGAGAGCTTTTTTCACGGCGACAACCAGATCGCCATCGAGGTTATCTTCAATCAGATGCGCAAGTACCTCGGTATCAGTTTCGGAAGAAAAGACATGCCCTTTCGCCTTCAGTTCTTCACGCAACGAATGGTAATTTTCGATAATGCCGTTGTGGACAACAACGAGATTACCCGTACAGTCACTGTGTGGATGGGCATTCTCGGTAGTCGGTGCACCATGGGTAGCCCAGCGGGTATGACCAAGTCCTATATGGGATGGGGCTATGATCGCGTCCCCGATAATGGCGTCGAGATTCGACAGTTTTCCTGCTGCGCGATGTTTAATGAGGCGGCCGTTTTCCAGGTAAACAATACCAGCCGAATCGTAACCTCGATATTCTAGTCGTCTAAGACCTTCGAGTACTACCGGTACAACGCGCCGTGGACCGCAATATCCAACAATACCACACATATTTTCTCCTATTTTCATTCATATTGATTTATGAAACGTATTACTTACCATTTCGAATTACGGGTGCAGAAGAGAGTAGCAGCAAAGCAGATCTTCAATTGTACGAAAAGCAAAAATCATTCCGTAAATATGATAAAATTCCTAAGCTGGCCGAACATCCTGTAAAAAATGAATAAGACAGCCTACCACTGCTTTTAAAAAGTTTACCAGTTTTTTCTTTAAACATACGGAAAAAAAAGGTAGTATCCGCTGCTAATCAATTAACGACGGCAATTTATTATAAATTTATCAATAGACTATTGCACATTCTCATGGACGACAGACAACGACTGAAAGAAATCCTCCTCGATAAATCTTATCGAAAAGGTAGCTTTACCCTTACTTCCGGCAAGACTTCCGATTTCTACATTGACGGCAAACAGACCACCCTTTCCGCAGAAGGGGCATATCTTTGCGGGAAATTGCTCTTTAATCTGTTGCAAAAATCACTCACTCCTATCCAGGCGGTTGGTGGTATGACTCTCGGTGCCGATCCTCTGGTTACCGCTGTGTCCATTGCCAGTTTTCTTGCCGAAGAGCCAATTCCTGCCTTCATTGTCCGAAAAGAGGCCAAAGGACATGGCACCGGTAATTACATTGAAGGCTTGAAAAATATGGCTGACGGTTGCACCGTTGCTCTGCTTGAAGATGTGGTCACCACCGGCGGAACACTGCTAAAAGTGATTGAAAGAGTAGAAGCGGCTGGCTTTAAGGTTGGTCTTATTGCGACAATCGTTGAACGGCAGGAAGGTGGCACCGAAGCTCTGACAAAAGCAGGCTACACCCTCGAAGCTATTTTCACCCGCGAACAACTGCTCAGTTAAAAGAGTCTCTCCCCCTTCTCCACTGATCAAGAACAGCCGATGAATTGCAAAAAATGCTCAGGAAAACTTGAAGTACATCGCATGTGCCGACGAGTGCGGATGCGTTGCACAATCTGCGGCCACGAATACCAGATCCATGAAGTAGCCAGTGAACTTGATAAAGAGACGGAAGAAAAGCTGGAAAAATATACGGCAATCATCTACGATTAACTAACGGACTCAATAAAATCAACTTCCCAGCTGGCTGAGCAGATAAGCGCGGACCTCTGAGATGCGTTAACTTCGAGAAGCTTCCTACGCGAGGCGTAAAAAACATGAGGAACAATACTGTATATCATGTCGACTCCACTCTCCCCCCGTAAAACCTTTGTAAAAACCGATGATGAGGCAATGATCATATGCCCGGAATGCGACGCTGCCCGGGCTATCTCCGCGGCACAATTTCGCAATCGTTCGCATCTCATAAAAGTTAAATGCAAGTGTGGGCATATCTATAAGGTGCACTTGGAATTCCGCCAGCACTTTCGAAAACCGACTGAGCTTGAAGGAACCTATGACCTGACTCCGCCGGCGATTGGCGGCGGAAAGATCAAGGTCATAAACCTTTCCCTTAGCGGCGCGTGTTTTGAGGTAAGGGGTCTCCACGATATGCAGGTCGGTCATAGGGGGGCACTGGTCTTCACACTAGACAATAGAAAAGAAACAGTTCTCTTCAAGCAGGTTATCATCAAAACCGTCGACGGCAACCGCATCGGTTGTGAATTTGTGGAAGACCGGGCGTATGAAAAAGAACTGGGATTCTACCTGCTACCTTAGGTCTATATTCAGCACCTTGCCAATTATCCGCTCTGCCTGCATGAGAAACTCAGTAAGAGTTTCCTGGTGCAACGCGCTGACGGTAATGGCGTTTTTACCGAGTTGCTGTTGTATTGCCTCTTTGTCTTCAACCTGATCGATCTTGTTATACAGTGTCAGAACAGGTATTTCGTCAAGCTCAAGTTCTCTGAGCAACTGTTCGACCACCGCCATCTGCTCGCGAAAACCGGGATTTGAGACATCGACCACATGGACGAGAAGATCGGCCTCCTGTAATTCCTCCAAAGTTGCCATAAAGGCCTGCAGCAGGTCCGCCGGCAGGTTTCTGATAAAGCCCACCGTGTCGGTGATGATGACCTCCATCTCAGTAGGAAAACGCAATCGTCGGCTGGTCGGATCAAGCGTCGCAAAAAGCTTGTCTTCGGCGACGATATCACTGTTGGTCAAAGTGTTCAGAAGAGTTGATTTCCCAGCATTGGTGTAGCCGACCAGTGATAAAACCGGCAGCTCCTTTTTTCTTCGCTGGGCCCTACGTCGGTACCTCTCCGCACTCACCTGCTTTAATTCCCTGGTCAGGCGGGCTAACCGGTCATTTATCCGTCGCTTATCAATCTCAAGCTTGGTCTCGCCCGGTCCCCGGGCACCGATTCCGCCGGTCAGCCTCGACAGTGCATCGTCTCTTGAGGACAGCCGCGGGAGCATATATTTCAACTGGGCCATCTCCACCTGAAGCTTGCCTTCCCGGCTCATGGCCCGGTGGGCAAAGATATCGAGGATGAGCTGGGTTCTGTCGATAACCCGCAGATCGCTGAAATTGGTGATGGACCGTATCTGCGAAGGGTTCAGTTCCTGGTTGAAGATCAACAGATTGGCATCAAGTTGCAGAGCCCTGATCATAATCTCGGCCAGCTTGCCCTTGCCGATAATGAGCCGTGGATTGGCTTTATTTTTACGTTGCAGGACCGTATCTAAAATAATGATATTATCGGAACGAACCAATTCGACAAGTTCGGCGAGAGATTCCTCCGCCTGCTTCTTTGGTTCAGTTGTCACGCTGACCAAAATAGCACGATCCTCTCGGCGATCGACCAGACTGGTTTTACGGCTCAGGCCGAACTCCCCTTCTATTGCCGTAATTAATTCCTCGAACGACTCAACCTGATTGGCGGGATGAACCGGTTTGAGGAATGTCCAGTTTTTTCCCTCATGGGCATTAGGCAGCAGATGGGCAGAGTACATTTTCTCCGGCAAACCCTCGTCATCAACCTTAATGACAGACAACAGATCCAGCCGCAAAAAAAGCAGATCCATCAGATCTTCATCGCTGATATCCTCGCCGGCCAGATGGGTGTGCACCAGTCTCAGACCGCGCAACCTACCGCCCGAAGCCCGAACATTGCCGAGCTGCGGCAGCATAATCTGGGAATAATCGCCAACCACAACAGATTCAATCTTACCGGATCGATGCACGAGCAATCCGAGCTGTTTGTTCAGTTCGGCTGAGAGCTGGCAGAGGGTTCGGGCCATCTCCGGATTGATTATTTTATCTCGTTGGACCCGCTTCTGAGCGAGTCGCTCCAAGGCCTTCAGCTGATGCGTTTTTAAACCGACGGTGTTACCGCTTATTATTCCGATGTCTTTCCTCCATTCATCTTTGGAAAATCCTCATCTTGCACGCCGGATGATAATTCCGGACGACGGCAGATGGTTGCACTGGTATAATTTTTCCATATGGGATCATCATATCGATTATGACAGCCAACACAGAGCCCGGCTCGCAGGATCGAATTGAGCTCCCCCTTGTCAAAAGGTCGCAGAGTCGATCGGGAACTATGCTGGAGCGGTTCACCCTCCAGAGTCACATACGCATCAAAAGGAACAGTTTTGCCGGCACTTGTGGTAATTCCTTGATCCACACCCTCAAAGGCCAGTTCACCGTCACGCAGGAAGACTTTCCCTTCCCCCAAACCAACGGTCTTAGTAGATGCGTGGCAGTCAATACAGTCCCGGCCTTTGGCCTGGGTGGTGTGAGGATTGATCGCCGCCATGGTAAAACGGTCAAAGCTTTTCTCAATCTCGCCATTTTTATCCACAATCGTGATGATATCCTGGCAGCCGGGGGTAACCACAACGATCTCATCTTGCCAAACCCCAAGCATCGGCCGCTCATAACGGATATAAGAACGTCCTTCCTCCCACAATCCTGCTGTTTTTTCCAGACTCAATTTATCCAGATGGGTCAAAGATGCATCGCGTTTTGCATGGCAGCCATAACACTGCGCAACCCAGGTGGAATGGCACGCTTCACAGCTCACCCGCTTATGTGCGGCAAAGTCACACACCCCTTTTTTGGCCGTTTTGACGGGATGGAGCTTCTCATCGACCTTACCCACCAGCACCACCTTACCCTGCTCAGTGTCGATATTGGTGAGCTCGTTATTCTTTCTTGTTGTTCCCGGCTTATCCGAGTGACAGACCTCACAGGAAATTTCCAACTGGTCTTCATAATGGGCATAACTTGTGCCGTCACCCATGATCTCATTGCGGGTATGACAGTCGATGCATTCCATGCCTTTTTCATGATGCACGTCATCGGCAATATCCAGATAGAACCTGGCCCCCGGCAGCTGCTTTGAGCTTAAGTGTCCTTCTTCATAAGGAGTACCATAGCCTTCGGACTCGAAAATCCCCATATACGAGATGCCGATCCGTCCGGAACGATTATGGCACCGTACACAATTAACGCTCTGCACCCTGCGGGTAATAAGCGGATGGATCTTTTTATCCGTAGGTTTTGCTTTCTGCCTGTTGTCTGAGACGAGTATTTCATCCATACCAGTCTTACCGGGTACCTGATAGTGGCATGCCGAGCAACCTCCACCTTTTTCATTAAAAAATTGCGGGACTCCCGGCATATCGTTTTTTTGTTTCCAGAGGTGACAGGTGGCGCAGAGTTTTCGAAAGTAGTCGAGGGCCAGAGAATTTTTGCCCGTTTTCAGGAGCTCTTCAACGGTGAGATCGGTATTCTGACTATCCGTTTCCCCCCAGTAATACAACAAGGTGCCGATAATGCCCCGATTCGTTGCCATAAGAGAGTTTTTCACCTTATGAACATCAGTCGGATGACACCCCTCAACGGAACACGTTTTTTCCACATGCCGAAGATCGCCTGGATTGAGCACCATCCCTTCGTGCCCTTTTTCTTTGGTTACCGCCAGAGGATTGCCGAGATGGCAGGGAGAACAGCCTATAACCGAGACATCATGGGCCGGATCGAGTTTTTCGTCCTTATGGCAACTAAGGCACATGTCTACACTACCGGAAGTCGTCACATAGAGCTTTTCAGGGCGCTCGATCAGTTGTTCACGAACGATGAGCCAGATAAACGCACAAAGGACTCCCCCAAGAACAAGAAACGTCAAGATGGACTGTAAGGAGAATCGACTATCTTTCAATTTGCCAAGCCATTAAAAATTATTCCTGAAAGTTTTGCACATTGGGAAATCTACGGCCAGAACCAAAAGCCTTGGTAGTCACCTTCAGTCCCATCGGAGCCTGCTTCCGTTTGTATTCATTGATCCGAACCCGCCGCAGGATGTCATGCACCATCGGCTCATCAAAACCAAGAGCTATTATCTCACGACCACCTTTTCCCTCTTCAAGATATAACTCCAGCACCTGATCAAGAATTTCATAGGGCGGCAGATCATCCTGATCGGTCTGGTTCAGTTTTAGTTCAGCCGTCGGCGCTTTGCTAATGATTCGCGCAGGAATGATTTCCCTTGCTCTGTTCACGTGCGCAGCCAGCTCATAGACCAGTTGTTTCGGCACATCGGAGATCACCGCCAGACCTCCGCTCATATCGCCATACAGGGTACAATAGCCAACGGCATTTTCGCTTTTATTGCCGGTGGTGAGGAGCAAGCATCCAAATTTATTGGACAAAGCCATGAGAAGATTACCCCGAATACGGGCCTGCAAATTTTGCTCGGTTATATCTTCATCGAGTCCTGCGAAAAACGGCTTGAGGCTACTCAAAAAACAGTCGAACAGGCCGGAGATTGGCAAAACTTCGAAGCGACAACCAAGGTTTTCGGCCAGTTTTTTTGCGTCATCAAGCGAATCCTGCGAACTATAAGGGGAAGGCAAAGCAACACCGAGAACATTCTCCGGACCAAGGGCATCGACAGCAATTGCCGCAGTAAGTGCCGAATCTATCCCACCGGACAGCCCGAGTACCACGGAAGAAAAATGACATTTACGAACATAGTCACGCACCCCCATTACCAGTCCCTGATACACCGCCGCCTGCTCGGAAATCTGCGATGGGCCATGTATATCACCCTGCCAGGTCCGACTATCAACGACAATCATATCCTCGGCAAAACCAAGGGCCTGGGCAACCACAGTACCCGTCCTATCCATGACCAGACTACGTCCGTCAAAAAGCAGAGAATCCTGCCCGCCAATCTGGTTACAGTAGAGAAAAGGTTGACCAGAGCGACGACTGATCTTTTGAAAAATATTCTTTCTGATTCGTTCTTTATTGCGTTGAAAAGGAGAGGCGGAGATGTTGATAATTGCCTGAATCTTGTCCCGGTTTTTGGCAGCAAGCGACAAGAGATTACTAACAGGATCGGTGTCATACTCCTTAATCTCTTCACTCCAGACATCCTCACACACGGTGACCCCGAACTTTAGATCTTTAAGTGCGTACAATTCGGACGGTGGTCCCGGCTCAAAGTAACGGGTCTCGTCAAAGACATCGTAGGAAGGCAGGAGCTGTTTTCTCGCCCGAAATACAATTTTACCTTTTCGAGCGACCATTGCGGAATTATATAGGTTTTTTCCTTGCTGGCCTTCCCGTCGTTCAAAACAGCCAAACATGACATCAAGATCTGGCAGTGCACCAAGCAGGCTCGCTATTGCAGCTTCATGGGCGACAACAAAGGATTTTCTTTCAAGAAGATCCTGCGGTGGATAGCCGGATACCGCAAGTTCAGGAAAAATTACCAGCTCGCAACCACAAGCCTTCGCTTTTTCCGACCAAGATTTTATCTTACCGCAGTTTTTTACAAAATCACCAATAATCGGATTGATCTGCACCAGGGCAATTTTCACCGTTTTCTCCCGTCTAACCCCCACAAGGGGGGTAAGTACCTTGACAAAATCTCTTTCTGAAAGACAACAAAAGAATTTCTAAGGTACTCATGTCTATCTTGTGGACTCTATAATTTTGCCCCGACTTTGCTCAGCCTCTGCATCTACTTACCTTTTTTATCAGAATTTTTCCTCTGATATTTTTCTACAGCACGATTATGCTCGATCAGCGATTTTGAAAATTGGTGTGTGCCGTCATTTTTCGAGACAAAATAAAGTGTATCGGTCTCTACAGGATGTAAAACGGCGAGCAGTGCATCCTTGCCCGGACTACAGATCGGACCAACAGGGAGCCCGGGAAGCGTGTAGGTATTATATGGGGTTTCGGTGAGCAGATCGCTCTTGGATATTGGTGCAGAAAATTTTTGAGTACCGTAAATGACGGTGGGATCGGACTGCAGGCGCATACCACTCTCGAGCCGGTTCCGAAATACCGCGGCAATCAACGGTCTTTCTTCGGGTGCTCCGGTTTCTTTTTCGACAATTGAGGCGAGAATAACGGTTTTTTCGACATCCAGCGGCTCGGGGACTCCAGCGGTTACTTCACTCCAGACGTCGTTGAACCGTTTAACCATAATAGGGATGATTTTCTCAGAACCCGTTATATCTCTGGTAAGAAGGTAGGTATCCGGAAAAAGATATCCTTCAAGGCTCTCAAGATGAGAAAAACCTAATTTGGCCAGAAACTCCTTATCGTTAACAAGTTTGAGAAAATTTTTCGGATTGCACCAGCCAGAATCGCCAAAGATTTGGGCTATCTCAGCGGCACGAAGTCCTTCGGGGATAGTGATAGGATACTCGATCGACCTGGCATATGCTAGTTCCCGCAGGACTTCCAAGGGTTTGATGCCAGTGTGTAACCTAAACTCACCGGCCTGGAGTCTGCTGCCATAGCCGGATAATTTTGCCAGCAGAAGAAACCTGATATCTTCCTGAACAGCACCTTCCCGGGCAAGAATATCAAGAATTCCACGAACAGAAGTTCCCTTTGGAATGGCGATGACAACCGTTTCATTGGAGTTTTGCGGACCGGGGGACAAAACATAGCTCGCAAACCAGCCGCCACAGACTGTCAGGACCAGAACGAAAAGGAGAATGACCCAGCGGACAACTCTCCTTTTCGGGCGAACAGGTGCCGGACTATGTTGCAGATCAGGCGCAGTCACTGCTCCCGCTCAGTTTGGCACTGGTTTTAGTGGTCTTGCCGGCTACGGTTTTTGGAAAAGCAATCTTAACGACCTCATCCATATCCTTGACCGGAAAAAATTGCATTTTATTTCTAATGTCAATTGGTATTTCCTGAAGATCTTTCTCGTTTTGGGCGGGAATAATCACCTTGGTAATATCGGCTCGAAGTGCTGCCAAAGCCTTTTCTTTAAGGCCACCAATGGGCAGTACTCGACCACGAAGGGTTATTTCACCGGTCATCGCCAGATGGCTCATCACCGTTCTACCGGTAATTGCCGAGTACAGTGCAGTCGCCATGGTAATACCGGCAGATGGGCCATCTTTGGGGATAGCACCGGCCGGGACATGGAGGTGCAAATCTATCTTGTCAAAATAATCTTCGGCTACCTTCAGTTCCTCAGACCGGCTTCGACAATAGGTCAAAGCCGCCTGGGCTGACTCTTTCATGACATCGCCCAACTGGCCGGTCATAAGCAGTTTGCCTTTGCCCGGCATGATGTTCACCTCGATCTGCAGGATTTCCCCACCAACCTCGGTCCAGGCAAGGCCGGTCACCAGACCAGGCTGTTCCAGCTTTTCCAGCTCTGACTCAGGTATGTTTTTCGGTGGCCCCAGGTAGCGATCAAGATTACGGTTCGAAACCGCATAGGGCCCCTTTCCGCCTTCAGCCACCTTCCGGGCGATCTTCCGACAGAGCTTGCCTATTTCTCTCTCAAGATTTCGAAGACCTGCCTCATAGGTGTAATGGGTGACAATATATTGCAGCGTTTCATCATCTATTCTGAGCTGCCGCGCTTTCAGACCATTTTGTTTTATTTGTCTGGGCAGAAGATATTTTCTGGCGATAACGACCTTTTCTTCCTGGGTATAACCGGAAAGACGAATCACTTCCATCCTATCGAGCAGCGGTCCGGGAATGGTATCGCTCATATTGGCGGTGGTGATAAACATCACCTTCGACAAGTCGATGGGCAAATTCATATAATGATCGGAAAATTCGAAATTCTGTTCCGGATCAAGGACTTCAAGGAGAGCCGAAGAAGGATCGCCACGATAATCAGAGCCGAGTTTGTCAATTTCGTCCATCATGAAAACAGGATTGTTGGTGGCGACCGTTTTCAGACCCTGGACAATGCGCCCCGGCATAGCGCCGATATACGTCCGCCGATGCCCGCGAATTTCTGCTTCATCGCGCATTCCGCCAAGGGAAATACGGTGAAACTTACGACCCATGGCTCGGGCGACAGATTTCCCCAGAGAGGTCTTGCCGACTCCAGGAGGCCCGACAAAACAGAGAATAGGACCTTTGGTCGTCTGGTTCAATTTACGCACTGCCAGATATTCCAGAATACGCTCCTTCACCTTGTCAAGGCCATGGTGATCCTCGTCGAGAATGACCTTAGCCTGAACCAGATCGAGCATGTCCTTGGTACTTTTTTTCCAGGGAATATCAAGTATCCAGTCGATGTAGGTGCGAATAATCGTCGCCTCGGAGGAATCCGGATGCATCATATCCATCCGGCTCAACTGCTTTTTCGCTTCTTTACGGATACTTTTGGGCATTTTGGTTTTCTTGATTTTCCGTTCGAGCTCATCAATTTCCTGGGAACGCTCATCGGTATCGCCCAATTCTTTTTGCAGCGCGTGCATCTGTTCCCGCAGGAAATATTCGCGCTGGGACTTGCTCATTTCTTCTTTGGCATCGTTTTGGATCTTGGCCTGCACAGTCGAAACCTCGAGCTCCTTGGTCAGCAACTGACTCACCAGTCGCAGCCGTTCAACGGGGTCGCCCTCCTCCAGGATCTTTTGGGATTCGGAAATTTTCAGGCG